>Ga0315336_1002212_pt1 | contig 31187 bp, 28 predicted proteins | sample ASW5metaG_FD_204512 | JGI IMG/M metagenome (GOLD analysis project Ga0315336, IMG submission 204512) | Ammonia-oxidizing marine archaeal communities from Monterey Bay, California, United States - ASW #5 | ecosystem: Environmental > Aquatic > Marine > Intertidal zone | place: USA: California...
CACTGGTTCATACCGGATTCACGACCGCGATAGATGACGCCTTTAGTATCGCACAGGATGGTATTTTCCGGGCGTGCGCCCATCGCCTTTACCAGTTCAATACAGGCAATGCCTGCGGCACCTGCCCCGTTTACTACCATCTTGATGTCTTCGATCCGTCGACCCGTCAAATTCAGCGCATTTAAAAGCCCGGCGGAGGAAATGATTGCCGTTCCATGTTGGTCGTCGTGAAATACCGGTATGTCCATCAACTCGCGCAGGCGCTGCTCAATGACAAAACATTCCGGTGCACGAATGTCCTCGAGATTTATGCCGCCAAAGCTAGGACTGAGAAAACGAACGCAGTTGATGAATTCATCCACATCTTGGGTATCGACCTCGAGGTCTATGCTATCGACGTCAGCAAAGCGCTTGAAAAGAACCGCTTTGCCCTCCATGACGGGCTTCGAAGCACTCGCGCCAAGATTGCCGAGGCCAAGCACTGCACTACCGTTCGAAATAACGGCGACGAGATTTCCTTTCGCCGTGTAATCGTAGATGAGCAAGGGGTCATCGGCGATCCGCTCGCACGGCACGGCGACTCCTGGCGAATAGGCGAGTGATAGGTCTCGCTGTGTCAGCAGCGGTTTTGTGGGCGTGATCTCGATTTTTCCGGGCCGGCCCCTCGAATGGAAAAGTAGTGCTTCCTGGTCGGTCACTTTGTTCGTGCTGTCTGTCATTTTCGATCGCATAATCCCTGCTCTGCCAGGCTTATTCTGCTCAAGCCTTATGGATTCTGGTGATCGTAGGGATGTGAACAGGTGCCGTCAAAGCGAACCAGTAAAATAGCCTAGGACAGAGAGGCTAATTTTGCTGCAAAACAAGGCCGTTGCATGAGGTTGTCTTCAGTAGCGCTCGACGAATAGAGCGTTTCCTACCTATCCTTGAGGTATTCTTTGCATTCCGGTCACTGAATGCTGCAAGACTCACGGACAAGACATATGGAGAAAATAGTTAAGCCACCCATGGAAGCTGATGCCCTTGAGGCAGCGCTTGAGGCTCTCTATCGGGATGACGCGAATCATGAGCGCCTTCGTCCCCTTTTGCTTGCTGAATTACGGCGCCAACTCAATGAAATGCGTGCCGAATTGAAGGGCCGTTTCGAATCCGGAACGAATGGCTTCGACATTGCCCAGACAACCAGTCAGGGCTTCGATGTTCTGCTAAAGTCGCTTTACACTTTCACAACTGGCTACCTCTTCAGAGTCTCTAACCCAACGATCGCGGAGCATCTCGCTGTTGTTGCCGTTGGTGGTTATGGGCGGGGCGAGTTAGCGCCCCAGTCGGACCTCGATTTGTTATTCGTCCTTCCCTACAAGCAGACGCCCTTCGTCGAGCAGGTCGTCGAATACATGCTCTATATGCTTTGGGACCTGGGTCTGAAGGTTGGCCACGCCGTCCGGTCCACAGACGATTGCATTCGCCTAGCTAAGGAAGACCTGACAATCCGCACTGCGATTCTCGAATCCCGCTTCATCGCTGGCAATGAAACACTATATGAGCACATGCGCGAGCGCTTCCTAAGCGACGTGTTGGTTCCGGCGACGACAAAATTTATCGATGAGAAGCTCTGCGAACGCGATGCACGCCACCAGCGGTTAGGCGATTCCCGTTATGTGTTGGAGCCGAACATTAAGGACGGAAAGGGGGGCCTGCGTGATCTGCATACTCTTTTCTGGATTGCTAAAGCTGTTTACCAAGTAGATGACTCGTCCGCCTTGGTGCCACTTGGTGTGTTGACGGCACACGAAGCCACCCGTTTTGATCGCGCGCTCCGGTTTCTTTGGAACGTACGCTATCACCTCCATTATCTTGCAGGGCGGCCAGAAGAGCGGCTTACTTTCGATGTCCAACCCGAAATTAGTTCCCGTATGGGCTATGTAAATCGTAGGCAAGTGCGTGGAGTAGAGCGCTTCATGAAGCACTTTTTTTTAGTAGCAAAGGATGTTGGTGATCTTACGCGGATTTTCTGCGCCTGTTTAGAGGCACAACAAAAACGCCGTCCGCGCTTCCACTTTCCATGGACTTCTCCGTCGCGTATAGAAGAATTTGTAGTCGAGGGCAGTCGGATCAACGTAGAAAAAGACGATGCCTTCGAAGTCGATCCGCTGCGTCTCATTAAATTATTTCATGTTGCGCAGGAAAAAGATCTCGACGTACATCCCTATACGCTCCGCCTGATCACGCAAAACCTGAAAAGAATAGATCAGGGCCTGCGCGATAGCGAGGAGGCGTCACGCCTCTTTCTAGAAATCCTCACTTCGAAGAAGGATCCGGAACGTACACTTCGGCGAATGAACGAAGCTGGTGTACTTGGCCGTTTTCTTCCAGAGTTCGGGCGAATCGTTGCCCAGATGCAATACAACATGTACCACGTCCATACAGTGGATGAGCATTCCCTGTTTGCTATTGGCACGTTGCACGGAATCGAAGAAGGGAAATTTTGTAAAGACATGCCACTTTCCTCGGAGATTGTGCACAAGGTTCTTTCCAGACGCGTCCTATACCTTGCTGTTCTTTTTCACGATATTGCAAAAGGTCGACCAGGTGATCACTCCATAGTGGGGGCTGAGATTGCCGCCCGTATCTGTCGACGACTTGGCTTGACGGAAGAGGAAACGGAAACTGTAGCCTGGCTTGTGCGTTGCCATCTTCTGATGAGTGGCACCGCCTTCCAGCGGGATACGAACGATCCAGAGGCGATCCAGGCATTCGTAGATTCTGTGCAGTCGCCGGAACGCTTGCGACTTCTCTTGCTGCTTACCGTATCCGATATCCGTGCAGTCGGTCCGGACGTCTGGAACGCATGGAAGGCATCGCTTCTTCGTGTACTTTACTTTAGGGCCGAAGAGGTCATGTCGGGTGGCTTGATGACGCAAGTGACAGAAGAGCGTGTAGAGGCTGTCCTAAAAGAATTGCGAACCATACTTAACGATTGGACGGACGAAACCTTTGCCGATTCCTGCAAACGCGGTTTTGCAGGCTATTGGTTGGCCTACCCGGCTGAGACGTTGGCACGCCAGGCGCGGCTCATGCACGAAGCAGACGAAAAAGGGATTCCACTCTCCGTACAAACACATGTGGATGCACCGCGCGACGTAACAGAAGTAACAATTTACACAGCCGATCATCCCGGCCTTTTCTCACGGTTGGCGGGTGCGCTTTCACTCGCAGGTGCGAACATCGTAGACGCCAAGATTTCCACCATGAAGAATGGTATGGCGCTCGATACCTTTCAGCTACAAGCTATTACCGGCAAGGCGTTTGAAAAACCAAATCTTTCCGAAACGCTTGCAAGGCTGGTCGAGGAAACCCTGGCAGGCCGAATTTTTCCCGTAAAAGAACTTGCACGACATTCAAGTCTACGAAGTCGTACCAAAGTTTTCACGGTTGTTCCGCGTGTCCTGGTCGACAATAAGGCTAGCCACAGCTTTACGGTCATCGAAATAAATGGACGCGATCGTCCCGGCTTTCTCTACGACGTCACTCGTGCATTAAGTGGCCTTAATCTGCAGATCGGAAGCGCGCATGTTATGACCTATGGGGAACGTGCCGTCGATGTCTTCTATGTGAAAGATATCTTCGGCATGAAACTAAGGTACGAGGCTAAGTTAGAGGAGATAAAGGCGTGCCTGCTCGCTGCTGTCGAAGGCGGGCAAGGCCAGCCTTTGGAGGTGAGAACAGCGGCTGGCAAATAGGCTCTGGCTTAAACACGTCACTTCGCCTTCCAACGCGTTAAAAAATCCTATACATGTCAAGATCATGGCGCTTCTTCGATCGATTGCAATTGTCGGTGGCTACACACTAACAAGCCGGGTGCTTGGTTTCATCCGCGACGTCTTGCTCGCTGCAATTTTGGGTGCTAGCGCCGTGGCTGACGCTTTCTTCGTTGCTTTCAAGCTGCCGAATTTCTTCCGTAGGCTATTTGCAGAAGGCGCTTTCAACGCTGCCTTTGTTCCGATGTTCTCTAGTTTTCTAGAAAAAGAAGGCAAAGACGACGCAAAACGCTTCGCAGAAGAAGTGCTGGCAGTGCTCTTTGTCACTCTTGCCGCCTTTGTTGCGATAGCAGAGATTACGATGCCTTGGCTTTTGTATCTGCTAGCGCCTGGCTTTGTGGACGATCCCGAGCGTTATAGCTTTGCCACCCAATTTACGCGGATTACCTTTCCTTACCTTCTGTTTATCTCGCTCGTATCACTCATGGGCGGTGTGTTGAATTCACTTGGCCGTTTTGCGGCCGCTGCAGCAACGCCGATTCTGCTTAACTTAATGTTGATTGGAAGCTTGTTAATACTTGCGAACTTTACAGCGACACCGGGACATGCGCTTGCTATTGGGGTTGCTATTGCTGGCCTTGGGCAATTCCTGTGGTTAGTGGCTGCTCTCAAAAAGGCCGATTTTTTACTTTGCTTGCGGCGGCCTCGATTGACACCTGCTGTAAAACGGTTTCTGGGTTTACTTGCACCCGGTGCAGTCGGTGCTGGGGTTGTTCAGATTAACCTGTTTGTTGACATTATACTTGCCTCTCTTTTGCCTGCCGGCGCGATTTCCTACCTTTATTATGCGGATCGGTTGAACCAGCTGCCGCTTGGAGTCGTTGGGATCGCCGTCGGCACGGCGCTTTTACCGCTACTGTCACGCCAGATTCGCGCTGGTGATAGCAAGGCTGCAAACGCAAGTCAGAACAGGGCAATAGAAGCTACCCTCTTTCTAACGCTTCCAGCAACGGTTGCCCTCTTTCTTTTAAGCGAGCCGATTATCCGGGTGCTATTCGAACGGGGCGCGTTCAGTGGTGTGGAAACCAAGGCCTCGGCTTTGGCGCTAACAGCCTATGCGGCGGGTCTGCCGGCTTATGTACTCATCAAAGTCTTGGCGCCGGGGTTCTTCGCCAGGAAGGATACAACAACTCCGGTAAAAATCGCAGGCATTGCCGTTGTGCTCAACATCGTCTTGAGCGTCGCGTTGATGATCCCCTTTGCTCATATGGGCATCGCGCTTGCTACGGCAATCGCTTCCTGGTTCAACGCGAGCCTGCTTGCGATCGGATTATGGCGACGGCGTAATTTAATTCTGGACGCACGGCTGAAAAGACGATTACCACGTATGGTGCTTGCCTCTCTAGCTATGGGGGGACTTGCGTTTTTGGCAATGAAACTGCTGGAAGCCCCACTCATGGGTAACGAAGTTGAACGTTGCATTAGCTTGTTAGTTCTCGTCAGTGCCGGTGCCGGGGCCTATTTTCTTTTTGCACTTCTTCTTGGTGCGTTCGAGAAAGGGGATCTGCGCACTCTTTTTAATAAAAGCACGCTTGACCAGACGGAGGCTTGAGGAGAGACTTTGCCCGCCCGAAAGGGCTCCACGGGAGCTCAAAACATGGAACGCATATTTTCCGGCGTGCAACCGACCGGGAATCTGCATCTCGGTAATTATCTGGGCGCGCTCAAAAACTGGGTCGGGCTGCAGGAACGTTTCGAATGCATTTATTGCATCGTTGACTTGCATGCGGTGACAACACCACAGGAACCCGCAGCTCTTGCTGCTCATACTAGGGAAGTGACAGCCGCCTTTATTGCAGCCGGAATAGACGCAAAACGCTGCATCATATTTAATCAAAGCGCCGTTTCCGGTCATGCCGAATTAGCTTGGTTGCTCAGCTGTCTTACACCGCTTGGATGGCTCAATCGGATGACCCAGTTTAAAGACAAGGCTGGCAAGCATAAGGAAAAAGCAGGTCTTGGGCTTTATGCCTATCCAGTTCTGATGGCGGCGGACGTGTTGCTTTATAGGGCAACCCATGTGCCGGTAGGCGAAGACCAAAAGCAGCATCTCGAGCTTTGCCGTGACATCGCTGGCATCTTCAATCGTCAGTATGGAGTGGACTATTTTCCTTTGCCAGAGCCACAGATCTTCGGTGAAGCAACCAGGGTTATGAGCCTTCGTGATGGGCGGGCAAAAATGAGCAAATCCGACTTTTCCGACAATTCCCGGATCAACCTTACAGACAATCGCGACACCATAGCTCGGAAAATCCGCAAGGCGAAAACAGATCCGGATCCCCTGCCGACCACCCCGAAGGGCCTTGAGGGAAGGCCGGAAGCGGCGAATCTCGTCGGCATTTATGCGGCCCTAGCGGAAAAGGATCGGGCGGATGTGTTAACGAATTTCGCCGGCGCCCAGTTCTCAACCTTCAAGGAAGCATTAACCGAACTTGCCGTTGAGGTGCTGGGGCCAATCGGTGAAGCAATGACGGAGCTTAAGGAGGATATTGCCTTGGTTGATGCGGTCTTAAAGGATGGAACAGAGCGTGCCAATGCCATTGCCGAGAGGCACCTAGCTGAGATTCGTCACCTCATGGGGTTTGCACGCCATTAAATTTTTTAAGTGCGGAAATTCTTATACTCTTTTTCGAGGAGAATGCGATTTGGGCTTGCCCTTATGGTGGTGCTCGGCCTATCTCTGCATAATGGTCTAAGCGACCGTAAAACATAGGCCAGATGCAGATTTATCTTCCCATTGCCGAGATTTCGGTCGATGTCTTTCTTCTTCTCGGCCTTGGAGGGCTAGTAGGCTTCCTGTCAGGCCTTTTCGGGGTTGGCGGCGGCTTCCTGATGGCGCCATTCCTCATTTTCATCGGCATTCCTCCGGCAGTTGCTGTGGCTACGGAGGCAAATCAGATTGTCGCCGCCTCCGTTTCCGGCGCGTTAGCCCATTGGCGGCGGCTGAACGTTGATTTGAAGATGGGCGCCGTGCTCATCGTCGGCGGTTTGTTCGGCTCCACCGTTGGTGTATGGCTGTTTTCCTACCTTCGAAGTTTGGGCCAGATCGATCTTGTCATCGCGCTGGCTTACGTCATTTTTCTAGGTGTAATAGGCAGCCTAATATTAACGGAAAGCGTTCGTAGCATTTTTCGCCGCCGCCGGCATACTTCGCCGCGGCGAAAGTTACACCAGCATCTCTGGGTGCATGGGCTTCCCTTCAAGATGCGGTTTCATCGCTCGAAGCTTTATATCAGCGCACTCTTGCCGCTTGGTGCCGGGATTTTTGTCGGCATACTCGCCGCTATCATGGGAGTGGGTGGCGGCTTCATCCTGATACCTTTGATGATCTACCTCATCGGCATGCCGACTACCGTTGTCATCGGCACCTCGCTTTTCCAGATCATCTTCGTCACAGCAAACGTGACGTTTCTGCAGGCGCTGCACAATCAGACGGTGGACATTCTACTGGCGCTCTTGCTTATGATCGGTGGTGTGATTGGCGCCCAGCTTGGCACGCGATTCGGAGGTAAATTGCAGAGCGACGAATTAAGAGGCCTGCTTGCCCTGTTGGTTCTTCTCGTCTGTGCTCGGATGTTTTGGGGATTGGTGGCAACCCCAGCAGATGTCTTCTCCCTAAGCTTGGTGATGCCATGAAGAAAACCAATTTCTTTCACCGACTTTTTCTTTCCTTGGCATGCATCATTGGGCTTTCTTGGCCTGGATCCCCATCGGCATGGGCAGAACCGTTAGTGGCGGATCTCTCCGATCATTTAATTGAAATCACGACCAGCTTTTCCGGTGCAGAGGTCCTGCTATTTGGGGCGACTGAAGGGGAGGGAGATATTGTCGTCACCGTTCGCGGACCGGCTCAGGATCTAATCGTGCGGCAAAAGGAACCAATCGCCGGTATTTGGACGAATCGCAACAATATGCACTTTCGTGATGTGCCAGCCTATTACGCCGCTGCCTCGAACCGACCAGTTGACGAAATTGTGCCCCTTGAAATGCGGGTCCGTAACGAGATCGGAGCAGAAAACTTGCGCTTAAGAGTATCTCAAAAAGCATCAAAGGAAGAGACTAACCTTTTTCGCGAGGCTCTGATCCGCGGGAAACAGGCCCAAAAACTCTATGGAGTTGAGACAGGAGAGGTTGCCTTTATGAGCAACAGCTTGTTCCAGACTCGCTTATTCTTTCCAGCAACGGTTCCGGTCGGGATTTATACCGTCAAGGTGCTGTTGGTAAGGGAAAAACGGGTCGTCAGCGTTCAGACGACTCCACTGATTGTCCAAAAAACGGGCCTTGAAGCAACGATTTTCAACTTTGCTCATACCCATGCAGCGCAATATGGGATCGTTGCTATTTTCCTAGCCTTGGTGGCAGGATGGCTGGCTGGGGTCTTTTTCCGCCGGATCTAACCCCTTCCCATTACTTCATGGAATCGAGGCCACATGTCGCAACGAAAGGACAGCGAAAAGAAACTATCTGGCCGTTGTTTTCTTGTCGTAGTCGACCCTACGGAGGAGATGCGCACGGCCCTTCGCTTTGCTTGCTATCGCGCGCGCAACGCTGGCGGCTACGTCTCGCTTCTTTATGTGCTGGAGCCGGCTGACTTCCAACATTGGATGACGGTTGGCGAACTTATGCGTGACGAGGCACGGGCGGAAGCCGAGAAGCATCTTCAGCAGCTCTCAGAAAAGGTGCACGAACTGACTGGTAAAGTACCGGTCCTTTATGTTCGTGAAGGATCGCGAAGCGAGGAGCTGGTGAAGATTATCGAAGAAGAGCCGAGCATTTCTATTCTTGTACTTGCTGCGTCCTCGGGACCAGAGGGGCCGGGGCCAATAATAAGCAATCTAGTTAACAAGATGGCAGGTAAAATTAGGATCCCGATCACGATCGTGCCCGGCGATTTGACCAACGAACAGCTTCGTTCGTTAACTTAAATAACGGTGAATTTTTCGACGATTAGGTTGGTAACTTTAAGAAATATATAAAGAAAAGCTTGAATTTTAGACTTTTTTTTCTAAATTTACATTAAGCGAGAAAATAGCTAAACCGAGGTTTAGGACAGCTAAGGAGATTACATTTTGTTTATTCAGACCGAACAGACGCCAAATCCTGCGTCTTTAAAGTTTTTACCCGGTCAGACGGTCATGGAAAATGGAACGGTCGATTTTGCATCGTCTGAAGAGGCAGTGCATTCGCCACTGGCGATGCGACTATTCGCCATTCCGGGCGTGGCTGGAGTATTTTTTGGCTCCGACTTTATTACTGTACGCAAGACGGAAGAGCGGGACTGGCAAGTGATCAAACCGGAAATCCTGGGCTCTATTATGGAGCACTTCTCTCTTGGCGAACCAGTCCTCACTGAGGGAGCTTCGAAGGATACATCGGCTAGGATGGGCAAAGGCGAGGACGAAGATGAAGTTATCGTTCAGATACAGGAACTTCTGGAAACTCGGGTTCGCCCAGCTGTTGCTCAGGATGGCGGCGACATCGTCTTCCAGGGCTATGAAGCAGGGGTCGTTTTTCTCGAGCTCCAAGGGTCATGTTCCGGCTGCCCGAGTTCGACAGCAACGCTGAAGAGTGGGATCGAAAATCTACTCAAGCATTACATTCCAGAAGTTCAGGAAGTCCGTGCCGTTTCGTAGGTTGACATTTTTAAGAAAAGGCCTCCCGGTAAGGCATCTATTTGTCCGGCAGTAGCCGGCTGATTCTGCACCATTTATTTCAGTGATCGCGCCACCAGTCCCGCGAATTGGCCAAACACGGCCATTTTTCTCTTGACGGGGCCTGACGATCTATTGATGTATCTAGTAGGTTAGAAAGGCTAAGGTACTATATGCAGTGGATCGACAAGAAAGCTTTCCGTGATCTCGGGCAGCGAATTAGCTTCGAGCGCCCTGCCCTTGTTGCGCTTTTCCTAGCCATAGGTGGTCTGCTAGGGAGTGTTGCCTTCGGCCAGGCAAGTCTGCCGGCAACCCTGCTTTTCGAGCGCGCGCCCCTTGAACGCCCAATTAACTCAATTCGGCTTGCTGATGCCGAGACAGTTACTGCTGCATTCGGCAGCCAGGGCTACCGACTGGATCGGGTGCGTCGTGAGGGCGTCGTGCCGCGTGTTTTTTTAGCGGCATTGCCCAAAGACCTCGAGGAAGTCACGGCTACGCATGAACGCAAGCGCCTCTTCCTGCAGACGGTGTTGCCCCTCGTCCTGCATGTTAATGAGACGATCAGCGAACAACGTAAGCGGGTTCTAGAGATCTATAAGCCGAAGAAAGACGGCTTCCATCTGACAGCACAGGATTCGGACTGGCTACGGGGGCTTTATGCCTATTACCGCGTCGCGGAGGGAGATTTGCCCGAGTTGCTTCGCCGGGTTGATGTGATTCCACCCTCGCTTGCTCTTGCACAGGCCGCCGAGGAAAGTGGTTGGGGAACGTCGCGTTTTGCCCAAGAAGGCAACGCTATCTTTGGTCAGTGGACGCCTAATTTCCACCAAGGTTTAGTGCCGTTGCAACGCGATGAGGGCTCACGTTACGCAGTTCGAAGCTTCCGTGAACTCGCCGGCTCTGTTTGGGCCTATGCGCGTAACCTAAACACGCATCGAGCCTATCGGGATCTTCGCGACAAGCGTCAAACATTACGCCGTCGCGCTGAGCCACTGAACGGCTACACGCTTGCTGACACGCTTGAGCCCTATTCTGAACGGGGTCAAGCTTACGTCCAGACACTTCGTTTACTTATTAAATCGAACAAACTACGCCACTTCGATCGGGCGAAGCTTAAGGGCGATGTCTATGCGTCGTTTTCGAAAAACGACGTTTAGCTTAGCCTCACAACTTCCTTATTCCACAACGTAGAACTGGCGACCATACCAACGCCAGCGCTCGTCCCGCGTAGGCAATGTGCAGTTGATTCGGGAACGACCTTTAGGAAAGGGCTCAGCTAAGCGAACTTCAAAGCGGCGTTCGCCGAGTCGCACGAGCTGGCTTATTTCTTGATTTGAGGCAAAGCAGTTCAATCGGTCGAGATCTGCAATTTTCCCCTCAACGGTAAAACCAAAATTCGGCGGGTTGTTGTCTTTTTGAAGCAGCATATTGCGTGGCGTCAGGTCTTTCATCGGCACTGGTAGTGCGTTGGCAGCAAGACGGACCCGCTCTATATTTCCGAAAGCTTCGCTGAAGGAAAATCGGGGTAGGTAGAAGAAATCCTCTTTGCTATGTAGGACACCAGAATGTTGACCGAACGCAGCAGTAAAACCCGCTTCTCGCAGGAAATCCTGAATGTTAAGGCTAGCCTCGCCGTAGGGATAAGCAAACAGTTTAGGAACAATTCCCAACTCATCTAGAAAGCGTGCATTCGAATGAACAAGGGCTGACCGAATCGTTTCGGCATCAGCAAGTGGCATGTGGAGATGAGTATCTGTATGGCTTCCGATCGTGACCCCTTGTTGCATCAGCTCCCGTACCTGGTCCCAGGTCATGTAGCCTTTGCCGCCATCATCGATGGCGCTGGTGGCAACGAAGAGTGTAAGCGGAAACCCAGCTGCCTTTAGTCTTGGCCAGGCTGCTGCATATCCGGAAAGAAACGCGTCATCAATGGTGATAGCAACTGTGCGTTCTGGCAGCTCCTTTCCTTCAATAAGGGTCGCGATGATCTGAGGCAAGGAAAGTACAGTGTAATCGCCGTTTTTTAGCTCCTGAAGATGCGCCTCAAATTGCTTAATCGTGATATTCGTCGCAGGGTAAGTGCTTTCTCCAAATCGGTGATAGACAAATACTACGGCCGAGTCAGCGGCAGAGGCCACACTGACAAAAAAGCACAGATAGAGACCTACAAGCAAAAAGCCAAGACGGCGACAGTGTAGAAGGAGGCGTGTGCCCAACATCATGTTATGAGGCCAACATGCCAAGATTGAGATCGGCGTCATACAGAACCGGGTAACGTTTTGCGTCGAACAATTGATAATGCCACCATTCGTTCCTATAGAAATCCCAACCAGCATCTGTCATTAGCCCTAAAAGAAAAAGCCGATTTTGACTTGCCTCAAGTGAGATTTCCCCATTGCCGTGGTGCGAAAGTAGCGTAAAGGTGTCAAAGGGTGTGCCCATATCTAGTTCCCTGCCTGTCGGGTCGATAAGAGTGAGGTCGATCGCAACTCCTCGGGAGTGTGGCGAACCCTTTTTTGGATCGGCCAAGAATTCTGGATTCGGACAGGCATCCCATAGGATTTTCTGAGCCTCCGCTGGGCGGAAGCCGTCGAAAAGTTTGAGACGGAGATCAAAGCGCCTGGCTAGAGCGATCGCGTCGTGAAGTCGCTCCGCTGCATCTGGATGTAAATAGCAACGTTCGTGAGAATAGATAGACTTACCAGAGAAATTTTCCGCTGTAGCGTAGGCAAGGGACAAGGCCACGTCATCGCCTGCCATGATTTCAATCAAGGGTGTCTTGAGCAATTGTTCATCCGTTCATGTAAGCTTGCCTGGGTAGGTGCAGTTTTTACAAGTTTTCAGTCCATCTTAGGCTAGAATTTCGCACGCTACCTTATCCTTGGTAACTTTTGGACCGGGCGATGAAGATCCTCGCCTTCGACACCGCTGCTAATGCTTGCTCAGCTGCCCTTCTCGAGGATGATCGTATTCTTTCATCACGCCTTCGGGAAATGAAGCATGGTCAGGCGGAGGCTTTGTTTGGCCTAGTGCAAGAGGTTCTGGACGAAGCTGCCGTACCCTTCATGGGTGTCGATCGAGTAGCTACGACGCTTGGGCCCGGATCCTTTACTGGGCTTCGTGTTGGGCTAGCAACAGCCCGCGGCATTGCTCTGGCTGGCGACTTACCAGTAGTGGGAGTGACAACCTTTGAGGCGGTTGCCAATGGGGTTACTCTTTCGGAACGCGAAGGTTGTCAACTTCTAGTTGCCTTAGACACGAAGCGAAATGATCTTTACGTCCAGGGTTTTGACGCAGCACTACGTCCATTTATGCAAGCCGAAGTCCTGGCGCCTTCGGCTTGCAGTGACTTTGGACGTGATGGCTCCCTTCTCGTAGTCGGCGATGGGGCATATTTGCTTCGCAACGTCTTCGATTCTCAAGAGGTTCGTTGGTCCAAGGCTCCCGGACACCCGCAGGCCACGGTCATTGCACGCCTAGCCGCCACGCGGGAGCCCACCATTCGCCTTTGCCCTATCTATCTGCGCGCGCCCCAAGCGAAGCTTCCCGATGTATAAAGCTAAAAGATCCGCACACATGTGGCCTACAGACAGCGCTAATGTTCTTTACCAGATGTCCCCATTAACAGATCAGCAACCACGAATCACATCGTATGCTTAGAAAATTAAAAATATTAAAATCGCATCTCAAGACGATCTGCAATGTGACACCAAAGGAATACCGTGTGCGTTGTTAATAACCGCTAGGGTATCCTGTGGCCGCCTACGCTTATATTGAGCAGCAAAGTAAGATCACTAAAAAAATTGACTTGGCCTGCTTTCTTAAAAGTACGAAAAAATAAACACTAATGGTACGTTACGCCAATTCTGGACAGGCTTGTGAGGGTACTTTCAAGCCCTTATACTAAAACTATAGCAACTGAATTATTAATCAGACAGGAACATGCCATCTCGCTTGGAAATCCTTTGCGAAGAAAAGGGTTTGAAAATGACGGAGCAACGTCGGGTGGTTGCTCGCGTGCTTTCTGAGTCGAAAGATCACCCGGATGTCGAGCAGGTTTACCGGCGTGCCTCGGACATTGACGAACGCATCAGTATCGCAACCGTCTACCGGACAATTCGGTTATTTGAAGAAGCCAGCGTTATCGAGCGCCTCGATCTTAAAAGTGGGCGTGCACGATATGAGGAAATTCCGGAAGAACATCACGACCATTTGATTGACATGCGTAGCGGAAAAGTCATCGAGTTTCAGTGTAAGGACATAGAAGAGCATCAAAAGGCGGTGGCGGAAGAGCATGGATACAAACTCGTAGGTCATCGACTCGAACTCTATGGCATTCCGAAAGATAAATTGAAACAAAGCTGATGCTGAAGGGCCCAAAAAAAATTCGTGAGCGCCTTCGTAATCGGCAACCAAGATGGCTTCCGAAATTTGCGAAGGCTGTGCGACCCCTCTACGGTCGGAAGCAATTTGATCCGATTCAAAAGGTTCGTAGCAAAACACTCGAGGTTCGACTCGCCCATAACGAACGCGAGGTAGAAGCGGCACTTGCGCTTCGCTATAGGGTTTTCTACGAGGAGCTAGATGCTCACCCAACAATAGAAATGCTAGCTAGGAAACAGGATTTTGATAGCTTGGATGAAGAGTGCGACCATGTGCTGGTCATCGATCACGATCGCGTCAAAGGGAATGATTTTTCGAGCGCGATCGTTGGAACCTATCGTTTAATTGATAGTGAAACAGCAGCGAGTCACGGTGGCTTTTATTCCGCCGGTGAATATGACCTCTCGCGCCTGATGGAATATCCGGGCCGTCTTTTGGAGTTAGGCCGTTCCTGTGTGGATGCGAGTTATCGAAGTCGCGCAACAATGGAATTGCTATGGCGTGGAATCGGCGCCTATGTCGAGTATTACAATATCGACGTTCTGTTCGGTTGCGCAAGCCTGGTGGGTACGGATACGAAGAAACATGCTGAGGTGCTTGCCTATTTACACAAGTACCACCTGGCACCGCCCGCGATTCGACCCAGGGCGTTGCCAAATCTCTACGTTCCCATGAAGACTATAGATGAAATTGATACGAAACGCGCACTCGCCTCGTTGCCAACCCTTATTAAGGGATATTTGCGAGTTGGAGGTTTTGTGGGTGAGGGCGCTGTCGTAGATGAACAATTTAATACAACGGACGTTTTTATTGTCGTAAAGCGGGAACTTGTTCCAGATAAGTACTTCCGGCACTTCGATGTGAAAAAGTCTACGCAATAGGTCAAATGGGTTCTCGCCTTCTCGCCGTCTCTCGCATTTTAATCTACATCAGCTGGACATTCCTGCTTATTCCCGTGCAGACCATTGGACTTCGTTTGCGTAGCTCTTACACGCGGCGCCTCCCTCACTTCTATCATCGCAGTTGTTGTTGGATTTTTGGTTTTCGTTTAATCCAGATTGGAAAAATTTCGGATATACGACCCACCTTATTTGTTTCTAATCATACCTCTTATCTTGATATTACGATGCTTTCGGCGCTGATTCCAGGCGTGTCACTGATCTCTAAGGCTGAAGTCAAAGACTGGCCGTTCTTTGGCAGACTCGCGCGGCTTCAGGAAACCGTCTTTATTGAACGGCGAACGTCACGAACTTCACACTATCGGGATGCTATCCATGAAAGGCTGAAAAAAGGCGATCAGCTCGTCCTTTTTCCAGAAGGAACCAGCAACGATGGGAACCGGGTGCTTCGGTTTAAAAGCGCGCTCTTGAGCGTTGCCGAAGAAAAGATCGATGGAAAATCGCTAACCATTCAACCGGTCTCAATAGCCTATACGCATCTAGACGGCATCCCGTTAGGGCGTATGTTTCGGCCATATTATGCGTGGTACGGCGATATGGAACTAGCACCACATTTCCTGAAGATGGCTGGGCTTGGAAACGTCACCATCATCGTTGAGTTTCATCGACCGGTAGTAATCGAGACCTATGGCTCACGCAAAGAGTTAGCCGATGCCTGTGGCAAAGTCGTCGCCGAAGGCGTTGCTGCGGCAATCACCGGTGAGGCGCTGTTAGCTATTAGCAGCAAACCAAAGGGGGCTGCCCCCAAGCCGCGACCCCATAATGCTTTTTAACGCAATTATAATGTTTTTTGGGCTACTCTTCCCCATCTCTATGCCGAGAACCGGAGTCCTTGAGGACTAGGAGCCCTGGAAGCCAGGTAGACAGGTTGGCAAAGAAGCTTTTCATCAAAAACTACGGCTGTCAGATGAACATCTACGACTCCGCGCGGATGGCGGATGTTCTGAAGCCACTCGACTACTATCTGACAAATACGGCTGAAGAAGCGGATATGGTGATCTTAAACACCTGTCACATCCGCGAAAAAGCGTCCGAGAAACTTTTTTCAGAACTAGGACGGCTTCGCCAAGCGAAGGTTAGACGTGAGGTTAAAGGCAGTCGGATGATCCTCGCTGTTGCTGGCTGCGTTGCCCAAGCTGAAGGTGCAGAAATTTTTCGACGAGCCCCTTACGTCGATCTGGTCTTTGGGCCTCAAACTTATCATCGCTTACCAGAGATGATCGCACGCGCCACACGCGTTGGCGGCGGTGTATTGGATACGGACTTCCCAGTAGAATCCAAATTCGACCATCTGCCAAAAACCTCAACACCAGCGCAAGTCTCAGCTTATCTTTCCATTCAAGAAGGTTGCGACAAATTCTGTACTTTCTGTGTCGTGCCTTATACGCGAGGAGCAGAATTCTCGCGACCTGTTCCTGCCATTCTTGAGGAGGCTCGTCGGTTGGTTGATGGAGGTGCGCGCGAGATCACTCTTTTGGGCCAGAACGTTAATGCCTACCACTCAAATCACCCGGCGGGGACAGGTACCACTACGTTAGCTGGGCTTATCCATGCGTTGGCAGGGATCGATGGGCTGCTTCGGATCCGTTATATGACTTCACATCCCCGCGACATGGACAAAGACTTGCTTACACTGCATGGAACAGAGCCAAAACTTATGCCCTTTCTACACCTTCCTGTTCAGTCCGGATCCGATTCGGTATTACAACGCATGAATCGTGGCCATCGAGCGAATACCTATCGCGAGATAGTCACCAGGCTTCGTCACCATCGCCCAGATATTGCTATTTCCTCGGACTTCATCGTCGGCTTCCCAGGGGAGACGGAGGCTGATTTCGAATCGACCCTAGTGCTAGTTCGCGACGTAGGTTTTGCCCAGGCCTTTTCTTTCAAGTACAGCCAACGTCCGGGCACGCCGGCTGCCACGATGGGGAACCAAGTGTCAGAAGCAGAAAAGGACGAACGCTTGGAAGTCCTTCAGGCTCTACTCACTTCTGAGAGCCGCGCTTGGAACACACGCATGCTTGGACAGAGGCTTCAGGTCCTCTTCGAATCGCCTGGCCGCTATCCTGGCCAACTGGTCGGACGAAGTCCTTATTTACAGGCAGTGCACGTCAAAAATCCTGTCTCTGCCATAGGTGATATCGCGGAGGTCGAGATCATAGCTCTACATGCAAACAGTCTCGCTGGGCGTGAGATCATGCCATCTTCCGCCCAGGCACTTGATAAAGGGGATGCTTATCTAGAATGCATGTAAATACGACGATGGAACACGAATCTCCGCTCCACCTTCAGTTCGACGACAATCGCCTTCTTCCCCATCTCTACGGAAAGCAGGACGAACATCTCTCGAAAATTGAAGAAAAGCTCAGTGTCTCGGTCACCTCGCGTGGGAATCGTCTGGCAATTGAAGGCCCTCCGGAACGTATCCGGATGGCACGTGCAGCCTTGGAATTGCTCTATAGGCGGCTGCAAAAAGGATTGGATGTTGATACCGGTGAAGTGGAGGCGGCGGTACGCTTAGCAATGAGCATGGAAGGTACGCTGCTGGACCCAGAGACTTACACCATACCAACGCGCACACGGTTGATCTCGCCTCGCTCGGCTGGCCAGGTCCATTATATTCAGGCATTACAGGAAAGCGAACTCGTTATCGCTCTTGGTCCTGCCGGTAGCGGCAAGACGTACCTAGCCGTTGCGATGGCAGTTTCTATGTTAATAACGGGCCAAGTCGACCGGATCATCCTGTCCCGTCCTGCTGTTGAGGCGGGCGAGCGACTTGGTTTTCTACCAGGAGATTTACGCGAGAAGATCGACCCCTATTTACGACCGCTCTACGAAGCACTACATGACATGATGCCACTAGAACAAGTGAATCGGCGGCTTGCTAGCGGTGAGATTGAAATAGCGCCGCTCGCTTTCATGCGCGGGCGTACGCTTTCCAATGCGTTCGTTATTCTGGACGAGGCACAGAATACGACCACGGTCCAGATGAAGATGCTGCTAACCCGTCTTGGTGAGAACGCTCGTATGGCGGTTACTGGAGATTTGACGCAAGTGGATTTGCCAAAGGGCGTCTGCTCTGGTCTGCGCGATTCACTGGAGATCCTGATGGCTATTGATGGCGTGTGCATTGTCGAGCTTTCAGATGCCGACGTCGTTCGTCATTCATTAGTGTCAGACATTGTTCGCGCCTATGACACCCGCGATCGGAAGGCGGATGTATCGACTACAGACTTAGACAATGAGCCAAACAATGGCTGATATTATCTCCTCTCCTTTGGTTGAAATCGCACTCACTGTTCTCGATGAGCGGTGGTCGAAGGCCTTACCGGAAGGAGAAGCCGTCGTACGCCGCGCCGCCGCGGCCGCCCTAGAAAAAACGGCATTGCCAAAAGGACCGGCTGAACTCAGCCTTGCTCTGACGGATGACGAAGCTATGCGTAAACTTAATCGAGACTACTGCGATATGGACGTGCCGACGAACGTCCTTTCCTTTGAAGGTGATACGATCCAAAACAATAAAAATGGATCTCCCACTATGCTAGGCGACGTTGTCATTGCCTTCGAGACGACTTTTTCCGAGGCGCGGGCCCAGGGAAAAACCCTTTCAGATCATCTCAGCCATCTTGTCGTTCACGGAGTCCTACACCTTATGGGCTACGACCACATAGACAACCCGGCCGCTAATGAAATGGAAGCGCTCGAACGAGATATCCTTGTCCAGCTCGGTATTGCAGATCCTTACGAGAGTGGTATGCAGACCTTCGTTTCCGAGGAGAAAATATGACGACGCAAAGCCGCGGAAGACTAGCGAACGATGCGAAGACACCAGAGACGGAAACAAAGGGGGTTGAGTCAAAATTCCGGGAGATGTGGAACCGTCTTCGGTGGCGGCGTCTGCAAACAACGGAAGAAGCCTTTGATGAGGTGATCGAAGATCTGATCCTCGATCGGGACGCATCGGAAATCTTGATCGATCCAGATCAGCGCGTTCTTCTCGAGAACGTCCTTGAGCTGCGCAATGTTGCTATTAGAGACATCATGATACCCCGTGTGGATATTGTCGCTGTCAGCGTACAGGCAGCGCTTAATGGGGTGGTGGAGATCATGAGTCGGAATGCGCATTCCAGGCTTCCGGTCTATCGCGGCTCGCTCGACGATATAATTGGTATTTTACATATCAAAGACGTTCTAGCTTGCTGGGGCGCGGAAGAAAAATTCCAGCTTTCACAGATTGTTCGCCGCGCGTTATTCGTCGCTCCAACCATGCGAGTGTTAGATCTTTTGCTGCAGATGCGAGCAACGCACATTCACATGGCGTTGGTCGTTGATGAGTACGGAGGCGTTGATGGCCTGGTGACCATAGAAGATCTTGTCGAGGAGATTGTCGGCGAAATTGAAGACGAACACGACATTGAAGCACCGCCTATGATTGTTTCCCTGCACGATGACTCGCTTCTGGTAGATGCTCGGGTCGAGCTTGAAACATTTGAAGCACACACCGGTTTGAAGCTCCTCACCGACAATGACGAAGACATCGATACCTTAGGTGGCCTCGTTTTCTACCTTGCCGGACGCGTGCCCGCCCGTGGCGAAATCATTCAGCATCCTTCAGGTGTAGAATTCGAAGTCCTTGAGGCAGACGCTCGCCGCATTCGCCGCATTCGCGCCCGAAACATTCCTGCGCTGCCTGCGGATGAGTGACGGCATCACCGCAAGTAGATTCGGTTTCTTCGAAGCAGCCTTAAGGTTTCGAAGGTTCTTCGAGGACCTGGCTGGGTGGCGGCGATGGGGGGTTGCATTCCTGCTTGGCATCTTTGCAGCCTTAGCGATGCCGCCTTGGAATGGGCTTTTTTTCCTCCTGCTTTCCTTGCCAGGACTCTTTTGGCTAGTTAGCACAGCTCCCAACCATCGAACCGCCTTTCTTCTCGGCCTTGCCTTCGGGTTCGGACATTTTTTCATCGGCATCTACTGGATTACGAATGCCCTTCTCGTTGATGCGGACCGCTTCGCCTGGCTGGTACCGATTGCGATTCCTGGTTTGGCCTTATATCTCGCACTGTTTCCTGCCGGCTCCGTGCTCGCTCTTCGCCTGCTTGGCAGATTTTTCGGGACCAGTGGTTGGCGCGCCGCTTTTTTGTTCGCATTGCTTTGGGTGATCTTTGAATGGTTGCGCGGCCATCTCCTAACCGGTTTCCCCTGGATTCTCATGGGGCATGGCTGGATTGTCTCAGACGCAATGATCCAGACAGCTGCTCTCATCGGCAGCTACGGTTTAAGTTTTGTCATGGTGTTGGTAGCCCTGATGCCGATTGTGTTGGTCCAGGAAAAAAATGCCGTTCGGCTCCTGCCACTTCTTTTGATGGCGCTCCTTATCGTGCTTCTTTGGGGTGCAGGCACGATTCGGCTATTTCAGGCGGAGGCACAAAACAAAACGGGCATACAGTTGCGGATTGTTCAGGCAAACATTCCCCAGGCCAACAAATGGCGATCTGACCTTCGTGAAGCGCATTTCGAACATCACTTGGCTCTAACTATGGGCGCGAGCCTCGAAAAACCTAACATCATCATTTGGCCAGAGATGGCGGTGCCTTACATTCTTTCTGATGATCCGGAACGTCGTGCACGCATACGCCAAGCGATACCAGTAGGGGGACTTTTGCTGACTGGGGCGGCGCGTCTCACGAAGTCGATTAAGAACAAGAGGCCCATGCCTTCGAACGGTTTGGTAGCCCTTAACGACAACGGGGAAATCGTGGGCGGCTACGACAAGTTTCACCTTGTGCCGTTCGGTGAATACATGCCCTTGCGAAAGTGGCTCCCACTCTCGAGGGTCGTGCCCGGCATTGGCGATTTTCATCGCGGGCCTGGGCCACGAACACTTTTGCTGCCCGGCCTACCAGCGCTGAGTCCGCTCATCTGTTACGAAGCCATTTTTCCGGGTCGGGTGCTGGATACTATGGAACGGCCTCGTTGGCTGCTTAATGTGACGAATGACGCCTGGTTTGGGGAAAGCTCTGGCCCCCATCAGCATTTTACCTCGGCCCGCTTTCGTGCCGTCGAAGAGGGACTCCCCCTCATTAGGGCCGCGAATACTGGAATTTCGGCGATCGTCGATGCTTATGGTCGAGTGCGCTCCAGCCTCGACCTTGGCGTAGAGGGCGTGTTGGATGGACCACTGCCGCCTGCCCTAGAGCCGACACCCTATGCAAAGCTTCAAGATGGCATGTTGCTCGGGTTGTTGGTTGCTGGCTTTGTCCTGCTCGGATTAGCGCGTATCCGTTGCATATTCACCAAGACCTAGGCAGGCACGGCTTTGCTTAACAAGGTTGTACACCGGGCCGAATTAACGTCATAAGGTTGTATGCTACGGCTGGTTGAAATCTTCGGAATTGGCAAGGAGCTAAATGAGCGCGCTCTCAGAAGCAAAGAAAAAGGACGTATTTTTTAAACATGGCCGACAGAAGGGCGATGGACCCAATCCTGTCGACGTTCATGTCGGGGGACGAGTGCGCTTACGTCGCACACTTCTTGGCATGAGCCAGAAAAAGCTTGCTCAGGCGCTCGGCCTCACCTTCCAGCAGATCCAGAAATATGAGCGCGGCGCCAACCGTATTGGGGCAAGTCGTCTACACGACTTAAGCCAGGCACTAGACGTGCCGGTTTCCTTCTTCTTTGACGACATGAACAATGAGTCATCATACAGTCTTGCAGGCGTTAGCGAACTTCGCGAAAGAGCTCTACCACCTTTCGAAAAAGACACGATGTCTAAGCGTGAAACGCTTCAGTTGGTTCGTGCCTATTACCAAATAAAGTCGCCAATCTTGCGTAAGAGGATTCTTGATCTAACAAAATCGCTGGCCGACAAGGAAAGCGGAGAACAAATTTAAAGGCCCACCGTCTCGTTCAACTTTCGTCACTGAAACGTTCATCGGCTTACCTTATCGTTTCATTCCGAAATATGACCTCATCGTCGCTTGACGGTCTATCGAAAGGCTGCCACAAAACCGCCTTACCGAAACCGGCAACATCCACGATTTTTGCCGGAATAGTGAGCTCGACCAGGCAACGTATAAGGTAGGGAAATCCTATAATTTGGAGGCAATCTGCGTGAGGAAGGGGCAATATTTTTTTACCAGTGAGTCGGTGTCGGAGGGTCATCCAGACAAGGTGTGCGACCGGGTCTCGGATGCCATTGTTGACACTTTCTTGAAGGCAGATCCCTATGCACGTGTAGCCGTAGAAACGATGGTGACAACAAACCGAATTGTTTTAGCCGGCGAAGTTCGCGGGCCAAAATCACTTACCCATGCCGTGATAGAAGACGTCGCCCGCAATACAGTTCGTTCTATTGGCTACGATGACGAAAGTTTTCATTGGAAGGAAGCGGAAGTCGCTGTTTATGTTCATAGTCAGTCCGAGGACATTGCCGTTGGTGTCGACGCAAAGGGAAACAAGGACGAAGGCGCTGGTGACCAGGGTATTATGTTTGGCTATGCTTGTAGGGAGACGGACGCTCTAATGCCAGCTCCCATCCACTTCGCTCATCGCATCCTTCGCTCGCTTGCCGAGGCTCGTCACGCTGGAAGCGCTCCTGGTCTCCGTCCGGATTCGAAAAGTCAGGTGACCTTAGAATATCAAGATGGCCGCCCAATTCGCGCCACTTCTATAGTCGTCTCGACCCAACATGCGCCTGACCTAGAACAAGACGAGGTCCGCGAGATCGTTAGGCCCTATGTTGAGCGGGCCCTGCCAGAAGGGTGGATGTGTAAAGAGGAAGACTTCTATGTGAACCCGACGGGCCGCTTCGTAACCGGGGGTCCCCACGGGGATGCAGGGGTTACCGGACGCAAAATCATCGTGGACACTTATGGAGGCGCAGCGCCCCATGGTGGGGGTGCTTTTTCTGGTAAGGACCCGACAAAGGTCGATCGTTCGGCAGCCTATGCAGCTCGCTACCTGGCGAAGAACGTTGTTGCGTCCGGGTTAGCTAATCGCTGCACGATTCAACTTGCCTACGCGATTGGTGTCTCGAAGCCACTATCGGTTTACATCAATACCCATGGAGCCGGCATTGCTGATGAAGAGGGCCTCTCTGAGGTGCTAAGGGACCTAGTAGACCTTTCTCCGCGCGGCATCCGTGAACATTTAAATCTCAACCGTCCGATTTACGAGCGCTCAGCCACTTACGGACATTTTGGACGAGAACCGGAGGCTGACGGAGGTTTTTCGTGGGAGCGTCTGGATCTAGTCGACGAACTACGCGCCGCTTTTCCCTAACCTTAAAATTGTGTTCGAGATGGCCGAGCGCCAAACTCAGAAGAAACGGCTTCTCTATGGCAGACGTCATGGCCATCGCCTGCGTGCATCGCAGCAGGCTCGGCTTGAACGTCTGTTGCCAAAGCTTGCCATCTCACTGCCCGATGAAAACATAGAGGTCGATCCAAAAACACTCTTTCCAAAGACGCCAGATGACGTCTGGTTCGAAATCGGGTTTGGTGGTGGCGAGCATCTAGCCTGGCAGGCCAGCAAGCATAGCGGAATCGGGTTTCTAGGCTGTGAACCGTTCGTGAACGGAATTGCCCGTCTCTTGCACCAAATCGAAGAAGACAATTTATTAAACATCCGCATCTTTCCAGATGATGCACGCGTGCTTTTGGCTGCGTTGCCGCAGGCAAGTTTGGGTCGTGTTTTCGTTCTCTTTCCGGATCCTTGGCCGAAGCGACGTCACCATAAGCGGCGCTTCGTCTCAGTGGAAAATCTAGACGCTCTTGCCCGTGTTATGAAGGATGAGGCGGAGCTGAGGATAGCCACCGACGATGTGGACTATCTTCGATGGGCACTTTTTCATCTGCTTGAACATGCCGCCTTCATCTGGGAAGCAGAACGCCCACAAGGCTGGAGCGAACGCCCTGCTGACTGGCCTGCCACCCGTTATGAAGCAAAAGCGGAACTTGAAGGCAAAAAAGTAGCTTATTTACGATTCCGCCGCTGCCGACGTTACGCCGAAAAACTAGCGAAAAGGGGTTGATGAGACCATCCAATCGCCTATATTTTGTAGAAAAATTCCCTAAGCACGAGAGATGCTTCAGACAATCAAAGGGGTGGGCCGGTGGCCCACTTTTTATTTTTTGGCGTGGGCAAAATAAAGCCGGTACAGGAGCTGAGAACAACTTTGGAAGAGCCGATCCTGAAGATGATTTCGCCTCCCCTTGAGGCAATGGGTTATGAGGTTGTGCGCGTGCTTTTCACAAGGGGGCGGAGGCCAACTCTGCAGGTGATGACGGAACGTAGCGATGGTAATGACGTCACGGTCGAGGATTGTGCCAAGGTAAGCCGGACCATTTCAGCCCTTCTCGATGTGGAGGACCCGATAAAGGGCCCGTATCAGTTGGAGGTGAGCTCCCCCGGAATCGATCGGCCACTGGTGCGCCGGAAGGATTTTTCCAGGTTCTCAGGGTACGTTGCGAAAGTGGAAACAAAAGAAGCTTGCGATGGCCGTCGAAGGTTCCGAGGAAAATTACTTGGAATTGATGGTGATACAATCCGTCTCGATCAGAATGGTGAGACGCTAAAGTTAGATTTCGACGATGTTCGACGCGCGAAGCTCGTGCTTACTGACGAACTAATTGCAAAAACAATAAAATCATAAGGTATGAACAAAGGTATGGAACTTGAAACCGTAACTGAACCGCGGCCAGAACTCCTCCAGGTAGCCGAAAGCGTCGCCAGGGATAAAGGCATTCAGCCGGATGAAGTGTTAGAGGCGATGGAGCAGGCCATTCAGAAGGCCGGCCGCTCGAAATATGGACATGAACACGACATCCGCGCCACGATTGATCGCTCGACCGGCGCGATTGAGCTTATGCGTTTTCTCGAAGTCGTCGAGGAAGTGGAAAACGAAATCACCCAGCTTACGTTGGAAGAAGCTCAGAAGCATAAGGTGGATGTTGTTGTTGGCGAATTTCTAATGGAGCCCTTGCCGCCGATAGATTTTGGAAGGATTGCGGCCCAAACGGCAAAGCAAGTCATTGTCCAAAAAGTCCGTGAGGCAGAACGCGAGCGCCAATTCGAGGAATACAAGGACCGGGTTGGCGATATAGTAAATGGCATCGTCAAACGAAGTGAGTTTGGCAATCACCTGATCGTGGATTTAGGCAGGGCAGAAGCCCTTCTACGCCGTGACGAGACCTTACCTAGAGAGGTCTTTCACAACGGAAACCGGGTGAGAGCTTATATCTACGATGTTCGCCAGGAGTCGCGCGGCCCGCAGATTTTTCTGTCACGGACCCACCCACAATTTATGGCGAAGCTCTTCGCGCAAGAGGTGCCAGAAATCTATGATGGCATCATAGAAATCAAGTCCGTTGCTCGCGATCCTGGAAGCCGCGCAAAAATTGGCGTCCTTTCGAACGATTCGACGATCGACCCAGTCGGTGCCTGTGTGGGGATGCGTGGCAGCCGCGTTCAAGCCGTCGTCAGTGAGCTTCAGGGTGAAAAGATCGATATCATATCATGGTCGCCGGATCCGGCGACTTTCATCGTGAATGGGATGGCGCCTGCAGAAGTAGCGAAGGTTGTGCTAGATGAGGAGCAGCAACGAATCGAAGTTGTTGTACCGGACGATCAGCTAAGCCTTGCCATCGGGCGACGTGGTCAGAATGTGCGCCTTGCCTCACAATTGACTGGTTGGGACATAGATATTCTCACTGAGGCCGAAGAGTCGGATCGGCGAAGTGAGGAATTTCGCACGCGCTCGCAAATGTTTACGGAAGTACTAGAAGTAGATGAAGTGATTGCCCATTTACTAGTGACTGAAGGATTTTCGACAGTCGAAGAGGTCGGCTTCGTACCGATTGAAGACCTTGCCACTATTGAGGGCTTCGACGAAGCTGTTGCGACGGAACTTCGCGACCGGGCAAGAAGTTATATTACTGGCCAGAACGAACGTTTGACGACGCAACGAAAGGAGCTCGGCGTTACGGACGAGGTGGCTACAATAGATGGTTTGAACCCCACCATCCTAGTGCAACTCGGGGAGAAGGATGTGAAGACCCTTGACGACCTTGCAGACCTCGCAAGTGATGAGCTCCGTGACATCATTGGCCATGGAAAACTTTCAGCAAGTGACGCCGACGCTATAATTATGGCGGCCCGCGCACACTGGTTCGAAGGAGAAGAAGAGGAACAATTGAAGGAGGCCAGCGATAAAATGACGGAAGACAAAAAACCTGTCGAAGAAAAAAAGGCATAAGCCTGAAACGAATCTATATGGAAGCCATTAAATTCATATGACGGAAACAAACGAACAAGAAGATAAGGGAAAGAAGAAGTCACTGTCGCTTCGGCGTCCAGGGCGGTTGGAATTGAAGAAAACCGTAAAGGTCGGCCAGGTACGACAAAGCTTCTCCCATGGCCGGACGAAGGCGGTCGCTGTAGAGGTGCGCAAGAAACGGACCTTCTCGAAAGATTCCCAGGGCGACATGACAGAAGTTAAAAGACTTCCTGAGGGGATCGAGGCGCCGGAGCTTACAGAAGAAGAAGCCGCCCTTACCGGCGTAAAACTTACGGAAACAGAACGTATGTCCCGCGCCCGCGCGCTCCAAGGTGCCGGCCTTCCGGAAGGCGAAATCCCACCAGAAGAACCAGAGATACAGGTCGAGGCAGTGGAGACTAAGCCTAAAGTGGCTGAACCTGTGCCCCCTCCCGAAACGCCGCCCGTCGAGAAATCAACCCGTACTTACACTGAACGGAAGAAGGAAGCTGCAGCGGAAAAAGATAAAAAAGATGCGCTTTCCGCAGCTGCGTCGCGGATCCGAGAGAAGGAAGGTACCACTGGGCGCAAGTCCGAAACAAAACGCCTGCCACCGGTACGGCGTTCCGAGCCCCGCCGTCGTGCAGGCAAGCTGACGATCAATGAGGCGCTCAACGAAGAAGAGCGCACTCGCAGTCTTGCCTCCGTCCGTCGCGCCCGTGAACGGGAAAAACGTCAAAAGGGCGATGAGGGCGAGCTCGGCAAGATAGTTCGCGAGGTCGTCATTCCGGAAACTATCACGGTTCAAGAACTTTCCAACCGGATGGCGGAGCGAGGCGTCGATGTCATAAAAGCTCTCATGCAAATGGGTGTGATGGGAAACATCACACAGATAATCGACGCTGACACGGCGGAGCTTATTGTTGCCGAATTCGGTCACAAGACAAAACGCGTCAGCGAGGCCGATGTAGAGATCGGGTTGAAAACAGAACCGGATGACGTGGCGTTACTGAAACGTTGCGCGCCGGTCGTAACGATCATGGGTCACGTCGACCACGGAAAAACTTCACTTTTAGATGTTCTTCGCAAAACGGATGTAGTCAGTCATGAAGCGGGGGGCATTACCCAACATATTGGAGCGTACCGCGTGACACTTCAAACTGGGGATAGCATCACCTTTCTGGATACGCCGGGTCACGAAGCCTTCTCGGAGATGCGCTCGCGCGGTGCACAAGCGACGGATATTGTTGTGTTAGTCGTTGCCGCAGACGATGGCATTATGCCGCAGACAATTGAGGCTATTCATCATGCAAAGGCTGCAGAGGTGCCTATTATTATTGCAGTCAATAAGATGGATAAGCCAGAGGCAAATCCAGATCGGGTGCGTTCGGAACTCCTACAACACGAAGTCGTTGTTGAATCGATGGGCGGCGATGTACTGGCCATTGAAGTCTCGGCAAAGACCGGAGAGAATCTAGGTAAACTCGAAGAAGCAATTCTTCTGCAAGCCGAAATATTGGATCTTAAGGCAAACCCGGATCGTGCTGCGGAAGGCATTATTGTTGAGGCCAAGCTCGAGAGCGGCCGGGGTGCCGTAGGCACGCTCCTCGTTCAACGTGGTACGCTTCGTATTGGTGATATTTTAGTCGCAGGCAACGAGTGGGGCCGGGTCCGTGCGCTAGTTAATGACAAGGGGCAGAATATTGAAACAGTTAGCCCTTCTGAGCCTGCCGAGATATTGGGCTTGAATGGTACGCCCCAGGCAGGAGACGAATTTGTTGTTGTGAACAGTGAAGCGCGCGCGCGAGAGATCGCGGAATACCGTCGCCGCCGCGAACGTGAAATAGAAGTTGCTGCGAATACGCGCGGTACCCTAGAGCAGATGCTTGCGGAGATTGCTAGCGGCGTTGTGAAAGAACTTCCGGTGATTGTCAAAGGAGATGTTCAGGGCTCGGTGGAGGCGATCGTGAGTAGCCTCGAAAAACTTTCCTCGGAAAGTGAGGAAGTTTCCGTCGTAGTGCTACACACAGCGGTCGGAGGAATCAATGAATCTGACGTGACGTTGGCAAAAGCATCGAATGCCCTCATCATTGGCTTTAACGTGCGTGCTAACCCTCAAGGACGCGAGCTTGCTAAACGGGATGGAATTGACATCCGCTACTACTCTGTCATCTACGATGTTACGAATGACGTAAAAGCGGGCCTCGAAGGTATGTTGTCACCGATACGCCGTGAAAAACATCTTGGGAACGCAGAGATTCGCGAGGTCTTTAACATCTCGAAGATTGGCAAGGTGGCGGGTTGCGTAGTAACGGATGGTTTGGTTCGTCGTGGCGTTGGCGTTAGACTTTTGCGCGATAGTGTTGTCATTCATGAAGGCAAGCTAAGCAGTCTCAAGCGGTTTAAGGACGAGGTAAAGGAAGTTCGTGACGGCAGCGATTGTGGGATGGTCTTTGAGAATTATCAAGACATTCAAATTGGTGATGTGATCGAGTGCTTTGAGGTCGAAGAAACCGCGGCGACGCTCTAAGTCGTTTTTCCTACTTTACCGTCTCGGTTCGGAAGAAAAGCCATGACGTCTTCTCGGGGAAAGGCGCCCTCTCAACGGCAGCTTCGCGTTGGCGAAGAATTGCGTCACGCTTTTTCTGCCATTTTTGCACGCGGCCACCTCCACGATCCGATTCTTACCAGCACGCCAATCACCGTGACAGAGGTTCGTGTAACATCGGATCTTCGAAAGGCAATCGTTTTCGTTACGCCTCTTGGCGGAAAAGGCATGGAAGAACTGATTAAGGCGTTGGACAGAGCTACATCCTATCTTAGAACTCAACTTGCCCATCATGTTCAGCTCCGTTATGTGCCTGACCTTGCCTTTCAGCCGGATAGCACCTTCGAAGAGGTATCGAAGATAGAAGCCCTACTTCATCGACCAGAAGTGGCGCGGGATCTTGCTGATGCTACGCCTCGTGAAAAAAACAAACGAAACGATGATGCATAAACGAACCGGACAGCCCATTCACGGATGGTTAGTGCTTGACAAGCCAAAGGGAATCACCTCTGCGAAGGCAGTGTCAGCAGTACGCCGATATCTTAACGCCGCGAAGGCGGGGCACGGCGGCACACTAGACCCGCTAGCGACCGGCGTGCTGCCGATCGCACTTGGCGAAGCGACAAAGACTATGTCCTATACAATGGAAGGTAGGAAGACCTACCGCTTCTGCATCCGTTGGGGTGAGGCACGAGAGACGGACGACGTGGATGGCAAGCTCATAGGGAAAAAAAAATACCGGCCAACAGAAACGGAGATTCAAAAAGCACTTCTTTCCTTCATGGGCTTCATCGAACAAGTACCGCCCATCTATTCGGCGATCAAGGTTGAAGGCAAGCGGGCTTACGCACGAGCACGAGCAGCAGACCCATTTGAGCTTGCGCCGCGAACAATAGAGATAGCGCAGATCGTGCTTCTCGACATCCCGGATTTGGACCATGCCATCTTCGAGGTCGTTTGCGGCAAGGGAACCTATATGAGAAGCTTGGCGCGCGATTTAGGTGCAGCACTTGGAACGTTCGGCTGCATCGAGGATTTGCGTCGGCTTGTAGCCGGCCCATTCACGGAAAAGCAAGCAATTTCGCTGGATTATCTAGCTTCTCTCGGGCATGATGCGTCCGCTTCGAAGCATTTGCTTCCGGTCGAGACCGGGCTGGACGACATCCCGGCTCTGGCCTTGACGGAAGAACAGGCGATCCGGCTTCGGCACGGACAAGCCATCCAGATGCTTCTACACGACGATCACCGGCAGGCACAAAGCGTTACGGCCTCCGAGGGGGAGGGCGCCGTGGTTTGCGCCATGTCGGGTGGTAAGCCGGTCGCCCTCGCGCGGCTAGCGAGTGGCACGCTTCGCGCGCTGCGAGTGCTGAATCTGTAAGGGAATAGACGATGTCGATTACGTTGGAGAGAAAGACAAGCCTCATTACGGAGTACGCCCTGAAGAAGGGCGACACCGGCTCGCCGGAAGTACAGGTTGCGATCCTGAGCGAACGGATCACGAACCTGACCGAGCATCTAAAGGATCATAACAAAGACATGCATTCGCGCCGCGGCCTACTAAAAATGGTTGGCCTACGCCGTCGCCTTCTTGATTACCTGCAGAAGACGGATAACGGGCGCTATGAGCAGCTCATCAAGCGGCTTGGGTTGAGGAAGTAATCGAAAGAACGTGCCTTGAGGGGGGGCTCACCCGGCAGGGCGGATGGAAGAGCCCCGGTGATATGGATCGCCGGTTGTTGGATAGAAGGAAGACGAAATGTTTGACGTTACACGTAAAGAAATTCTCTGGGGCGGCCGGAAGCTTGTTCTAGAATCCGGAAAAATTGCAAGACAGGCCGATGGTGCAGTGCTGGTAAGTTATGGAGAGACTTCCGTCTTGTGTACCGTTGTCGGCGAGAAGAAGGCGAAAGAAGGACTCGATTTCTTTCCCCTCACGGTGAACTACACCGAAAAAACCTATGCAGCTGGGAAAATTCCCGGTGGCTTCTTTAAGCGGGAAGGGCGGCCAGGCGAAAAGGAAACGCTCGTTTGCCGCTTGATCGATCGGCCAATCCGCCCCCTGTTTCCGGATGGCTTTCGCAACGAAGTGCAGGTTATATGCACGGTGCTAAGCCACGATTTCGAAAACGACCCAGATATCGTTGCCTTGATCGGCACATCGGCAGCGTTAGCGATTTCTGGTATCCCTTTTCAGGGACCCATCGCTGCCGCACGGATAGGCTATATAGATGGCAAGCACGTACTCAATCCACAGCTCGACGAGATGGCAAGCTCAGAACTTAATCTTGTTGTCGCCGGGACCAAGGACGGCGTGCTCATGGTTGAATCGGAAGCGAACGAGCTTGCCGAAGACGTCATGCTCGCGGCCGTTATGTTCGGCCACCGGGAATTTCAGCCAGTGATTGAGGCAATTGCCGAGATGGCAAGTGCTTGCGCGAAGACACCGTGGGAATTGCCGCCGCCGGACGGATCCGTCGAGGCATTGACTGCGACCGTACGGGAAAAGGCCGAGGCCGACCTTCGCGAGGCCTACAAAACTACTGAAAAACAAGCACGTTCCGAGCGCTTGTCCGA
>Ga0315336_1002213_pt1 | contig 31174 bp, 24 predicted proteins | sample ASW5metaG_FD_204512 | JGI IMG/M metagenome (GOLD analysis project Ga0315336, IMG submission 204512) | Ammonia-oxidizing marine archaeal communities from Monterey Bay, California, United States - ASW #5 | ecosystem: Environmental > Aquatic > Marine > Intertidal zone | place: USA: California...
GACGACGCCTTTGGAGACAGCGACAGCGACGGGGTTTGCGACGATCTAGACGCCTGCCCCCTAGATGACCCCGACGACTCCGATGCCGACGGCGTCTGCGATTCCGACGACCTCTGCGGGGGCTTCGACGATGCGCTCGATGCCGATACCGATGGCATCCCGGACGGCTGCGATATCTGCACGGGCACCGATGCAACTGGAGACACGGACTCCGACGGTGTGTGTGATGACCTCGACCCGTGCCCGACCGATCCCCTCGACGACAGCGACGGGGACGGTTCCTGCGACGGCGTCGACCTGTGCACCGGTGACGACGCCTTTGGAGACACGGACTCCGACGGGGTCTGCGACGACCTGGACGCCTGTCCCCTCGATGCCAATGACGACACTGACGGCGATGGCGTCTGTGACACCGACGATGTCTGCCCGGGCTCCGACGATGTGGTCGATGCCGATGGCGATGGGGTTCCAGACGGCTGCGACATCTGTACCGGTGACGACTCCTTTGGAGACACGGACTCCGATGGAGTGTGCGACGACCTCGATCCGTGCCCTGCCGATCCCCTCGATGACAGCGACGGAGATGGATCCTGCGACGGCGTAGACCTCTGCACTGGCGACGACGGCTTCGGTGACACCGACTCCGACGGGGTCTGTGACGACTTGGACCCGTGTCCCGTCGACGCGGCCGACGACAGCGACAATGACGGTGTCTGTGACTCCGATGATCTGTGTCCAGGCTTTGACGATGGCCTGGACGCCGACACGGACGGCACGCCTGACGACTGTGACCAATGCACCGGCGACGACGCAACTGGTGACACCGACTCCGATGGGGTCTGTGACAACCTGGACCCGTGTCCCCTCGACGCGGCCGACGACAGCGACAATGATGGTGTCTGTGACTCCGATGATCTGTGCCCAGGCTTTGACGATGGCCTTGATGCCGACACGGACGGCACGCCAGACGACTGTGACCAATGTACGGGCGACGACGCTACGGGAGACACCGATGTCGATGGCGTCTGCGACAACCTGGATCCGTGTCCGCTGGACAACCCCGACGACAGCGACAGCGACGGTGTCTGCGACTCCGATGACGTGTGCCCTGGCTTCGACGATGGCCTGGATACGGACGGCGACGGCACCCCCGACGACTGTGAGCTGTGCTTTGGCGACGACGCGACCGGCGACACCGATGTAGACGGCTTCTGTGACGACGTGGACCCCTGTCCGTTGGACAACCCCGACGACAGCGACAACGACGGCGTCTGCGACTCCGATGATCTGTGTCCTGGGTTCGACGACAACCTCGACGCCGACGGCGACGGCACACCGGACGACTGCGAGCTGTGCATCGGCGACGACGCCACTGGAGACACCGATGTAGACGGCTTCTGTGACGATGTGGACCCCTGTCCCCTGGACAACCCCGACGACAGCGACGGCGACGGTGTCTGTGACTCCGATGATCTGTGCGCTGGGTTCGACGACAACCTCGACGCCGACGGCGACGGCACACCGGACGACTGCGAGCTGTGCGTCGGCGACGACGCCACTGGAGACACCGACGTGGACGGCTTCTGTGACGACGTGGACCCCTGTCCCCTGGACAACCCCGACGACAGCGACGGCGACGGCGTGTGCGACTCCGATGATCTGTGCCCGGGCTTTGACGACAACCTCGACGCCGACGGCGACGGCACACCGGACGACTGCGAGCTGTGCATCGGCGACGACGCCACTGGAGACACCGACGGAGACGGGGTGTGTGACAACCTGGATCCGTGTCCGCTGGACAACCCCGACGACAGCGACAACGACGGCGTCTGCGACTCCGATGACCTGTGCCCGGGCTTCGACGACGGCCTGGATACGGACGGTGACGGCACGCCCGACGACTGCGAAATGTGTGTCGGCGACGATGCGACGGGAGACACCGACGTAGACGGGGTGTGTGACAACCTCGATCCGTGTCCGCTGGACAACCCCGACGACAGCGACAACGACGGCGTCTGCGACTCCGATGACCTGTGCCCGGGATTCGACGACAACCTCGACGCCGACGGTGACGGCACCCCCGACGACTGCGAGCTGTGCATCGGCGACGACGCGACGGGAGACTCCGATCTCGACGGTGTGTGCGACAACCTCGACGCCTGTCCGCTGGACAACCCCGACGACAGCGACAGCGACGGTGTCTGTGACGCCGATGATCTGTGTCCTGGCTTCGACGACAACCTCGACGCCGATCTCGATGGCACGCCCGATGACTGCGAGCTGTGCCTCGGCGATGACGCCACCGGAGACACCGACCTGGACGGGGTCTGCGACGACGTGGACCCGTGTCCGCTCGACAACCCCGACGACAGCGACAGCGACGGTGTCTGTGACTCTGACGACGTGTGCCCGGGCTTCGACGACGGTCTGGACCTCGACGGCGACGGCATTCCCGACGATTGTACGCTGTGTATCGGCGACGACGCGACGGGAGACACTGACCTTGATGGGGTCTGCGACGACCTCGATCCCTGTCCCCTCGACGCTGCCGACGACAGCGATAGCGACGGTGTCTGTGACTCAGATGACGTGTGCGCCGGCTTCGATGACGCACTCGATACCGACTCCGACGGCACACCGGACGGCTGCGATCTGTGCGCTGGGGACAACGCCACGGGAGATGCCGACTTCGACGGCGTCTGCGACGACCTGGATCCCTGCCCCCTCGATGCCGCCGACGACAGCGATGGCGACGGTGTCTGTGACTCCGACGATGTCTGTGTTGGATTCGATGATGCCCTCGACAGCGACACCGATGGGGTCCCCGACGACTGCGACCTGTGTCTGGGAGCCGACGCCACGGGCGACACCGATTCAGACGGAATCTGTGACGACGTCGATGGCTGCCCCCTCGACATCAACGACGACAGCGACAACGACGGGCTGTGCGATTCTGACGACCTCTGTCCCGGGTTCGACGACGCCATCGACGGCGACTTCGATGGGGTCCCGGACGGCTGCGATCAATGCGTCGGCGACGACGCGGTCGGAGACGCCGATTCCGACGGCGTCTGTGACGATCTCGACGCTTGCCCGGCATTCGACGACGCTGTCGATGCCGACGGTGACGGCGTATGCGACACCGCCGACGTGTGCGCAGGAGACGACGCTAGCGGGGACGACGACTCCGATGGGATCTGCAACGACATCGACGCGTGTGATGGAGATGACACCAGTGGCGACACCGACCTCGACGGCGTGTGCGACGACATCGATCCCTGTCCCCTGAGCCCTGCGGATGATGCGGACGGCGACGGCGTCTGCGACGACGCCGACCTGTGTGTTGGAGACGACGCCACGGGCGACACCGACTCGGACGGGATCTGCGACAGCGATGATCTCTGCGACGGCGACGATGCCAGCGGCGACACCGACTCGGACGGCATCTGTGATGACATCGATGCGTGTGCGGGTCCTGACTCCGACGGAGATGATGTCTGCGACGACGAAGACCTCTGCGAGGGCGATGACGCCACCGGGGATGCCGATGGCGACGGGTTCTGTGCCGAGGGCGTCGACGGCGCGGTGGTGGACTGCGACGATGCCGAACCGACGACCTACCCAGGGGCGCCGGAGGCGTGCGACGGTCTCGACAACGCCTGTGCTGGCGCGGTCCCCGCCGAGGAAGTGGATGGCGACGGCGACGGTATGACCATCTGCGAGGGAGACTGCGACGACACCGACGAGACTGTCTACCTGGACGCGGAAGAGGTCTGCGACGGCGTCGACAACGGGTGCGATCTGGTCGTCGACGAGGGCTGCACGACCATCGGCGAGGGCGACACGGGCTCTCCAGCCCGCAAGGGTGGCGCCGAGGAGTGCACGTGCGCGACTGGAGGTCCGTCGGGTCTGCCTCTCGGGTGGTTGCTGTTCGGCGTGGTGTTGCTGCGCCGGCGCGAAAACGTTTGAGGAGCGTGTATTTACCCGGCTGATCGGCCGCCCACTCTCAGTGTGGGGAGCCGATGTTCGACGCGTTCCAGAAACCCGAGGGAAAACGGCGGTGGCGGGTCGAGGAAGGTCCGCACGGTGTACACATCCACGTGGACGCGGTTGCACGGCAGACGCGCGTTTTGCTGATCGCGAGTTGCCTCTTCGCCGCTCTTGGGCTCGGGTGGTGGGGCTCTCTCGACGACATGATCCTCCCGCTCACTCAAGCGCGAACCGATGCGGAGACGCTGCCGATCGTGCGCGACCACTGGTGCATGGCGGGCACGGTGCTCGCCTGGCCTCCCGAGGCCCAGTGCATGCTCGACGGCGGTGAGATCCTCCCACAAGCCGACTGGGAGGAGTTTCGAGAGCGTCTCCCACCCGGCCCGTGGAGAATTGCCGATATGTCCCTTCACCCGTGGGCCGCTGGATGCATCGTCCTGTTCCTGGCATGTGTGGTCTACCGGATGTCACGACCGCTCGATGTGCGAGTTCGCTCCAATGGCATTCATGTGGGCGACCGCTTCTTCCATCGCGACGGGCTCTCGGCCTGCCGCATCGTCAGACGGCTGGGCTTGAGGGTGCTCGTCATCGACTCCAGGGACGGCCGCTGGATCTCTCCGCCACTCAACCTGGAGCACTGGCAGCGGGCGCGGCTCCTCGACGAGATCACAGCGTTGATCCCGTCGCCGGAGGAGGCCAGAGCCGAGAGCGAGGCCAAGGTCGTCCTGGATCGTGAGCTGGGAACCGTCAAGGACTTTGTAGCAAAAGTAGACTAATTAGTATCTGTTAGATACAAAGTTGCATGGCTCGTCGTCTCCTCCTTGCCGTTGTGGTCGCCCTTGGGGTCCTCGGGCTCGCGACCTCCGGGGCGTTGCTGTTGTCTCCAAAGCGCGGCGACGTGCTCGCCGGCATCGACCACGTGCCAGGGGCAACCTCCGGATCTCCGTGGACGCCTCAGCCGATTCACGTGGAGATCGGTCAACATCCGTTCCTTGCCGCGAGTCAGTACAGCAATCTGCACGGCGGGGGAGGCAACGCCGACGTCAACCTCGGGCCGGGGCCTCTGGGCCGAAACACGTACCTGCACTCCCGTCGCGGCACGAACCCCCCTGGGGGCATGATCGCCACCACGGTGTTCACACGGGACGGAAATCTGATCAGCTTCGTGGGGGCCTTTGCGGGGTTCGAGCTCGACCTGCTCGCGCCCCGGAGCCTGCATCTCCTCGCCCGTTTCGACCTGCCCCAGCGCCCGTCGACCTTCGCAGCTGTGGTCACCGGGAACATGGACCGGGTAATGGCCGACACCTCCGGTGGAGCGTATTTCTACCTGGACAACGAAGATCGGGTGGTGCTGGCGGACGCCGACCAGCACGTGGTCCGCATCGGCCACCGCGAGCTCGACAGCGGCTGGGAGTTCTACGTGGCCGACGACTGGGATGTGAGCGCCCACGTACCCAACGACTGTCTGGGCCCGAAAAACTGGTTTCCAGAGGGGGAGTGCGACCCGATCACGTCGGTGATGCCCGATGGAAACGGCCGGATCTGGTGGGTGACCCTTCACGGGCGGGTTGGCACGGTAGACCCTCGCGACGGCACCTCTCGGTCGATGCAGTTCGCCGGCGAGCAGATCCAGAACACCTTCGCCGCCGACACGGACCAGGTGTACGTGCTCACGGATCATGCCTTGTACGGGATGCAGGCGGACGATGATGGGCTACCGACCGTGATCTGGCGGCAGGACTACGAGCGAGGAGGCGGCCGAAAGGTGGGCAACGCGAGCTACGGATCGGGTACGTCTCCAACGCTCGTGGGGGACGACTGGATCGCCATCGCGGACAACGGAGATCCCCGCGATCAGCTGCTCGTCTACCGTCGCGCACGAGACGTCGAAGGGGAGCGTCTGGTCTGCGCCGTGCCCCTCTTCGCCGATGGCCACTCCGCAGTGGAGCTGAGTCTCGTGGCCTGGAATCGGAGCATCGTGGCGGCGAACTCCTTCGGCTATTGGAACGCCTACCAGCAGCGTGACTACGGCGAGGCGGTGGGCGGGATCAGCCGAATCGACGTGCGTGAGGACGGGTCTGGATGCGACGTGGTGTGGACTTCGGACGCCCGAAATCCTTCGTCGGTCGTGCGGATGTCGGCTGAGGCGGGCCTGATCTACGCCTACACGGTGGACGAGCGTGAGGGCACTGATGTGTGGTCGCTCACGGCCTTGGATGCGCGAACCGGTGAGGGGGCATTCGAGACCCGGGTCGGCGTCGGAAACCGCTTCGACAACAGCTGGGCGCCCCTGACCATCGGGCCGGACGGCACCGCCTACATCGGGATTGTCACGGGCATGATCAGTCTTTGGGACGAGCCGCCGCCCTCCTGAGGAGAGCCTCGAACAGCCTTGGGCGGAAGTTCCCCGCCTCGTCGAACAGGGTGCTGGTATCCAGCGTTGGGTGCTCGTGAGCGAGGGCGTGAAGCAGCGCCAACCAGTCTCCGACCAGGGCGTCGACGGCATCGTCGCCATGGGGGAGAGGGGCTGGGGTGACGCCTCCGAGGAGCTGGAAGAGTCGGCCGGCGTGGAGCTCGAGGCGGTCCATGGGTTCGGTGCCAATGGCCAGGCGCAGCTCGGTGAGCAGGACGCGGGTGTCGGCCATGCGGTGGGCGATGAGGGAGCGGGCGCGGTCGGTGAAGTGCAGTCGGTTCACACGTCGATCGGCGGGGTCGGGCTCGCTGTGGAGGAGCTCCCAGCCGACGAGCTGCTTGACTACCGCGCTCACGCGCTGCTTGGAGAGGTCGGTGGCCTGGGCCAGGTCGGCGGCGCGGGTGCCGTCCTCGGGGATCTGCTCCAACAGGTTCCAGTGCGAATCGGCGAGGTCTCTGGCGTCGACGTCGAAGCTCCGCTCTGCGATCTGGAGGCGGGCTCGCGTGCAGATGGCATGGAGCTGGATCTGGAGGCGCGGAGGGCTCGTGCGCGCCGCGGTGACGTGCTGCGCGGACCGGGGATAAACCAGGCCCATGTGCCGAAAGACGGCGTCCGTGAGGGTCGTGAGCTCGCGGTAGTCGGCGGTGCCGATGCGTTTCGCGAGCTCGGCTTCGATGGTCACTCCGATGTCGAAGGCGTCGCGGATCATGGCGATTCCAGATGTGGTGGCCAGGAGTCGAAACGCGCGCGTGTCCTCGGGATCGGGGGCCTTGCGCAGATAGCCCGCATCACAGGCCTGATTCACCATCCGGGACATCGTCTGGCGGGGAACCCCGTGCTCACGGGCCAACGTCGCGGCGGTGGTGCCCTCGACACCCAGGTACGCGAGCACCTTGATGGAGTCGTCCGTGAGCCCACGGTAGCCGCGGGCGGTGAGTTCGGTGTTCATCCGGTCGTTGAGGACCCGATGCAGGTAGCGCAGCCGCCTGTAGAGGTGGGTACGGAAGAGCGTGTAGGCACTGCGCCAGGCGGGGTTTGTCAATGTTGGCTCACAATTCGACTCAGTAGTTGACTATATAGTCAGATATCGGGACTATAAAGGCGTGCACACCGGACCGCCCATCTCCCTGCCCCTGCAGCTGCGCGCCCTGAACGCACTCCTGCCCCTCGCCCGCGGCATCGGAGCCTTCGAGATTCGCGAAGATCCCAGTTGGTACGAGGAGAAAGCGAGGCAACGAACCGGACTGCACGACTTCGGCGACTACGACCTGCGGTCGCCCCTCACTCGTCTGCTGTACACGCTGAAGCACGAGACCCACCTGAGCCTGTTCGGGCGCATCGGCGTGCATAGCATGATCGGACGCAATCTCGACAACAACCTGCTCGCGACCCAGGCCTTCAGAGACCATCCCGAGCTCGTTGATGTCGACGTCGACGCGCCGATCATCATTGTCTGTACGCCCCGAACCGGCAGCACCCTCCTGCACAATCTGCTCGCCTGTCACGCCCGCGTCCGGGCGCCGCGCATGTGGGAGCTGCACCGGCCCTGCCCGCCGCCGCGGCCCGAGCGCGAGGCCGACGATCCCCGCATCCGAGCCAGCGACCGAGAGTTCGGCATGTACTACCGGCTGGTGCCCGAGATGCGCGCGATTCACTTCTTCCGGCCCCTTGGAATCGAGGAGTGCATCCACCTCTTCGGGAACAACTTCACCTGCCGAACCAGCTTCACGACGATGGCGAATATCACCTCCTACACGCGGTGGGTGATGGCTCACGATCTGACGGCTGCGTACCGGAACTACCGGAAGAACCTGCAGATCTTGAAGCTCCACTACCCGGATCGGCGGCTGGTGTTGAAGAGTCCGGCGCACCTGTTGTGTCTGCGGGAGCTGGCCGCGGTCTTTCCGCGAGCGAAGGTCGTGCACCTGCACCGGGATCCGGTCTCGGCGGCGGGTTCGTTCTGCAGTCTGACCGAGGCGGTGCAGATCACTTTGCGAAACGAGGTCGATGTCGCGGAGATCGGTCGCACCTGGGACCAGATCTGGACGCCAGCCCTCCTTGGTGCAGACGCGATCCAGAGGCAGACGGGCATGGAGGTCCTGCACTTGAACTACACCGACCTGGTCACCGATCCGCGGGGCACTGCCCGTCGTGTCTTCCAGTCCTTTGGCTGGTCGATTCCAGAGACATTGGACGAACGGATCAATGCCTACCTGGAGGCGAACCCCAAGGGGCGATACGGTCGTCACACCTACGATCTCAGGCGTTACGGTCTGGAATCTCACGCGCTCTACGCCCAGACGGCGCCCTACATCGAGCGTTTCGAGGTGCCCCGTGAGCACTGACCGCCGGGGCGCGCTGATCGCGTTCTGCTTCATCGCCGGCCTGGCCGCGCCGACCCTGGGCTGGGGCCTGGCCCTGATGGGCTTCACCCGGGCCGACTTTCCCATCGACTACGCAGCGGTGGTGATGGTCTGCCTGTGCATCTACGCGCCGGTGCTCGTCTTCCTGAACAACCCGGGTGAGCGGCGCTCGCGGTTCGAGCAGCTCACGCACTTTGCGTGGCTATGGTTCTTCGCCAACGCCGGTTTTCAGCTGGCGTGGGAGCTGCCCTGGTTCCTGTTGAAGGAAACCCTGATGTACGGGAACATCACCGAGGCGGACACCTGGTTCTGGCCGTGGTGGGCCTATGGGGTCGCCGACACGCGCTACCTCTCACACCACGATCTCACCCTCGGCATCTCGGCGATGGACGGCTCGGTGGCGCTGTTGGAGGCGTTTGCGGTCTACCTGTTCTTCCGCGGCTATCGGGTCAAGGCCGCCTGGCTGGGGTTGATCTTCGGCGCCTGCATGAGCTGGGGGCAGTTCTTCTTCTACATCGGCGAGATCTACAACGGCTTTGCCCACATCGAGGACGGCTGGTTCGGGTTCTGGATGAAGTACGGCGTGATGAACCTGCCGTGGTGTGTGTTTCCGTTTGCGGCCACGGTGGGGTTCATGTGGTTTCTGGCCGTCACCTACAAGAAGCGCGGCGTCGAGGAGTACCTGGCCGGCCGGCAGATTGGGCTGGATACGCCCTTTGTCGCACAGTCGGAGCTCTACCTGACCGTCGGTCCCGAGGGAGACCCGATCGCGCCTCCCGCTAACGATCGGCAGCTGCGGCGACTCTCCGCGCTCATGTTCGCGAGCCCCTTTGTCGTGCTCGGCGTCGATGCGCTGCTTTGGATGCAGCGGTTTTAGACGCCGTGTAGAGGCGCTGCTGTGGCAGATTGGGCCTCGTGAAGACCCCCGCACCGATGACCCTTGCGAGTGCTCGCCGCGACCTGCAAATCGAGATCCTGCATGTCGCCGTCCCTGGACTCTGCGTGTACTACGCGCTGATCGCGACGGCGCACGCCGTGGTTCTCGACGGATCGGTTCGCTTGGCGATGGCGGGTCTGGCAGCCTTGACCTGCCTTTCCCTGGGTGTGCTCACACCGTTTCGGGACCGCGAGGCGATCCTGCTTCGAACTCACCTCGTCGCCCTGGTCATCGGACTTGTCGTCGCCGCCAACAGCATCTTGCACGTCGCGCTCACCGGAGAGGCCTTTCAGACCACGAACCTGGTCCTCACCGCAATTGCCGCCGCGGCCTTTCTGACCTCGACGCGGTCGTTCGTGCTCATGCTCGCCGTTGTGGCCTTTGGTTGGGCCGGAGCGGTGGTCGCCCATCCCGGAGATCCGCTCTGGCCCCACTTCGGGTTTGCGCTTCTGGGTGCGTATCTCATTGCCGGTCTGGGCTTCGCGATTCGCTCCCGGGTGACGCGCCGGCAGTTCGAGGCCGAGGTCGCTCGCGCCGGTGCGGCGGCTGCGGCTCTGGCCCACGAGACCCGGTATCGGGCGGTGGTTTCGCTCTCTCCTGCGGCGATTCTCGTGCACCGCCTCGGTACCGTACGGTTCGCGAACACGGCCGCTGCGCAGCTGATCGGCGCGCATCAAGAGAGCGTGATCCTCGGCTCGCCGCTGTTCGATCTGTTCCCTCCAGTCGATCAGGAGCGCATCCGGGTGTGGAGCGAGACGACCCTGGCCGGGAACGGCGACCAGGAGCCCCTGGAGTGCCGTCTGCGCGCGTTGGAGGGGGCCTGGCCCTATGTGGAGCTCTCGACCTCCGCGATCACCTGGGAAGGAGAAGACGCCGCCATCCTGGTGGCTACGGACGTCACCGCGCGCCGTGAGACGGCTCGGCGCAAGGACGAGCTGGTCGCGATGGTGGGCTATGAGCTGCGAAATCCAGTCACGGCCGCGCTTCGGGCGCTAGATCAGTTTCCCGCCGAGGACGACGCGCGGGCCGCCGAGCTCGTCGCGTCGGCCTCCCACAACCTCGGGCAGCTCCGCTTGATCCTCGACGACCTCAACGACCTCGAGCTCGCTCAGTCCGGACGCCTGGAGCTGACGCTCGCGCCGCTCAATCTGGTCGTGCTCCTCACCGAGGCAGTGGGCGACTTCTCCCCGTTGGCCGGCCGTTCCAACGTGTGGGTCGAGGAGGCTCCATCGCCGGGAGAGCTCCTGGTCCAAGGGGACGGCACCCGCCTCGGTCAGGTGATCGGATGCCTGCTCGCCAACGCGCTTCGGGTGTCGAAATCTGGACAGGTCATCCACGTCGCGCTCTCGGTCGCTGGAGATTCTGCGCGAGTCGAGGTGCGGGACGAGGGACCGCCGATACCAGAAGGGTTGCGCTCGCGAATCTTCGAGCGCTTCGCTCGGGACCCGGAGGAGACGACCAGCGATGGACTGGGGCTGGGCCTGGCCATCAGCAAGCTCCTCGTCGAGTCCCACGGCGGTGAGATCGGCCTCGAGAGCCTCGATTCCGGCACCGCCTTCTGGTTCACCGTGCCGCGCGCGATGAATCCGAGCTCGAATCTGTAAATCATCGCACAGATGGGCCGGAACAGCCCCGTGAGTTGGCACGAACCTTGAATTGAACCATGGCGGAGGTTGACTATGATGTTTGTCACGACGCTGTTTTTCGCCACTGCCTTTGCCGACACCGAGACTGTAGTCGTCGAAGCCTGGCCGACGTACGAAATGGATACGACTGCGTACGTAGGAGCCGCTCGGGTGCGATTGCGGGCCGACTCCGACCTCGAGTCCGAGGCGCTCGGAATCCTGCCCATGACCGCTCCCGTCACTGTCATCGAGGATGGCGAAGAATGGGTTCATGTTCGCACCGACAATGGACTCGAGGGCTACGTCTCCCGACCGCTGCTCACCGCGGGCGTGCTCGAATACGATCTCGGGGACGACGGCATCGCCGACAAGATCGTGGCGACCTTCGACGCCGAGCAGAACCTGGTCCTCCGGGTCCTCGAGGGCGACAAGATCACGCGAAGCCGCCTCGAGGGTGTCGACATGCACTACGTCACCCTCTCCGTGCTCGATCGCTGGGAGGCCGGCGTGCCGATGATCAGGGTCGAGACTCCCGACCGAGAGGCCTGCGGCGAGTCCCAGCATCGGCACTTCTTCAGCTACCAGAACGGCAAGCTCCGGGCCGCGATCTCCGAGTACGAGTTCTCGGACGTGCCCTACTACAGCCGCGAGTCGGTGCAGTTCCTCCCGAGCTCCCAGACCGCGATCCGCACTTCGGTCAGCGGCGACTACGACGAGGGAGATCATAGGGTCGAGGTCGACATCCTCGAGTTCCGCGATGGCGTCTACGTCAGCCGCGCCCAGGCGGATCTCGAGCTCATCACCGCCCCCTGGTAGCGATCACGCGAGCTTCGTCGCCGTTTCTTGAACGAAATGCCAGCGCCATCCAGACTCGGTTCGCTCCAGAGTCGCCAAGGATAAACGGGTATTATTGGCCGCTGACTTCTTCGCGCCCCGCTGGGTCTCCACGTAGCTGACCGAGAACAACGGACCGTGGTGCGCGCGGATGGCTACCTCCGAGACGTCGATCTCGAAGTCGGGATTCATCGCGTGAGAACCGCGAAGTCCGGCAATGAGCTCGGCGCGTTCGAGCTGGGAACCATCGGGAGTGACCATGGCGAACCCCGGTGCCAGGGCGTCGGCGCAAGCGGCGAAGGCCGAGTCGGTGTTGGGCAACTTGCCGGAGATCCAGTCCACGAAGAAGTCGTGCAGACGCTCGATCTCTTGGCGGATCGCCGGCTCTGGATCGGAGGGTGGTGTCAGGTAGAGGCTGCCCTCGCTGACGGTGACGGCCGAGCCGGCGATGCGCACCCTGTCGCCGTCGACGGTGCAGGTCAGCGACCCTCCGCGGGCGGAGACCTGTCGCGCTCTCAACGGGTTCCGACCGAGGCGCTCCGCCCAGAACGGCGCGAGTGAGCAGTGGGCGGAGCCGGTGACCGGGTCCTCGAGTACGCCCGCGCCAGGCGCGAAGAAGCGAGAGACGAAGTCCAGATCCGCAGCATCAGCCCGAGCGGTGATGATGACGTTGGTGCCGCCGAGATCGGGAATCGGGAGCTCGCGCACGGCCGCTTCGCTCTCCAGCTCTGCGAGAAAGTACGGCGCCCCGTGGATTTCGCGAATGGGCCGGAGCTCGACGACCGGGACTCCCAGGGCGGCGGCGATACCTGGGTTGTCGACTGGATCCCCCGGGGGAACAGCGGGGAAGTCCATCTCCAGCAGTCCAGCCGTTCGCACGACGGTCAGCGGGCCCGAGCGGGTGTGGAAGACGATCCGGCCATCCTTCGGGAGCAGCACATGCGCGGCCGCCAGGGTGGCGTGTCCGCACAGGTCGACTTCCTGGCTGGGCGTGAACCAGCGCAGGTCGAAGTCGCCGTCGGATCGGAGCACGCAGAACGCCGTCTCGGAGAGGTTGTTCTCGAGCGCGATGGCCTGCAATACAGCGTCATCCAAAAAGGAGTCCAGCGGGCATACTGCCGCGGGATTGCCCGTAAAGGGGCGATCTGCGAAGGAGTCGACAACGGTGACGGGGACGCTCATGGCGTCCAATGTACAGCGTCGACCGCTACATGCAGCGGTAGGCCACCGAGACTTCCACGGCGCAGGAGCCGTCGTCGAGCTGGTGCATGCTCTCCAAGACCGTATCGAAGGTCGAGGTGTCGGTGGGCGCGTCGCACCAGGCGGCGTCGGCACCGCCCGCACAGACGTTGAGACAGGATTGTTCGGCGCCGGCAACCGCGTCGCGCTCGGCTGCGTCGATGGCGTGTCCTTCGACCTTGAGGCAGTGGCCAGCCATGTGCGCGGAACCGTAGGAGCGAACGCTCTCGTCCTCGTCGATCTCGAAGGTGCTCTGATAGTCCGGTGCCCGTTCGGAAACCGCCTCATCGGCGCTCGTTGCGTCTGGAGCCTCTTCGCAGGCGGCGATGGTGAGCAGGGCGGCGAGGGTCATCAGTCGGGTCGTCATGTCTTTCTCCGCGAGTTGCTGAACCACAGTGCGGAGACCGTGCCAATCTTTCGACGGGAGTCGAGCCCGTACAAAAAACGAAGGAATGAGCGGCGTCAATTTGCGTCTGGTGACTTCAGGTCGCGGCCGTTGGGTGGGAATTCCAGGGCCATTGGCACAACTTTGTCGCTACTGGCGTCAATGGCACGCCAGCTCGAGGGACGAGGGGCGCTTTTTCACCACAAAGGTTCTCTGTTCGATGTCAAACGGGGATGTTCTCGGGCTATTTTGACATTGGAGTTCGGCCCTGAATTATTGAAGCGTGGCGGGTCGAACGGGGTGTTGGTCGCGAGCAGTCCACGGGCGGTGCGGGCTTCTTGGCTACTTCTTGAAAGCGCGCTCACCGCGCCGGAGTGGACCCGTCGGGACCGTTGTGAGAGTGAGCGTCTATGTGGAGCAGGACCCACGTCTGGCTGCCGTCCGGATCCGCCAGGGTGGAGGCTCCGAAGGCCATCTGCGAGGGGAGGGACCGTCGGAACCTGTAGGCCTGCGGAGCGCCGCCGGGAGGGAGCGGACGGACAAGGCGGCCATGGCGGGCCCGGCTATTGCTGCCGCTGGCCGGGTCGATCGGCGCTGGAGGCCGATCGGCGTTCGCAACGTCGACGTCGGCCAGCCCCTCAGGCGCGGCTCCTCGGCAAACACGGCCAGCGCGACGCCGCTCGCCGCTTCGGTGGCAACAGGAGCCGGCCAGCTCGCTCCACCTGCTGGCCCCCTCCACCCGGCGAAGATCCGCCGGCCTTCACCCGCCCACGGACCCCTCCCCCCCGCGGATGGCCGTCGGAGCGCTCGACCGCACCGATCCGGAGGGCAGGTGACGTGGGTCCTGCTCCACATAGATGTTCACCTGTCCTTCCCGATGGGTCCACTCCACTGTGGGTGAAGTCGTTGGTGTTGATGCGAAACTCCACCGTGTCGCCATTGAGGTAGCCGCAGATTCCGGGGCAGCCGGCGAACTCCTTGCAGTCCCAGGCACTCGCGGGACTGGACAGTGCACACGCAGCCAAAACCGTCGCGAGTTTGCGGCCGATCATCGCGCCACCTCCCCTTCGACGTAGCCAGGAAGGATCACACCAGCATTCGGCGAACTGGCGATGCAGGTCCGATGTGTGTCGAGGAGGGCGGACCACGTCATCGCGTCTTCGTCGGGATTCTCGACGAAGATGGGACCTTCCTGCATGGATTGGGCCTCGGCAAGTGTCATCGACGCGCCGTCGAACAGCGTCGACGGAGCGTCGCTGAGGGGCAAGACAACCCAGGGGGCCTCCCCACACGTCAATCCGCCGACGGCATCTGCTGCCGAGTCGCGCGCGATCTTCGTTCCCACATCACGCTGCACGAACAGCGATTGCGTCCAACCGGTGAGGCGGACCGCGTTGTCGCGGCTCTTGGTGCCGACCACCAGGACGTGCTCGCCGATGTCGAGCTCTGGGGCGTCGGTAATGTGGACCCAGCTTTCGCCATGAGGACCGCCTGGAACCCCTAGAAAGATCTCGCCGCTGGTGACCTCTCCGAGGAGCGTCTCGCTGATGTCGAGCAGATACCAGGTGACGGGAAAGTCCTCGCCATCGGCGTCCACGATCTCGTAGCGGATGGACTTCACGGCGCCCTCGACGACTACTGAGGCGCGGTCGAGCTGCTTGCTCGGCGGCTCGGATTCGAAGGTGGTCGCATTTGCCTCCCCCACATGTGGATGGCTACCAGCAGGCATGGAGACATCGATAAATGCTCTTCAGGCAAGAGGTCTCTTCCAAATTGCCCAAGAAACGCCTTCTTGTCAAGAGGACATGACCGCTTCTCGCCCTCGAGGTGATACGTCACCTTGTATGAGGTACATCGCACTCCCCGTCCTGCTCTTGATCGGCTGCGGCAAAGAACCCGCCGAGTCCGTCACCGACACCGCTCCAACGGGGCCCGTACTCGAGCCCTGGGAACAGGTCTTCGAGGACTTCGGCTTGCTCGAAACAGTTGCTGGAACTGGCCAGATCCCCACAAAGGGCCTCGGCAGCTGGGACCCCTCCTTCGAGGGCGGCTCCGCGCTCGACGCCGAGCTCTCGCGGCCCCACATGGCGCAGATGGACGACGCCGGGAACCTCTACATCGCCGACAAAGACGCCCACGCGATCCGCATGGTCGACACCGACGGCAACATCTTCACCATCGCCGGCACCAACGAATCGGGGGACAGCGGCGACGGCCCGGGCGATGCCGACACCATGCAGCTGGCGTCTCCGAACGGCATGTGGGTGCGCGGTGACGGCACCTACTACATCCTCGACCTCGGCAATGAGAAGATCCGCAAGGTCACGCCCTCGGGCTCCATGAGCACCTTCATCGACGTGCCCGGCCTCCAGCTCGGCCGCGGGCTCTGGGTCAGCGAAGAGGAGGATCTCGCCTACATCTCCTCCGGAAACGTGATCTACGAGTGGACCCCGGGTGGGGGCGTGACGACCTACGCGAGCGGCTTCTCCAACCTCGGAAATATCGCCATGTCTCCGGACGGATGGCTCGCCGCCACCGATCGCAGCGCCCACGAGGTGTACCGGGTCAAAGAAGACGGCTCCCTCAAGGTCATCGCCGGCAACGGCGAGACCGAGGGTGGCGGAGATGGCGAGGCCGCCAAGAAGACCGCGCTCGAGGGCGTTCGCGCGATCTGGTTCCATCCCGACGGCGGCTACTTCCTCGCCTGCCACGAGGGCGGGGCGGTCTGGTACGTCGACGAAGACGACGTCGCGCACCTGTTCCTCGACGGAGACGACGACAACGCCCACCGCGGGGACGGCAAGGACTTCGACGACGGTGACTCCAAGAAGGTCGCGTCCGTACGCGCGGTTTGGATGGACAAGGACGGCAACCTGGTCATCACCGAGAACGACCGCGGCTTCATTCGCGTCGTGTATCGGAACTGATCGGGCGCCAGCGTGTCCAGGCGTGACGTCGGGGAGGTTTCGAGATGGGCAAGTTCACGTCGTCGGTCGCGTTCGAGTACCCGGCGCCCCGGCCGGAGGAGATCGCCCGCGTCGCAACTGAGGTCTGCGGACTGAAAGTGACCTGGCGAGAGGACCTGGAGCCCAACGGCCTGCATCGCGAGTTCTCGGGTTTCGCCGTGTTCGACGCCCTTCCAGACGCCAACGTCGAGGTGTACGCCTACGAGCGTTCAGTCGCCCACACTCCCGGACAGGAGGAGGGCGTCCAGCACGTCTACGTGGACGGCTACGTCGCGGACGAGGGCTCGCTGCCAGACGCGCTCATCGCCGGTCTGAGCAGGCTTGGCGGCACCTACTCCGGGCCTGTACCCCTGTTCCACAAGCCGCTGACAGTGGATGAGGTCCAGTGGCGGCGCCGGGAGAACGAGGAGCAGATACGCCGGCTCCAACCGCTGATGGCGGTCGGATGCCTCTTTTCTGCACTGTTGATGCCGCTCTACCTCGTGTGGGCGCTGGTGCAGATACCGTGGATGATCGTGTCCGGGGCGCGCTGAACCGGGATACGCGCGGTATCTGTCCGGGAGTACAGATGAACCACAGCCTCTGGGTGCTGGTCTTCGCGGTGGCTTGCAAGCCCGGCGGGAGCGGCCCGAATGGGACCGACACCGATGCGTCGGACGACCCCTTCACCGGCGTCTGCTCGCTCGAAGTGGAAGTCAGTTGGAACGACGATTTCCCCGCCGTACCGGAGTTTTCGTTTTCCCCGGCGTCGACGGGCAATACGGTCACCCTGACCCTCGACGACGCGACCCACACCCATCGCTGGCGACTGGACGTCGAGGCCGGGCAGAGCACCGTTGCGGTGCCCTTCGACCCGGGTGTCCGCGCCAGCTACCTGCTCGAGGTGGACACCGCCGATGGCGCGTGTCTGGGCGGTGGCGACTTCGAGAACGGCGCCTATGACGAGGGGGCCCTCGACAGCACGGGGCAGGCGAGTGGCCGTCGCGACTTCTTCCTGTTGCCGATCAAGGTCGAGGCGGCCGGCGAATGGGTTGTGGTCTGGAACGAGTCCGGCGAGCCGCTGTGGCGATATTCCCACAGCACCAACCTGCGCAGCGCCGAGCTCGACGACGCCGGCCGAGGTGTGTGGCTCTTGGAGCTACAAGACGGCTTCGTAGGTGGTTTTGACGAGGATGCGGGCACCGATCTCCGCCTGGTCAGCTGGACCGGAGAGGTCCTCGAGACTCTGCCGATGCCCGCCGGTCACCACGACTGGCAGATCGGGGACGGACGCCTGGGCGACAACGGCACGGTGACGCTCCTCGGACGCGAGCACATGGAGGAGATCGAGCAGATGTGCAGCGAGATCGTCTACGGAGACACGGTCCAGAGCATCGACGTTTCGGACGGCGAGCCCGACATCCTCTATGGCACTGTGGCCGACGGCTTCCCGACTCCCCTGGGCTGCGAGGCCCTGAACATGGGCATCCAGTCTGGAGACGGCGTCGCATACAGCTACTTCAACGGCATGCAGCGCTTCGGCGACACCTACGGCGTGAGCGCGTCGGGTCTCGTTCACGGCCTTGTGCTCGGTGGCTCCGACGGCACGTGGAACTTCGTCTCCAGCGACGCCAACTCCGACTTGAACGTCGTTCCCGCCCACGGCGACCTTCCGACTACCATCGCCCAGGCGCCCCACAGCGTGCAGTGCACCGAGGGCATCGACTGGGGAGATGGCGTGAGCGCCGATCCGGGAATCCTCACCTGTGTCGCCTATAATCGTCGCCAATTTGGTGGCGGACCCATGGCGGCGAGCTGCGACACCGTCGACCTGTTCCGGGCCGATCCCGCCAACGCTCAGGTCGACTACCTGGCCACCTTCCCGCCCGTCGACTTCGCCGGAGACCGCTGGGCCGGATGCTCGACCACCAACCACCACGGCAACGTCGGGATCGTCGGCGAGCCCAACCCCGATGGCGACGGCATCACCCGCCTGGCGCTCTTCGCGGCCGCGTCCGGGGCCATCACGACCGTAGTGGTCACCTCGACACCGACGGGCACCGAGATTGCCCTTGACTACGTCATCGCACCCTCGCAAGAGGGATCGGTCAACGGTTGGTTCGCGACGCCGGTGGATCGCTTTGGGGCGTCCCACGAGGTTTTTCCGAACTGACCCTCTGGAGGAATCGTGGGAGAGACGGTCGAGCTTTACAGTCTGGGCGATGTGGATAGAAGCGGCAAGGTGCGGTGGACTGCCGCCGAGCTCGGCCTGACCATCGAGGAGCAAAAGGTCGGATACGGCGCGCATCGAAAGCCGCCTTACCTCGATCTGAACCCCTATGGACAGGTGCCGACCGCCCGCTTTCGAGGGGAAGTGCTGATCGAGAGCACCGCGATCTGCCAGGTCCTCGCCGATGCCATCTCCGCGCCGAAGCTGCGCATCGACCCGGGAGAGGCCGGACGGAATGCCTACCTGTATTGGATCGCGATCTTCACGGAGACGATGGAGGGCCGCCTGGTGGAGTGCGCCGTCAGCAAGGCGGGCATCCTCGGTCCGGAGTACTTCGACCTGCACCAGCGGACATTGCGCCGAAAACTACGTGTCGTAGCCTCACAACTCCCCGATGAGGGTTGGCTTTGCGGAGAGCGATTCACCCTTGCGGACATCTGCGCAGGCTACAACCTCAGACTCGCTGTCCAGGCTGGGCTGATGGAGTCCGCGCCGGCTTATCTCGGTCGGTTGAGGGACCGCCCCGCCGCCATCGAGAGCCGCATCTTCGCCAGCATGAAGGCTCAGTCGTAGCGGAGCTTTCCAAGGGGTTTGCCGCTCTCGACAGCCAGCGCAAAGACGAAGTCGCCGTCGAACGAGACCAGCATATTGCCCAACACCGTGTATCTACGGCCGGTGGCGGGCCGGGTCCAGCGCCACTGGAGCTCGCCATCCTGTCGCTCGAAGGCCTGTAGCGAGGCTTGGCCCTGGCCGCCGACGACGACCGTGAGCCAGTCCTCGTCATAGGGGACCTGAAGCAGCCCACCCACCCAGGACTGGTGCCCGAATTGCGCCTGGATCGGGAAGACCTGGAGCATTCGCGCCGTTGGGCTGCGGCCATCCCACTCCGCTAGAGACCACCCCGGTACGGCTGCCGAGTGGGGGAGTTGGCTCCAGACCATGTAGCTGTCGCCGGTGAGGGCCGCGCCCCACGGGTACAGGGCGCCCCCGAGTCGATGGTGGACGACGTGCTCCGGATCCGAGGTGTCTATGGACCAGATGCCGCGATCATCCTTGACGACAAAGCCGTGCCCGAGGGGACCGATCGCGCCGCCGTTGCCGATGCGAGGCAGCTCCTCCTCCACGATCGAGGATTGGCCGTCGAGATCGATCCGGGACAACGTCAGGTCCTGGGCCCGCTGACCCGACCGGGTTGCTACCCACACAGCCCCATTCGCGTCAACTGTGCTGGCACCGAAGTAAGAGAAGATGCCGCCGGGCTCATCCACTCGAAAGCTGGCGGCCAAGGGCTCTTCCCAGGCGAAGGCCGGCTCTTCGATATCGAATCGCACGACGTTGATGGCCCGGTCCGCGCCTCCGGCGATGAACGAGGCGCCGCCGTCGTGAAAGTGCACGCGGGAGGCCGTGCCTGAGCCCATGACGGAAGCGGCTTGCATACTCGTGGTGGGAGAGCCGGGATCGAGGCGAACAACGGATAGGATGGTGGTGTCGTCGCCCTCACCACGCACGACGTCTTCGCAGTTAAGGAGGGGAGTAACGGCGATCTCGGTGGGGGTGCGTCCGTCGCGGAGGTCCTCCCAGGCCCGGGTCATGCGTTCGCGCCGACGCAAGTCCTCGTCCGAGGGGTAGAGGGGCTGTTTGGGCAGTGCCAGCTGAGTCGCCATCGCGAGGGCCAGCTCTCCGTCTCGCTGTTCGGCTTGGAGGACCTTGCCGGGCAAGATGATCTCTTCGGTGAAGACCGGCCGGCCACGGAGCGCGAAGATCTCGAGGCGGGTCTCGACGACGATGCCCGGATCCAATCTCTCGCGGCCGACTATCAACCAGTCCTCGTCGACGAACTGAACGAATCGGACCGAGGTGTCTCCGTCCAGGCGGGTGCCACTGGCTCGCCGCGCGCCTCGATGGAAGACGTAGACATCGCCGGCGCTCATCGCCGCCCAGTCCCCGGAGTGGTCGCTGGCCAGCCCGCCGTTGTTGTAGTTCTGGGCGAATCGCCCCTCGACGGCGTTGTCGACAATCCGCTCCGCGAGGATCTCGTCCAGCTCTCCACAGGGGGAGGCCAGGGCGGTCATCGTCATCCAGGTCAGCAGCACGTTTCCTCCGGTGCTAGCAATCGAGGAGGCGCGCGATCCCTTACAGGCCGATGCGGCGGACCTTCAGAATACGCCGCCGACGCGGACCATCGGGAACTCCATGCGCCGGTTGGCCGCCGGTTTCGCGCCGGCAAGACCGACGTTGTGGCGTCGGTTCACGCGCCACTGGAGCAACCCCGAGGTCAGGGACCCCGTCCAGCCGGCGACCGCGAGCGGCAGTGTGAAGGAAGCTCCGCCGCCGCCGATGGTCAGGGCGAGGGTCGTGCCCAGCAGTCCCACCGTTTCGACTCCGTACAAGCCCCAGGAGAAGTGGCCCCAGGTGCCGGGAACGTCGCCGCCGAGCTCATTGAGCGCTCGTCGTCCGCGCATCGCACTCCCGGTGAGAAAGGCCGGTCCCGCGGCATAGAGCGGTGCGGTGTAAACGAAGGTCTTCGCCAGAGGCAGCACGACCCAGATGTAGGTTGCGACCACCTGGGTGATGACCAGAACCGGGAAGAGGAGCACGCAGATGACAGCGCCGATGCCGCCATTATTGCAGGAGGAAAGCAGGTTTGGCGGCGGACCCATCTGTTCCCTGAGGATCGCGAAGGTCACCGCCGAGGCGATCGGGGGCACCGTGGGCGCCGTGATTCCGCTCACCAAGCCAACTGTGGCCGCCCTGTCGTAGGAGGTGTTCCAGTCGGGCGCGGCCTGGGTCGGCGTCGCGGAGAGGTGGAACAGGAGGAGCCAACTCATCATCGCAGGTGGCTAAATCTCGAGTGGATCGACGCAGACCTCGACGCCGTCTTCGATCTCCATGCACGACTCGTCGGCGGGGCAGGTCTCCTCTTCGCCGAACTCGCCGTCTACACAGGCCAGGAAAGTGGTGTCGTCCACGCAGACGATGGTGTCTTTCGCGCAGCCCTCGTCGCCGGAATCCTGCACATTGCCGCAGGAGGCCAACAGTGAAATCGATACCAGAAAGATCGCTCTTGTCATTGTGGGCATTCTAGCTCAGAGGCCGGGTACATTGCTGGCGCCGGTCAGTGGAGTTGTGGTGGATTCGATCGTCGATTTGTTGGAGGTCCACCTCGACTTTGCCGCCGGTCTGCGCCGGGTCCGTGAGGCCGTGATGGACCGGCGCTTTCGGACGGCGTCTGCAGAGCTCGACTGGCTCCGGCGGGCGCTGTCGAAGCACATGGAAGGCGAGGAGACCCTGCTGTTTCCCTGGTACGAGGGCCTCGATGTGCCCACCAATGGCGACGTGTCGGCCCTCGCTCGCGACCACCGCGCCATCGAGGCACACCTCCAGGTCAGGCTCCATGGCCGGGAGCCGGTACGGTTGGCGGATGAGCTCTCGCTCTTCTCAGGGCTGCTCGAACACCACGACGAGCGGGAGGCGAGGTGGTTCAAGCCCCGGGTCGACGAGGTGATCCCGACGGTGGAGAAGCGCTCCATTCTGGCCTGGTTCGAGGAGTCCATGCCTGCGCTCCCGCCCAGAACGCAAGACGAGCGAGAGGAGATCGCCACGCCGGATCTGGAGGGCCTCGCCGCATGCCGGTTCGCGCTGGCGACGGGCCAGATCGATATCCGGGCCATTGCGGCGCTGTCGGCTGGCCATGCCAAGGAAATCAGGCTTCGCGATCGCGCGGTCACACAGCTGGAGAGTGGAGATCGCCTCGCCGCCTACGACACACTGCGGTTGCTGCACCTGCTGGCCACGGCGCTGGGGTCGGCTGAAGGACCGATGTAGAACCGATCGAGAGTGCCTAAGCTGTGCACATGGTCCTTCCGGAGCTGACTACCGTTCAAGTAGACATGATTCCCGTGCACGCGGCACTGGTCGGGACCGCGATGCTGGCCAGCGCCGCCTGGCTCGCGGACCGTCCGAACGCCACCCAGGAGGACCACATCAAGGCGGTCATCATCGTGCTCGGATTTGCTGGTCTGTGGATCTGGGAGGCTTCTACGCAACGGCTTGGCCTTGCGATGCTCGTCGCCCCGCTGCTGCCAGCTGCCGCGATCTGCCTTGCCATCGCCTGCAGAGCTAGGGCTTGACGGCGATCCGCACGAGCTCGTTGGCGACCGGATCGACGGAGTACAGCGTCCCGTCGGGAGCGAAGGCGATGCCGTTGATGTCGTTGTTGACCTCCAGGAAGTCGACTAGCATTCCCTCGAGATCAAAGGCGTAGATGGCGGGGTTTCCCGCGTCGGAGACGAAGAGCATGCCGTCGTGTAGCGCGATGCCCGATGGGGCCTCCAGGCCGACTTCAGCTCCGTCGATGAGCGTCCAGAGGTCCCCGTTCTTCTGCTTGAACTGATCGGTACCGTCGTAGTTCGGCGATGTCTGGTCTCCCTTCTTGCCCGAAGTCGTGTCGAGGACGGCAATGCGATTGGCTCCAGTGTCGGCGATGTAGAGCAACGCGGAGTCCTCGTCGTAGGCGAGATGTGAAGGGGTTCCATCCGATGCTGGAGACATGTCTCCAGTGACCCAGACCGAGACGACGCCGTCGGAGTGATCTGCTCCGGCCAAGCCGTGGTCGTCCGCGAAGTCGTAGCGGGCGATCGCCTTGTGGGCGCCGTCGTAGTACCAGTACACGTTGTCGACCTCGTGGGCGATGCCCTTGCCGAGGGGGCTGTGATGCAGCATGTCGGTGTGGCTGGCGTGGCCCCCGTCGAACTCGGTCTTCTTGGCAGTCCAAAGCGTCGGACCCATGAAGTCGGCTGGAGTGAGATCTCCCTGGGTGGGGAGATCGGTGTTCTGGGATGTGGCCATCATGCCGTTGTCCCCGAAGGCGATGCCGCTGGGAACGCCCAGGAAGTGGGCGCCGCCGTTGTCGGACTGCTTGTACAGCGACTTCTGGGCGTCGGTGCCCGGCTCGACGACGATGGTGACGGATTCGTCCGCCTCGTTGACGATCCAGACATCCCCAGTAGTCGGGTGGAAGTCGAGGTCCCGCGGTGTGTTCAGGTCGTCGCTGTCGTCTGCGAGGACGTCGAGGGTCACCGCAGCGAGGTCGTTCGACCCGGACCCGAGGATGGGGAGCCCGACCGCGACGTCTTCCACGTCGTCGGCTGGGGTGGAACAGCCAATCAAGGCCAGCGCTGCGGAGGCGGCCAATACCCGGGTCATGCTCATGTCTAATCCCTCTGCGGCGTGTCATGAAGCCGTGTGCAGAGACCCGAACAACGCCATCGCGTTGCCGTATTGTCTACGTTCGAGGTGGGGTGCCGGTCGTATGACCGACCCCTGTCGGTTCCGAATACTGCCGATAGTGTTCGCGAATGCCGCGCACCAGGATGAACGGCGGATAGGTGCCGATCAATCGCTCCATTTCCGGATGGGATGACAAGAACCGCTTCGACAGCCAATCGGTTTTCAGGTCCGCCCAGTATGTGTGGCACAGGATGGCGCCGTCCCCGTCCGCGACGAGGTGGTCGGCGTACTGGATCGGCCTGCCATCCGTGTCGCCGCGCTCGGCGACCAGAAACCCGTCCTGACCGGCTTCTGGCGCGCGGTAGCGGGCTTCAACCGTCGTGGTGTAGCGCTTGCGCAGCGGCCCGATACGGACCACATAGCTGTAGGTGAACACCAGTCGATCCGCCGTCTTTCGCTTGATCTTACCTCTATCGACAATGGAGACGATGTCCTGACGTACCTTGGGATCGACAACGGACGGCCAGACCCTCGCAGGGGTTGCGCGGATTCGGGTGGCCGAGGACATGTCGCAGATCTCGCCCCGGTCGTCGAGCCTGCCCACAGTGAGGAGGCCGTTCTTCAGCGCTGGCGCGGCCGATCCGTCGGCGATGGCCTCGTGCAGCTCCTTGGCAGGTGGACCGACAAGGGCTCTCCGGCCTGCCCGACGCTCTGCCTCAGCTGCGAAGGCGGTCGCGGGGAGAATGGGCACGTTGCCCGCGATGGCCGTCTCCAGCTCGGGCAGGCGCTTCAAGAACGCGCGCACCAACCATCCCAGTGAGCGCATATCCGCCAGGAAAGTGACGAAAAGCAGCGTGCTCTCTTCGTCCAGGGCGACCAGATCCATCGCGAAGAGCGCGGTGGAGAAGGCGCCGTCGACGTAGCGCTCACAGATGAGGCGATGGGGCGGCTCCAGGCGCATTTCGAAGGTGAGGTCGATGCCCACCGAAAGGAAAGCGAGGCCGATGCGCTGTCGAAAGGTGACCCGCTGGCGATTCGGTCCCAGGTGCTCGATTTGAGAGGGTTTGGACAGGCTCACGAACTGGTGGAAGCAGCCGAAGTCGGTGGCGGTCGCAAACGTGGTCTCGATCGGTGCGTTGACCACCACTGCAGCCTGGGCGGCAGTGCACTCTGCGTCGGCGGCGTCGGTGTCGATCCAGGTCGCAAAGCCCCCGCGCAGGAGAGCGGCGAGCGCACTGGGCTCCATGCCGCCGAAGAGGCGCTCGTCGGCGCTGTTCGCCTCGTTGGTCATTTGGCTGTGCCCTCTGTGAAGCCCAGGGCACCTATCCGGATCCGAGGTCTGCCGATCAGTCCAGCGCGAGCCGAGACTGGTGGATCTCCGCGTGCATGCTGGCGAACCAGATGGCGAGCACGAGCCCGACGGCGGCCGGCCAGGGCGTGGCGAGGATCACACACGCGGCCACTGTGCCCAGCCCGATCCGGCTCATCTCAGCGGGGAGCGCCCAGGACTTGCGCTCCAGCAGCGCTCCAGCGAGGACCACTGATGCGACCACGAAGGCGGACACGGCGATCCGGGCGGCCCATTGCCAGGAGTCCCCGACCATTACCATCCAACCCAGCACGGGAACCAGGCACAGTGAGGTCGCGACTACGTAGATGCGGATGCCGATGGGGGCCGCGGCGTCCTCGAAGACGGGAGGGACTGCGTAGTCGTGATCCGGCGCCAGGTCGGCCAGTCGACCGGGGCCAGCGAACCACACGGCGACCTTCCGCCAACCGGTGACCGTCTTGGCCGCGTCGACCAGCTCGGCATGCATGGCGAAGTTGCCCCACACGGCGTTGAGGCTGCCCAACGGCTTGGTGAGTCCGTAGACCGGCTCCTCCTCTTCCTCTTTGAAGGTGCCGAAGAGACGGTCCCAGATGATCAGGATTCCACCGTAGTTCTTGTCCAGGTACTTCTCCTGGGTGCCGTGGTGGACCCGGTGGTGGGACGGCGTGTTCATGACCCACTCGACGGGGCCGAGCTTGGGCACATACCGGGTGTGCTGAATGAACTGGTACAGGAAGTCGAAGACGATCAGTCCGATGAGCATCTCGCCCGAGAGGACGAAGACCAGCGGCAGTCTCCACAGCCAGGAAAAGGCCTTCTGGAAGGCCGGCTGTCGGAGCGCGGCGGCGAGATTGAAGTCCTCCGCCGCGTGGTGGGTTCCGTGGATGGCCCACAACACGCCGATCTCGTGGTGGTGGCGGTGTGCCCAGTAGGAGCAGAAGTCGTACGCGATCAGACCGAGGAGCCAGCCCCACCAGACGTTCGTCGGCAGCAAATCCCAACTCACGAATCCGGCCAGCGCCACGAACGGCAGCGCGACCAGACCCTTCGTGAGGAAGTCCACGACCTGGTACACGACGCCGTGACCGACGTTCACGACGGCCTCGCCGATGCGGTAGCCGCCGTCGCCCTTGTACAGACTCACGGCGATCTCGGTGCCGATCAGGGCGAGGAAGAAGAAGTAGGCGATGGCGAGCATCTGCAGCTCGGTCACAGGACACCTCCAGCCGCCGGAAGCAGGCGGGCCAGGTTTTCGATGAGGGCGATGACCGGCTCTTCGTACGCGTCGGTGCCGTAGCCCCGACCGACGGCCAGTCCATTGAACATTGCGAAGGTCAACATGGGTAGAATCAGTGCGAGCTCGGGCGACAGGTGGCTGGTGTCGACGAGCTCCTGGAATCCAGTGACAACCTCGATATCGAAGCGGTCCATGACCTCTTGCATCGGGCCGCGGAGCTCGGGTTCGGTCCTGGCGGCCACTGCGAGCTCGAGCCAGGCGACGTAGACCGGCCCGCTCCATTGGGCCCACAGCTCTCGTACCAGTACGCCGGGGTCGACGCGCTCTTGCCCCCGTCTCGAGGCCATGAAGCCATCGACCCGATCGGACAGGATGGCGTCCAATGAGGCGACGAGGAGCTCGATCCGGGTGGGGAAATGGTGGAGGAGCGTCCCGCGGGAGACACCAGCTCTGCGGCACACTTCCTGGGTGCTGGTGCCGCGGTAGCCGCACTCGGCCAGGGCCTCTACGGTGGCGTCCAACAGGCGGGCTCGGGTGGCTTCGGCGCGGGATTGGCGGGGCATGCATCTCCAAAACAGTCAGCACTGACTTTTCTGGGCTGAGTGTAGTGGGGCGAATCTAAACCGTCAACTCTGACTGTTTAATGAGGGAACAAGACGCGCCTGACCCCGAGGAAACACGACGCGCCTGGCCCCTCAGCGCCAGTCGCCGGCGATCACGAAGCCGGCCCAGTCCTGAGGGCGCGGATCTCCCTCTTCGCGTCGGTCTCGGAGCAAGTCCAGCTGGGCCTGTCGCAGTGCTTCGGCTCGACCCCTGTGCCTTCTGGCGAGGGCGCGGCGGTAGAACGACGACATCAACTCCGCAGTGGCTTCGTCTGGTATCGCCCAGAGGCTCATCAACAGCGACTGTGCGCCTGCGGTGGAGAATGCCCGTCTCAAGCCGAGAACACCTTCTCCTGCCAGGGTCTCGCCGAGACCCGTCTCACAGGCGGACAAGACGACGAGCTCAGTGCCGCGAAGGTCGAGTGACACGACTTCTTCGGCGGTGAGGATCCCGTCGGCGCCGGATTCACCCGCCAGGGCGAGCCCGGAGAGCACCATCGGATTGTGGCCCTGACCGATGGACAGCACCGATGGGCACTGACGTGGATCGGCGAAGAAGCCATGGGTCGCCAGGTGCACCAGCCGCCGGCCACTCAGCGCTCCGGCAACACTGGCTTCGGTCGCCGCGGAGCCGGTGAGGACCACGGTGGGCTCCCCACGGTGTCGTTTTGTAAAGCGTGCCGTCACGTCTTCGAGCTCGTCTGCGGTCGCCGGGAGCCGACCCCACGACGCGTCCACGCAGGGTGCCTTGCGCGGCTCACCATCGGGATTGGAGTAGTTCACGTCTCCCACCAACAATGCCCCTTCGACCTTCCGATCGACGGGTGGGCGAACGATGTTGGTGGCTGAATCCACGTAGGCGACTGAGCGTTCTTCGATCAGGAATCCCGACGCGATTGGCAGGGCTGCGAAGGGCACGCTCGCCAGCCCGGCGTCCGGGGCGATCAGGATCAGCTCGGCGTCTCCCACGGCGTCGGAGAGTGGCGTCCAGATTGCGTCCCGAAGGCGTTCACCGCGAGCTTGCAGTCTCGAGCTCGCGGCGCGGGTATCCGCCAGGGATTGATGCCATGCGGCGGCCGCTTCGTCGATTGGCGCCGCGGGACCCAGGTCCAACAGGATCGGCTCGCAGGTGCGAGTGAGGACAAAGGCGAGGTAGATCGGGTCTTGCCGGTCTTGGAGCCGCAGGTAGTCGACGAGAGCCGCACCATCGGGGACCGCGGCGCAGAGGTCGTCGAGGTCGACTCGTTCCGAGTCCATGCCGGGCACCTGTTCGGCCAGCTGGCGCTCGGCGGCCTCCTTGGCTTTGGTGAGCGCTCCGATCGTCTCCTCGGGCAAGCCGGAGAGGGCGGCCCGAGCGAGTCGTTGGCGATGTGCCATCAGCTCTGCGTGGATCTCCCGATGGGCATCACCGACCACTACCGATTCGTGCCTCGCCGCCATGGTGCGGCCCACCAGCCCCTTCCAGTACAGGACGGCCTCGTAGGCCTTGCGGTGGTCGTGGGGCCCCGAGAAAGAGCGCAGATAACCCCGCAGAACACCCGCCTGGCCTGCGGTATAGAGCAGGGCTTCGTATTCCGCCATGCCCGCCAGGGTCCGGTCGGTGAAGGCGATCGAGATGTCCAGGGCCCGTTGCCGGAGAGCGCGGGCCCGGTCGTCGTCTCCATTCTCTTCGGCCGCGAGCGCGGCGCTGGTCAGCACGGTCGCCATCTTGCCGGATTTCGGGCCGAACACCGCCGCATTGACCTGTTCGGCGCGTTCCAGGATCTCGATCGCCTCTTCGACCCGGCCTTGGTTGAGTCGCATGCTCCCCAGGTTGATCAGGATGTCCGCTTCGGCCCGGTTTTCGGGTCCCCAGGCGGCCTCGGCGATCTCCAGCGCCTTGGCGAATCCGTCCTCGGCGCGCTCAAAATCGCCTGCCTCGGCTTCGAGCATGGCCATGTTCTGATACCCGCCGGCAATGAACGGATCGGTCGGGCCACGGGTCGCGATCATCATCTCCATGGCTTTACGCATGGTCTCACCGGCCGCGGGATCGTCCAGGATGTACTGGGCCTGGGAGATGTTGTTTAGGTACACACCGGATAATGGGTGGGTCTCCCCGAGCTGTTCCCGGACGTTCTCCAACAAGCGGGTGTACAGAGCCAGCGCGCCCTTGGCATCGCCCTCGCGGATCATCAGCTGCCCGAGGTCGGCTTCGTCGCGTCCGACCTGGACGTGGTCGGGGCCCAGTGCAGCGGACTTGATGGCGATGGCCTGCTCCAGCAATCGTCGCGACGCGGCGAAGTCACCGCGGACCTGGTGCAGACCTCCGAGGTTGGCCAGGGTCGTCGCGAAGTCCGGATGGTCGCGGCCTACAGCGTCCCCACTGATCTCGCTGGCGCGCAGGAGCAGTTCCAGGGCGATCGGGTGGTTGCCGCGGTCCATCTCGTAGTTGCCGAGATCGTTGTAGGCGGCGCCGATGAGGTGATCTCCGGCCGGCAGGACCTTCTGCCTGATCTGCAGGACGTTGCGGGCGAGGGTCACAGCGCGCTCGATCTGCCCCGAAGTTCGAAGAATGCGCGCCAGGTGGGCGGCGATCTCCGCGTACATCAGATCCAGTGGTTTGCCCCGCGTCACGCGGGCTTCAAGCATACTCTCGAGAATGCGTTGGGCCGCCGGAATATCGCCTTGAAACTCGATAATAACGGCGAGATTTGTGCGAGAGCTCTCTGTCCTGGCGTCCCACCCTCCCAAGAGTGGAATGGAGCTCGCCACCGCTCGTTCCGCTCGGTCACGGGCAGCCGTCAGGTCTCCCACGTTGAAGTAGATGGAGGTCAGTGTGTCCAGGATCTGGATCTCCACTTCGGCCGCGGGTTCCTCGGCGGCGAGAACCAGCGCTAGAGCGCGCTCCAAGGTCTCAATGGCCTCGGAGGTCTGGCCGAAGGTGCTCTGGAGATCCCCCAGGTTCTTGAGGGCAGAAGCCAGGAGTGGGTTGTCCGTGCCCAACACCTCCTCGGCCTCCGCCGCCCGAAACTGCGCCAGGTCCAGAGCACCCTGATAGTCGCCCTCCTCCATGAGCGCCTCGATGGCGACCTGATCCGTTTTCGACTGGGCGCGCACTTCTTCGGCAGGGCTCGCGATCGCAGTTCCCGCCACCGCAAGCCACAGCGAGCCGAAAAGGGAGAGGGCGAACATGCCGACAGCGTCCCTCGGGCCGGTCATGGAGGGCAAGGGCGCCCTCCCGCGGTACCGTATTGGCGTGTTCTCCGCGCTTTCCATCCTCCTCTCTCTGAGCGCCCAGGCTCGGCAGGTGACGGGGGTTGTTCGTTCCAAAGGGAGCGGGCGGGTGGTCGCCGAAGTTCAGGTATTCCCTGGAGACGGCGAGCCGGTCGTCACCGACTCCGACGGTCGGTTCGGGGTGGACACCGGCGCGGAACCCTCGACCCTGCGACTCGTGCATCCCGATTATCGGCTCCTGCGGATTTCCCTGGACGAACGCACCGAAGACCTCGACCTCGGAAACGTCTGGATGCTGCCATCCGACGACGAGGAAATCGTCGTACTCTCGCGAAAACTGGACGACGAGGTCACGCGGCTCTCCCTGGACTCGGCGGAGACGCAGCTGATTCCCGGAACCTTTGGAGACCCGGTACGGGTGACCGAGTCTCTGCCCGGCGTCGCCCGTCCACCGGTCGGCGAGGGCGTGCTCATCATCCGCGGTTCGGATCCCAAAGACAGCGCCGTCTACGTCGACGGGATCCGGATCCCGGTCGTCTACCATGTCTTGGGTTTCACCTCGATCATGGCCCCTGGCATCATCGAGTCCGTCGACTATA
>Ga0315336_1002214_pt1 | contig 31138 bp, 23 predicted proteins | sample ASW5metaG_FD_204512 | JGI IMG/M metagenome (GOLD analysis project Ga0315336, IMG submission 204512) | Ammonia-oxidizing marine archaeal communities from Monterey Bay, California, United States - ASW #5 | ecosystem: Environmental > Aquatic > Marine > Intertidal zone | place: USA: California...
GTGTGCTCGGCGCTCTCGACGAGGTCTCCGGGATCGGGGATGTGACCCACGTCGAATTTGACCTTCTGCCGCAGGATTCGGCGGACCGCTCCGTCGATCGTCGCCTCGGTGACTTCGCCGGCGTCGACCGCGGCGAGCAGGTCCTCACCGAAGAACTGACCGTAGGGCATCTCGATGTCGAGGCCGGCATTGGCACTGGGAACGGTGCTGTTCGTGCCCCAGATCCAGTCGGACTCCACAAAACCGGTAAATCCCCATTCATCCTTGAGAATATCGGTCAACAAGTGCTTGTTCTCGGCGCAGAAATCGCCGTTGACGCTGTTGTACGCGCTCATGATCGAGCCGACGCCGGCCTCGTTCACCGCTCGCTCGAAGGGTGGGATGTAGATCTCGCGAAGCGTGCGTTCGCTCATGGACACATCGACGTCGAAGCGGGTGTCCTCGATGCTGTTTGCAGTGAAGTGTTTGGCGCTCGCGATGAGGACCTCCTGAGCCCCCTCGATGAACCCGACGCCCATGCGGCCGACGTGGTGGGTGTCCTCGCCATACGTCTCCTGGGCGCGACCCCAGCCCGGATGTCGGAGCACCTCGATGACGGGCGCCAGGAGCACATTGGCCCCTTTTGCGGCGGCTTCCGTAGCGATGGCCCGCCCGACCCTTCGCTCGAGTTCTGGGTCCCAGGTGGCGCCCCGCGCCATGCCCACAGGGAAGGCCGTCGCCTCGCCTCCGTATTTGTTGACGCCTCTGGGGCCGTCGATCATCCGGAGCTCGGGGATGTCGAGGCGGTCCAGTCCCGGCTGCGGCCACGTTCCGTCGAGGTCTGGCACGCCCCTGGAGCCGGCCATCTGCTCGATCTTCTCCTCCAGGGTCATCTCGGCGAGCCAGGCGTTCACCTGCTGCTCGACGGGATCCAAGGGGCCAGTGGCGGAGTCGGTGTCGGCGTCCTTCTTCTTGCAGGCGGCGACGAGGAGGAGACACAAGATGGGAAGGCTTCGCATGCGCCATCCTATTCCGTGCGTGGAATGAACCTATGGATTGGCTGCGTTGGCTGCGTCTCTGTAGTCATTCATGGCCTGCACGTAGTCTCCGGCCACCCGCGCGGCCTCGGCGCTGTTCCACAATGTGTCGGCTGCGGCGACGCCCCCGGGATCGTGACCGCTGGTGAATCCATCGTCGATGAACTGGCGAAGGACCTCGGAAGTCAGCGATGCCAGCTCGGCCATTTCGGCCTCCGTTCCCCCGGCTTGATCGAGCTTGTCCATGGCCTGCTCGAACTTGTTGACGGCGTGCCACACATCGATACTCGCCAGGGACTCGAGACCGTCCTGGATGCGGTTGCGGGCATCGCGGACCCTGTTGTCGCCGTTCGCCGCGTAGAGCGCATCGAGATCGCCTTCGATGGACTGAACCTCACATTGCAGGGTCAGGTAGATCTCACTGTTGGAGCCGACCGGACAGTGGTCGTCGTCCCAGCGGATCTTCTCTTTGAGCTCGTTGTACCCGTCTTCGGCGTCGTCGAGCACACCGTCGTAGTCGCCGTTCGAGTACTGAACGAGGGCGTCGTCGAGGGACTGCTGGGCATCGACCAGCTCGCCGGCGGTGGGATCCATCATCGCACTGGCCCGATCAACCTGGTGCTGCAGACCGTCGATGGTGAGCAACGCGAGGTTCTGTTCGAGGACCGAGGTGTCGAATCCGCAGTCGTTGGAGACCTTGTCCAATTCGGCGTAGACGTCATTCAGGTCGTCGGCCAGCTGGTTGAGATGGCCCTTGAGGTAGCCCTTGAAGACCTCGTCGATGGCGCTCTGCACGTCGCCATCGAGCATGTCGCTGGCGCACTGGCTGGTCGTGGGGTCATCCGACACAAACTGGACGAGCTCGCGGAACCCCTGCGCTTTGTCCACGAAGTCGCTGCCGGGCAGCGTCGTGCTCCACCCTTCTGGCTCCGGACAGATTCGCCCCTCGACCAGGGCCGACGGCCAGGACTCGGCGGAAGTGGTGTGTGCAAAGCCAATGTAGAGTTTTCCGCCCTGTTTTTCGGAGAACCATGCGATGTTTTCGTCGCCGACCTTGAGCACGTCCCAGTGCCGCCAGGCGTCGTTGCCCGACCAGTTGAAGAACGGTGCCGCATTCACGAACCAGCTCGTGCCTTCCTGGGAGATCGCGTCGCCCCAACCACCGAGCTCAATCTGCGGCCAACCCATTCCGAAGTTGCGTCCTCCAAAGAAGACCTTGAACGGGAACTGGTCGCCCTCGTCACAGGTGAGCGCCGGGTTGAAGAGCTCGTCCTGGCTCCATTGGGTGACGCCGGGGGACATCACCGGGTTGCCGCCGTTTGCGAAGGACCAACCGCTGTCCGGTCTGTCGGAGGTCGCAAGATAGAATTGAGGGTAGCGCGCGAGCATCATGTACCAGGTGTCGTTGACCCGGGTGACAGCTGGGAAGCCGAACATCGCCGATTCCTGGACCACGGGCTCGGCGCTGATGGACGCCACGTCGAGGGTGCCGGTGAACCGTGCATGCCCGACCCCGGTGTACTGGTCGCAGCCCCAGGGTTTGGCACCGTTGGCGCAGGCCTGGGTGCCTTGTTCACCCTTGAACCAGACGTGAATGTCGTCGCCGTTTTCGTCCATCACCGCGTAGGGATGGGCGGCGACGCACTCGTAGAACGTGCCGTCGTTGTTGGGAAGCTTCTGGGTGGTGGCCTGGGTCCAGTTGAGCCCGTCGGGTGACGTGGCGTAGGAGATTCCCCACTTGCCGACCGTACAGTCTGGGTCGGGATCGGTGATCCTCGATTCGAAGAACATCACGTAGTCGTTGTGCTTTTTCCTAAAGACTACGCTCGGTGATCCGACACCATTCTGTGAATACGTCCCTGCCTGAGGACTCAGATGCCACCCTGGTGATCGCGTAAAAGTCTGCGCCGAAGCTGTCGACCACACAACCAGTGTGCTCGCGTAGATACATGCATGAAGCAGAAAACGCACAGTGAACCCCGAAGCTCAGTTGACAGTGTACGCACATGATCTGGCATTCACAAAGTCAAATGTTCGGAACGGTACTGCTCCTGTCTACTTAGCCCCTGGCTTTCTTGGCTGCTTCTGCGTAGAGACGGATTGCATCTTCCCAATCCCCCGCCGCGTAGAAGGCGTCTCCTGACGCGAGGTCTGCCTCTGCGCCGGCGATGTCGCTGCCATGGTCGGAGATCTCTGCGTCGCGGACGAACCGCGTGGTCAGACCCTTGCTGATCGTTGCCAGCTCCTGAAGCTGCGCCGTTGCGCCCTCTTCGGCCAGAACCTTTGCGGCGTGGCGCCACTTGTCTCTGTCCTTGTTCTTGATCACATCCTTGACGCCCGCCGCCGATGCGAGGTTCTCAAGTCCGGCCTTGATCTCGTCGGTAGCATCGTCGAGATCGGAATTGCCGAGGGCGTCGATGTCCTCGATGAGGGCCTGCGCGTCGCACAGGTAGGTGTGGTAGACGTCGACCTCGTTGCCGTCGCACCAGTTGCCAGCCCACGGTGGTTCGGCAGCGGCGAGGGCGTCCATGGCGGCCGAGGACTCGGTCATTGCCGAGTTCCACAGGCCCAGCAACGCGTAGTCCTCCGAAGCGACCAGAGCGGCCTTGGCGGCGAGCACGTCGGAATTGGTGGGCCCGGAGATATCCTCGACGCGACCGACATACAGCTTCAGCCCATGGATGGAGAGCGCGGCCAGCTGCTCCCGCAGGATCTCGGTGTCGTCTCCGCAGCTGCTCTCGATCTGATTGAGGAGCGGCAGGATCGCGTCGAACCCATCGGGTCCCATGTGGTCGGGGTGGCCCTTGATGAACTCGAAGTGCAGCTCTTGCGTGATGATGTCGTGCACGCCGCCGTTGGCATCGTTGATGATGTCGTTCGCGCATGCGGAGGCGTCGTTGTCCCAGTCGGTGACGAGGTTCCGATACCACTCGATGGCGTCGGTGTATTCCGAGTCGCCGGGGACCAGTCCCCAGCCCTCGGCCTCGGGACACAGGCGCGACTGGATGTCGTGCTCGTCCCAAGTGGCACTGGTGTAGCCGAAGCCGATGTGGTTCTTGCCGCCTTCCTTTTCCGAGAACCAGATCAGCATCTCATCGCCGACCCGGACTCCGTCCCAGTGCCGCCAGGCGTCGTTGCCGGCCCAGTTGAAGTGCGGGGCGCCGTTGATGAACCAGCTCACGGCTTCCTGGGAGATCGCGTCGCCCCAACCACCGAACTCGATGTTTGGCCAGCTGTTTCCGAAGTTGCGGCCGCCCAGGTAGACCTTGTAGGCGAACTGTGCCTCGTTGTCACACACCAGCGCCGGGTTGAAGAGCTCGTCCTGTGCCCAGCTCGTGACGCCCGGCGACATGACGGGCGCGCCGCCGTTCGCGAACGTCCATCCAGAGTCGGGCTGGTCCGAGGTCGCCAGATAGAACGCCGGATACCGCGCGAGCATCATCTTCCATCCGTCGTCCACCCGCACGACTGCGGGGAAGCCGAATGTCGCCGACTCGTCCAGCACGGGCTCTGCGCTGGATGTCGTCATGTTCAGGTTCTTGTCGAATTTGGCGTATCCAACGCCTGTGTACTGCCGGCAGCCCCAGGGCTTGTCGCCATCAACGCAGGCCTGGGTGCCCTGCTCCCCCTTGAACCAGAGGTGAATGTCTTCGCCGTTGTCGTCCAGCACGGCGGAGGGGTGCGCGGCGACACACTCAAAGAAAGATCCGTCGATGTTGGGCAGCTTCTGGGTGGCGGCGACGGTCCAGTTGAGCCCGTCGGGTGACGTGGCGGTGCTGATTCCCCAGTAGCCAACCATACAATCGGCGTCAGCTGCGGCGACCTTGGCCTCGAAGAACATCACGAAATCGCCGTACTTCTTCCTGAAGACGACACTCGGAGCGCCAATTCCCCCTTCGGTGTAGGTGCCGGCCTGGGGCGCGATGTGCCAGCCTGGCGCCCGGGTGAACGACTGGGCTGTCGCCGGAGCGCACAGTCCCAGGGCTGCAAGGGCCGCTGCTAGTTTGAGGAAACTGTCCATGTTGCCACCGATTGGGAAGATCTTCACTTTATAGCGTAAGGCATGAAACGACTTGCCTCAAGTGGTGGTTTGAACGTTCCTTTTTGCGGTCTTACAGAAAAGGGCTTTACTGCTGCCTTCTGGCGCCGATGTCGGCGGACAAGATAGTGGCGATCAGCCCGGAGACTGTCGCGTCTAATCGCGCCCGGATTGCATCCTCACTCACTGTCACCTCTCCGGCGAGAGTGGAGTTGAGGATCCGTCTGGGCGAACAGCAGGACAGGCCGTTCCAGCCGGGATCTGGTCTCAGTCCTTCCGTCTACGCCGCAAAATGAGGGTCATGAGCGCCATACCCCACGCCAGTGGTGCGCCGGTTGTCGTGCTGTTGCATCCACATCCACTGGTACCATCGTCGGGCTCCTCTTCGCCGAACTCGTCCTGGACCCAGTGGTTGTTCTCATCGTCCTCGGCGGCCGCCTGATCCGTGAAGTCCTGGAGGACCTCCGGGGGCCCACTGGCGCCGGTCTTCTCGATGATCAGGGCATTGATATCTGTGAGGTTCTCGAGGAACTCGTCCAAAGTCAGTCCATTGTCGTCCAGCCAATCGTGGCTGGGCAGGAGCAGAACGCGTCCATCGGAGAGCTCGAGGCGTCGCGCCGACTCGTCCCACGTCTTGCCGTTCCCGCAGAGATAGACGACTTCTGCCTCGCGCACATTGCTGACGAGGCCCATGTCTGGGTTCAGGACGAAGACCGGGTCGACCGTCATCTCGGTCGGGGAGATGGAGCTCGTCATGCGCGACAGCCACGGGTACTCAAACAGCGCTTCCGCGTTCACCAGAGGATCGATTACGACTTCCTGGAGCTCGGCTGCGAACGCCGCGGGATCGAACGGCAGGAGGTACTCCCGGTAACACTCGAGACAGTTGTAGAACTGCGTTGGATCCTGTTCAAGGTACGCCAGCTGCGGTGGAATGGGGATGTGGATCATCAGGAGGCTCAGGAGCGTCTCGTCAGACGGGAAACCCTGGCTGATCACCTCGTTCATGAAATCCACCGGGTCGGTCAGGGCAGCCAGGGCCGCGGTGTCGTAGCGATCGGGATTGAGCGCGTTCTGCAAGAAAGAGGGATCCCCCGCGAAGTCGGTGGCGAACGCCTGTCCGCCCGCCTCGTCGGCCGCGCGAGTGATGACCTGCTCGTAGTTGGTGCCGCGATCGATGTAGTTGAGTGCCACGTCGTTGAGCTGGACGTGTAGGTACGACTCTGGCACCGCGCGGTGCTCGCCAAAGACGTAGACCTTGAGCCGCATGTCGGGCGTCGCCGCGATGGACGTGAGCTGGATGGGGATCCCGGCTTTTTGCCCGTCGTACCGCATTCCGAAGGGAGCGATGTCGCCAGCCGACTTGTCGTTCTGGAGCTTGAGAGCGACGAAGTAGGCGTCGTTGGCCACATAGGGGGCCAACAATGGATCCAGTTGATCGGGCAGGTCGTAGCCGTTGTCCTGGAGCCACGTCAGGAGCTGTTGGGACGATTGCGCCTGCAGGGTCACCGTGTCGTAGGGACCCACGGTCTGGGTCGCCACGATGGTCACGCCGCCGGGACCGCCGGTGTCCGCGTAGCTGCTTGAGCTTGACGCGTCATAGTCTCCGTAGCCGCTGCCGTAGTAGTACCCCTCGCAAGAGCCCTGTTCGGTGTAGGTGACGTTGAAGACCGGGGCCGTGTTCGCGGCCAGGGTCGAGAAGAGCTGGTCGGTACTCAGGAAGAGGCTGGGCAATGTCGGCACCGGCACGACCCAGGCGAAATCCGCTGCCTCGCCTTCGTAGGTGATCTGAACGTGGGTATCGACTTTTCCAGTCGCCGGATCCATGGAGAAGACGATGGACTCGCCCGCTTGATCGATAGGCGTCTGCGAGCAGAAGAAACCACCGCAGGCCAGGGCGTCGGAGGCCGCGAAGAGGGCGGCGAAAGCCAAGACAGGGGGGAGCAGACGGACGGGGGGAGCCGGGGTCATTGTGACCTCCACCGCGCCGTGGGAGAACCCTACCCCGAGCGTAGGTCTTGCCGCCACATCTTTCGGGTCCTACCAAAGGGTCTGACAAACACCGCTGCAGTTGCTTGACGGCTCCCGTCTAGCGCTTAGGATCGGCCGCGCTTCGGTGCGGCCGGCATGTCCGCTGCGAGCGGCAATTCAAAAGAGACAAGGAAGCTACGGGCCAATCACGTCCGGGGGAATTTAAATGGGTAAGATCATCGGAATCGATCTCGGGACGACCAACTCGGTTGTCGCGGTAATGGAAGGCGATCAGGCTACGGTCATCGTCAACGAAGAGGGCGCGCGCACCACGCCGTCCGTCATCGGCTTCGGCAAAGATGGCGAGCGCATGGTGGGCATCGTCGCCCGTCGGCAAGCCATCACCAACGCCGAAAACACCGTCTATTCGGCCAAGCGACTCATCGGTCGCCGCTTCGACGAATGCGGCAAAGAGATCAAACGCCTGCCGTACAAGGTGGTCAAGGCGCCCAACGGCGACAGTCGGATCAAGGTCCTCGACAAGGAATACAGCGCTCCCGAGATCTCGGCGATGGTCCTTCAGAAGCTGAAGATGCAGGCCGAAGCCTACCTCGGTCAGTCGGTGACCGAAGCCGTCATCACGGTGCCCGCGTACTTCAATGACGCCCAGCGCCAGGCGACCAAGGACGCCGGACGCATCGCGGGCCTCGAGGTCAAGCGCATCATCAACGAGCCCACGGCGGCGGCGCTCGCATACGGCATGTCCAAGAAGGAGGACGAGATCATCGCCGTCTACGACTTCGGCGGCGGCACCTTCGACATCTCGATCCTCGAGGTCGGCGACGACGTGGTCGAGGTCAAGTCCACCAACGGCGACACCCACCTCGGTGGCGACGACATCGACCACGTGCTCATCGATTGGCTCATCGCCGAGTTCAAGAAAGAGAACGGCATCGATCTCACCAACCAGACCATCGTCGTGCAGCGCCTCAAGGACGCCGCCGAGAAGGCCAAGATCGAACTGTCCACTGCCCAGAGCACCGAGATCAATCTGCCGTTCCTGACGGCCGATGCCTCGGGTCCGAAGCACCTCCAGAAGAGCCTGTCCCGCTCCGAGTTCGAGCGAATGATCGATCCGATCGTCGAGCGCACCCTCGGACCGTGCAAGCGCGCCCTCAAAGATGCCGGCCTCACCGCCAAGGACATCCAAGAGGTCATCCTCGTCGGTGGCTCCACCCGCATCCCGCTGGTGGCCCAGCGTGTCGAGAAACTCTTCGGCAAGAGTGCGAACCGCTCTGTGAACCCCGACGAGGTCGTCGCCATGGGCGCCGCCATCCAGGCGGGCGTGCTCTCCGGTGACGTGACGAGCATGCTGCTCCTCGACGTGACCCCGCTCTCTCTGGGTATCGAGACCCTCGGCGGCGTGATGACGGTCATGATTCCGCGAAACACGACCATTCCCCACTCCAAGAAGGAGGTCTACTCCACTGCGGCCGACAACCAGACCGCGGTCGATGTCTATGTCTTCCAGGGCGAACGCCAGATGGCGCGGGACAACCGCCTCATCGGCAACTTCCGCTTGGACGGCCTGCCCCCCGCACCTCGCGGCATCCCGCAGGTCGAGGTGACCTTCGACATCGACGCCAACGGCATCTTGAGCGTCTCCGCCAAGGACAAGGCCACTGGCAAGGACCAGAAGATCACTATCGAAGCCAGCTCCGGGCTGTCCGAGTCCGACATCGATAAGCTGGTCGAAGAGGGCAAGGCCTTCGAGGACGAGGACAAGACCCGTCGCGAGCTCATCGAGGCCCGCAATAATCTCGACAACCTGGTCTACCAGATCGAGAAGACGCTCACCGAGAACGGCGACAAGCTGCCCTCGGACGAGAAAGAGCGCCTGGCCACCGAGCTCGCTTCCGCCAAGGAGGCGTTGGACTCGGACGATCTGGACACCATCAAGAGTGCGTTCGACAGCCTGACCACGGCATCCCACAAGCTTGCCGAGGTCATGTACCAGACCGACGAGGCTGGCGACGGCGGAAAAGCTCCGCCGTCGGACGACTCGGGTGACGGTGGTGGCGACGATGTGATCGACGCAGAGTACGAAGACGCGTAAAGACGTTAGCCGCCGTTGACCGCTCGGGTTTCTCTCGGGCGGTCTACGTGCTGAGAGGGTTGCCTTGCCGCGTGACTACTACGAGATTCTTGGAGTCGAGAAGAGTGTGGATCAAGCCACGCTCAAAAAGGCCTACAAGAAGGCTGCGCGCAAGTACCACCCCGATCTGAACCAGGACGATCCCTCTGCAGAGGAGAAGTTCAAGGAGGCCGCCGAGGCCTTCGAGGTGCTCTCCAACGACGACAAGAGGCAGATCTACGACCAGTACGGTCACGAGGGCCTGCGAGGTCGCGGCTACGATCCAAACTTCACGGATCTCGGCGACATCTTCAGCGCATTCAGCGACCTCTTCGGAGGCGGATTTGCCGACATGTTCGGCGGCGGGCGACGACGCGGCGGCCGCCGTGGGCCGAGGCGTGGCGCCGATCTCGAATATCCGTTGAGCATGACGTTCATGGAGGCTGCCCACGGCATGAGCCGGACGGTGCAGATTCCCATCCACAAACACTGTGATGTATGTGGGGGCGATGGACTCGAGGACGGGGCTTCGCGGCACCCCTGTGGCACGTGCGGAGGCGCGGGCCAGGTCATTCAGGCTCAGGGCTTCCTCCGCATCAGAACGGTGTGCCCGACCTGCCGCGGGAAGGGAGAGATGGTCGACCCCGAGGACGAGTGCACGCCTTGCGATGGTTCCGGCCGGGTGGCCGACACCGCCGAGATCGACATCCGCGTACCCGCAGGGTCCTACAGCGGCCTGCAGATCCGGCACCCCGGCCGCGGCGAGGTCGGCGATCCCGGTGGGCCGCACGGCGACCTCTTTGTGACACTTTCTGTCGAGTCCCACGAGGTCTTCAAGCGGGACGGCGCCGCTGTCTACGTGACCGTGCCCGTTCCGTACCCGGTGATGTGCCTCGGTGGGGAGATCACGATTCCCACGGTACACGGGGAGGAATCCTTCGATGTTCCGCGAGCGACAGAGTCGGGAAGGGTCTTCGTTCTCCGCGGCAAGGGCATCGCGCGACTGCGCGCGGCCGGTACACAAGGTGATCATCACTTGCGATTGGTCGTCGACGTACCCACCCGGCCAAGTGAAGAGGAGGAAGAATTGCTCCGTAAGCTGGCCGACGTGCAGGACGTTGGCGTCAGGGAGAAGGGCTTCTGGCAGGGACTGTTCCAGAAGTTGACCAGCTAGAGGATCCCCCGCATTGAACGACACCTCGTTGGACGAAATCGAAGGCCGAATCGAGGAGACCACGCCGGTCTTCGAGGCGGCGCGAAAAGAGATGGCTCGGGTGCTGGTAGGCCAGCGCTACATGGTCGACCGCCTGCTGATCGGCTTGCTGGCCAACGGCCATGTACTCATCGAGGGCGTCCCCGGTCTCGCCAAGACCACTGCCGTAAAAGCACTTGCCGACAGCCTTTCGCTCCAGTTCAGCCGCATTCAATTCACTCCCGATCTGCTGCCTGCCGACCTGATCGGCACCCAGATCTACGTGCCGTCGACCAGCGAATTCACCACCCGACTGGGGCCGACCTTCGCGAACATCCTGCTCGCCGACGAGATCAACCGGTCTCCGCCCAAGGTGCAGTCGGCGCTCCTCGAGGCCATGCAGGAGCGGCAGGTCACCATCGGCGACAAGACCTATCCCCTTCCGAAGCCGTTTCTGGTCCTCGCGACCCAGAACCCCATCGAGCAGGAGGGCACCTATCCGCTGCCCGAGGCTCAGATGGACCGCTTCATGCTCAAGCTCTCCGTCGGCTACCCCACCCTCGATGACGAGCTCGAGATCATCCGCAGATCGGGGGGCCCGCCGCCCGAGCTCAATCCGGTGGCCACTGGCAAACAGATCCTGGACGCCCAGGCCCTCGTTCGGAACATCAAGGTCTCCGATGTGCTCATGCGGTACATCGTCGACCTGGTACGGGCGACCCGCGAGCCGGGTACCGTCAGCAAGAAGCTCGAGCGCGCCATCGAATACGGCGCCTCGCCGCGTGCGTCCATCGCGTTGGCCGCCGCTTCTCGAGCCCACGCCTTCCTGGACGGCCGCGGCTACACACTGCCCGAGGACGTGAAGGCCGTCGGCCCGGACGTGCTCCGGCACCGCGTCATGCCCACCTACGAGGCCGAGGCGGACGGCATCGACGCCGAAAATCTCGTGGAGCAAATCCTCGATGTCGTCGAAGTGAAGTAGGTGAGTCTCCTCTCGCCAGAGGAGCTCAGGGAACTCCGACGACTGCACATTGTCGCGGGGAGGAAGGTCAACTCTCTCTTCGCGGGCGACTATCGCTCGGCCGTTCGCGGACAGGGCATGGAGTTCGAAGAGGTGCGCAGCTACGTTCCAGGCGACGATGTCCGCCACATCGATTGGAATGTGACCGCACGCACGGGTGAGCCATTCATCAAGGTCTTCCGAGAGGAACGTCAGGTCACCGTCATCCTCGTCGTCGATGTCTCCGGCTCGACCCGGGTCGGAACCGGGGGCAGGGACGGGCGCACCGATCGACGCCTGCAGATCGCTCGCGTGGCCGGGGGCTTGGCTTACGCGGGGATCAGAAACCAGGATCGCATCGGCCTGGTCACGTTCACCAACAAGATCGAGACCTACCTCTCTCCGCGGCGAACGCGCGGACATGTGTGGGCCGTCATCCAGAAGGTCTACGAGGCCAGTGGTACCGAGCGCGGCACCGATCTGGCCGAGGCGCTGGGCTTTGTGCACCAGGTCCAGAAGCGCAGAGCTGTGATCGTCGTCGTCAGTGACTTTCTGGACGATGGGCCTTGGAAGCCGATCATGGGAAGCCTCGCCAGGCGCCATAAAGTGCACGCAATCGCCGTGCACGACCCCATCGATGGCGAGCTCGGCGGCCTCGGATTGCTCGAGGTCGTCGACGCCGAGACCGGTCGAACTCGGCTGGTAGACGGCATGCAGTGGCTGGCCAAACACCACCTCGACGAGCGCATCACGGCATTGCGTCGATGTGGAGCCAGAGTCGTCGGCATGTCCACTGGAGAAGATCCCTACGCCATCCTGCACGGTCACTTTCAACGCGAGGCGGCGCGCCGATGAAACTCCGCTTGCTCCCAGTGTTGTGGATCATCGGTGGATGTGGTGCCGAACTGCTGCAGGGCGACGACAGCGAAGTGCTGGTACGCGCCTTTCTCGACGGTGCGCCAGGGACTGCGGGCGGAACCCTGATGCTCCAGACCGAGTACAAGCTCGAGGGCAAGATCCAGATCCCCACGCCCGAGGTCGAAGGACTCGAGTTCCTTCCCATCGGTGAGCCGGTGGTCGAGGCCATCGGGTCCCGAGAGGTCGTCTCCCAGAAGTACGCGTTCTCGGGGAGCAAGGGCAGCTACATGATCCCGGCTCTGACCGCGGTCTGGCGCGGGCCGGACGGCGACGTGCTCGCATCGACGAGCCCCCTGTTCGTCGATCTCGGGGTCCCGCCTCCAGGTCGCGAGGGTGAGGTGTTCGACATCGCCAACCCAGCGCGGGTCTGGACGATCCCGTGGGGGCCGGTGTGTGCGGTGGGAGGTGTCGGCATGTTCATGTTTGGCGGCATTGCGCTCGCATTCCGCAAGGACTGGCGTCGACAGGTCGCCGCCGCCCCTGCAGAGCCGCCCGATCTCGTGGCCATTCGCAGGTGGGAGGCGGTGCGCGCCGACGAGTCGATGGACGACTTCGAGAAGGCAACCGCACTGTCGAGTATCTTCCGTGACTATGCGGAGGCTGTCTTGAGCTTCCCGGCCAGTGCCTGGACGACCACCGAGATCCTCGGGCAGCTGCGCGGCATGTCGCACCTCGCCGAGGGCAATGTCCCCCGCGCCCGTCGGCTGCTGCGGGCGACGGACAAGGTCAAGTACGCGGAACATCGCCCCGGCGTCGATTTCTTCGAGGACCTCGACGCCGATCTCCGAGCCTTCCTCGGCTCCACTCGCCCCCACGCCTGGAAGCCAGGGAGAACCGCGTGATCGAGTGGGCATCACCCTGGGCTTTCTGGCTCTTGATCCCGGTGTTGCTGTTGCCGATCCAGGGCCGACTCACGGGGAGGAATCGGCTTGCCGTCTCGAAGCTCGATGCGGTGAAGAGGCGTTTGACCCTGCGTTTGTTGCTGTCGTGGGTCCCAAAGGTGATGCAGATCATCGGGCTGGTCCTGCTCGTCGTGGCGCTGGCCCGTCCTCGGCTCACCAAGCGCGATTCGGTTGTCGAGAGCGAGGGGCTCGACATCATCCTCGCCGTTGACACGTCGGGGTCCATGCGGCAAGACGACCTGAAGATCGGCATTCGGCCCACAGATCGGCTCACTGTCGCCAAAGCCGTGATGGCTAAATTCATCGAGGGTCGGCCCCACGACCGAATCGGTGTGGTGCCCTTCGGAGAAGAGGCGTTCACCCATGTGCCCCTGACTCTGGATCACGCGACATTGCTGGATGCGCTCCAGAACATCGAGATCGGCATGGCCGGCGCCCAGGGCACTGCAGTTGGATCGGCGATTGCGGTCTCGGCGAAGCGCCTCAAGGACCTGGACGCCCCCGACCGGATCATGATCCTGCTGACGGATGGGCGAAACAACGCTGGGCGGGTGTCTCCGCTCGAAGCCGCTCAGGCCGCTGCGGCCCTGGACATCACCGTCTACACAGTGGGGGTTGGCCGGGCGCGGCGCTCGATCCTCTCCCCGTTCGGGGACGGGCTCGACGAGAAGGCGTTGACCGCCATCGCCGAGACGACGGGGGGAAGGTTCTTCATGGGCCGGTCGACAGACAGCCTCGAGCAGATCTACGCCACCATCGACGAGCTCGAGCCGTCTCCGGCAGAGGTTCGCGAGCTGGTCCAGCACGAGGAACTCTTCCACCGCTGGCTTTGGCCAGGTGTCATCCTGCTCTTTGGACAGATGTTCCTCGGGTCCACCTGGCTTCGGAGGGGTCCGTGAACTGGGGCTCCCCGCTGTGGCTGTTTGCCCTCATCGGAGTCCTGGTGCTCACGGGTGTCGTGGTTCTTTCGGGCTTCTTGCATCGGCGAAAACTGGCCGGCGCCTTCGGTGGCGACTTCCTGTACCGCATCCTGCCCCTGGGCGTGCGGGTGCGACGGACGCTGCGCGACGTGCTCGGCCTCATGGCCCTCGCTGCCGCAGTCATCGCCCTCGCGGAACCTCGTTTCGATAAGGAGATCCGGACCATTACGACCAAGGGAACGGACCTGGTCCTCTGCGTCGATCTCTCCCGATCGATGGACGCCAAGGACGTGGATCCGTCCCGTTTGGAGCGCGCGCGTCGGGAGATCGCCGACTTGTCGAAGATCCTGACGGGCGACCGGGTGGGCCTGGTGCTCTACGCTGGCGGCGCCTATCCACGAATGCCGCTCACCGAGGACTACAAGGCCATCGAGCTCGTCCTTCGCGAGTCTGACACCGCCACATTCGAGGCCCAGGGCAGCGAGCTGGGCGACGCCATTCGCGTCGCGTCCAAACTTCTCGAGAACAGCCAGCAACAGGCGGGGCAGGCCATCGTCGTGTTTTCGGATGGAGAGACCCATCGCTCCGATGATGCCTTGGCCGCCGCCAAAGAAGCCGCCGCCAAGGACATCGCCGTCTACACGGTGGGCATCGGCAGCGAACCGTCCCCGATCCCGCTGCCGAACGGCAAGTGGCTCAAGCGCGGATCAGAGACCGTACTCACGACGCCCGACGACTCGACGCTCAAGGAAGTGGCGCGGATCAGCGGAGGCGCCTACGTCAAGAGTGTAGCTTCCGCCACCGACATGCAGCAGCTCTACCAAAATGCCATTCGCACCAACATCCGCGCTGTGGAGCGAGACGCCCAGCAGCGAGAGGTGTGGAAGTCCGCCTACCAATGGCCTCTCGGGTTCGCTGTACTGGCGTTGATCTTCGGCTCCTGGCTCGGCGATGGCAAGCGTCTGTTTGGCGCCGCGGCCTCCCTGTTGTTGGCATTCTCCCTGCTCAGACCCGCGCCAGCCATGGCGTCCTCCCTGGCCGATGCAGACGCGCTCTACCGCGCTGGAAAATTCGTCGAGGCGGCCGATCAACTCACGGAGCTCTCGCTAGAGCAGCCGACCGATCCGAGCATCTACGACCGTCTGGGCGCGGCCCGCTATCGAGGGGCCGACTATGAGGGGGCAGCTCGCGCTTTCGAGCAGGCATCCAGACTGCGTGGTGGCGGCGACCCCGACTCTTTGTTCGGCGCCGGAAACGCCCACTATCTGGCGGGAAGGCTCGAACAGGCTCTTGAGCGCTACGACGAAATCCTCGCGTCCAATCCGGACCATCCCGGCGCGGCCGCGAACAAGGACATGCTAATGAAGGAGCTCGAGGCCCGACGGCTCATCCAGCCACCACCTCCGCCCCCACCAGAGCCGAGCGAGGGCGACGACGAAGAGCAGGACCCCAGCGAGCAGCAAGACCAGGAGCAACAGCAACAGCAACAGGAACAGTCCGACTCCGAAGAGGGCGATCCCGAGGACAGCGAGGAGCAGCAGCAGGAGCCCCAGGACCAGGAGGGGGATCCCGGCGAGGAGCAGGAAACCGAGGGAGAAGCAGAGGAACAGGATTCGGAGGGCAGCCCGGACGAACAACTCGAGGAATCGGGGCCCATCACCGAGGGCGAGGCGCATCGACTGCTCGATGGCGTCAAAGAGGGGAGTCAGAAGGTCCACATCAAGGGACCGCCGGGTGGTAATCCCTGGTGAGATGGCTCTTGTTGTTGACCGCCTTGTTTGCGGCGCTCCCGGCGTGGGGTGCCCAGGTCACGCTTCGCCTCGATGCCCAGACTTTGCAGGTCGGCCAGAGCGGTCGACTAACGGTCTATATGGTCGACGGTCGCACCAAACACGCACCGCGTTTGGAGGCGCCGGAGGGCGTCGAGATCAGCTTCGCTGGCAGCTCGCAGGAGTTCCAGGACATCCAGGTCGAGGGCCAGGGTTTTGCGAGAGTCCTCGTGGTCGGCTTCCGCTATCGGATCACCGCAGTCGTTGAAGGAGCGGTGCCCATCGGGCCGTTCCAATTCACGATGACCGACGGCAAGAAGGTCCGGAGCAACGCGGTCGTAATGTCGGTGGTTCCCAGGAACGAAGCCGAGGAACTGGATGCGATCGACGTCGATGCGGGCTTCGGGGCGAACAAGGCCTGGGAGGGCCAGGTGGTCGTCTACAGCTACAAGCTGACAGCCCGCGTACCGACGATGCGCGTCCAGTGGCAGCTCCCGGAGTTCGAGGGCCTGCGCTATCCACAGCATGGCCAGCCGGTGAACAACGAGTACGTCATCGACGACATCGACATCAAGATCCACAAGGCGTTCGGCCATCACCCGCTCATCGCGACGGCCACCGGCAGCAAGGACTTCGCAGCGGCCCTCGCCCAGGTCCAGATCCCGAACGGCCGGCCGAACATCTTTGGCGTCCGTCCCTACAAAGTCGAGGTCCGCGCGTCTGAACCGGCCGCCCTGGCCATTCGTCCGCTGCCCCAACCTGTGCCGCCAACGTTCTCGGGTCTGGTGGGCGACTTCTCTTTCCGGTCTCGACTCGACCAGGAGAAGGCCGCTGTCGGCCAGTCCGTGAACTGGACCATCGAGGTCGTCGGGGACGGCGCCATCGAGGGCTTCGAGCCGCCCGGGTATCCGGACGAAAAACGCATCAGTCTCTATGAGAACGGCAGCACCGTTCGCGCGTGGGTCGACGACGACGGGGACTTTCGCACCACCGCGGCGTTCAAGCGGGTCATCGTTGCAGCGGTCGAGGGTGAGCTCGCGCTGGACCCCTTGAAGATCGTCACGTTCAGCCCGACCAAGGGCGAATACGTGACCCATGAGGTCGCGGTCCAGGCCCTTCAGGTGAGCCCGGGACGCGAGGGCGCCGGGGTTGGGGTCGAGTCCTTCGGAGGCGCCGCTCCCCTTGCCGTGGCCCCTGTGGGGGACACCATCGACTTCCGTGAGAACTACCGCTGGGGAATGGGCTGGGCCCCTCCGGTCGCAAATCTCGCCACCCTGGCTGCCTTTGGGGCGGCCGTGCCATCCGGGGGCGTGCTCTTCCTGGTTTCTCTGGCGCGGGTCCGCCGCTGGAGCGCTGTCAGGGCCGAGTCCCGCAAGCGTCCGCCCACTGCGCGCGACCACCTGAGAGCTCTGCCCGACGAGCCAGAGCGACGCCTCACAGCGCTGGATAGTGCCTTGAGACTGGCCCTCGCCGAGTACGCGAAAGTAAGCGCGTCGACACTCGATCGCGCCGCTGTCCTCCAGGCTCTTCCCGACGAAATTCGCGACCACGTCACGTCGGTGAGCGATTCTCTCGATCGAGCGCGATTCGCGGGAATGCCCGCCGACCGCGATCTGGCCACCGATGTACGCGATGCCGTTGTCGCGCTGGAGAAGGCGCAATGATCGCGCTCTGGATGTGGCTGACCCTGGCGATGGCCGGCACGCTCTCAGAGGCCGACGACCGCTTCCGTTCGGGCGAGCTCGATGCCGCCATCGAGGTCATGGCGCCCGTCGCCGACGCCGGCTGGGGCTCGGGCAAGCTCCACTACAATCTCGGGAATGTCTACTACCGAAAAGGCGAATTAGCTCGTGCCGTCCTGCACTATCGGTTTGCGCAGCGCATTCGGCCTCGAGACGGCAACGTGCATCACAACCTGGCGTTGGCACGCAGTGAGCTCAAGGGCTTGCCCGATCCCGTGGGGCTGCCGACGACCTGGATGGCGCTCCTCACCAGCGGGGAGTTGTCGATCCTCGGTCTCGGCCTCTCAAGCGTCGGATCACTGTGGGTCGTCGTGTGGTATCGCAGGAAGGAGCGCGCCATCCTGGCATTACCGGGGACTGTCATCCTCGTGGTCGGCCTCGTCATGTGCACGATGGCCACTGCGGGTTGGTGGACCACTCAGCAGCACCCGGTGGCCGTAGTGGTCGATAGCGAAGCCCTGGTGCGTGACGCGGCTCGGACCGATGGTGGGGAGAGGTTTCGCCTCCCGCCGGGATCTGAGCTGTTGGTCGTTCGGGAACTCGGCCAGTTCCTCCTCGTCGAAGACGGCGATGGAAGACGGGGTTGGATCTCGGTCTCGGCGGCAGCTGTCGCGCGCTGATGTAACCCCGCGACGCGCTGGTCGTACTATGGGCCAGGAGTTGTATCTTGCAGTTCACCGGCCTCTGGCAGGCGCTCACCGGACCCCCGGCAATGGGGCCTTCCTACCCCGTACTTCCCGACGTAGATGCCGTTGGCGAGACAAGTGTTCCGGGAATCTACGCCGCGGGAGAGCTGGCCGGAACACCGCTGGTGCGGCTGGGACTCAACGCGGGTCACGATCTCGTTCAGGCTTTTGCGCCGGAGCTCGAAGCGGGCAAGGGCGACGCTGAGCACCTCGATCTGATCATCGTCGGAAGCGGCAGTTCCGGGCTCGCCGCGACCGTCGCCGCCCAGGACCTCGGGCTGTCCTATGTGACGCTGGAAGCCGCGGCCTTTGCGAACACCTTCGTGACGATGATGAAGGGAAAGCACCTCTTTGCCGAACCCGAAAACGTGGCGAACCGGTCCCGTGTCTGGTTTGAGGAGTGCAGCCGGGAGGCGCTTCTCGAGAACTGGACGAAGATGGTCCGCGACGAGTCCCTGGAGATCCACGCCCACGAGAAGGTCACAAAGATCACGGGTAGCAAAGGGGATTTTTCGGTGACCACTCCACTGGCCACATACCGCTGCAAGCGCGTCTTGCTGTGTATGGGCAAGGCCGGGAATCCCCGCACGCTCGGCGTACCGGGTGAGCGCCAGAATGCAGAGCGGATCCACCATCGCCTTCTGGACGCCGACGACTTTCACGACCGGGACATCCTGGTGGTCGGCGCCGGGGACGTCGCCTGTGAGGCGGTCATCGCCCTGGCGGAGCACAATCGCGTCACCATGTCCGCCATCGACCGGGCGCTGACCTTCCCCAAGAAACGCAACGCGGACGCCATCCGCAAGTTGGAGACCGACGGGAAGATCACTGTCAACCTGTCCTGTTCGGTGAAGTCCTTCGGAGATGACATCGCCGAGCTGAACACACCGGAGGGGGTCGTCGCCGTCCGATACGACACCGCGTTCGAGATGATCGGGGCCGAGCTCCCCGTGAAGTTCCTGCAGGAGACGGGTGTACGGCTCAACGACAAGTGGCAGTGGACGAAGTGGGCTGCGCTCGCCGTGGCCTTCGTGTCGGTCTACTGCCTGTACGCGCTCAAGTCGTTCGGCAAGGGCAGCATCACGGCCTGGCCCTTCGAGGGGCTCATCACTCCGGAGTCCTACGACCGCGTTCTCGGCGCGATGTTTTCGCCAGCCTTCGCGCCTTTTGCGTGGCTCTTCGACGCGTCGGCCCAGGCCGAAATCTACGCAGATCGAGGTTTTCAGCAGGGTTATCTCTACAGCGGCCTGTATACCGTATTGATGCTCGTCTTTGGGTTCGAGGCCCTGATTCGATGGCGCAAGCACGCGAGCAATCCCCGGTATCAGACGTGGCGCTACGCCTCCCTGATCTCGTTCCAGGTGGGCTTCTTCCTGCTGGTGAACATCGTCGGCGTCCAGTACCTGTCGGTGAAGTACGCTTGGCGAGCCTGGGGGTTGTATCAGCCGTTTCCGCTGTTCTTCAACACCTACTTCTGGTGGTATCCAGGGGACCCGAAGTGGTTGGTCGCCCTGTTTGTCGGAGCGGGCCTGTTCGGGACTTTTGTGGCGATTCCCGTCGCTTCGCGCAACCACGGCAAGCGCTTCTGCACGTGGATTTGTGGCTGTGGCGGTCTGGCGGAGACCCTGGGAGATCGGTGGCGTCACCTGGCCCCCAAAGGTGGCCGGTCGCGCGCCTGGGAGTTCCAGAGCGCGGTCATCCTCGTGGCCGCAGTGCTGGTCACCCTGATCGTGGTCGGGGCCTACGAAACCGATGGCAGCAACGTCTGGTGGCGATCGTACAACTACATCGTCGATTTCTGGCTGGTCGCCGTCATTCCCATCGCGCTGTACCCCTTCTTTGGAGGCAAGGTCTGGTGCCGCTATTGGTGCCCGCTGGCGTCCTGGAACGGAATGCTCGCGAGCTGGTACGGGCGCCTGCAGATCGTCTCCAACGACAAGTGCATCACCTGCACCCAGTGCTCGAAATATTGCCAGGTCGGCATTGACGTGATGGCCTTTGCGAAGAACATGGAACCCATGGACAACACCAACTCGAGCTGCATCCAGTGCGGGATCTGCATCGACGTCTGCCCGGTTGACGTGCTGTCCTTCGACCTGAAGTGAGGCCCGCCGCCATCGCGCTGCTGCTGCTTGCAAGCTGCAATCTCGAGGCGCCAGATCAGCCTGCGGACATCGCCGAAGTCGAGGAGACACTTCCGGTAGAGGACTACCACGTGGCCTCCGAAGGAGACTTGCAAGGTCCCTTCACCAATCGCATGGCCAAGGAGACCAGCCCGTACCTTCTCCAACACAAGAACAACCCCGTCGACTGGTATCCCTGGGGAGACGAGGCGTTCGTGGAAGCCAAACGGAGAGGCGTGCCGATCTTCATGTCCATTGGCTATGCCGCCTGCCACTGGTGCCACGTCATGGAGGAGGAGTCCTTCGAGGACCCGGAGATCGCCGCCTACATGAATGCGCACTTCGTGAACATCAAGGTCGATCGAGAGGAAAGGCCGGACGTGGACGGCGTCTATATGAAGGCGATCCACGCCATGCGGGGAAGCGGTGGATGGCCGGCCAACCTGTGGCTGAACCACGACCGCAAGCCATTCTACGCCGGGACCTATTTTCCGAAGGAGACACGGCTGAACCGGCCCGGCTTCCGAGAGATCCTCGCCCAGATGCATACCCGCTGGACGGACGACCCAAGAGGGGTCGAAGCGGACGCGACCAATGTCATAAACGGGGTGCGGCGAAAGGCGTTCATCGCGCCGTCGGGCGACATCGACTGGGACGCGCCGAAGAAGGGAATTGTCTGGTTGGATCGAGGATGGGACACCGAGAATGCCGGCTGGGGAAGCAAGAAATTCCCGAACCTGGCCAAGGTCGAGTTCCTGCTCGCCTACGCCGTTGAACACGAGAGCGAGCACGCGGCGACCCGGGTCCGCCAGATTCTGGACGCCATGGATCGGGGCGGTATCCACGATCACATCGGCGGCGGAATGCATCGGTACACCGTCGATCCGAAGTGGGTGGTCCCGCACTTCGAGAAGATGCTCTACGACAATGGCCAGTTCCTCAGAATCTATGCCGAAGCCGCTATTGCCCTCGACGAGCCCCGCTACGGAGACGTGGCCCGCGGGGTCGCCGACTACTTGATCCGCGACATGTTGGCCCCCGGGGGCGCTTTCTACTCGTCCCAGGACGCCGACAGCGGTGGAGAGGAGGGCACCTTCTACGTGTGGACCCCCGCCCAGGTTCGGAAGGCAATTCCCGGTCCCCAGGCGAAGGCGGTCATCGAGGCCTACAACGTCACCGAGCGTGGCAATTTCGAGAAACGAACGACGATTCTCACCCGGAGACCCGATGTCGATGCGGCCGATCCGGTGTTGAAGGAGGCCAGGGCGACGCTGCGGAGGGTGAGGGAAGATCGGTTACATCCGCCCACAGATACCAAGCGCGTCGTGGCCTACAACGGACTCACCATTGGCGGACTCGCGTCCGCCGGACGTCTGCTCGGTGAACCCGAGTACATCCGCGCTGCTGCCGCTGCCGCCGACGCGGTCCTGAGCGCTCGGAATGCGGACGGATCTCTTCCCAGGACCCTCGAACCCGGCTCTCCCAGCGGCGTGATCGACGACTACGCCTGGTTTGCCGAGGGTCTCCTCGATCTCTACGAGGCCGATCACAATCCGAAGTGGTTGATCGAGGCCAACGCCATCGCCGCCGTCATGAGCGAGCGGTTCTGGGATCCCGTCTACGGTGGCTACTACTACTCCGAAGAATCCAAGGGACTGCTTGTTCGGCAGAAGGAGTACCCGGACGGCGCGCGACCATCGGGTGCGGGACGTGGGATTGCCGTGCTCAAGCGCCTGCGCGCTCTCGGGGCTCCGGCTGGCGACGGGGAGAAGATCCAGCTGGGGTTGTTGGGAGCCTCCAGATACCTGGGCAGAACGCCGGGATCGGTCCCCACGCTCCTGGTGGTCGTGGACGGCTTTGCCCGCTCCAGCATGGAGGTGGTCATCGTGACGCCGCCCGGTCAGAGCGCCGCAGCCGCGCCCTTTGTGGCCAAGTACAACGCGGCGTTCCGACCGCACTCGGTACTCGCTGTCGTCGACGCGGCAAACGCCGAGAAGGTATCGTCATTCGGCGCTTTGGACGGGAAGCTTTCGGGTGAAGAGGGCGCTCAGGCCTACGTTTGTTTCGACGGGATATGCAAACAACCGACTACCGACGTCGGCACGTTTGTGAAGTTGATGGTGCAGGAGTAGACGAATTCCTGGCATCGGTTGAAAGAGCTTTGGCGTCTCGCGGGTTAGAGTCGCGTCCGCGGAATCGAAGTGAGGTTTCCCATGCGTCGAACCACCGTTGCTCTGTTGATTGCCGCCCTGTTCTTCTCTACGGGCGTCAGCCTCAAGAAGCTCGAGCAGTACGAACAAGACCACTACGCTGCCTTGCGGGTGTGGATGAACCCAGACCAGGACAAGGCGTTCTTCAAGCTCAAGACCCGCGAGGAGCGCGACGCTTTCCTCAAGGAACAAAAGCTCTGGGACCGGTACTACAAATACCCCGAAGACATTCGCGAGCGCATCCTCACCGGTGACGTCGTTGAAGGTTGGACGCAGGATATGGTCTACATGGCTTGGGGCCAGCCGTACCGCAAGAAGCGGCTCACCGGGCGTCCTGCGGCGCGGTCGGAGCTCTTCGTCTACCGCTTCGAGATCACCCCGGACGGATCGGTCATGCCGTGGGTTCCGAAGTCCAAGGCCACCTACAAAGCGGTCGGCAAGTTCCAGCTCGAGCTGTACGTCGACGACAGCTCGGTGGTCGAGATCAACAAAAAGGAAAAGTGGGAGTAAAGATCTCCGAGGCGGGAATCCGCGACGCATTGCCCATTCTTGCGCTGCATCGCGCGGTCCTCGAAGAGCGAGACTACTTCATCACCGCACCCGAAGAGATGACGGTATCGCTGGAGCAGAAGACCAGTTGGATACTGGATGTGCGCGACTCTGACAACGCGGCGATCCTCTGCTCTCGGGCGCCCATGGTGACCGGCTTTGTCTCGGTCATCGGAGGCTCACTACGCAGGATGCGGCACACGGCCAAGTTGGAGATCATGGTCGATAGCGGCCATCGCGGTTCAGGCGTCGGTCGAGCGCTGATGGAGGCGGCTGTGACGTGGGCCATTGCCAACGAGTACATCGAGAAGATCGGTCTCTCGGTGTTTGCCACCAATGAGCGGGCCATCGGCCTGTACTCGGCCATGGGGTTCGAGATCGAGGGTCGGCGGGCGCGCGAGTATCGCCTCGGGGACGGGACCTATCGCGACGACATCCTCATGTACCGGTACGTCTGACAGCGGAACACAACGTGCACTCGCATTCCGCTCGGGTTTGCAGTGCCACTACATGGCTTCGAATCTCGTCATCCAGGTCTTCGACCGCGATGCCGCCGTCTCCAACGCCGATCTCGTCGGGGTGTTCGGGGTAGACCAAGACGGCTGCGAGCTCGCCTTCGTCGGTTGGAAAAGCCAACAGGACGCCGTCGTCCGTGCCGGGGAGCGCCTCGAAATCGGCCTCGAATCCGTGCTGGGTCAGCACCTTCTCGACCTCGGATCGGTTGTCGCGTAAGGCTCGGAGATACCAGTGGGCGCCGGCCGAGCAGCTGACGACATCGTGCTCGGCGAACAGGAACTCGATGCCCTGGTCTGGGAGCTCGCAGGGCCAATCGAGGAGCTCTTCGGCGGCCTCCAACAGCTCCTCCTCGGCATCGCGCGTGAGGCGGGGCTCAAGCCAGTCGTTGATGGCGGAGGTGATCTCGGACCAGATGACGCCGAAGTCGTCCAGCTCGAGGGACTCTGGACGGCGTTTCAGAGGGAGCACAAAGCCCGTCAGACCCATTGAATCAACCCTCTACCGTGTCCCTGTCTTCTGCCCATTCCGCCTCCCGGCGGTAGATCGTGCGCGCCGTAATGCCCATGAGTGTCGCGGCGACGGTTTTGTCTCCTCCGCATAAACGAAGCGTCTCCTCAATCATGCGTCGCTCCACGTACTTGAGTGGCGTGCCGACCTCGAAGCTGAGACGCTTTCGGCTGCCTTTTCCCTCGCGCAGGGCTGGTGGCAGGTCCACCACGTCGATCTGCTCGCCGCGGCATAGGACGACGGCGCGCTCGATGGCGTTCTCGAGCTCGCGCACGTTGCCAGGCCACCTCCAGGCCATCATCGCCTCGAGGCCATCGGTGCTGATGCCGCGGAGCTCCTTGGCGTTCTTTCGGCTGTAGAGGACCAGGAAGTGCTGGGCGAGGAGCGCGATGTCGTCGTCCCGCTCTCGCAAGGCGGGCACATTCATGCGGATGACGTTCAACCGGTAGAAGAGATCTTGCCGGAGTCGGCCCTCTTCGACCTCTTTTTCGATGTCGCGGTTGGTCGCCGCGATGATGCGCACGTCTGCGCGCAGGGTGTCGGTGCCGCCCACGCGCTCGTACTCGCCGTCCTGGAGCACGCGGAGCAGTCGAACCTGTGCCGATGGCTTCATCTCGCTGATCTCGTCCAGGAAGAGCGTGCCGCCACGGGCGAGGTCGAATCGACCCTCTTTGCGGGCCATTGCGCCAGTGAATGCGCCCTTTTCGTACCCGAAGAGCTCGCTCTCCAGCAGCGTCTCTGGAATGGCGGCGCAGTTCACCGTGACGAAGCGTCGGTCCCGTCGTCTGCTCATTCGGTGCAAGGCGCGAGCGAGTCGGCCCTTTCCCGTGCCGTTCTCGCCGGTGATGAGGATTGTGGCGTCGGCGGGGGCGACCTGCTCGGCCTCGTCCATGAGCGCCCGCATGGCGGGCGAACGCCCGATGATATCTCCGTCTCCGACCACGGCAAGACGCTCGCGAAGGCGTCGGTTTTCGAGCTGCAATGAGCGCTTTTCGAGGGCCTTGCGCAAGCAGGTGACGAGCTCGATTCGTTTCAGCGGTTTGCTGACGAAGTCGTACGCGCCCTCTTTCATGGCCTCGACCGCAGTCTCGACGGTCCCGTAGGCCGTCATGACGACAACCTCTACGTCCGCGTCGACCTTGCGGGCGGCGCGGAGCAGATCGATGCCCGACATTCCCGGCATTTTCAGGTCGGTGAGGATGAGGTCGGGCGGCTCGGCGCGGAAGACCTCCATCGCCTCGCGACCGGAGGCGGCGTGGCGGACGGCGTAACCCTCCCGCTTGAGGATGCGCTCCATGGTGACGCGGTTGCTGTCGTCGTCGTCTACGACGAGGACCGTTTGTGGGTTTCTGTTCACGGTCGGAGCCCAATATGGAGGTTCATGCTGATGCGGGTCGCTCGGGCAATACGAGCGCAATGCTCGTACCACCTGGGAACGCAGAGGTCACCTGAACAGACCCGTCATGATCCTCCAGGATTTGTCGCGTGATGGCGAGCCCCAGGCCAGTGCCCTGCGACTTGGTCGAGAAAAAGGGGTCGGTGGCGCGGTCGATCTGCTCGTCGGTCATGCCGGGACCGTTGTCACTCAGGGTGATCGACACGGTGCCCTGATCTCTGGAGAGGGTCAGGCTCAATTCGTCGGCGCCGGCCTCTGCAGCATTGCGGATGACGTTCAGGATCGCCTGGCGGATCTGGTTGCCGTCGGCCAGCTGGGGCGTCATGACCTCCTTCTCGAGGGCGAGGGTGACCCCTTGTTGGTCGAGCTCGGCGTCCAGGAGGCGCACGACCTCGTCGAGCAGCGTGCCGAGTTCTACGGGCTCGAGGCGCGCGGGTGGGCGGCGCGCGAGCTGGAGATAGTGCCCGGTGACATCGGTCAGGCGGTCGATTTCGCCCGACACCATCGCCAGGAGATCCCATGCTTCCGTGTTCTTGTCGGGGTCGAGAATGCCGAGTTCGTCGCCGAGGAGCTCTGAATTCAGCGAGAGTGCGTTGAGGGGGTTGCGCACCTCGTGGGTGATCTGGGCGAGCATCTGGCCGATGAGGGCGAGCCGTTCAGAGCGCGCGAGGCGCTCCTTGGCCCGGGTCTGTTCGGTGATGTCGGCGCTGACGACGATGAAGCCGCTGTCCCCGAAGGCGGTGACTCTGATCTCGTGCAGCCCTCCTTCGGGTCCGGAGATCTCATGTCTGCCCGCTCCTTCGACGTATTCAGCCAGGGAAACGGGGGGCGGCGCTCCGTCGACGAGGGACCAGACGCGCTCTGCGGCGGGGTTGGTCAGCGTTACCTGTCCCTCCTCGAGCACGAAGAGGGCGTCATCGAGATTGTTTAGGACGCTAGCCAGGTATCGCGAGAGGACGTTCAGCTGGTCTGCGCGCTCGACCAACGTCTTGTCGCGCAGCTGGAGCGCGCCGACCATCGCGTTGAACTCCTCCGCGAGCACTGAGAGCTCGTCGGCTCCGCGCACATCGACGCGCCCCGAATAGTCGCCGGCGCCGAGTCGTTGGACCTCTTTGGTCATCTGGGTGATCGGCCGCAAGGCCAACATGACCGCGCCGATGCCGAACAGGGAGACCACGACGGCAAGGCCCGCCAGCGCGGTGGCGAAGATGTTGGCGCGGACGCGCTTTTTCTCGGTGTCTTCTGCGAGGTTGTCGATCCGCCCCTCCAGATCGCGCGACAGGGCGCTGATCTCCTCGTCCAAAGCGACGCTTGCCGTGTTCAGCGGCTCGAGCAGCTCGCTAGCCGGATCGCCGTGTTCGGCAACATTCCGGAACTTCGACGCCGCGTCTCTGTAATTTCCGAACAGGGACTCGATGCGGTCCACGTGCACGACGACCTTGCTGAGCACCGCCTTGTCCTGCCCGCGGACCACACTCTGTTGACGTTTGGCGCGGATTCGGGCCTCCGCGATCTCGTCTTTGAACGCGTCGCTGTAGATGACGGCCGCCGACGCGTCCCCCTTGCCTGGTCGTCGGACGCCAGCCTTCAACCGCTCCAGGTCCGTATCGATCTTGCCCTTGTAGCCACGCAGAGCGTCGACGTTGTGGGTCAGCGGGAGGTAGCCGGTCGTGATCAACTCCATCGACTGCGAGACGCCGTTGGATTGGATGATCAAGAAGGCCATCGCCCCGAGCATCGCCAGGAGCGCGGCGGTGAATGCCGCGATGATGCGGAATCGGATCGATCCCAGTCTCAGCAAGAGCTATCCACCACGAGCGGTAAATCTGCCATCGCCGGTGACCTCGGGGAGGCGCCCTTCGGCGACTTGAACCACGACCTTGCCGCCGTCGAGGGTGAGCACACCAGAGGCCCAGATCGCCGTCCCGTCGGCGCTGCGCACGCTGATGTCGTGGCGGCCTGCGGCGAGCTCGAGGGGGTAGATGGTGTCGGGCTGAACGGTGAACCGCTCCTTGCCGAGTCGAATCTGTGAGGCGATGTCGCCAGCCGCCCTGAAGCTGATCTTGGCGACGGCGTCGGTGGGATTCTCCGCTGCGGTGCGCTGACCGGTAGTGATTCCGGTGCGGCCGACGATGAGGATGGTCTCTCCGGTCGGCATGATCTCGACCACGAGATCCTGTGGGTTGCCGTTCGTATAGACGCGGACGCGACGCTTGCCGGGCCGGACATCGAACATCGATGTTCCCGACGTGAAGAGCTGCATCATCTTGTGTCCGTCGACGAGCACTTCGGTCGGGACGCGAGACTCGATGACCAGCCGCCCCATGTCGGCCAGCGGCTCATTTGCGGTCTCGGCGTCGGGGTTCCGTTGGCCGGACACGGTGGTGGGAGCGGCAAAGGACAGTGACGAGGCCAGGAAGAGCAACAGCATGGCGAATGTCTAACCCGGTCATGGCTTGTGCGTGGGGGGGTGCTCTGCCACGACCAGTGTGATAGGCCTCGGGCTGCAATTCCAAGAGGTTTCCATGCGCCTTGTGTCCACCCTCGCGCTCCCCACGCTGCTCGGATTTCTGATGAGCTGTGGTGGTGACTCCGAACTCGGACCGGGGGAACAGGTCGGCACAGCCGGTCCCGACAAGGTTCACAACGCCATCGTGCAGAACGAAGGCGACCTGATCGCCAACGTCGGCGCCGGCGGCGTCGCCGTTACCGACTTCACGGCCGCTGCCATCCGCAAGGCACCGGCCGACGGCAAGACGCTGTCGGAGCAAGAGCGCCGCGATGTCCTCCAAGAGCTGGTCACCGAAGAAGCGCTGTGGCAAGAGGCGGCCAAGAAAGGTCTCTATCGCGACCCCAAGGTTCGCAAGATCATGGTGAACCTCCTCCTACGTCAGGAGATCTACAGCAACGTCAACGCCAGCGACTTCTCCCAGGAGGAGATGCAGAAGTATTACGACGCGCACCGCGAAGAGTTCATCGTTCCCGAGAAGATTCAGGTGAAGCGCATCTTCCTTCGCGTGAGCGACAAGCGCAGCCTCGAAGACGCCCTCGCCCAGGCCGGGGACATCCGCGGCCAGATCATCGCGTCTCCGGACCGGTTCAAAGAGCTCGCAGCCGAGTTCTCTGAAGACCCCTACAAGCGCCGCGGCGGCGACCTGGGGTACATCAGCCGAGAGGGCAAGCCGGGCATCGACCCGGGTGTGGTCGCCAAGGCCTTCGAACTCGATGTCCACGGAGTCTCAGAGCCGTTCGAGGCCGGCGGCGGCGTCAACATCGTAGCTGTGGCCAACAAGCGCGAGCGGGTTGAGCGCACCTTTGCTCAGATGAAGGGCACGGCACTGCGCAAGCTCAAGAACGAGAAGTACAAGAATCTCACCGACGAGTACGTGAACAACATCCGAAAGGACTACCCGGTGACCATCGACGAGGCGACGTTGTCGTCGGTCGATCTCGTCGCCGCGAAGGCTCGTCGACCCGATCCCCGTGACGGCGACCTGCCGCCGGGCGCACCCGGCCCCGGAAAATCGGCCAAGAAGCCGTCTGGCGCGCCTGGGCATGGCGTCAACCGGGATGATGATTGATCGCCCTGTTCCTGCTCTTTGTTCTGCCGGCGCTCGCCATCGATGGCGGTGTTGTCGACCGCATTGCCGCCACGGTCAACGACCAGGTGATCACCCAGTCCGAAGTCTATGACATCGGAAAGGACTACATCGCCCAGCGGTGCCAGGGCACGCCCACGTCCAAGTGCGAGCGCGAGATGGAGCTCGAGGTGCTCGACGCCCTCATCAAGCGCGACCTGATTCGCGACGAGCTCGTTCGGCTCCAGATGCGGGTCACCAGCGAAGACATCGACCAGGCCATCAATCAGTCCGTCCGCGACGGTGGCTTCGAGGACCGACAGGCGCTGCGTGACGAGTACGAGAGCCAGGGGGTTCGCTGGGATTTCGTCCGCGAAGACATCGCCAATCGCCTGCGTCTGCAGCGGTTCCAGCAGCGCGTGCTCCTGCCTCGAGTCGCGGTCGCCGAAGACGAGGTGCTGGACGCCTACCAACGAACGGCTCGCAAGGAGCGCAAGCTCGAGGTCGAGCTCGAGGGCATCGGAATCCTGGTCCCTGCCGATGCCGACCAGCAACTGCGCATCAGCATGGTGGCGCAGGCGGCTGAGCTCGTGACGTCCATCAATGCCGAAGAAATCACCTGGGCGGCGGCCGTCGAGGAGTACGACGGCGCCAAGCTCAACGAGATCGTCACCGGCCGGCCCTATCAGGAGGGCGACCTCGACGAGGTGCTCGACAAGGTGGTCTTCAGTGCCGAGATCGGTGTGACTCAGGCGCCCGTGCTTGTTGGAGAGGTCCTCTTCGTCATGCGCGTGGTCAAGAAGGGCCTCGGCGAAGGCCAGGTCGTCGCGTTCGAGGAGATCGAAGAGCGACTGCGCATGCAGATCTTCCAGGAGAAGGTCGCCGAGGCCGAAGAGGAGTGGTATCAGCGCGCCCGTCGGGCCGCCCACATCGATGTGCTCCTCGAGGACATCGAGGAGTGACATCTGTCACTCCAGCCGAACATCGGCTGGCCATTACTCCAGGAGATCCGCGAGGCATCGGGCCGGAGGTGACCTGCAAGGTCCTTCTCGAACGCCAGAATGCCGGCTCGCCCGTAGACGCTGTGCTCGTTGGAGAGCGGGCGGCAATAGAGCGCGCTGCGGACCAGGTGGGTCTCGACGCCAGCACCCTCGCGATCGAAGAACCGACGGGTCGCCCAGTCGAGATCGAGGCGATCCGAACCGCCGCGAATTGGGCGCTCGAGGGGTCGGTTGGCGCGATTGTGACGGGCCCCATCAACAAGGAGCGCGTCGTCGCCCAGGGGTTTCCCCACACCGGCCACACCGACTTCCTGGCCGCGTTGTGCGGTCGGGAGGAAGCGGTGATGGCCTTCGTGGGGGGCTCGGTTCGCGTCGCCCTCGTCACGGTGCACATTCCGTTGCGGCGGGTTGCGGATGCGGTCACGAAAGCTCGCGTCCTGCGCACGATTCGAATGGCCCACCGCGCGCTGGCCTATCAGCTTCGGCTGCCCCGCCAAAGGATTGCCGTGTGTGGCCTCAATCCCCATGCCGGCGATGGCGGGGTCCTCGGCAGCGAGGATGCCGATGTTGTCGCGCCGGCGGTCGTACAGGCCGTGGAGGAGGGCATTGATGCCACCGGACCCATCAGCTCCGAGGCTGCTTTTAGGCTGGCTGTGGGCGGCGATGTCGACCTGGTCGTCGCGATGTACCACGACCAGGGATTGGCGCCGCTCAAGGCGCTGGATTTCGGAAAGTCGGTGAATTGGACGCTCGGGCTGCCCTTGATTCGGACCAGCGTCGACCACGGCACGGCGGATGACATCGCCGGTCAGGGAATCGCGGATCCGAGCAGCATGCACGCTGCGGTGGCCCTGGCAGAGCGGCTCACAGACGGCTGATCAGGGCGTCCGCGAGGGTGCCTCCCGACTCCGGGCAGTGTCGAAAGAAGAGGCTGGGTTCGATGAGCTCCAGCTCCGTGACGGCCAGTTT
>Ga0315336_1002215_pt1 | contig 31114 bp, 33 predicted proteins | sample ASW5metaG_FD_204512 | JGI IMG/M metagenome (GOLD analysis project Ga0315336, IMG submission 204512) | Ammonia-oxidizing marine archaeal communities from Monterey Bay, California, United States - ASW #5 | ecosystem: Environmental > Aquatic > Marine > Intertidal zone | place: USA: California...
TGAGAAAAGACTAGGGACTTATGCAGGTATAATGCTTGAAAATACTAATTAATATTATTAATGAAAATGATAACACCTTATTAAAGAAATAAATTAGATAGTTTTTTTCTTTTTAATAGAATTTATTATTATGCATTTTTTAAATTTAATTATTTTTTTAATTTTTATGTGGAGTTCTATTGTTTTCGCACAAGACGAAGACGAAACAATTATTCTTCCTGATATAGAAATTCAATCATCAATTGGAGACAGAACCAGATTAACCCCAGGTTCCACAAATTATGTGGGAAGAGATTCAATGAATAAAACAAGAGGATTAACTATTGGAGAAACAATTGAGGAAATACCAGGAGTTATTTCAGAAATAGATGATGGTGATACGCGTAAAGCCAATTTTGGTATTCGAGGAGCACACTCTAGAAGATCTAGAAAAATTAGTGTTTATGAAGATTATAATCCGCTTAATTTTGCTCCTTATACAGATCCAACCACACATTACATACCACCAGATGAGAGAATTGCAGGTATCGAAGTTATTAAAGGATCAGGTCAGTTAACTCATGGTCCGCAAACAATGCACGGTATAATTAATTTTTTAAATCACAGACCACCAGAAAAAGGAGCAGGAAAAATTATCACATCCTTTGGAGAGTCAAATATTGGCCCAAGACAGCAGTATCATATAAGGTATGGAAGAGATTTTGGAAAACTTGGAATTTGGCAAGGTATGTTTACAAGACATGATAATAGAGGCCCAGTAAAAGGAGACATTGTAGATTATAATGATTATTTTGTTAACGGAGATGTTGAATTAACGTCTAATCAAAAACTTGCAATTACTCTAAATTATAATCATGAAGATTCAGAATATGCCGAAGGTGGTTATGGCTTATCTCAGTATAATTCAGATCCTGAAATGGGAAATAAAAGATTATTTGACGATACATTTGAAATGGATATTGTAAGAACAAGTTTCGCACACAGTTATCACGCAAATAATAATTTAAAAATCGATACTAATATCTACTATAATTTCGTGTACAGACAACGTTGGTCGCAAACTGATAATGAATCTGCCGGAATGGTTTTAAGAGAAGATATTGATTGTGACGATGAAGGGTTAAGAATTGATTCAAGTGGGGTAAGTAATTCTAACTGTGGATATAAAAATACTCCTAGAAGATATCATACAGCTGGTTTAGAAACTAGATTTTACAAAGATGTTAACTGGTTTGGAAAAACTAATAATTTAAAATATGGCGCAAAATTTGAATTTGAGAAAATCGAAAGAAAAGCAAGAATTACAGGAAGTGATAAAAAGCAAAAAGGAACACAAATAACTGAAGATGAATTTTCTAAAATGAGCGAAGATGCTGAGGTGTACGCTATGGCTTTATATTTAGAGGACGATATCCAAGTATCGGATAAATTAATTTTGACTCCCGGAGCAAGATATGAAAGTTATTTTTTAATTCACAATGACAGAGAGAGAAGAGATGGATGTGGAGACACTGGAGTTTCGGATTGTAATAATTATACCTCTTACGAAAAAGATGAATACATTCTTCTACCTGGTTTAGGATTTACTTATGAGGTAAATAATGACAACCAATTATATGGAGGGATTCACATGGGTATGGCTCCACCTGCAGTTGGGGATGCTGGTTATAGACAAATATCAAATTTGAAATCTCAAAAAAGTTTTAATTTTGAATTAGGTTTAATCAATAATAGTTTTGAAGATAAATTGGGCTTAACTTTTGAGACAGCAGCATTTAGAACAGTTGAAAGAAATAGGCCGGTTAAATCTTCATTAAGAACTGCTGGCACAGGCTCTACTCTTAAAAATATTGGAACAACCTTTTCAGATGGAGTTGAATTTTCTGCAAATTGGGACCAATCAAAATATTCAAAAAATTCACGCAATTGGTTTGCGACATTAAGTTATAGTTTTATGTATCCTAAACTAAAGACCCATCAAAAAGGGGAAAGAGCAAGTTCTGATGCAGGCACACCTATTGTTGTAGACGATGTTTTTGAAAATGATATTCCTTTTGTTTCACGACATAAAGGATTAGTGACTATAGGATATGGGGTAACTAATAAATGGGATATAAGTACAACTGCCAGATATCGTGGAGAATATTTTACTGATATAGATAATACAAAAGGTATTGGTCAAAGCGGACGTTGGGGCCAAGTCGATGATCATTGGGTAATAAACGCAAGAGGAAATTATACTTTATCAAAATTTAACAATTCAACTTTATATCTAAGTTTAACTAATATTTTTGATACAGTTTATATTGCATCTGTTTCAGCAGAAGGTTTAAAAGTAGGAAACGGCAGATCAATTATGACTGGGATTGAATATAACTTCTAAATATATAGTTAAATCAATTACTTAAATTTTTTTTTTTTAAATAATTGCCATATTTTTGCCAAAGAAATGATTATATTAATTAATATGTCGGGAATGCTTATTTTTCAGACATTGATTATTAACTTTGTATAGGGAGAATACATAATGACTTGGTATACACCTAAAGTATCAGAAGTTGCTGTTGGTTTAGAAATTAACAGCTACGCTTGTGCAGAAGTCTAATAAAAAGACTGAGTCAAGCGTTTAATCGATTAAACGTAAAACCCTCACTGGTAATACGATGACCATGAAAGTTTTAGTATTGGGTTCGGCTGCTGGTGGGGGTTTTCCACAATGGAACTGCAATTGTTCTAATTCTTCAGAAGCACGAAAAAATCCTCAAAAAGCAAAACCAAGAACCCAATCATCCATTGCTGTTTCTGCTGATGATGGAAAAAATTGGTTTTTGTTTAATGCTTCTCCAGACTTAAGGCAACAAATAAATGATAATGTTGCTTTGCAGCCAAAAACTGGTATACGACATTCTCCTATTTTAGGAGCTTTTATAACTAATGGAGATATTGATCATATAGCAGGATTACTTAATTTAAGAGAAAGCCACCCTTTATCAATTTATGCTACAAAAAAAGTCTTAAGTATTTTAAAAAGCAATTCTGTGTTCGATGTTTTAAATCCAGATTTTGTAGAAAGAAGAGAAGTTACATTAAATAAAACTACATTATTAGAGGATAAGGATAATAATTCTACCGGGATTGAAGTGGAGGTTTTTCCAGTTCCTGGAAAAATAGCTCTTTTTCTGGAAGATAAGAATAAAGGAAATAACTTTGGAACAGATCCAGAAGATACAATAGGGTTAAAAATTATTGATGTTAAAACAAAAAAATATTTTTTTTATATACCTGGTTGCGCTGGTATGACTGATGACTTAAAAAACAGAGTAAAGGAGGCACCGATGGTTTTATTTGATGGCACACTTTGGACAGATGATGAAATGTTAAAAGCAAAAGTAGGAGTTCAAAAGACTGGGCAAAGAATGGGGCATATGAGCATGTCTGGTGAAAAAGGTACAATAGAAATATTTAAAAATTTAGATGTAAAAAAAAAAATTTTTATACATATTAATACTACTAACCCTGCTTTATTAGAAGACTCAAATGAAAGAAAAAAAATTAATGAAGAGGGTTGGGAAGTTAGTTATGATGGTATGGAGGTAAATTTATGAGCGAAGCAATAGATTATAATAAATTATTAAGTAGAGAAGAATTTGAATCACGTTTGAGAAATATTGGTGAAACACGTTATCATAATCTTCACCCATTTCATAAACTTTTACATGGAGGAAAGCTTAGTAAAGGACAAGTGCAAGCGTGGGCATTAAACAGATATTATTATCAATGCAGCATTCCAATTAAAGACTCTATAGTAATGTCTCGAATGAAAGATCCGGAGCTAAGACGTGTTTGGAGAAAACGCATTATTGACCATGATGGTGAAAGCGCAGATACAGGAGGTATTGAAAGATGGTACAAATTAACTGATGGATTAGGATTAGATAGAGAATATGTAAAATCAACAGATGGGATACTATCAACTACTAAATTTGCTGTAGATGCATATGTTAATTTTGTAAAAGAAAGATCTTTATTAGAAGCAATTACCTCATCTTTAACCGAACTTTTTGCACCTGGAATACATAAAGAAAGAATTTCTGGCATGCTTGAGAATTATGATTTTATTAATGACAACATAATGGCATATTTTAAAAAACGTCTGACCCAAGCTCCTGATGATGCAAAATATGTTTTAGACTATGCATTAGATAACGCTAAAACAAGGCAAGAACAGGAAGATGTTTGTAATGCTTTAACATTTAAGACACAAGTTTTATGGAGCATGCTTGATGCGTTACATTTTTCATATTACGATCCAGGAATTATTCCTCCAGGAGCTTTTGAGCCAAAAGAATAATTAAAATGAAAGAAAGATTATTATTAAAAAGTGAAACTATTCCTGTTATTCCAGAACATGTAAGATTTGAATTTAATGAAGTAAGAAAAGAATGGGTTTTATTAGCTCCTGAAAGAGCTTTATATCCAGATCCAATCGCCACTGAAGTATTAAAAAAATGTGATGGTAAAGTTAGCATTCAATTAATAGGAGAAGATTTAGCAAAGAAATATAAAGCTCCTGTTAAAAAAATTATTGATGATATTATAACTATGCTACAAGAACTAGCAGATAAAGGATTTTTAAAAGAATGTTAAAAAAATTAAAAGCACCACTTGCAATTTTAGCAGAATTATCACATAGATGCCCACTTTCTTGTGCGTATTGTTCTAATCCAGTTGAGTTGGTAGAAAAAAATAAAGAATTAGATACTGATGATTGGCTTAGAGTTATAGACGAAGCTGCAGATTTAGGGATTCACCAAATCCATTTTTCTGGCGGAGAGCCAACTGCTAGGAAAGATTTAGAACAAATGGTCGAACATGCTCATAAAAGAAAACTCTATACTAATTTAATTACCTCAGCTGTTTTACTTAGTCGTGAACGCTTGGAAAAATTAAAAAAATTAGGTTTGGAACATGTACAAGTTAGTTTTCAAGATAGTGAAAAAGAAAATGCAAATCGCATTGGTAATTTTAAAGGAGGCCATGAAAAGAAATTAGAAGTTGCAAAATGGGTTAGAGAACTTGGCATGCCTCTTACAATCAATGCAGTTATGCATAGACAAAATCTTCATCATTTAGAAGACATGATAAAAATGTCAGTTGACTTAGATGCTGACCGGTTAGAAGTTGCTAATGTACAATATTACGGTTGGGCTTTAAAAAATAGAGCTGCATTTATGCCAACAAAAGATCAATTAGAATCTTCAATGGAAATAGTAGAAAAAGCTAGAAAAAATTTAAAAGGAATTTTAGTAATTGATTATGTACTACCTGATTATTATGCAAAAAGACCAAAATCTTGTATGGGAGGATGGGGTAGACAGTTTTTAAATATTAGTCCAGAAGGAAAGGTTCTTCCATGTCATGCAGCAGAAACTATAAAATCTTTTAAGTTTGATAATGTTAAAGATAAAAGTCTTGCTTGGATTTGGGAAAATTCAGAGCCTTTTAACAAATTCAGAGGTACAGATTGGATGCCATCTCCTTGTAAAACTTGTGATAGAAGAGAAATTGATTGGGGAGGCTGTAGGTGCCAGGCATTAGCTTTAACTGGAGATATAGGCGCAGTAGATCCTACTTGTGAATTTTCCCCGCTTCATGAAAAAATTTTTGGTTCAGCGACTGAAGAATCTAGTAGCGAAGCTCCAGAGTTTATTTATAGATTGCTTTCTAATAAAGAAGTAGAACCGGTTAAAAAATAACTTTTATTTTAAAGGATCACCTAATTTATCTAAAAGCGGTATCCCATATCCTCTTAGAATTTCATTAATTTCTTCTTGATTATCTTTGATTAAATTATTGATAGTTTTTTCCCACTCTGGTTCATTTCTTCTGATACCCATGGTAAAACGATAAACCAATTTGCCTCTACTAACTATTTCTTCTTTTGTTAATGGAACAATTTTTATAGGTTTTTTTGCTTTTTTTGCTTCATACCCGGCTAACGGGCCCCAAAGAATTGCAATATCTATCTTACCATCTACCAGGTCATTGGTTGCATCAATCCAAGGTTTTTGTTTTCTAGGATCAGCTGCTTGTCGATAAAATTTGACTTGATCAAATAGTTCGTATTTTGCCACATAACTGGTTGGTGGAGTCGCATGAATTATTCCAATTGTATATTTTTTTTCTTTGATTTCAGGATCAGATAATGTTTTTATATTGATATTTCTTTCTTCAAGACTCATAAATACATATGATGAATTATAAAAAGGATTACTGTTTTGTACAAACTCGTGTATAGCAGGAAATGTAACTATTAAATCACAAGTTTTAGCATCTAAAGTTCTTCTTACAAATCCAGATGTCATGGGGTACCAAGAATATATTACTGGGATATTTCCAAGTTTTTTTGCAAACAGATCTGCAATTTTATTTTCATATCCCTCATTCTTTTGATTGGAATAAGGTAAATTACTTGGATCAGCACAAATTCTTAGTGTTGTTTTAACGCCAACCTCACCAGTAATTTGCTGAGCACTATAAGTTAAGTTATAGAAAAATACTAGGTAAAAAAAACCTATTAAAATTATTTTTAATGGATTGAACAACTCAGATCTACTTTATCTTCCAACCTTTTCCAGGACGATTTGTAGTTGTAAGTTTACCGTCAGCCATGGCTGCTATGTAACCAAAAATACCATCTATGTTAGTCATAACATCTGTAACATCTCCATGTCCAGGCATAACATTTACAGTTCCACCAGCCATTTCTCTTTTATAACCATTTACAACTGTATCTAAAAACCACTCATATGGGGTGTCATATTTTACTTTATTACCCATTTTTTCTCCTTTTACGGCATATTTGTATGAATCTAAAAGATTAGGCGCAAACGAACTTCCTCTTGCAGCCTTACCGTGACAGACGTGGCAGTTTTGATGAAAAATTCTGTATCCGTAATAAGAAGCTTTATTGATTGCTTGTTTCTCGCTTCCTTCTGCATTAGGGTCTTCAATTACATAATAAGGTTTTTCAGGAGTCCATTCAAAATTAGCATGACCATCTGATAATGCTTCTTTAGAAATAAAAGAAAATATAAATAAAGTTAAAGAAAAAAATATAAACTTATTAAAATATGAAATCATTACCTTCTCCCTTTTAAAAATTTAAACCCTACAAGAATAATAAATTTTATTCTTAAAATAACAATACTTTTTTTTTTCAAAAAAAAAAAAAAAAAGCCCGGAAAAAAACACCGAGCTTTTTTTTAACTTAACTAAACGATATTAAAGACTGAAAACAGTCAATGTACCGCCAAGTCTTGTGTAATTGTGAAGTGCTTTATATGCACCCACAGCACCTAGACCCGCTGTATCTTCAGTAAGACCAGCTGCTAGACCGATTCCGGCCCAACCGCCAACACCTGAAAGCACACCGATGTATTGTTTACCACCATGTGCCCAACCGTTAACGTTACCGATGATTCCAGAAGGTGTACGGAATTTCCAAAGTGTTTTACCATTAGCTGGATCAACACCTTTTATGTAGCCTTCAAGGGTACCATAGTACCATACGCCACCACCAGTTGTAAGAGCTCCACTCCATACAGAGAAAGGCTCTTTTTTAGACCATTTTATTTTACCAGCATTAGGATCCCAGCTGATAAAGTTACCTAAGTGAGTACCGCCTGGAGCTGGATACATGCTCAAAGTAGCACCAACATAAGGTTGTCCCGCTGTGTAAGAAACACGGAAAGGTTCGTAGTCCATACAAACGTGATTTGTAGGAACTGCGTATGTATCAGTGTTTGGATCATAAGCAGCAGGTTGTTGGTCTTTAGTACCAAGGGCTGCAGGACAGATGTTTTTAGTATTTACATCCTCACCACCAGCTTCTGTGCTGTACTTTTTAACACGATCATGAAGACCAGTTTTTTTACTTTGGCCTCTAGACCAGTTAGTCGCAGGATCATATTTCTCTATCACTAGAGCTTCACCTGTTTTAGCGTTCCATGAGTAAGCAAAACCATTTCTATCAAAGTGAGTGATAGCTTTTTGGCCTTTAACTGTAGACATGATATGTTCGTTAACGCCATCATAGTCCCATTCATCATGGGGAGTCATTTGGAATACCCAATTAACCACGCCAGTGTCAACATCTCTGGAAAAAGTACTCATTGACCATTTGTTGTCACCTGGACGTTGTACAGGATTCCAAGTACTTGGGTTTCCGTTACCGTAGTAAAGAGAATTGTTGGCTTTATCATATGGCCACCATCCCCATACGGAACCGCCACCAATTTTCCATTGGTCGCCTTCCCAAGTTGAAGTACCTGAGTTTTTAGGAAGTTTAACCATTGTCTTCCCACCCCAAGTACCAGTAGTTTTACCCGGCACGATAAGTGTTTGATCGTCTGGACCCATTGAGTATCCACGCCAAACTCTTTTACCAGTTTTGATGTCATAAGCATTAATCCATGCTTGAACACCAAATTCAGCACCAGACATACCAGTGATCACTTTGTCTTTCATGACAAAAGGAGCATTAGTATTAGTTTGTGCTACAGATGGATCTCCATTCTTAACTGTCCATACAAGTTTTCCTGATTTAGCATCAAGAGCAACTAGAGTAGTATCAGCTTGTTGAAGGAAGATTTTTCCATCACCATAAGAAAGACCTCTGTTAACAGTATCACAGCACATAACTGGGATAACGTCTGGGTCTTGCTTTGGATAGTAAGACCAGATAATTCTACCTGGTTCGTTCAAATCAATAGCATGAACGTTATTTGGGAAAGCTGTATGAATGTACAGAGTATCCCCAATTACAAGAGGACCACCTTCGTGACCACGAAGAACACCAGTAGACCAAGTCCAAGCAACCTTAAGATCTTTAACATTGCTTTTGTTGATTTGTTTTAACTTTGAATGTCTATGTAATTCAAAGTTTCCACTTGGGTGAGCCCAATTGTTTGAATTGTTTATTAACTTCGCAAGACCAGAATTTGCGCTGGCACCTGCAGCAATAGCAATTGCTGAAGAAGCTAATAAAGCAATTTTAAGTGATTTTTTCATATAAGATTCCTCCCGAATATGAAATGTATATACAATTCCCATGAACACAATAGTTCATGACATACAATAATTTATAGATTGAAGAATTTAAGTCAATTACTTTTTTGCCATAATTTTGCCATATTTATGCCTTTTTTCTGACACATTTTATGGTCTTTAAAAAAAAATTTGTTAAATCAATTAATTAACAAAAAAATAATTAACAAATTATCCACAGTTTTTTTCACATATTTGCTTCAATTGACTAAGTGTTTTAATTGAAATATATTTATATTTATGCCTGTGACCCAACATTTAAAAACATTTATATTATTAGTAATTTTTTCATTTGTTATTTTTAATTATGCTAAAAGTGAAAGTCCGCAAGAAAGTGATAAAAAATTAAAAGAATGGGAAGAGCATTCTGAAAATATAAGAATTTTAGATACAGAGGAGGTAAAAAATGTTGTTAATTCTAAAAGTGCTATTTTATTGGATGTCTGGAAAAAAGATATCAAGCCAGAAAAATTAGATCCTAAAAAATGGATACCTGTTCAGCGATATTCTATACCTGGAGCCAAATGGATTCCAAATGCTGGTTTGGAAACTTTAACTCCAGAATTACGAAAGTATTTTGAAGAAACTGTAAAGCGTCTCACAAAAGGTAATAAAAATGCAAAACTAGTTTGTTTTTGTAGAAGGGGTTATTATTCAAAAATTGCAGCTGAAAGATTGGTGCAAATGGGGTATACAAATATTTTTTTATATCCAGGAACAGATTTATGGGAAGATGCAGGCAATAGATTAGTAATTGTAAAGCCTGAAAAAATGAAATGAAAAAAATAAAAAAAATAAAAAAAATTTTTATTTTTATTCTTTTTTTTTTATTTTCTCCATTAATAATTGCTGAAAATAAAATTAAGCCTCTAGATATTAAAAAAATTGCGGACGGAATTTATGTTCATTATGGAAAACACGAAAATATATATGAAGGAAGTAATATCGGTGATATTGCAAATTTAGGTTTTATTATAGGAGACGAATCAATAGCTGTAATAGATACGGGTGGCTCGCATCAAGTTGGAGAGGCATTTAAACTTGCAATTAAAAATATTTCACCAAAACCAATTAAATATGTAATTAATACTCATGTGCACCAAGATCATATTTTGGGAAATACAGCATTTATACCTGAAGGAGCAATAATTTATGGTCATTTTAATTTAAAAAAAGCACTTCAAGAAAGAGGTTCACAATATATAAGACAAATTTCTGAGGCTGGAGATAAAATAAAGGGTACAAGGATTATTTTTCCTCATCAAATTATTGCTAATACATCATCAGACCAAACAAAAAAATTATCTAATCAGATAACTATTGATTTAGGAAATAGAAAATTATTATTAACTTCTAATATAACTGCCCACACTTATAGCGATGTAACAGTTTTTGATTTAAAAACTAAAACTTATTTTGTAGGAGATTTAGTTCAAGATGAAAGAACACCAACTATGGATGGTTTATTAAAAAACTGGATTAAAGTGTTAAATGAAATAGAAAAAGTTGATTTTAAAATTATGGTTCCAGGTCACGGAAAAATACAAAAAGATAATACTGCATTAAAAAAAACAAGAACATACTTGCAAGTTTTATACGATGACGTTATTGATGCTTTAAAAAAAGATATTCCAGCTGAAAAAGTTATAAAAACAGCTGCACAATCAGAAAAAGATAAATGGGCCTTGTTTGATAGAGTTAATCCCGGCAATGTAGTTAGAACCTTTATGAGGTACGAATGGGAATATTAATAAATATAATTTGGAACGATTCTAATTTTGTCTTCAAAACCACAGACCACAATGTTATAATTTCGTCATGAAAAAAACATCATTAAGCATATTATTTTTGTTTCTATTTATGCAAATTTTAAATTTCAAAGCATATGGAGATATGCATGATATGCCAATGGATATGCCAACGGATATGCCAATGGTAGACCAAAAAGCTTATACCAAACAAATTTCAGTACCAGACACTCCTCAAAAAGTTAAAGATGCTACCTTATCAAAAGAAGAAGTATTACAAATTTTGAAAAACTCTAGTGATAAGAAACCCGCGTATTTGTGGAGAAAAAATTTAAACAATTTAGATTTTTCTAATGTCAACTTTAAAGGAGCAAATTTATCTGCAAGTTGGATGAACAATGCTAATTTATCAGGAGCGGATTTGTCAGGTGCAAATCTAGATATTGCATTTATGTATAAGGCCAACCTAAGAGGAGCAAAACTTGATGGAGCGAGTATGTTTTCTACACAAATGCTGGGAGCAGATCTATCTATGGCTAGTCTTGAAGGAGCAACTATTGCAGCAGATTTATATAAAGCAAATTTAAGAGGAGCTAATTTTAAAAATGCAAAAATGGGGGCAGATACGAAAAATCAATCCATGGGTATAATGGCTCTCAAAGCTAAGAAAGCATTTTTTGATAACGCAGATCTTAGTGGCGCTGATTTGTCAAGAACTGATTTGGAATATGCATCATTTAAAAATGCTAATCTTTCTAATGCTAATTTAGAATTTGCAAAGTTAACAGGAGCAAATTTTGTTGGAGCCAATCTAACCAATGCTAATTTCAGTAATGCCGAACTTGGTGCAAATCATTTCTGTGGTTCTATTGGTCTTGATAAAGCTATAGGGTTAAAAAAATAGTTTCCAATATTATCGTTATATTGTAATTTATAATTTATAGAGTATATAATGTAAAAATATGTACCGTGGATTATTATATATTACTTTGCTGTTTTTCTTTTCACTTACATTTGTTGTAAAAGCAGAAAGAGCGTATTGTGCTAAATATGAAGAATGCAGAGAAGCAAGATGGACAGATTTAAAAAAAACACTTTTTGAAGATATAGATCTTAAAAGTGGAGAAGGCATCATTGAATTAACTTCTCCGGAACGTGCACCTGACGCTGCATTTGTTCCAATAAGTTTTAAAACACATAAACTTAAAAATCAAGATGATTTCATTACCAAAGTACATTTAGTTGTTGATATGAATCCATCTCCTTATTCTGGAACTTTTAAATTTGCTACTAACGTAGATCAAATTGAACTGGCAACAAGGATTAGATTGGATGCATATACAAAAGTAAGAGTTATAGCAGAGACCAAAAAAGGATATTATTTTATGGCTGCAAACTTTGTTAGGGGTTCAGGAGGATGCGCTGCTCCTCCATTAGGTGATATTGACAATATGATTTCAACCGCAGGTAAAATAAAAATAAAAGTAAAAAAAATTGAAGAAAAAGATGGTATAGCAGAAGCAAAAATAATGATATTGCACCCACAATTTAATGGCCTACAAGCGAATCCAGCAACCACAGAAATGATCCCGGCTTATTATATAGAAAATGTTGAAGTTACTTATAATGACAAAGTAGTTATGGCCTTAGAATCTGATATTACCATAAGTCAGGACCCTACTTTTAGATTTAATTTTCCAGTAGGTGATGGTGGCGATTTAAAGGTTACAGCCAAAGATACCGATGGTAATATATTTTCACACTCTGAAAAACTTGCGTTGCAAGATAACCAATTAAAAATAGCTTTCCAGTAATAATAAATAATAAAAAAAATATAAGAAAAAAGCCCTGGGATAAGGGCTTTTTTTTATAGGGAGAAAGGGGAGGATAAAATTTTTTGTTCTTTACAACTAAAAATATAGATCTTATATAATAATTAATGAAATTTATTATTGTTATAACTATTATAAACTGTGTGAATAATGAATATTGCATTAGTTGACCTTAATCTATTAATTGTTTTTGATGCTGTAATTAGGGAAAAACATGTTACTAGAGCAGCAAAAAGAATTGGTATGACACAACCAGCTGTTAGTAATGCTTTAAATAGATTAAGATATATTGCAAAAGACGATTTATTTATTCGATCATCTTCTGGTGTTATTCCAACTGCTAGAGCACTAGAATTAGGGCCACCAATTCGTCAAGCAATTAGTTTGGTTGAAAATGCATTTGACCCAACACATTTTGATCCAGAAAATTCTTCAGATGAATTTAATATTGCTATTTCAAATTATACTGCTTCTATACTTTTTCCAAAATTATCAGAAATCTTAGAAAAAGAAGCACCAAACATCAATGTCAGATCTAAACAACTTGGAGATGTCGATTTATTAAAAGAATTAGAGTCGGCTAATATTGACTTTATAATTGCTGGTCAACAATTAGTAGAAACTGAGAATTTCATATCACATCATTTATATGATGAAGATTTTGTATGTGTTATGAGAAAAGGCCATCCGCTAGCTAAAAAAAAACAATTAACAATAAAAGAATTTGCAGAATCTAAACATTTAATGGTAGCAACTACAGGAAAAGCTTTTGGTTTTGTCGATTATCTTTTAGAAGCTAAAGGATTAAAAAGAAGGGTAGCAATGACTGTAAATCAATTTTTAGTAGCTCCGGCAATTATTAGACAATCCAACATGATATTAACTGTAAGTAAAAGAGTGGCAGAAAAATTTAAACTTTATAGTGTAAAAGTTTTTCCTTTACCATTATTGACAAACCCACTTAGCTTAAAACTTGTATGGCATAAACGTTCTGATACTAATCCAGGTAATAAGTGGTTACGTAATAAAATCATTAATCTTTGTAAAACTATATAATTGAATGGTTTCTTTTTTGCCTAAGAATCAAAAAAAAATTAAGAAATTAGGGAAAACTAAGTTAAATTACTAATTTTATTGAATTAATTATCAACAATTGTTTTTATTTTTGTGTTAAAAACCTATTGACATACACATAGCAAAGGATATATAAGAGAGTTTATTTTATATTTAAACTTCTTTTTGGAGATAAAATGGAAGAACTTAAATTTGATTACACTCTTTTCGCAGGCGATGACGAGGGTGGTGGAGATGACGCTGGCGGCGGCGACGATGCTGGCGGCGGCGACGATGCTGGCGGCGATGACGCTGGCGGCGGTGATGAAGGCGGAAGTGAATAACTTTTCTCCTTTCACTTGCTTTTAAAAGTAAGTTTTGAAAACGGGTTTAAATATTTTTTTAAAAATTTATTTTGCCCGTTTTCTTTTTTTGCGATTATGAAAAATCAAAGAAAATATAAAAAAGTTCTTTTTAGAATTCTAACTAGTTTATTAATCGCAACATTTGGATTGTATGCATTAATTTTTTCAGCTAAATATTTTGGCGCAGTCTACAATATCAGTGATGGGGAATATTTTATAACTTGGGCTCTACTCTCAATTTTGGTATTGCTATCTATAAATCACGTTTTTAAAAAATAATTTCTCTATCCTATATTTGGGTCTTTTATTTTTGTAATTTCAACACATTTTGATTTACTAACAAAATAAGGAGGATCAACTCTTACTGAAGCGAGGGTTTGTGAATTTTGACAATGTTTAAGGCTATATGTCGATTGTTCAATTCTTTGACAATTAATGCTTTGTGCTGGATCTTTAATTAATTCAGGATTTCCAGAACATACAAAAAGAATTAATAACCATTTTGGTGAAGTATCTATTGCTAAAAAAGAAAGCATAAAATTTGTTTATAAATATTGATTAATTTTTTTTACCATGTCTGAATTATTAGTATCTGGACTGAAATGTGTAATATAAAATCCTTTTTTATCCATTAGATAAATCATCGTTGTATGATCTACACTATAGCCACCATGAGTATGAGTATCATGGTGATTACTAGAATTTTCATCTTTTTTTATATCCATTACTTTTTTAGAAAAAATTTTATATTTTGTTTTAACAGATTTTATTTGCTCATTTGTTCCTGTTAGACCAATTATTTTTGGATGAAAATTTGTAAGATATTCTTTCAATTTTATAACCGTATCTCTTTCTGGATCAACTGTTATAAAAATTGGTACTAATTGATTTTTTGTATCGATTTGATCAATGATTATACCCAAATTATTTAATGTATCAGGGCAAAAATCTGGGCAGTTTGTAAATCCAAAAAAAACTAAACGGTGATAACCATTAAAACTATCATTTGTTATTTTGTGTCCTAGATGATTTGTTAATTCAAAATCGCCACCTATTTGCATATGAGATTTGTTACTATGATTTTTGTAAAAAAATAAAAAAATTAAAGCTAAACTAATAACAATTAATAAAATTATTTTTTTTTTTAAAAACATTCCATCTCCGCTTCAGCTAATATATTTTGCATATTAGAATAAATTTTCATAGCATTTGGAGTATTTTTGAACATAAGACTTTTTTCACCATAAATTTGCCTTAAACTCAATATAGTTTCTGCTTGTACATAATCGTCATATGTCATTTGTTCATCAATGTAATCAATACTACATGAACATTTGACTATATAGGCTTGAGAATTCTCATTCCCCTGCATACATGCAAAAACATATTCAACTTTTTCATTTGTTGGTATATTTTTAGTCTTAATTTCTAAATCAGAAGAATCTTCATTTTTTTTTTCTTCGCAACTTATAATAAAAAAAAACAAAAAAATAATAAAATAATTAAAAATGGATTTAATCATAATAAAATAAATAATCTAATTTATAATTTTATCAAATGTTAATGTCTCTTTGATTAGTGGTTTTGACTCATTTTCTGAGGGTACTATTGTAGCCATTTGATATATCATCCCAGGAACCTCTTCACAAAGAGTAACATAATATCTTTTTTTTGCATATTTTTTAAATTTTTTTGAGTCAAAATCTTGTTCATACGGTATCAGTTCAACAGTTTGGCCATCAACTTGTTTTCCATCAAAATCACATTTTGCAGATAGGATTTTAAATTTATAAGGATCACTCATAGCCCAAGTTATTCTTTTTCTGAAGTATATCCAGCTTCCTTCTGTTAAATGTGTCATAAGTTGTATATCATGTTCCCAGAATGCATGAACAATGGGATTATTTTTTTTATAATTAGCTGATCTTATATCTTCTTTATTATAAGCACTGAAAAAATCAAATTGTATATTGTAAACCCCTTTATCATTTTTCTCAGGAACTATCATTACAACCCTATCGTTAAACCCAGGTTCCTCAGATCCTGTTTTTTTAAAAAGATATTTAATTTTTGTTGGTGTTTTTAAATTAGAAAGATGATCTTTATCTACTAATAGTTTATGCGCTTCTGTTAATTCTATACTTTTAATTGAATTACTCTTAAAAAAAGAGAAAAAAATAAAAATATATAAGAATATTTTAAATTTGCTTAAAAAAGTCATTATTATATTTAATATAAAATTAACTTAAACTTTTAAGAAAATAAAACAAAAAATTATTTATTCAATAGTAAAATTTTATTTAATGAAAAAAAAAAAAACATATTTAGTACTTGTTAAGAATTTAATATTAAAAGCATCTGTTGGAATCTATCCAAAAGAACAAAATAGAAAACAAAAAGTACGTTTTAATATACTCGTAACAGCAATGGATAATATAACGGCGAGGAATGACATATCAGATTTTATTTCATATGAAGATATTATAAAGAATATTAAATACATTATTAATAAAGGCCATACACCATTAGTAGAGAACTTAGCTAACAAAATTGCCAAAAAGTGTTTGGAAGATAAAAGAATATTAAAAATAGAAATAATGGTTGAAAAGCTTGAAACATTTAAGGAAGCTGAAAGCGTTGGAATCAAAATTGTTAGAATTAATGGAAAATGATTGACAGCTTGAAAAAAAATAAAAGATTAGGCTGGGTTATAACTGGCTCAGGCCATTTCTTTGAAGAATGTTTGGATATAATGTCTAATCTTGGAGAGTTTGATTTGTTTGTTAGTAAAGCAGCTGATGAAGTTATAAGAATGTATAAAAAGAAAAATGCAAACTTTCCAAAAGATACAAGAATTTTCAAAGATACAACTGCAAGTTCGGCACCAGTAGGTTTTTTTTATAAAAATCTTTACCATACTTTAATAGTTGCACCAGCAACATCAAATTCAATTGCTAAATTTGTAGCAGGTATTTCAGATAATTTAGCAACAAATATTTTCGCTCAAGCAGGTAAATGTAAAGTGCCTTGCATAGTCTTGGCGTGTGATACTGAACCTGAGCATGACACTAAAGCTCCAAGTAAAATGGTCAAAGTATTTCCTAGAAAGATTGATTTACAAAATACTGAGAAATTAAAATCATTTGAATTAACAACTGTTGTAAGTAGCGTTAGTGATTTGAAAAAAGTTCTTAAAAAAATCTAAATGTATAAAGAAGTAATATTATTTTTAACTGGAAAATTAGCAGAAAAACAGCTTACAAAAATTTTGGAAAATATGTCTATTCCATCACCATGTAAAAAACCTCCTGAGTGGAATTATAGAGTTAAACAATTAGGCTTGTCAGTCGCTGCTCTGATGACTGGTGATTTAATTTTGAGAAGATTAAAGGATGTAAAAGGAATTAATAAAGTAATTTTGCCAGGAAGGATACGAGTAGATATAGATAAATTATCTAATAGTTATGGAATTCCTTTTGAAAGAGGCCCTGAAGAATTACGAGATATTCCAGAATTTTTTGGAAAACCAGAAAAAGAGAAGAAGTTAACTAAATATAATATTAAAATTTTTGCCGAAATTGTTGATGCTCCTAATATGACAGTTGCCCAAATTATTAAGAAAGCCTTAAAATATAAAAAAGAAGGCGCTAACATAATAGATCTTGGTTGTTTACCAGATACAGAATTTAAACATTTAGAAAAATCAATAAAAGCACTAAAAAAATTAAAATTAAAAATATCAGTTGATTCAGCTGATACAAGCGAATTATTAAGAGGCGGTAAGGCAGGTGCAGATTATATTTTAAGTTTAAATGAAAAGAATTTGGATATTGCTGATAAAATTAACTCAATACCAGTTCTTATACCTGAAAAATCTGGTGATCTAAAAAGTTTATTTAGAGCTATAGAATTATTTAAAAAGAAAAAAAAGCCTTTTCTTGCTGATAGTGTTTTAGACCCAATAAATTATGGTTTTACTGAGTCTATACATCGGTACCGTGCTTTAAGAAAAAGATACCCTGAAGTAGAAATATTAATGGGAACAGGAAATGTGACAGAGCTTACAGATGCTGATACATCAGGAATGAACGCTTTATTAATTGGAATAGCCTCTGAGCTAAATATTAATAATGTTTTAGTGGTTCAAGTTAGCGATCATGCTTTAAAAGTTGTGGAAGAAACAGATTTAGCAAGAAAAATTATGTATAAATCTAAAAAGGATAATTCATTGCCGGTTGGTTACGACTCCGGCTTAATATCTTTACATGAAAAAAAACCATTTGTTCCTGAGAATGAAATTAATGAAACATATAAGATGATAAAAGATTCAAATTTTAGAATTCAAGTAAGTGATAAAGGTGTGCATTTATATAACAGAGATGGACATTATATAGAACAAGACCCATTTGCATTTTTTCCAAAAATAAAATTAGAAGAAGATGGGGGTCACGCTTTTTATATTGGCGTAGAAACAGCAAGAGCGCAAACAGCCTGGGAATTAGGTAAAAAATATGTTCAAGATGAAGAATTGAGTTGGGGATGTGCTAGTAGAATAAAAAAATTTATTGATTTAACAAAATTTAAAGAACCAGGTGAAACTATGGATGCAAGACAAAAAATGAAACATGATTTAAGAAAAAAAAAAAGAAAGTAAATTTTTGAAATGATAAGGGAGTCAATAGTAATAACCACTGATTCAAAAAACGAACCTCACATTGTTCCAATGGGCGTTATTTTCAAAGAAAATAAATTAATTATCTCGCCATTTGTGCCATCTAAAACATATTTAAATTTAAAAGAAAACCCTTATGCAGTAATAAATTTTATCGATGATGTAAACGTTTTTGTAGATGCTTTATTGGGTAAGAAAAATTTTAAAATTAAGCCAACAAAAAAAATTAAAAGTTTTTATTTAAAAAATACACTTACATATCTTGAAATAAAAGTGGTCAAATCTTATGAAAGTAAACTTAGACCAAAGTTTGAATGTAAAATTTTAAAAGAAACTTTATTAAAATCGTTTAAAGGGTTCAATAGAGCTCAGTCATCAATTATTGAAGCTGCTATCTTAGTTAGTAGAATAAATATTATTCCCATTAAAAAAATAAAAAAAGAAATTAATTATTTAAAAATTGCAATAGATAAAACTGCAGGAAACAATGAAAAAATTGCATGGAAAAAATTAATTAAAAAGATTAATAATAAAAATGTCCAATAATTATAAAACAAAAATTTTAACCAGTATTAAGTCATTAAGCGAGACAACCTTAGTTTTAAAAAAAGGTGTTGATATAATTGATTTTAAGGATCCATCTATAGGAGCGCTAGGCGCTTTACCAATAAAAAAAATAATTTGTTTATTAAAGACCATTCCTTCAGAACAATTAACAAGCGCAACTATTGGAGATATTGATGATATACAAACAATAAAAAAAAAAGTTGTTATGTTATCTAAAACTAATATTAATTTTATCAAAATAGGTTTTTTTTTTGATTATAAAAAAGTTAAAACATTAAAAAATATAAAAGAGTTAGCGAAAAATAAAAAAATAATAGCAGTGTTATTTGCAGATAATCAACCTGATTTTAGGCTAATTAAGGAAATAAAAAAAATTAATTTTGATGGAATATTAATAGATACAAGGAATAAAAAACAAGGCAATTTAATAAATTATTTAAAAATTAAAAAAATAGAAAATTTTATTAAAATTTCAAAGAAAGAAAATTTAAGTATTGGTCTAGCTGGCTCATTAAATATTGAAGATATCTACCCATTGATTAAATTAAAACCAGATTATCTTGGCTTTAGAGGAGCGTTGTGCTTTGCAAAAAAAAGAAAAGATGATATTAGCGAAGTTTTGCTAGATAAACTCTTATCTAGATTCAGATCTTTATCTCATCCCTTTCTTTAGATTTTACATATATTTTTTTGTTTTTTTGTTTCTCCATTTTCCAAAAAGGTGCGTTAACTTTTAAATAATTAATTATAAATTCACACGCTTTAAATGCATTTTTACGATGTTTCGATGCAGTCCCAATATAAACAATATTTTCTCCAGGTATAATTTTTCCATATCTATGAATTATAATACATTTATTTAAACTCCATTTTCTTGTTGCAAAAATTTCAACTTCTTTAATTTTTTTTTCTGTCATTCCAGGATAATGTTCTATTTCTATATATTTAATATTACCTGACTTATTTTTTGGTCTTGCAATTCCAATAAAGTTTACAACTGCTCCAACTTTTTTTTTAAATAATTTTTTATTTTGTTCAGAAATATTAATTTTTTGTTTTTGAACTTTTATCATTTATCCTCCTGTGAAAGGTGGAAAGAAAGCTATTTCATCATTATTTTTAATTTTACTACTTTTATTAGCAATTTTATGGTTAATTGCACAGCGAATATTTTTTGATTTTAAAAAAATTTTTTTGTGTTTAATACTTTTTGTACCCAACCATTTAATTAAGTTATCAATATTTTTTATATTAGACGGAGGTCTAACCCTTTCTTCTGAAATTTCTAAAATTTCTTTTAACCAGGAAAAATAAATTATTTTCATATTAGTATTTCACTATATGGAACAAATCTAATTTTTGTTCCTTTTTTTAAATAGGTCAATTTTTCTGGAAGTTCTATTAAACCATCTGTTTCTACCATTGAGGTGAAAACTCCTGATCCTGATTTAGGATAATTTTTTATTTTTATTTGGCCATTTAAATTTTTTGTTATTGTTACTCTTAAAAACTCTTTTCTTCCACTTTTCTTTTTAAAATTAAAATCCGTTGTAACAATAAAGTTTTTTTCTTTTGGCGATGAAAAACCAGATAATTTATTTATTGTAGGTAAAGCTATCTTTAAAAAAGTAATCATTACAGAGACAGGATTACCCGGAAGTCCAATAAATGGTTTTTTGAAAATATTTCCTAGTGCAACTGGTCTGCCTGGTTTAATTGAAATATTCCAAAAGTTTAAATATCCATTTTCTTCTACTATTTTTCTAACATAATCTTCATCACCTACAGACATTCCACCTGTTGTTATAATTAAATCACATTCTTTGGATATTTTTTTTAAAGTATTTTTGATTAATTTTTCATTATCTTTTTTTATTCCATAGTCTTTTACTGAACAATTAATTGTTTCCAATAAATTTTTTAAACAATATCTATTTGAATCATAAATTCCACTATTTGATATTTTTGCTCCTGGTTCGTATAATTCATTTCCTGTTGTAAATATTCCTACAGTTAATTTTTCAAATACGTCTATTTCTTTAATTCCCACTGATGCTATTAATGCAATATCTTGTGCTTTTAATTTTGAACCTTTATATATAATTTTTTTCCCATATTTAATATCCTCTCCTTTTTTTCTAATATTAGCGCCCTTGAAAATTCCTGGTTTTAAAACAATTTCATTATCAGTTGTATTACAATCTTCCTGCATAATGACAGTATCTGCTCCTTCAGGAACTCTTGCGCCTGTAAAAATTCTTGCAATTTCACCTTTTTTAATTTTTTTATTGAAATTTTGTCCAGCTGTAATTCTTCCAGATAATTTTAAAGTAGTTTCTTTTTTTTTATTTAAATCTGAATACTTAAATGCGTATCCGTCTACTGCTGTGTTATTAAAAGGGGGAACGTTTATTTTTGAGATAATATCTTTTGATAAAATTCTACCCAATGATTGATCCAATTTAATTTTTTGTGTTTTTTTTATACACTTTATTCTTTTTTCTAAAATAGATATTGCTTTTTCTAAAGAAATTCTTTTTTTACTATGTTTAAAACAGTCGTTTGATAATTGTGTCATTTTTTTAATTTTAAATATGTTTTAAAATGTTGGACCCCGGTAATAATAGTAATAAAAGCTGATAACCACATCAAAATCAATGAAAGAGGAGCTAAAATAAAACCAGGAAATTTATAAATTACAATTAAGCTTAATATAAAGCTTCCAATAGCTATCATTTGAAAAAAAGTTTTATATTTTGATAATAAACTTACGTCAATATTTTTATTTTTATCTGCTAAATTAAATCGTAAAAATGAAACTATCATTTCTCTTATTATTATAATATAAACTGGAATCTCAATAACCCAAATGGAGTGGTGAAATATTATTAAACCACACATTGTTATAATTAATAGTTTGTCAGCAATTGGATCCAAAGTTTTTCCAAAATTTGATTTAAAATTTCCTTTTTTAGCTAAGTAGCCATCAAAAAAATCAGTCAGGCAAGCTAAAAAAAATATTATTAGAACCAACGATAAGTCGTTTATTTCATATAAGTAAATCAATAACGGGCAAGCCAATAATCTTAAGACAGTAAGTATATTTGGCATATATTTCATTTTAATTCTCATGAAAGAAATTATATATTTTTTTTGCAATATTTTTATTAATTCCTTTAACTTTTTTAATTTCACTAAGTGCTGCCAATCTAATTTGTTCAGAAGACCCAAAATATTTTAATAAATCTCTTTTTTTATTAGGCCCAATTCCTTCGATTTCATCTAAAATTGACTTACTAATTTTTGACCTTCTGGTTTTATGGGAAGTAATAGCAAATCTATGTGCTTCGTCTCTTAATCTTTGTAAAAAAAATAGAGTTTTATCATTGGTTTTAAATTTAATTTTTTTGTTTCCTTTAATATAAAAAGTTTCATTTCCTTTATTTCTTTTTTCACCTTTAGCAATGGATATTAGATCTATTTTTTTTTCTAAATTCAGATTTTCTAATGCATTTAACGCAGTACTTAAATGTCCTTTTCCACCATCTATAATCATTAAATCTGGAAATGATATTGTTTTAGAATTTTTTTTTAACCTTCTATTAAGAACTTCATAAATCATAGAATAGTCATCACTCTTAGAAATTATATCCTTTCTTTTAAATTTGCCTTTGATATTAAATTTTCTGTAATTATTTTTTATAAATCCATCTTTATTAAAAGAAACCATAACACCAACAGCAAATTCACCTGAAATATGACTAATGTCATATATTTCTATAGTTTTTGGAATCTTTATTAATTTAAAAGCATTTTTTATTTTTTGAAGGAAATATATATTATTTTTTTGTTCACTAAATTTTCTATCAAGTTCCTTTTCAGCGTTTTTCTCTGCATCATTTATAATATTTTTTTTTTGTCCTTTCAAAGGTATTTCAATATTAATTTTGTACCCAGATTTCTTATTTAGTGCATTAATTAAAAGATTTTTTTCAGGAATTTTTTTATTAATAAGTATTAGTTTTGTAATAATTTTGTCTGAATAATACTGTCCTAGAAATGATTGCAAAATATTTTCTTCTTTTTCATCTTCGTCATGACGTGGAAAATAATATCTACCTCCAAGATTATGGCCTCCTCTAAAATAAAATATTTGTATACAGGCTTTAAAATTCTTTTTTCTTATAGATATTATATCTGCATCTCCAAGAGAACTTATATTAATAGATTGTTTTTCTTGTATTTGGTTTAATGCTTTAATTCTATCTCTTAAAATAGCTGCTTTTTCATATAGTTTTTTAGAACTATAATTTTTCATTTCAGAATTTAAACTTGATTGGATTTTTTTATTTTTTCCCTTCAAAAATAAAATTGTTTTATTAGAAAGTTCTAAATATTTTTTTTCTTCTATTTTTTTTACGCATGGAGCTGAACATTTTTTTATTTGATGCAATAAACAAGCTCTAGTTCTAGCTTTAAAAAAAGAATCCGAACAAGATCTAATTAAAAAAGCTTTTTGTAAGGAATTTATTGTTTTATCTACAATCCCAGCAGATGGATAGGGTCCAAAATAAACACCCCTTTGTTTTTGTTTTCCTCTATGCTTTAATATTTGAGGCCATTTCTTTTCTTTAGTTATTAGAATATACGGCAATGACTTATCATCTCTTAAAACAATATTAAATTTTGGTTTGTTTTTTTTTATTAAGTTGCTTTCTAATAAAAAAGCCTCTGCTTCAGTTTTTGTTGTTATAGTCTCAATACTATAAATTTGATGAACCATTCTTTGTATCCTATTTGATAATGAAGAAGTATTTTTATAATTTGAAATTCTTTTCTTTAAATTTTTAGCTTTCCCTATATATATAATTTCATTCTTTGAATTCAGATATTGGTAGACTCCAGGCTTCTCAGATATATTTGTTAACTTATTTTTTATAATATCTAAACCATTCATTTAACTTAATATTTATAAAAATATAATTTATATATAATACTATCCACTATAGATGTTGATAAAGTTGTTAATAAATCATTATAGAATATGAATTTTGGCTCATTTCCTTGTGTTTTAATAGAATGGCTAAAAAATAGGCATCATTCATTAACTGGTTGATAATAGAGTATAAATTAAAAGTCAAGTAATTTCTTTTTTTTTCCTTTTTTTATTTTATTCATAATTATTTAATTAGCAAAATTTGTTGTGTAAAACTATAGTATTTTTTTTTAAATTTTAGAAAAATATTAGATAAATTATGTATTTAACAAATACTATTCATCTATAATCTTCTTATTATCAGCGTGAGCCCAACCTAAATGTTGTCCTGAATCAACATTAATTAACTGGCCCGTTAAAGAATTAGAATTCAATATAAATAATACAGCTTCAGCTATTTCATTGGGATCAACTGCTTTTTTCAAAGGAACTTTATTATATTGTTTTTTAAACTGCTTGTTTGTTTGTCTACTGCTAGGAAATGTAGGTCCAGGCCCAATAGCATTAACTTTTATTTTAGGCGCTAAAGCAAGAGCTAAAGTTTGTGTTAACGTCCAAAGCATTGATTTTGTTAATGTGTAAGTTGTAAAGAAAGGAGTTAAATTAGCAACTCTTTGATCCACAATATTGATTATGTTTCCAAACATTTTATTTGGCAAGTTTTTTACAAATTGTTTTATTAAGAAAATCGGAGCCCATACATTTGTATTTAAATGATATTCCCATTTTTTTTTCTCAATATTATTAATATTATCTAATTCAAAGGTAGATGCGTTGTTTATCAAACAATTAATATTACCCATTTCTTTTTTTGCATATGTAAATAATTTTTTTAATTCTGACTCTTTTGATAAATCTGCTTTTATACAACAGCAATTTATTTTGTAAGAAGTTAGTTTTTTTTTTAAATTAAAAGCTTTATTTTTGGATTTGTTATAATGGATTACGACATTCCATCCTTCTTGAGCAATACGCTCAGAAATAACAGCGCCTATTCTTTGAGATCCACCTGTAATTAATACTGTATTTTTCAAAATTAATAAATTGAATAAACGTATAATATATAAATAAACAAAAGAATAAAACCTTCTAGTCCAGCAATCTTTTTATCTTTTATAAATAAGAATAAGAATAATGATGAAACACCAAGAACAAAAATATCAATACTTTGAATATTTTTTACTATTGATGTAGGTTGAATAATTTCAACTATACTAAGTAATACAAGAATATTATACATATTAGCACCTAGCACCGTCCCCAAGGCAATTCCATGACTTCTTTTTATAGAAGCAATTATCGCTGTTATTAATTCTGGCAAAGAAGTTCCAATTGCAATTAAAGATAGGCCAATTACTCTTTCAGAAACTTTATAGTATTGAGCTATTTGAACAGAGCCATCGATAAGAAAACTTGCACCAAATATTAATCCTATTACACAAAAAATAATTTTAGATAAAATAAAAAAAGTTGATTGTTTTACATTAATTTTTTCATTAATATTTTTTTTTTCTAATCTCATTCTTTCACTAAAAAACCAAATGAAAAAAAGCAACATCAGTAATGATATAAAAACGGAAATATTATTATTTAAATTAAAAAAAAATATTGTTGCTGGAAAAAGTAAAATAACAACACTTGCTCTTAATTCAAGATTTATTAATTTATCTGAATTAATCTGCACCGGAAAAATCATTGCTGACACACCCATTATTAAAAGTATATTTGCAATATTGCTTCCTACTAGATTACCAACAGCAATTCCTGAGTGAGGAGGGTCTGCTAATATTGATTTTAAACTTGTGGTTAGTTCAGGCATAGTAGTACCAAAGGCAATTGTGCAACTTGCTATTGCAAATTTAGATATATTTGTTTTTTTAGCTAAAGAAACAATGCTTTCAATTAGATAATTTGCACTTATCAAAAGAATAAATAAGCCTAAGATTGTAAGTAAAATTAAATTAATTGTCATTTTGCTACTCTTTTAGTAGTGATTAATTCTAAATCTCTTAATTTTATTTTCTTTATTTTGTCTCTAATTTTTGCTGCCTCCTCGAATTCTAAATCAGAAGCATGATTTAGCATTTCTTTTTCTAACTTAGCAACATAAGATTTCAAATTCTTTTTCTCAGTTTCAAATCCTTGATTATCTACTTTAACAGTATAAGCATCTTTTTCATAAACTGATTTTAAAATATTACTTATATCTTTTTTTATACTCTTAGGAGTTATTCCATTTTTTTTGTTATAAGCTATTTGCTTATTTCTTCTTCTATTAGTTTCATCTATTGCTTCAATAATACTTTTAGTTTCTTTATCTGCGTAAAGGATTACTTTTCCATCAATATTTCTAGACGCTCTTCCAATAGTTTGAATTAAAGATGTCTTTGAACGTAAAAAACCCTCTTTATCTGCATCTAATATTGCAACTAAACCACATTCAGGAATATCCAACCCTTCCCTTAATAAATTAATTCCAATTAAAACATCAAACTTTCCAATTCTTAATTCTCTTATGATTTCAATTCTTTCTAAAGTATCAATATCAGAATGTAAATATCTAACTTTTAGATTTGCTTCTTCGAGATATTCAGTCAAATCTTCAGCCATTTTTTTTGTTAATGTTGTTACAAGAACTCTTTGAGATTTTTCAATACACTTTTTACATACATTCATTAAATCATCAACTTGTGAAGAAGCTGGTTTTATTTCACATATTGGATCAGTTAAACCAGTTGGCCTTACAAGTTGCTCAATTAATAATTCTTTTGATTCTTCTATTTCCCATTCTCCAGGAGTTGCAGATACAAAGACTGTTTTAGGCCTCATTTTTTCCCACTCTTCAAATTTTAATGGTCTATTATCCAAACAAGATGGTAATCTAAAACCATATTCTGATAAATTTAATTTCCTTGAATGATCACCCTTATACATTCCATGAAGTTGTGGTATTGATACATGGCTTTCGTCGACAAATATTAATGCATCATTAGGAAGATATTCAAATAATGTAGGCGGTGGTTCCCCTTTTTTTCGACCTGTTAAATATCTAGAATAATTTTCAATTCCTGCACAGTTACCAGTTGCTTCTATTGTTTCAATATCGAAATTAGTTCTTTGTTCAATTCTTTCAGCTTCTAAAAATTTGTTTTTATTTTTAAAAAAACTTAGTCTTTCTTCAAGTTCAATTCTTATATTTTTAATTGCTTTCTCTAAAGTTGGTTTTGGGGTTACATAATGACTATTTGGAAATATTTTGACAAAATTTAATTCATTATTCTTTTTCCCAGTTAAAGGATCTATAGAAGTAATAGTTTCAATTTTTTCACCAAAAAAAGATATTCTCCATGAACAATCGTCATAATGAGAAGGGAAAATATCAACTATATCACCTCTTACTCTAAAGCTACCTCTATAAAAATTAATATCATTTCTAATATATTGTAATTCTACAAGTTTGGTTATTAAGTGACTTCTTTTAATTATTTCACCCTTATTTAAGGAAAAAGTCATTGTTGAATACGTTTCAGGCGAACCTATTCCATAAATACAAGAAACACTCGCAACTATTATTACATCTTTTCTTTCAAATAAAGCTCTAGTTGCAGAATGGCGCATTCTATCAATTTGTTCATTTATAGATGATTCTTTTTCTATATATGTATCAGTTCTTGGCACATATGCTTCTGGTTGGTAATAATCATAATAAGAAACAAAATACTCAACCGAATTTTTAGGAAATATTAATTTCATTTCTGAATATAATTGCGCTGCTAGAGTTTTGTTTGGAGCTAAGATTAGAGTTGGTTTTTGAATTCTTTCTATAACATGAGCCATAGTAAAAGTCTTTCCTGAACCTGTAACGCCTAATAGAGTCTGGCTTTGATGATTTTTTATTAAGTTTTCAGTAATTCTTTTAATTGCTTCTGGCTGATCACCTGAAGGCTTAAACGAGCTTTCAATAATGAATTTATTATTTTCTTTTTTTTCTAAATTTTTCATTATTTGTAAAAAAATTTTATTAATAAATTAAATAATTTTATTAAAATTAATACTATCTTTTTTTTTCAAAATTTATTATAGATTACATAGGACATTGTTATGAGTTTCTTTTCGCAAAGACTATCTAGAATACAACCATCGCCTACTATATCTATAACTGCAAAAGCTAAAAAATTAAAGCAAGAGGGTAAGAAAATTATAGATTTTTCTGCTGGAGAACCTGATTTTGATACACCTGATAATGTAAAAAATGCAGCAATCCAAGCTATTCGAGATGGCCAAACAAAATACACTCCTGTTAATGGGACAAAAGAATTAAATGAAGCAATAATAAAAAAATTTAAAAGGGAAAATGATTTAGTTTTTGATCCAGATGAAATTACAGTTGGTTGTGGAGGTAAGCAAGTAATCTATAATGCTTTAGTAGCCACAATTGAAAAAGGTGATGAAATAATTATACCTGCTCCATTTTGGGTATCTTATCCCGATATGGCTCTTTTAGTCGAAGGGCACCCTGTAGTTTTAGATTGTTCATTAGAAAATAATTTTAAAATTAACCCTCAAGATTTAGAAAATAAAATTACAAATCGAACAAAATGGGTAATATTAAATTCACCTTCAAATCCAACCGGAGCTTTTTACAGTGAATTAGAGTTGCAAAATTTAGCAAAAATTTTATTAAAACACCCGCATGTCTGGGTTATGTGTGATGATTTATATGAACATATTATTTTTGACAATTTAAAATTTAAAAATATTTTACAAGTTGATGAAAAACTTAAATCAAGAACATTTGTTGTAAATGGAGTTTCCAAAGCATACGCGATGACAGGTTGGAGGCTAGGTTATGGAGCCGGACCAAAAAACTTAATAAAAGAAATTAGTAAAATTCAATCTCAAAGTACAACTCATACTTCTTCTATATCTCAAGCAGCGGCAATAGAAGCTTTGAATAATAGTGATGAATTTATAAATAAAAATAAAAAAATCTTTCAAGAAAGAAGAGATCTTATTTTTTCTAAGCTTAAAGATTTTTCTCCTCTTCAAGTTTTTTTACCACAAGGGTCTTTTTATGTTTATGTTTGTTGTAACGATTTAATGGGAAAAAAAAAAGATGATGGTACTGAAATAAAAAATGATATTGATTTATCAGATTATTTTTTAGATGAGGGGATTGCTGTAGTGCCAGGAGAAGCATTTGGCTGCTCAAATTTTTTTAGAATTTCCTTTGCTACTTCTAATGAAAATATAATTGAGGGCTGTGATAAGGTTGTTTCTGCCTGTAAAAAATTAAAATAAATTATTCTGCTATATATTTTTCTGCATCTAGAGCAGCCATACATCCCAATCCAGCAGCAGTAACAGCTTGTCTATAGATTTTATCTGTAACGTCACCTGCAGCAAATACACCGGGTATATTTGTTTTTGTGCTGCCAGATTTTGTTAAAATATAGCCTTCCTTATCTAATTTTATTTTATTCTTAAAAATATTTGTTGCTGGGTCATGACCAATTGCAATAAAAACCCCGTCTAAATCTATTGATTTTGATTTTTTTGTTTTTTTATTATTTATAGAAATTCCCTTAACTTTTTTTGGATTTTCATTTCCATGAATTTCTTCAACAACACTATCCCATATAACTTCAATTTTTTTATTTTTAAACAACCTTTCTTGTAGAATTTTTTCTGCTCTTAATTTATCTCTTCTATGAATTAAAAATACTTTTTTAGCATGTAATGTTAGATATAGAGCTTCTTCAACAGCAGTGTTGCCTCCACCAACTACAGCAACTATTTTGTTTTTAAAGAAAAAGCCATCACAAGTCGCGCATGCTGACACACCGTAACCTTTAAATTTTTCTTCACTTTTAATTCCTAACCATCTTGCAGTTGCACCTGTTGCAATTATTATTGTTTTTCCATAATAAATAGATTTACTATCTCCAATTAATTCAAAAGGTTTTGATTTAAAGTTACATTCTGTAATGGTGTCATTAATAATTTTTGTACCAACACTTTCTGCCTGTGCTTTCATTTGATCCATAAGCCATGGGCCTTGTATAACATCTTTAAAACCAGGATAATTTTCTACATCTGTTGTAATAGTCATTTGACCACCTGGTTGTTGGCCATTTACTAAAATAGGTTTCATATTAGCTCTAGCTGCATATATAGCAGCAGTATAACCAGCAGCACCAGATCCAATAATAATTGTATCGCTTTTATAAGTTTTCATAATTAAATTTCAATTCTTTTTTTAATTTTTTCTACTACTTTATCAATATCATTTAATGCTTTCTTTTTCCCTTTTAAAGATATCGAGTCTTTCAAGTAATAAGCTAATTTTAAATGAATCAGATTTTTTATAAATAAACTAAATCTTTTTGATTTTGTAGGTATATCAATTATATATGTTGGTTTGCCAGTGCTGCATGCTTCAGTAACCATAGAAACAGAATCACTTGTGACAATAATTGCTTTTGCAAAACTTAGAGCATTTAAATAAGATATTTTTTTAGAATTCGGTAAAACAAAAATAAAATTATTACTTATTAAATTTTTTTTTAAATATAAATAATCTTTTTTACCAGTTCTCCTAGAAACAAGTATAAAAATTCTAATTTTTTTTTGCTCTTCAATTGACTTAAGATTTTTAATTATTTTATCTAATATTGGCTTTGTTATTTTATGGTGTCTGCTATTTCCACCAATCAATACAGTAATAAAATTTTGTTTTAAAATGCTAGGTTTTTTTGTTTTATTAACATTTT
>Ga0315336_1002217_pt1 | contig 31104 bp, 20 predicted proteins | sample ASW5metaG_FD_204512 | JGI IMG/M metagenome (GOLD analysis project Ga0315336, IMG submission 204512) | Ammonia-oxidizing marine archaeal communities from Monterey Bay, California, United States - ASW #5 | ecosystem: Environmental > Aquatic > Marine > Intertidal zone | place: USA: California...
ATCACGCCAATATCGCCAAGGGTCTGATGCCCATATCGATCGAGTCCGCGACCCGCCCGACCGAAATCCACGTCATGCCCATCACTGACGGCACACCAAAGCGACTGACGCACTGCAATGACGCCCTGCTCAAGGAACGTCTCGTCGCCAAGCCAAGCATGCACTGGATCACCTCACCTGACGGCAACCGCGTGCAGGTGTGGATGCTTACACCGCCGAAACTCAAGAAGGCACGACGCCGACAAGCTGTACTGCAAGTGCACGGCGGCCCCCACTGCCAATACGGCTGCATGTTCTTCAACGAATTCCAGTGCCAGGCCGGCGCGGGCTTCGTGGTCGTGTACTCCAACCCACGAGGGTCCAAGGGCTACGGCCGCGACCACTGCGCCTCCATCCGGGGCGCCTGGGGCACGACCGACTGGACCGACATCCGCGCCGTCGCCGACTGGATGATGACACGTCCTGAAATCGACGCCAAACGCATGGCGATCATGGGCGGTTCCTACGGCGGGTACATCACCAACTGGGCGATCGGCCAGACGAATGACTTCGCCTGTGCGATCACAGATCGTTGTGTCTCCAACATGGTGTCGATGGCCGGCAACAGCGACTTCATGGAGAAGCCTTGGCACTACTTCGACGGCAACTTCTGGGACGCTCCGGAAGCACGCTGGAAGAGCAGCCCCATCCGCTTCGCCGGCAAGTGGAACACGCCCACGCTGGTCATCCACAGCGAAGGCGACCTGCGATGCAATATCGAGCAAGCCGAACAGGTGTACTCCGCATTGAAGATCCGCAATATCCCCGCACGCTTCGTACGGTATCCCCGCAGCACCAGCCATGGATTCAGTCGTGGCGGGCCAGCTGACCTGCGCATGCACCGACTTGGCGAGATCCTTGACTGGCTCACGAAATACCTCAAACGGTGATCACATGAAACTCCAACACGACACGCTTATTGGCATGGTGCATGTAGGCGCTCTGCCTGGCACGCCCAAGGGCGGCGAGGCGGTCGACACCATTGTCGATCGAGCCGTTCAGGAAGCCGCGTTGCTTGATGAAGCAGGCTTCGACGCCATCCTGCTGGAGAACATGCATGATGTTCCGTATCTCCTGCGCAACGTCGGGCCCGAGATCGTCGCAGGCATGACGGCCGCGACCATGGCGGTGCGTCAAGCTGTGCAGGTGCCGGTGGGCGTGCAGATTCTGGCGGGTGCAAATCGAGCGGCACTGGCTGTGGCCCACGCATGCGGTGGCTCGTTCATTCGGGCCGAGGGGTTCTCGTATGCCACCGTTGCCGATGAAGGCCTGCTCGGTGAAGCCGACGCGGGGCCGTTGCTTCGAGAGCGAGCTCGCCTTGGGGCCGACGTCAAGGTCTGGGCAGATGTCCAGAAGAAGCACAGTGCGCATGCCTTGACCGGCGATTTGAGCGTTGTGGAATTGGCGAAGGGGACCGCGTTCATGGGCGCCGACGGCGTGATCCTCACCGGAGCCTCGACAGGCTGTCGCACAGACCTCGAGCAGGTGCATCGTGTACGGGATGCTGTTGGCATTCCGGTCATCGTTGGCAGTGGAGTCGATGCGACCACGGTGAAGGCCACCCTGGCCTGTGCTCACGCGGTCATCGTCGGGTCGTCTTTGAAGGTCGACGGCCATTGGTCGAACACGCACGATGCTGACGCCGTGAAACGGTTCGTTGACGCCGCTCGTTGTTGACAACAGGTGTTAGGAAACCTGGCTCAGCCGGGCACGTGCCCCATCACAGTGCCTCAATGGCCTTCTGCAGCCCGGGCAATCGTAAGAAGCCGATCCAAATCGCGATGATCGTTGCAATGTAGAAGCCCTTGAAAATGGGGCGGTCCATGGTGAGCCACATGTTGCGAAAGCTCTCCCAATGCTCTTGCCAGTCAAATGGGAACGGCACCCAGATCATCTTCCAAATGTCGACCCCATCCTCATAGTCGTACCCTGTTCGCATCCAGCCACCGAGTATTGACGCGAGTCCAGGGACAATGAGTCGGAACACCGGGTCGCCCGTCTCTTCGGCAACCTCATTGCCAATGAGAACCAGTACCATGGTCCAAACGGCAATGGACCCACACATCATGAGTAGTGGGCGTAGCTTCTTCTTTTTCGCGGCACGACGCATCTGCGCGGCGTGATGCCTCTGCTGGGCGCCATCACGGGAACGTTGTAAGACACAACGACACTCGCGACCAACCCACTTTTTGCCGCCACACAAAGGGCATGATTCAAGTTGCGCCATCGCCGCCCTGCTCTTGTGCCTTGAGTTTCCCCAGGTTGGCAATCAGGCGGTCAATATGCTCGGTCTCGTGCGCCGCGGAAATCTGCACGCGGATACGGGCCGCACCCTCTGGCACAACGGGATAGCCAAATCCGATCGCAAACGTCCCCATGTCCAGCAGTTGGTTGCTCATGGAAATCGCCTTGGACGTCTCACCCACGATGATCGGACAGATCGCCGTCGGACTCTCCAACACGTCGAAACCGACCTGCGCAATGCCCTCGCGGGCGTACTTTACGTTCGCGTGTAGCTTGGCCACACGTGACGAATCCGCATCCAACACCTGAATCGCCTTACGCGCCGAACACGCCACTGTCGTTGGCAACGCATTGGAAAACAACGTCGGCCGACCACGCTGCACGATCATCTCGATCGCAGCCTTTGACCCGGCGAGGTACCCGCCGGCACCACCGCCCAACGCCTTGCCCAACGTGCCCGTGAACAGGTCGATCTGATCGCCTCGCATTCCCCAGTGCTCATGTGTCCCGCGACCGGTTGCGCCAAGCACGCCCGTGCCGTGGGAGTCATCCACAATGAGCATCGCGCCGAATTCGTCGCACAAGGTGCGCAACGCTGGCAGGTCCGCAATGTCGCCCTCCATTGAAAATACGCCGTCGGTCACCAGGAAGATCACGCCGTTGAAGTCTGGATCGTTTCGAAGCGTCTCCAACTTGGCGCGCACCTCGGCCATGTCGGAGTGTCTGTAGATGGACTTGCGTACCCCCTTCTTGATCACACCGGCAAGACGCATGCCGTCGATGATGCAGGCGTGGTTCAATTCGTCGCTGACAATGCAGTCACCCGGCTCGCAGAGTGTCGGGAAGAGTGCTTCGCTGGCCGTCCAGCACGAGACGAAGGTGTAACTGGCCTCGACGCCGAGAAAGTCCGCAATCGTCCGCTCCAGTTGCTCATGCGCCTCGAACGTGCCGCAGATAAACCGCACCGAAGCCGTGCCCGCGCCGTAGGTCCGCAGGCCTTCAATGCCGGCCTCGACCACCTCGGGATGATTGGCCAGACCCAGATAGTTGTTCGAGCAGAAACAGTCCACAACGCCGCGGTTGCGCAGGGTGATCGACGGCCCCATGGGGCCTTGGATCATCTGCAGCCGCTTGAGTTGCCCGCCGGAGGCAAGTTCATCAAGCACACTTTGGGTGCGCGCCTGAAAGTCAGTCCCGGTTCCAGTGGTCATGTCGATCTCCTCAGGCCACGTCAGGTGGATGCATACTGCTCGCGTACAGCTGGCACGATGTAGTGCTCGAGTGCCTCTGCCAATGTCCACTTCGGAGCGTAGCCCCAGTCCTGCATTGCCGCGGTGATGTCCACATCATCAGGCCAGGTATCCACCATCGCCTGCCTGCCCGCATGGGGCTTGTAGGTGACCTGCAAGTTGGGGAAGTGGACACGCAGGGCCTGTTCCATGTCGCCCGCGGATGCCGTGAAACTGGCCACGTTATAGACGCATTGCGCCACGCTGTCGGCTGACAAGAGACCCATCATGGCGGCGACGCACTCGGGCATGGTCATCCATGGAATGCGCGTTTCCGGACTGACAAAGCACTCGTACGGCTGACCGGACGCCGCGGCGTGGATCATTTCGGGCACGAAGTCGCTGGTGCCGCCGGTTGGCTTGGTCTCAGCCGCAATGACACCTGGCAGGCGCAGACAACGGAAGTCGATCGGCGGCGGGCCATCGCTGGTCAACGAACGGTAGTGCCGACCGTAATACCGGCCGAGGGCCTCGCAGTACAACTTGTTGACCCCGTACATGGTGACCGGACGCAGGCACTCGTCGAGGCCAACTTTGCCTCCAAGCGACTTCTCTTGTTCGGACAATCCGTACACCGCAATGCTGCTGGGTACCGTGAACTTGACGACGGTGCCGAACGACTGTGCCTGCTCAGCCGCGATGCGAAGCAGGTTGAACGTGCCGTTGACATTGACTTCGTGCGCCTTCTCCGGCACGTGCTCGGCACGCGTCGACAGCAATGCCGCTAGGTGCACGATCTCTGTGATCTCGTGCATGGTCACAATCTGGTCCACGAAACTCCGATCACAGATGTCGCCCAGATGCAGGTCATCCAGGTGCTTTCGAATCTTCTTGCCGGGATCACGAATGTCGGCGGCGATCACCTGAACGTTCGGGTCCTTCGACAGGGCGCGGACCAGTCCGTGGCCTATCTCGCCGGCGGCACCGGTGACCAGAATGCGTCTGCTTGGTGAAGACATGGGATCCCAGTCTAGCCGCTCCATTACCATTTCCGAATGCGCCCCACGTTGACCGCTGATCTGTGCCTGGGACACACGCTGCAGGGCTTTCGAGAGATTGTCTTCGACGATGGCTACGCATCACCAATGGCAACGGACATCTGGCGAGCGTTCATGCATGCTGGCGCTCACGACAGCGTGCTCTCCGATGACCGGACCGTCACCGAAGTGCAGGCCGACGGCGACACCCGAAAGTTCGTGCTCCGACACGCGGATGGCAGCGACACCGAGTCGGTGCTGCTGCCGATGGTCGGGAAGACTGGGCGGCCCAGGACAACGTTGTGCGTTTCCAGCCAGGTGGGTTGTGCCATGGGCTGCACCTTCTGTGCCACCGGCACGATGGGCCGCACGCGAAATCTCAGCACCGCCGAAATCGTGGCCCAGTGGCACCACGCGGTGCACACGCTGCAGGCCGACGTCACCAACATTGTGTTCATGGGCATGGGTGAGCCCATGGACAACTTCGACAATGTGCTGCAGGCGATTCGTGTCTTCACCGACGGTGCCGGTCCGGCGATCGGCGCACGCCATATCGGCGTGTCAACGGTGGGTCATGTGGACGGGATACACGCCCTGACGAGAGCCATGGAAGCGGGCGGCTTGCGCTCGCTGCGACTGGCGGTCAGCATCAACAGCCCGAATGACGCTGTCCGCAGCACCATCATGCCCATCACGAAGCGCTGGGGACTGGACGATGTCGCCCATGCGCTGCGTCAATGGTGTGCCGCTGGCGGCAGGCCCGTCCTGCTGGAGTGGGTGCTTATTCCGGGCGCGACCGATGATCCTGCATACGCGCAATCGCTCGCGGACCGATTCGGTGACATCCCCTGTCGTGTCAATGTCATTCCCTACAACCCAATCGAGGGCCAAGACTGGCGTGCGCCGGATCAGGACACCATCGACGCGTTCATGCAGGCCGTCAAGGCCACAGGCTTGAAAGTGCATCGCCGCGCTACGCTCGGTCGAACTGCAGCGGGCGCCTGCGGCCAACTCGTTACGGCTTCGGTTCGTCGCCGCCGGGTTCCGCGTGCAGGACACGCTGCGGCAGACTGAGACGGCCGGTTCCCGTCGCGGCTCGAATGTGGGCATCACGAGCAGCAGTGCCTGCACGCAATGCTCGGTTGTGCACCTTTGCCCATGCACCTTCAGGCAACGCTGTCTTCAATTCGGCTTCAGCTAACGCTCGCGCATCGTCCATGTGTCGTTGGAGTCGAGTCACCTCTGCAGACACAAAATCCAACGCAGGATCCAGACTGAGCATGCCGGCACTGGTCCCGAACAGTCGTGCCAGCAGTGACGACTCGTGTCGTCTCAACAGCCTGTATTCAGCCATCCGGGCCGCATGTGCCGTCAAGTGCGACTGCACAAAGAACGTCCGATTGCGGTGTCGTGTTCGCGCTGCGTTGACCAGCGACCTGCTCTCGCCATCAAGATCCGTCATGGCCACGGCCGCGTCAAACAAACGGTCAACTCGACTGATCTCGTACAACTCGGGATACATACGCCTATGCGCTGCACGCTGGAACGGGTTGACCAACCCAACTTCAGCAAGCACCAACGACATCTCCGCACGCACCGTATCCAGCACTTCCGCGTGCGACAGGTGGGCCGCAATAGCGAGACGAGTCAGCAGTACGGACCGCCCCGGTTGTCTGCGAACCGACGCATCGATCAACGCTGGCTCAATCGCCGCCAGGAGATGATCACGTTCAACGACGGACTCTCCCACGATGCGCAACCAAAGCGCGCGACGCTGAATCCACGCTGGTGCGTTTGACTGTTCCGCGAGTGTGATCACCAACAAAGCGTCGAGGTCCAACCGCTCCTCTCCGAAAAGGGCCGGCCATGAGCTTCGCGCCAACGCAACGGCAGCGTGGGCTGTCAACAGTCGATGCTGTTGCCGGTCATCAAGCAGCAACAGCAAATCCTCAATCAGCGCAGTGCGTTGCTCCGCAGCACTTCTTGCGTAGCCCGCCAAGAGAGCAGAGGCCTGGGATGGATTGGCGGGCAGAGCCTCCACTTTGCCCAAGTAGTCCTCCACAACTGCCCGCAGTTCTGCCTGGCCTTCCTCGGTGTCACTGGGGTAGGTGTAGCGATCCCATGCCTGGCCCCAGCGCTCTCGCACCGACGCGAGTGTGTCGACGTCGTCAGGAGTACCGTTCCGCAACCCCGTTCGCAATGCGGCCATCGATTGCTCATCGGCGTCCAGCTGGTCCTGCAGTAGTGCACGAACGGCGGCTTCCTGCTCCCCGTCGAGATCCAGATAGCTGATCAAGACCGGCAGATCAGTGCGCAGCAATGCAGGACGCACTATCGCACTGTTGGCATGGGGACCCCATTGGGCGGTTGCTGTAGAACAGCACAAACACAACACGGTTGGAACGGCTTGCAGTGAGCGTAGTTGGAATCGCACCATGGCAGGTTCAACGCTTGATCGAGGGGAATAGTGCACCCGACTGAGTGACACGGCTAGTGTATGCCGCATCATGCAGTGTGATGTTGTCATCGTAGGGGCCGGCCCAGTGGGCCTTGAAGTCGCCGCGGCGCTGCAGGCCGACGGCTTGCACACGCTCGTGCTAGATGCCGGAGCGATTGGCCAGACCATCGCATCGCTCTTTCCCACGCAGACGCGCTTCTTTTCCTCGCCGGAACGCCTTGAAATCGGTGGCGTGGCCATGGCACTTCCAAATCAGGAGAAGCCCACCGGCGAGGCGTACCTCGCCTACCTGCGCAGCGTGGTGCAGACGCTCGATCTCCAAGTCAGGACCTTCGAACGCGTCGTCGACTGCGCCGGCACCAAAGGCGACTTCACCATCCACACCGAGACACACGCTGGCGGACGTTCCACGCTGCAGGCCAAACACGTTGTTCTGGCCGTCGGAGGTACACAGCACAGCCGTACGCTCGGCGTCGAAGGCGAAGACCTGCCCCACGTCCACCGCCTGCTCGGCGACCCCCACCGGTTCTTTCAGAGGCGCGTCTTGGTCGTCGGTGGTAAGAACTCCGCCGTGGAGTCAGCACTGCGGTGTTGGCGCATTGGTGCACACGTCACACTCGCCTGCCGTGGTGAGACTCTGCACAATCGCGTCAAATACTGGCTGCGCCCAGAAGTCAGCGCACTGCTTGACGAAGGGCAGATCACACCTCGCCTGCACACTGCGGTCCAACGTATCCATATGGACCATGTCGAACTCCTGGACATGCACACCGGCGCCACCGAGTGCATCCCCGTAGATGACGTGCTCCTGCAGCTGGGCTTTGAAGCGGACTCGAGCACCTTGCAACTATTCGGCCTCGCCCTGCATGGCGAAGCCAATGCGCCGGTCTTCAATGTGGATACCATGGAGTCCTCGATCCCCGGCGTCTTTGTCGCCGGCACGGCCACTGCAGGATCGCAACGCAGTTACAAGGTGTACATCGAGACCAGCCATGTGCATGCAGCGAAGATCGCCGCCGCCATCGCTGGACGACAGACGCCAACGATGCCAGCCCCACGCGTCCTCCCTGAAAGTTGACCTCAACACGCTGCGGGGCAGTACCGGACACGTCCAAAAACGCGACCAACATGTACCAGTGCAATGTCTATGCGCACACGCCGTCCACACGTCCACTGTTGTGGCAACACGTCGTATGCCCGGCGAAGGCGATACACCTTGCCCGGATCGATCCGATCAATGGCAGGCCAACGGCCGGCAGGCGCCTTCACCTCAACCACCACCAGCGTCCGCCCATCACGGGACAGTGCGATGACATCAAGTTCGTCGGGACCAACTCTGAAGTTACGGCCAACAATCCGCCACCCTCGACAACGCAGATACCAGACAGCCGCTCGCTCTCCACGAACCGCAGTGCGATACCGATTAATCTGAACGCTGGTCAACGCGGCGGGAAACGAGTCGCGGCAATCGTGATTGCGCGATTGTGCATCAACGCCATTTCGTCGTAGATCCCTCGCTGCAGCACGTCCTGTACGAACTCATTTTGTGCCTCGACTATGGCACGGTTGTAGAGCTCAAGTTGCAACTGACGCTGCACAGCTGGGTCGTAGAGGCTTCGCTGCTCACCTTGCGTGTGATCCAAAATGGCGAACCACATGGTGAAGGCGCCCCGCTGAAGCGGCGCAGAGACCTGCCCCTGCTTCAGTCCCTCAAGGACCGACTTGTAGGCTGCGGCGATCTCCAACCCCTGAATCCCGGACTCGGGCAGCTCAAATGACTCCCACGCGCCACCATCCGGCAAGCCGGCCTCGGTCGCCACGGCACTGAATGGCGAGTCTGCATCAAGCGATTGTTGCACCTGAGCAATGGCTTCGGCGTCCGCTGTTCGCAGACGGATGCGACCGATCACAATGCGCCCCGCAGGCTGGAACTCGTCCAACCTCGCCTTGTATGCGCGATCGATGTCATGCCACGACACGACAGCCAGATGCTGAATGCGGTCATTCATCAACTGCTGAATAAGGACGCGCTCTTCCTCGAGCTTCAGGTACTCCTCCAGCGTGTGGCCCTCTTGGGCAAGCACCGCTTGCTCCGCCTTGGCATGCACACCACCCGAGCGACCAACCACGTCCTGCTCCAACTGTTTCAGGAAACCCATCAGGCCATGCTGCTGCTGCTCCGACAACGAAGCCCTGGCCTCAGCCAGAAAGAGCTCGCTGAGCGTGACTTCCTGGAGGCGCTGCATGACCAGCTGCTCCATCAAGGGCTTGAACTGCTGCCAAGACAAACGCTCATACTCGGCTCGCAGTTGATCCGTAATCGGACCCAGCACGTCATCCGCATAGACCGGCCGCCCATTGACCTGCCCGATCAACGAATCGACAACCACCGGGTGTCCTGGCAGGGTTTCAATGTCGAAGAAGTCATCAATCGCTTGCTGCTCTTTGGACACGGTCACTGGTGGACGTGGTGGCATGAGCCCCGCGGCCTCCAACGCAGCCCGAGCTTCCGCCTCATCCGGCACCGGCATGTGTCGCAGATGTGGATCACTGAAGTCAGACAGTGCCAGTTCGCGGCCACGGACCCCATGCGGCGCATCAGATCCGCAACCAGACACCAGCCCGGACAGCACACAGGACACCAGACAACACCGCGTCAGAGGATTTCGATAGACATCCATCAACGTGCGGATGCTAGCACCAGCGGCCGTCTATACTTGCCGGTCCGGCCCTTTGGCCCACCCTGCACACGACTTCCCTCATCCAGGCCATGATCCAGGAGCCGCCCCCCCATGTCTGACGCCGCCGAACATCAGGACAACACGCCCGCTGGCATTCAAATCGACGACGACTGGAAGGCTCAGGCCCAGGCAGAGAAAGCCAAACTCGCCGAAAAGGAACAGCACGCCTCCGCCAACGCCCCCGACGGCCCCGGCGGCCAAGCCGCGTTGCCCCCGGCAGATTTCAAGGGCCTCGTCGGCGTGCTCGCCTCACAAGCCGTCATGGGCCTTGGCGCTATGCCCGATCCACAAGGCCGCGGCGTGATGATCGATCTCGACGGCGCCAAGTTCGCCATTGACCTGCTCGCCGTCGTCGAGGAAAAGACAAAGGGCAACCTCTCTGCAGACGAGGATCAGGAATTGGGCGCCGTTCTAGGCGAACTCCGAGCACGCTTTGTGCAAGTCACCAAAATCCTGGCAGAACAAATGACCGCCGGCGACGGCGAGTCTGTTGTTGGCGACGCCGCCGAGTCGCCATCCAAAATCATCATGCCAGAATGAGGCCCTGTGCAGGCAGCCACACCGTTACATCAGCCAATTGGACACCATCATCGATGCAACGATCGCCAACAAGACGGCCTGTACAAGTTGCCCGAATCGCGGCAACAACAGTACCCAAGCAATGGGTACCGCAGCCGCCCAGACCACCAGATAGCGATCGAATACAAAACCGCTCGTGAAGGCGTAGAGCAGCCAGCCTGCGCCCAGCGTCAGGGCCTGCACACGCAACAAGACTCCTGCAAGCGATGTCAGACGTATCCGATGTGCCATGCAAACGAAGGCCCCAAGGCCACCGAGACCAATAGCGCACAACACCGGCATGACCAGCCGCGAAGACACGCCTATGGCACTCAATCGACCCACAAACGTAGCTGCTACGCCTTGAAACCGATCCTGCACAGCGGTCAAATCCAGCGGCGCTGGTACAGACAGATCCGGCATGGCGAATACCCCAAGCACGAGCCCCAGAAAGACACCCAGCGGGGGTAGCCAATACAGCACATCACGCCGCCACTTGATCACCCAAGCCAGCAGGAATAAGCCCAGCGGCAAGCTCATGGCGGCACCGAGATACGTGAGGCTGTCCAGTCGCAGACCCAACGCATGGACGTTCTGGAAGTCGCTGGACACCAATCCGTCCCAACGCACCCACAACGGAATCCGAAGCAGCCCTGCAGCAAGCGAGGCGACCCACCAGGGCCAGCTGCGCAGATCCTCGCGCTGCCATGCCACAAAGCACACTGCCGGCGCAAATGCCACTGCATGAATACGACTGTGCAGCAGCACTGCCAGAAACAGCCCGTACAGCACCGGTCCAAGCACCTTGTGCCGTGATGGCCGGCCGTCACCCATGCCCCAGCACACCACCAACAACATGCCCAGCGACAACAGCACGAAGGACATTTCCCCCATGACCAACTGCCCGAAGACCACTTGATACGGAACCAGCATGTACAGCACAGCCACCAGCAGCATGGGCGGCCCACGCAGCCCGCATGCTCGTGCAAGCAACATGATCAGGATCCCCGCACCAATGAAGCAGCACACCGAAAACCAACGGAGCACTGCCAACATGCGTGGCGCCGCCGGAACGGAGCCACCGGCGATGGGTGACTCCCAGGCGGCCATCACGTTCGAGCCACGGCCCCCACCTGGCGCATCAGCACCGACGACTTCCACGCGGTCATCAACGAGCACCCATCCCCATATGGCATAGGGCCAGATGAGCGCCGGCCCCTTGGTCTCCTGATAATCAATAGCCGTATCGACCGACCAGCCTTGACGAATGATCTCCGCCATGGGCCGGGTAATCCAACGTTCGTCGAACACCGGGCCACGTTGCGTGATCACCGTGCCCCATCGCAACCCACCGGCCACGGCCAACATCAAGAACAGGCCAAACAAGAACCACGGTGCAGTCGCACGACGTTGAGAGCGCAGATCACGCATCAGACGCACCCTCAACAAGCAGGTTGACATACGCATGATGCGGGCACTGCTTGACCACATCTGCAACAGAGCCGGGCGCCAATGCACCGGAATCCTCATCAACCATGGACAACGCCCAGCCACATTCCACAAGACCTTGCAACAACACCTCAGGATCATCCCCTGCATCAACCACCATCGATGGAGAGTATTCCATGAGCATCGCCGGCAACGGATCAGGAACACCCAGCCCGGCGATCACCCTCGCCTCCGCACCCTGCACATCGATCTTGATCATGTCGGCCCGACACCCGCATGCACCCAGGAACTCGTCCAGCCGAACCACCTCGACCTCCACCACGCGACGACCCCGCGGCGCTCCAAGCAGACGGTGATCGCCCGTGTTCCATGCACTGCAGTGCAACACCGCAGTCCCAGCAGCATCACCCACCGCACACGGTACCACCTCGACAATGTCCCCCATGCCGTTCTGAGCAATGTTCGCCTCAAGCAAGGCACGATTCTCGGGGTTCGGTTCAAACGCGAACACCCGACCAGAAGGCCCGACCTTGCGAGCCGCCGGCAACGTGAACAGGCCCACATGCGCCCCGACATCCACAAAACACCCACCCTGCGGCAATCGGTCCAGCATCACCTGCTGTGAACCGGGCTCATAGGCACCCGCCGCGATCAACTCCAGTGTCACCCCGAAGTCTCCGCCATGCACATCGAATCGAAGCCCATCCACCTCCACGCTGTCAGGCTGACGCGAGGCGAGCACCTTGGCCGCAACGAAACGAAATGGCCCACCATGCTCCAACACGGGACGCAACAGCGGGGCGAACGTCTGACGAAAACTGCGAAATCGACGCTTTGAAAACATGGGCACGGGCTCAGAGTGTTTGTCGGCTTCATGGCGATCCGACATGCGGCTTTTTCACCCCTTCACAGCAGATCCACAACCACCCGATCCGCCAACAACAGCCCCGAAGGCGTCAGGCAAAGGTGGTCATCATTCCACTCCAGAAGCCCTTGCTGCAAAGCGACTTGAATCACACCTGCACGCTTTGCCCCTCGCTTTGGCGTCGCACAAGCAGCGTCGATTCGCGCCCTCTGAACGCCCCTCAGCCGCCGAAGCCCCAACATCAAAACCTCACCATGCCGCCCATCACCGTCCAAGCACTCCAAATCCACCACCGGAGGCAGATCCGTGCTTTCCAACCATTGCTTCAGCCGGGGCACGTTTCGCCAGCGCGTCCCCATGGCATGCCCTGCGGCCGCTGGACCCAACGGCCACCAGTTGCCGTTGAGCCAATACACCTCGTTGTGCCGACAGACATGGCCCGGCAACGCCCAGTTGCTGATCTCGTACTGCGCATACCCCCGTCCCGCCAGCATCTCCTGCACCAGCAGATACATGTCTGCCTCCAGATCCTGACCAACGGTCGCGACCTGCCCCTGGTCTCGACGCCTTCGCAACGGCGTCCCGGGCTCGTAGATCAAGCCGTAGACGCTCAAATGCGTCGGCTCTAAGGCCAATGCTGCCTCGAGATCCGCCTGCACCTGCTTGAGACACTGCCCGGGAATCCCGAAGATCAAGTCCAAGGAAAGGTCATCGAACCCAACCGCACGCAAGTGCTCAAACGCCCGAGGCACTGACTCGGGACTGTGCTGGCGCTCCAACGCTTGCAACAGCTCCGGCTGGGCACTTTGCATGCCCAACGACACCCGCGTCACACCGCCATCACGCAACGCCGCAGCGATGTCCGCATCAACGGTTTCTGGATTGGCCTCAACCGTCCACTCTGCAGCCGCATACGGCAACGCCTCACCAACACCAGCCAACAACCGATGCAAGTCGTCAGCCTCCAGATACGTCGGCGTACCACCCCCCACGAACACTGTCGGCCCGCATTGAGAACTCATCGGCAACTCTGGAAGCGTGTGCCGAGCTTCCAAAAGCAACCGATCGACGTACGGTGTTCGCGCATCATCACGCCCCGCAATGGTGAAGAAGTCGCAGTAGTGACACCGGTGACGGCAAAAAGGCACGTGCACATAGACCGCGTCACAGCAGGTGGATACGCCCTCATCCCAACAGGACACCTGCCCCTCAGAAGCATGCAGTATGGCCATCGCCTCGGCCGCTGTGGCCTCTAGCGGGGTATCATGACGCACTGTGAGACGAGAACCCATGCAATCTTGCTCAGACGAAACGCACGCAGCGGCGAAGCGCACGTCCATAGTAGATGGTTCAGGCACCGCGGACGAATGCGGCCCTCTGCACGCTGATCTCGTGCTGACGGCCGGAGGCGTTGCCGACCGCGTCTTCGCGCTTCGCGAAGGCTGTACGACCATCGGCCGAGATGGCCGCTGTGATGTCCGCATTCCGCTGCCAAGGGTCTCACCTCGCCACTGCGAAATCGTGCTGGAGAACCAACGAGCCCGATTGCTCAGCCGTGATGAAGACCTTGGCACGCTGCTGAACGGCAAAGTCGTCCGCGAAGCCAATCTGGCCAACGACGATGAACTCACCGTCGGCCCGGTCACCTTCCGCGTGGTCCTGCACAATGTGTTGGACGGGGCACAGGACGGACCGCTCGACAGCGACGATTGAGCCCCGCTGGACGACAACACGCTGTTCCGAGGGCCGACCACCCCCCCGCCTCGCATCCGCCCCGCCCCGCCCCCCACCCGATAGAATGCACCCCTATGGCGCGCACACAAGCAACCGCCGTCGTCGGCCTGCAATGGGGCGATGAAGGCAAAGGCAAAATCGTCGACCTTCTGACTGCCGAACACGATGTGATCGTGCGGTACAACGGCGGTGCCAACGCCGGCCACACCGTGGTCTTCGATGGCCAACGCTACGCGCTGCACTTGCTGCCATCGGGCATCCTGCAAGATGGACGTGTCTGCATCATCGGCAACGGCGTCGTGGTCGACCCCGCCATGCTGCTGAGCGAAATGGACGGACTCGCCGAACGCGGCATCCACGTCACGCCTGAACGCCTGCTCGTCTCCGATCGCGCCCATGTCGTCATGCCCTATCACAAGGAGCATGACGCAGCCATGGAACAAGTCCTCGCCAGCGCAGTGGGCAAAGGCGACGAGAACCTGTCCATCGGCACGACCAAACGCGGCATCGGCCCCACCTACGCGGACAAGGTCCACCGCTCCATGGCGATCCGCATGGGCGACCTGCTGGACGCCAATGTGCTGCGAGCCAGGCTGGACGTCGTCTGCGCCATCCGCTCGCGAGAGTTGGAAGCCCTTGGTGTCGACGTGCCCCAACTCGATCCCGCTGCGCTCGCCACCGAGTACGCCGCGATCGGCGATCGACTGGCCCCGTACATCACCGACACTGTCTACTGGCTGCACGACGCGGTCAACGACGGCCGGCGCATCCTGTTCGAAGGCGCTAACGCCTGCCTGCTGGACATTGACCACGGCACGTTCCCGTATGTCACGAGCTCTTCATGCTCCACGTTGGGCATTTCCACTGGCACCGGACTGCCTGGAAGCCACATCGGCAAAGTCGTGGGCATTGTGAAGGCCTACGGCACTCGCGTGGGCGAAGGACCATTCCCCACCGAAGACCTCGGCGCTGCTGGCGAATGCATCCGTGAACGCGGCCATGAGTACGGCACGACCACCGGACGCCCCCGCCGCTGCGGCTGGCTTGACCTGGTCGCCGTGCGGTACTCCGCCATGGTCTGCGGCGCAACGTCGCTGGCCATCATGCTGCTTGACGTCCTCAGCGGCTTCGACGAACTGCACCTGTGCGTGTGCTACCGACTGCCCGACGGCACCCTCAGCGATCGATTTATCCCCGACGCCAGACGACTCGCCCAAGTGGAGCCGATCTACGAGACCGTCCCTGGATGGTCCGAAGATCTCACTGGCATGATCAGCGACGACGACCTCCCCGCCGCCGCCCAAGCCTATCTCGCCAAAATCGAGGACTACACCGGCGTTCCAGTGGAACTCGTCAGTGTCGGCCCGGACCGCGCGCAGACCATTCGGCGACTCGAAGCCGACGCCGTCGCGACACACTGATGACGCACCTGCAGTGCAACGTGCCCGCAGATCAGCGGCCCCGGCACATCGCGATCATCATGGATGGCAACGGCCGCTGGGCGCAGGCCCGCTCACTGGACCGCACCGAAGGACACCGTGCCGGCGTGCAAGCCGCACGCACGGTCATCGAGGCCGCCGCTCGCGCGGGGACCGAAGTCCTCACGCTGTTCTCCTTCTCCACCGAGAACTGGAAGCGGCCCGTGGAAGAAGTGAACGCCCTTCTGAAACTCATTACCGAACTGCTCCCCGGCGAACGCGATCAACTGGTGAGCAACGACATTCGCTTCCGCATGATCGGCGAGCGCTTACCGGAAGGCGGCCTGCCGACTGCCGTGATGCAGGAGATCGAGCGTACCGAAGCCGCCACAAAAGACGCCACAGGCATGACGCTGGTCATTGCCCTGAACTACGGATCGCGTCAAGAACTCGTCCATGCGGCCCGCACATTGGCGGCGCAAGCCGCTTCCGGAACACTGCAGCCCGAAGACATTGACGAAGACATGCTCAACAATGCGCTCTGGACCGCCGGACTCCCGGACCCGGACCTGCTCATTCGCACGGCCGGAGAGCTGCGCGTGAGCAACTACCTGCTCTGGCAGATCTCCTACGCGGAGTTGTACGTGGACGAGTGCACCTGGCCCGACTTCGACGCCGCCTCGCTACACAAGGCCATCGAAGCCTTCGCCGACCGACGACGCACCCGCGGCGGACTGACCCCGCCGGCCTGACCCCCTCTTGGCCTTGCAGCGGGGCCGCTGTGTGCCCAGCCGAATCAGTCCTCGATCTTCTCCAGCATCAACACCTTCGGGTGCTGCCCGGGCCGATCGACACCGCTGCGATCAATCACCATCACATAACGACTGTCGTCGATGATGTTCGCCGGATCGGTGGCGTCCCAGACGCCGGTTTCCGGATCCTGCTTGAACGTACGGATCTTCATGTGCACCGTGAACACGTCACTGCGCGTGGTGATCATGTTGCTGATGCCGGAGAAGAGCATCGTGCCCTCTTCCTTGTCGCCGGCGATTCGGTCACCAGTCAGCAGCACCTCAGTCAAACGAGGCTCCGCGGCATGGGCTGTGTTCGGATCGCCGTTCCACGGCATGGCCATGGAGTCGGGAGTGCCAAGCCCGAAGTACGGCGAGTCGGGGAACTGCACACTGCCGTTCTCGTCGAAGAGCGACAAGGGGTCGGCGTATGGATGCCGCCCGTCAGCGAGACTGTCCGTGCCCTTCATGCCGCCGCCATACACACGATCCGCCCGCTGCAAGAGATACGCGTAGCCGCGGAACTCCTGAGCGTCCCACAATCGCCCGGTGTCGGTCGACAGGAAGGCGCCGGGATTCTCAATGAAGACCGGTCGGGTGTACCCCTGCGTGTCACTGTCCAACTGGAAGCGATACGGATCACGCAATGGCGAGTTGGCCGGATAGGTCCCGAACGCGATCGGCCCGTCGACCTGCTCACCCTGCCAACCAAACGGGTTGCGAGCTGCAAAGTCCATGCGCCAGGCGTCCTGCGACACCGCAGTGCCCAGGCCCTCGCGACGGTCCTCGTCTTCAATGCCATCACCATTGAAGTCAATGAACCCGAAGTCGTACAACGCCGGCCGACGCAGATTGAACAACTGGCCGATCGACGCGAAGCCACGCGTACCGTCCGATGCTCGAACAGCATGGTCAGCCACGACGTCGGCACCGAGGTCAGCGTAGGCGTTGTCAAAATTGTCACTGTTGAATCGTCGCCCACGGTCCGCATAGGACGGCCCAGCGGAATAGCCGGGGATCAAATGCCGCGCCTGATTGGCCAACACGGCCGTACGGCCGACCGCTGAACTCGGGTCTGTCCACAGCATGAATCCACGCGCACCAAGTCCATCGCGATACTGCACGATGGCCTCCGGCAGAGCGCTACGCGGATGTCGACTGACCGGACGAGACGTGTTCGATGCCGGTGGCGAATCCAGTACGCCTGCATACGAACCACTCTGCCGATCCGGAGAGCCGTGCACCAATCTCGCCATGTGCGGCAGCGCTCGGAGCACTTCCACCGGCGCAGTGTTGATATTCACCAGTCCCGGAACCGCATCGCCCTGGAACATGCCGGCATTGCGCTGTGACGGATCGCGATTCGTCACGGATTGATAGGTCGTTCGGCCCCAGAATTCGTCATCGGGGAAGCCATCTGGCGCGCCGTCGGCATTGCCCGTAGCAATCCAACTCGCATTGTCCGACAGGTCGTAGAGCCCCGGACCATCGCACACGAAGAGATCCACGACGCGACCGGCGGCGGGTTGCCCAGGATCCAGATGCCGTGGGTCATCGGAGTCCATCACCCAGTCCGGAACGGTCCACGATGTTGGATCCGAACCAGTGATGTGCTCAGTCTCGACAGGCTTGGCCCCGACCACCACGTTGTATCGATCATCACTGCCGTGCAGCGACAGCCGTCCAGCGTGTCCCTCGTCTGCGATCCACTCGGGCAAGGTCCGTAACGTGACCGGCCAGGAGCGGCGGGCCAGTACAACGCGCGTGCCCATGGCGTCATACCCGGCCAGCGGCAGGGCCGGCGTCGGCGGCCAGTTCGGTGTTTCGATCCAGACCGGACCAGTACCGTCGGCGACCACTGGATTCGGCGTCGCGCCGGGCCACACCACAAAGGAAGCGAGATTTCCTGTGCCTGCAATCGGCATGAACAACTCGGTGCCGACCGCCATTTCATTGAGCACTTCGCCGACCTGTTCGAAGTTGCGAATCTTCATGGACGGCAACTGGAAGCCCGTCGGTTGCAGGATGTCGCCGTCGATCTCCCGAATGCCGTAGAGACCCTTGTCTGCGAATGACCAGGGCAGCCCATACGAAGCGGCCATCGTGCCGCCCCAACCCTTGTCGCGGTAGACCGTGCGCCAGTCGCCGTCTTCATCACGACCACGAGAGGAATAGGTGGCCCCGAAACCAAAGGCATGCGGCTTCTCGCAGCGGTAGCCATGCCACTCACCCTTGTCGACACCATTCGTGATACTGGTGGTCAACATGCGCCATGGCAGACGCGCCGATCGCGACATCCAGGGATAGCCATAGGGATTGCCGTGCAGCAGTCCGGAGTCAGGTGTTGCCGAAGCATCAAAGGCATGGCCACTGTCAGTGTGCAAGGGCGCATTCATCTGGCCATCCAGATCGAAGTCGTAGCGGCCCAGACCCTCGGGATCCCATCGTGCATCAAAGATGCGACCGTGATTCCAACTGAGCATGTCGTGATACGTGCTGCCGACCTTGGTCGGTTCCCCAACATTGCAGTCAGCGAAGGGCGAACCGCTCGGCGGTACGCCGAACGTCGCGTACACCAATGGCCACCCGTCGGTCGCCGGATCGCCGGTTGCAAAGTCTGTGGCCAGATAGGGCCCGATCGCGATCGTCGAACTTGGTCCAGGCCAACTCGTGTTGGGCGTCAAGTGATCCCACAATGCTCCGGAGTCCAGACTGCCGTTGTACGGCATGGACATGTCAAAGCGCGGGTCGTCGAGAATGCCCACTGCCATTTGGCGAGCCTTGGTGATCTCACTTGATGAGAAATACACGTTGTCGGTTGCCGCCACGCCATCAACGACGAGCCAGCTGCCCACGCCCATGGTGCCGAGCACGTCTGACTGGGGCGCGTGACGCACGCTCTGCTCGGCAAACCGGCGACTGCGCAGTGCACGTACAAGTTCATCTCGCTCGTCCCCACTGCCGCTCAACAACGTCGTGAACGTGCCCGCTGAAAAACCACCGGCCACGAGCAGCTCGGCTGTCTCGACCGGGTCGATCGGGGGCCTGTTGACATCCACAAGGAGTGGATCTTCCGCAAGGACTGCTGCCGCTCCGATGACACCATCTGTGTATACGGGCGAACGCTGGGACAGCGTGCTGCCCTGATTGACCAGACCGCTTGCTCCGCTGCCTGAAGGCAGCGTCTCCATACCGATCGCAGCATCACGCGACCAAGACATGGTCACACGGCCATCGCCAATGGCGAAACGTGGGCCTCTACGCTCCGGTCGGGCCAAGTTACGGCCCGCCAGATTCAGTTGATCTACGGTCGGGAACTGCTGACCGGTGCTCGATACGTCTACGTCGTAGTCATCCACAGACCAGGGACGTGCATAGCGGGCCCACTGCGACCAGCGAGCGTGGTAGGGATCCACGCGGAAGCCAGTGTGCAACGAGGTCAACGCCGAAATGTCCGGATCCTGCAGCGCCGAGTCGCCGGAGTGCGTGCTGACCACGTTTGGCCAGTCACTGAGCACGCGCGGGTAACGTAGATCAGGCGTGTCGCTGATGCCGTTGCCCACATATTGCTGTCCACGCCACGGGAAGGTCACCTGATCGGAGCCCTCCTGCGGCACGAAGTTGGCCGCGGATGTCTCCGTCAGGTCGCTGAAGGCCGGCATGCGAAAACGCGCCATCTGGTCAGTCAACACCACGGCCAATTCGTCCTTGCCGTCGGTTCCGACCGTGCGGTCGATGACCACGTCGACAGCGTCCAGATGATTCAGGAAACCATCAGCATTGCCGTCATTGGGCTGCAAATTTGCATCCGGATCCAGATAGACCTTCCGGATCAGCTCCACACCCACACCTAGGCTCGGGTCGATTGTTGGCCCATTGAACTGTCCGGATGCCGGATCCTGATCTTCGTCGTACCAGTCACTGGCGTACATCGGCAGGAGCCGATCACCTGACGTGTTCATCAGGTCTTCGTCGGGCACGATGCGCCACACCATGTCGCCGTGCCAGACCACACGGGAGAGTCCGCTGCCCGGCTCGGTGATTCGATCACCGCTGACTTGCTCAGAAGGCAGCAGGTCGAGAAAGTCGATCCACGCTTCTGCCTCGTCTGACACGCCGTCGCCGGAGGCCCATACCCGCCCGTCCACGACGCGCATGTTGTCGTTGTACCCAGCGTCATCGGTGATGACCGCCAGTGCATCGCGATCGATCACGCTGTGCGTGGCGTCCCACCCTTCCTGCAAGCTGTCGTAGTCCTCCAACCCACCTTCCATGACCTCCACACCGTTGAGCAGAATGGTCAAGGCATAGGGGCGATCATCGGAGGCCGGTGGCAGGAACCACGGCACTGTCAAGTCGGCGCCGCTGAAGCGGGAGTCCACGGTTACGTCGGCCATGCCGTTGATCAGCGGTTCAATGCGCGGCTGGGAGGCGTTGTAGTTCGGATTGTTGATCGAGTTCGGCGCCAGCACGATTTCGTAGGCCGCCTGCGACTCCGGGTCGAAGCGATTCTCCCGCAGCAGCTTCAGGCTGAACCGTGGCAGGTCATAGAGCCCGGTGACCGGATTGAAGTCGAACAGGCGGATCGGCACGTCGAACGGATTGAGCAACTGCACTGCCAGCACGGATACAGGCGGCGGAGGCTCCATGAAGTCGTCCAGATCTTCGCACGCCGGGCCCGTTCCCGAGGCCGACAGCATGTCGCGGTCGTCGTCGCCATAGGCCGCCAGCATGAGCCACTCATTTGAGTTACGGAAGCCGTAGGAGCCGATGCCGGTACCGGATACGCCGGGGATCATCCACGGCCTCGCAACATGAGCCACGAAGACCTCACCGATCATCGGCTGTGGTTCGGCACGTTGAATGAACACGTGCGGATCCCACCCCTCGGCATACAGATCTGCAGCTGGTCGTTCAACATCCTGTCCGAACCCATCCAAGTCCGGGTCCATGAAACGATCGTAGGTCTGCCATGGACCGGAGGGCATGGTGTTCAGCCCCAGCGATCGCATCAGCGTCACCATGTTGTAGCCTCCGGCATCCGAGAGATCGATCGCGTCTTCCACCAGGTTCGGCGCAGGCGCGGAAATGCCGATCAACTGCGACTCGTTCATGTGCTGCGGCCAGCTGTTCCATTCATCGAGGCCGCCGAAATACTGCTGTCCGGTCTCAGTGTTCACGCCGGTCAGGAAGGCATCGGTGTTCGGGTCATAGCCGGGCAGGAACACGTACAGCGGCTGGGCCCCCGCTATTGGATGGTGACGATTCACCACGGTGTCGTCGTCGACAATGTGAGCGGGATCCAACACATGCAGTGGATACGGACCCATGTCGAAGGTCGTGCCGCCGTGTAGAGCACCCACGTCATTCGGAATCAGTCGCGGGAGACGGCGAGCAGCAATGCTCTGGGCCAACGCCGTGGCGCTGCGCCGCGTCTGCTCCCAGGCGATGTCGGTCGAACGCGAGTAGCGATCGTCGCTGCCGTGATAGGCCTGTCGGCCCGTCGGATCCCAACGGATCTCGTCTGGCTCAATCACACCACTGTTGTCGCTGTCGACGTCGTCCAGCTGGAACAGGTTCAGGCGAAATCCGGTCACCGGATCGCGGGGATCACGACTCGTCACGTCCCCTCCAGTCATCGCCAGCATCAAGGCCGGTGTCAGCCGCTGATCAAGGTTGCGGCGCCGATACCACCCGAGCTGGTCAAGCATGTCTACGCTGACCCAGTCGAGCCAACTCTGTCGCAGTACCTGCGGTTGCCAGACGCGAAGGTCGAGCTTCTCGCGCATCTGTGCTTCCATGTCCTTCCACAGTTGCGCCGTCGCCGCGTTGGATGCCGGCACAATGCCACCGTCGGTACCGACAAGCGTCAGGGTTCGGGCATCTGGCTTGGGCGCCCTGTTCTCCCACCACAAGTGCGGCGCCATGGTCTCATTGCGAGCACCGTTGACCGTGGTGATCCGGTGACGGAGATCCGCCGCCATTTGTCGGTTGTCGAGCTGGTCGTAGCCTTCCACGCTCTCGGCGCGTTCGACCTGTGCTCGCAGCGCATGCGGCCCGTACTCCTCTTTCGCCACGCCGGTCGCGCGTTCAATGCGAGAAATCAACCACGGCAGGTTGTTGCCTTCGTACGCACGCAACTCCAGTTCGTCCGACAAGCCGAACGGCGTTGTCACACTCTGTGGACTATGCGTGTGTCCGGCGGAGGTCTGCCAGTAGTACTCGCGGTTGTCGCGATCGTTGATGTCGTCAATATCGGGCGTGTTGTTGCTTTGGTCCGGCAGGTCCGGGTAGCCCAGATTGCCACGCAGGCCAAGATTGCCCAGCAGACTGCGGGTCCAGTCGCCTGGATCCTGCCAACGTTCGGCCTGCCAGCCGATCAGCGCATCGATGTTCGTGGAGCCGGTGTCCCACGGATTCCACATGTGCGGGCTCCAGTGCGGATTCCACATGCCGTGCAGTAACGGGAACGCGACATTGTCCTGATGCCCCGTCTGGAAGATGGGCTGGTGCCCTTCGAAGTCGAACAGGCCGGTGTTCCACGTGGGCTTGTTGCGCGGGTCGAAGGTGTCATCGTTATTGCCGAAGGGCGCGTAGTTCTGCCCGACCATCGCCAGATCCACCGGCGTACGACCACGGCTCGCCTCGCTGTTGTACCGCGACGACGTGCTGATCCGATCGAAGGGGAAGAATCGCGTGGCCGTGTTCAAGTTGAGGCGGGCTGAGTTGTCGGTCACTGACACGGCCACGAGTTGGCGTGTGCCATCGGTGCCTACGTGCGGCACGAGGTTCCAGAACGAGTCGGTCATGCCGTCGCCGTCGGAGTCCGCCAGCGTTCGCCCGACATGCCATCGCGGCGTGTCCTTCACGAACTCATCTTCCGGACGTTCGCCCGGCTCGTTCGTCACACCATTCCCGTTGAGGTCCGACAGACGGTAGTAGTTGATCGGCAACGTACCACCGATGCCGACTCTCGCCAGTTGCATGGCATGTCGCCAGCCAAGCGGCGTCATCCAGAGACGCATGCGGTCCCAGTGATCCCAGTATTGATCCGCGAGCCACGTTGGCCAGACGCCCCCAACCGTCACATCCATCTGTGCCGGCACATTGTCCGGAGCATTGAAGATAGCGGTGCCTTGATCGATGTCAGCCAATCCATCAAGAACGCCGTCGTCATTGGTGTCATAGCCGCCTGTCAGCCGGAACTGGGGCGGCACAGTCGTGGAACACTCCGTCGGCACCACGGCGGGGAACTGCTCCACGGGAATGTCGAGACGATCCATGAGACCGCCGTAGTAGATGCGCCCATCGGCCCACGGCGAAGCGCCATCGGGATACCCATCAGCGCCCATGGCCGTACGTACACCTGTGACATCTGCAATGTCCCGAGCCAGTCGCCAACCATTCCAGGGCGCGGGGATGTACGTCATGTGCCGCCAGTGGGAGAACATGTTGGCCATGCGACCGCCCGCGTAGTTCACGTCGGCGAGCGCGTTGTAGCCAGCATCAAAGCTACCGCCATAATCCCGGGTCGCCGCTCCAATGCGTTGTGGTTCCAGATCACGCAGAAAACGTGAGTCCCCGATGCCCGGATCGCCCAATGGGTTTTCGGCGGGGTCGAGGACGGCCACGGAGGGGTCCACACCGTCTGCCAGTTGACCGGGATTCACGTAGCCGGGGAACAGGCTCACAGGAGACGGCCCGACGCCGGTGTGTCCTTCCAACGGCCACATCCAGGCCTGATCGCTCCAGTCGATGCCATCGCGCACCAGTTCACGCAGCGGCCCAGGCTTGATCGGCCAGGTCAGCCAGTCCGGAGGATTGGTCCACGGCACGGTGGCATGCGGCGCATGATTCCACGCGAAGAAGGGGTCCCGGCCATACCGCACGGCGTCGGTCGCGGGCACCTTGCGGCGACCCTGATCCGGTGGTCGTCCTGCACCGAACTCAACGTACAGGTCGTAGTCGATCGGACGAGCGAACAGGTTGCCGGCCACCTCTGCGGCGATCGTCTCGGCAACTCCGCTGACGGAGTTGTCACGTTCCATCGCCACGCGCGAAGCCTGCCCTGACTGCCGCATGGCACGCATGCGGCTCAGGAACACCGTTGCAATGAGCACCAACAGCACCAGCATCGCCGAGACCAGAATGATCGCGCTGCCGCGTCGCATGCCGGCGTGAACCGGTTGTCCCGTCGGTTGGTCCGTCTGGCCATTCATGAAGGTCTTCAACAGTTGCATGGAGTCAGGCACGGGTCACCCTCCCACTCGTTTGGGCAGGGGCACGATGAACTGAACGTGCCGACCACCCTCGAGGGTCGTCGCAGGATCGTGAATAGTCATAGAGAATCGAAGGGCCGTGGGCCAGGGCGTGAACGAGGGATCGGGGTCGAGCAACCCGTTGTTGTCTGCATCCTGATCCAAAAGGGGCTGATTCATGTTTGGCCCGAACAGGGCCCAATACTCTCGGACACGCGGGACATTGCCGAAACTGCCCTCGACATCAATCTCATCGATGGGATTGAGGTTGTCCAGATCGCCGGGGTCGTTGTCGTTGGTGTCCACCCAGACCAGCGAAGGGGCCGCCGTTACGGGTGCCGTGAGTTCGTATTCGTCGTTGGCGAAGATCGGGTCGTCAGTCGCCTGTCCGGGCGCCGCCACAGCAAACTGACCGTACGTCACGACCCGGCGATCCCACTGATCCGAAATGCCGTTGCCATCCGTCATCGAAGGCAGGCCGAACCAGATGGTCTCCAGACCGGAGTCCACTCCGTCGCCTGCACTGTCGGACATGCCCGGCAGCGGATCGATCATGGCGTCTAGTGCCGCTGGGAGATCCGTCGGATCGACCCGCAGGCCATGCCACCGAACGTCCGCATCCACAAGCCTCGGCCATCGCACGCCATCTGCGGCACCGACTTCCTGATCCCAGGTCCATTCCACAACGAAACTCGACACGGCGGATCCAAGCACCGATGTGCCCAGCATCTGGTCGAATCTCGCATTGCCCGGCGCTTGACGCTCGGCACGGGCATGACCGAACAGCGACTTGATGAACGCTCGCTGGTCCCCGTTGCCGGGCACCGTTGACTCCAGAACGGAGTGACTGCCGTCGGGATTATCCCGGCCGTTCATCCATGGGCGACGCGCGTTGTCCCACCCGTTGGCATGCCGCGACATGAGCAGAATGCTCCGCACATCCGCCATCGACATGGCGGTCACATCGACCCGGCCGTAATCAATGACGGGCGCCTTTGGGCGAAAGCCCAGTTGAGCCGAACTGCCACCGTTGTCCGGGTCTGAAATACCCCATCGTGGATCGAACGGGAACAGCGTCTCCGTGGAGAGCGTCTCATTCTGATACGCACGCTTGCCACGATAATTGGGCGCCTGTTGATCGTCGTCACCCATGGCGACCGCAGTTCGGGTGAACAACCAACGCCGCGCCTCGGGCTGCGCTCCACCAATCGTCGGCGCTGCTGTCTGGTCGTAGAGGGCGGATGAACTTCCACTTGAGCCGCCACCCATCGAAGACGTTCCGAGATAGTAGCGCGTCCACACAGTGTCCAGCGGGCCCCCAAAACTGCTGTCCACCTGCGGATGATGGAACGGCGTGAGATTGGTCACCAATCCGTTGCCGTCGCGGCGTGCCTCGACATCGATGTCCTGTGCAGTCAACTGGGGCTGACCGGTCGCAAGCATGCCTGGACGGGCTTCGTACTTCTGCAACTCCGGGAACTGCAGGCCGTGCCCGTACCGAAGCATGGCCGACTGGCCGATTGTCTTGGGCGCCATGCCCGGCAGGTCGGAGTAACCGATGTTCGAGCCAAAGCCCAGGCTGCGTTCAAAACCCTCGACGAAGAAGATCAGCTGGTCACAGCGCACGGGTGCGTCGGCGGCCAGATGCGGATTGATCAGACCGGGGCGGATCCCCGTGCCGTTCCAGCGGCTGCGGTTGTAGTTGTTCGGCACCTCAACGCTGTGAATTCCCAGAATGCCGTCCAGCGACAGGCGATCGAGATCGTGTCGGACCTGCCGTTCAATGGAGACCGCTTCCTGCACGACATCGCCGGCGGCCTGCCCCGCTCGGGTCAGGGCCGTGGCGCTCTGGAACACCTGCGCCGTGACTAGAATCATCACCACCAGAATGGCGATGGCCACGAGCAGTTCCAGCATGGTGAATCCGCGACGCAACATGATCACAGGTCCTCCACCGCGATGAATACCGGCTCGATGAAGTACAGGATGCCTCCAGGCCCCTGCAGTTCGGACGGCATGTAGAAGAGGTGATCCACAGACTTCTTGAAGTCGTGAATGAAACCCTTCTTACGAAGTACGCCTGAGCGATAGTCATCGCGTTCAAGCGCGAAGAACGTGCGGGGAGGTAGCGCCGTAGATGCGGTGAACAGCGCAACATCCTGCGTGTCACCATCGCCGTCTACATCGTTGCGGTCAAGCATGGCACTCACCAAAGGACCTGGGACAGGCGCAGACAACAGCACCTGATCGGTCGAGAAGTTGCGGTCGCGTCCGGCTGACACGCGATGCACGGTGCCCATCTGGTCCATGAGCCATTGGCCGCTGTGCATCCAGGCCTTGTCCAGATCGTTGACATTGTTCGACGAGGTGCTGATCGGAATGGGATCTGCAAGCGTCCCCTCACCGGGCAACCACTGCTGCAGATCACCGAACAGTTCCAGCGACAATCGGCAAGGCACGCCGGGCACATCAGCGCCGGATGCATCCGAAAGGACGACGCCCGGACGGAAGGCCGGTGCGGTCAGCGTAGATGCCGTAGCGCGATACACAAAGATCGCCGCCTGCACGCGATCGCCGACCTTGCGGAAGACGCAGTCCCAGTAGTACCGCGGCCGCGCACCTGAGCCGTCCGGCGGTGGCCAACTGCGATCATGTGCCGAAATAAGCACGCGTGGCGGTCGAATCTCTCCTTCGACGAGGTTGTCCATCACGTCGAACGGGATGCCCAACTTGGTCTGCGTGAAGTCGCTGGGATCAAACGACAGGAAACGGCGCCAGTGATGATCCGGATCGCCCGTGTTCTCCCCAACCGTCGAGCCGTCTGACGCCCAACCCATGCTGTTGAAGATATCGATGGCGCCCAGCAGCTCAGGCGCGTCCGACGGCGCGTTCACCACGAGACTCGGACGCAGCCAGGGCCAATCCGTCAGCCGTAGCCAGGCCGCCAGCTGGTTCGCACTGTCCGCGCCCAGATCGCTGCGTACTTGGCTGAGGAGCTGTTGCCCGTCGCCGCCAGCGTTGTCCAGCGCTTCACCCTGCAGCTGCATGCAGTCCCACCAGGTGCCGAAGTCGTCGGGCTCAAGACGACTGCGCAGCACACCCATGGCGTGTTCCGCTACGACGGGGCCGTAGAACTCGTCTTCAGCAGCCTGCTGCAGCATGATGCCTGCGGGGAACAGGGCGGCAATGCTGATCAAACCCATACCGAGAATGAAGATCGCCAGCAGCAACTCGATCAACGAGAAGCCTGCACGCGATGAAGAACCGGCGCGTTGCCTGCTCATCACGCTCATCGCTCCGCCTCCTCGAGACTCACGCCGGTGAAGCGATTGAAGAACAGCCGCCGGCCATAGTCGTCAATGAATCGCGTATGCGCCCATCCTCGAGCCGCCGCGCCGACATGTGTCGGCAGCCACCCCTGCACACTTTCGAGCGTGCGTAACTCGTTTGCGTCGTAGATCACCAGATACGGGCCGGTCATCACCCACGGTTCGTCCAACTCGGTGAGCTGGCACAGCGGCAACCACTCGGGGTACTCCACGGTGCCCTGCGCGGCACCACTGCTGGAAAGCAACTTTGGCAGGACCCAGCAACCGCCACCGTGGGGAAAGTCGCCGTCCTCCAGCGAATATTCTCCACCGGCAATGCCCTGATAGCCGTCCCGGTCGAAGTCGATCCAGCCATAGCGGGACTGATGCTCGGGAACGCCGGTCACTGGCGTGCCGTCACGACCGAACAATATGCCCGGCATGATGCCCGCTGCTTCCAAGCGGTCGCCCAGATGCGACGGTGGCAGGTACTGCAGGTCTCCGGAATACGGCAGCGTCAGATCGCCACCCGCCCCACTGCCGGTGCCGTTGTCGGGGTTGCTGATGGCATGGGCAGGAACCGCCACTTCGGTGCCCAAAGGCAGGAGCACAGGATCGACACCGTCCACCGGCACGAATCGCGTCACCCGCCAGGACGCCATGGTTGACGGCGGTGTCACCGGCGCATCATCCGGCACCGACCAATCTTTGGAACCACCGGCCGGCTGCGCAATGATCGCTTCCATCCGCGGTGTCGAGTTGATGCGTCGTGCCCGAAAGGCAAGCATGGTGGTGTTGCCGCTCTTCAGCGCGATCATGCGAGTCTGGGCGAGCAGCCCCTTGACCTGCTCCACAGCCGAAGCGCGGCGCACATCAGCAATGATGGCGCTGTAGGCCACCATCGTGATCACGCCCACGATCGCCAGAATGGCGACCACGGCGAGCAACTCGATCAGCGTGAATCCACCTTGAGATGGCTTCGATCGGCGGACCTTCACCATGTGCGCACCTCGTAGGAGTACAGGTTGTCGTCGGTACGACGCATCTCGACCTGCGTCCGGTCGGGGTTCCAGACCTGACCGGCCTGTACCTCGTACAGAAGATCACCAAACCGCCTGTCCGGGCCGGCGCTGATGAAATACACCCGCTTGTTGCGCGCCGGGCCGAGAATGCGCTCGGCCTTGGTACGGATCGTGCCGTCTTCATCACGCAGCGTGCCACCCGTGGCAGGCTCGCCGTCAAGATCGGTGTAGACATCTCGCCCGGGAAACACGACCAGAATCGGCGAACCCCATGCGTCTTGGAAGACGCTGGGCACCACGGAACTCACGGGCGTCGTGCCGAGCGCTTCGATGAGCCCTGAATCGACTGCGGACAGAATGGACCGGCAACTCTCGACCGCCATCAATCGATCGGCCAGTTTCCGCCACATCTGGTACGGCTCAAGCCCACCCAACTTCGCTCGATACCCCGCCGCGCCGGCCTCCGCAATGGTCCCGTCGGGAAACTCGGGGGCCAGCGGGTCCGGAAAGCCCAGCATCAAACCGCCGGTGGAGTATTCAAGGTCGTAACTGGACGCATCCCACGCATCGAACTGCGTCGAGTCCCAATCCACACCATTGGCTGGATTGCCAAGCGGCCAACCGGAGTGACCGTATGTCAGCCGACGACTGATGGAATTCTCGTACTCGACCACCGCCGCGTCGAGCAGGTTCAGCATGTCCTCGGTGCGACGGCGCTCGGTACGCTCGATGAGCGCTGAACCGATCGACAGCGTGATCACGGCGAGAATGGCGATGATCACGATCGCCGCCATGATCTCGATGAGCGTGAAGCCCTGTCGGTGCCTGCAATCTGGATAGTGCCGAAGCTGCGTCATCGGCCGATCTCCACGAGATTGTCGATGTTGGTCTCTTCGGAGTCGACTGTTGGATAGGCGCCGTCCGCCACGACGGCCGAGAAGCCGTCGTCGGACCAGTTCTGCGGCGCACGCTCGCGGTGATCGCCAAGCCACTGCATTCGACCATCGGCCTCGCCGGGGTTGTCGACACGCGCCCATGGAAAGACGTGGCGATCCGCACCGGATGAGAAGAACGCGAACCGGCCTGTGTTCAGCGCGCCGGTTGTCGTGGGATCACCGAAGGGATCTCCCGCGGTTCCGGCACCAACGTTCTGGAAGTCGCCCCACGCAGCGCCATCGGCATCATGGAAGGTCCACGTGACGGCCTCATTGGGATCCACCGTAAAGGGACGCAACGCCACGAACTCCGAAAGACTCGGCGTGTATGTCCATCCGTCCGACTCGTGCCCGGCGGGCACATACCCCGCGCCGAACCGGCCGCCGGGATTACCGGAGGGATGATTCACGCGGTAGTACCGGATCGGCGTGCCCCATGCGTCCAGAATCACCTTGGGGGCATAGGCATTGAAGTCCGCATCGCCGGCCATGTAGATGCGCGGCTGACCGGTGGCGGGATCTACCGTGCCGTCCCACCCGTCGATGTCGCCGCCGATGGCGCCCACCATGGACGCGTCATCGATCTCGAGATACGGACCAAGCACCGCGCCTCGCGCATTGCTGAACAAGGCGGATGTCGTGCCCTGCGGCGGGGTTCGTTCGAACAACGTGCCGATGCCGTCGGCATCGCCCAGCGCGTCCTGTGCCAACGCGTTCCAGTAGCCGTCCTCACCCGGTCGGCGCAAACCGAGACCGTCGTGGCCATCCTGCTCCTCGGAGCCGTACCCGAGCAGGTACTCCGCAGGAGAGGTGTAGGAATACCACCCCTGCATGCGCCGGAGATACGCCGGGCCGCTTGTGCCGGCGCGCCATGTCGGCTCCAGTCCGTCCAGAGCGCTGCGGTCGTTGTCCAGCAGCGCTGGCAGGTACCCGGTATCACCTTCGAAGCGTGCAACCGCCTGCACCATGGCACCCATGCGGGCCTTCGTCGTCGACGACCGGGCGGTGGTGCGCGCAC
>Ga0315336_1002218_pt1 | contig 31101 bp, 26 predicted proteins | sample ASW5metaG_FD_204512 | JGI IMG/M metagenome (GOLD analysis project Ga0315336, IMG submission 204512) | Ammonia-oxidizing marine archaeal communities from Monterey Bay, California, United States - ASW #5 | ecosystem: Environmental > Aquatic > Marine > Intertidal zone | place: USA: California...
GACCTCAACAAAATGAGAATTTTTTTATGATGAACCCTGCAACGATTGTGTTAGTCGCAATGTCACAAGCGGGTGAGACCGCCTCTTCGTACGACACGACTCTTGATTTTCATTATTACCACCAGTTTGATTCTTCGATAACATCTGGCGGAAATGTAGAAGTTTCGTACACTGGCGTTGAATTGAGAGTTGATGTGCCTATCACACAAGATGACGATTTACAATACCGATTTCAATACCAACGGGATGATTGGGATTTTGGCGGAACAACAGGGTTAGGTGGAAATGATCCATGGGATGCAGTGAACACACTTGATTTTGCATTGCAATGGACACACCAATACAACGACAAAACATCATGGTTTGTTGGTGGACTCATACGAGCGAGTTACGAAGACGGTGCAAACATGACACCTCGAGCAGGTGGCACCTTTGGAGTTGTGCATGCATTCTCCTCAGATGTCGTTCTTGGTATTGGAGCGGGTGTCATTGGGCAAGCACAAGATGACCCAAGAGTGTTCCCCTTGTTTGTCGTTGAATGGAAAATCAACGACACGCTTCGACTCACAAGCAACTTATCAACACGATTTGGGAGCAGAACTGGCTTGGAACTCGTTTGGTCACCGCGGGAGGATTGGTCATTTGGAGCAGGCTACTCTTACAGTTTCAGCCGATTTAGGTTAGACGATTCAGGGTTTGCTCAAAACGGTGCAGGGGAAGCAACAGCTTGGCCACTATCGTTTCGAGCGACTTATAAAGCGTCTCCCTCCTTCGACCTAACATTTGTTGGAGCAATTGTTTTTGGTGGACATCTTGAAGTAACCAATGGCGCAAGACAACTTGTTAGTTCAACGGATTATGAAAATGCTAGCGCAATTGGTATTTTCGGACAAGTCCGTTTTTAATCAGAGGTCGGGATTTGAACGATGTTATCCCACTCCGATAAATCAACGACAATAGGTGATGGGTTGATATTCCAAGGAACACTTGGCAATGGCGCAGTTTCGACATTGCTTGAATCGCCATGTGTTCTCGCTATTGAAAATGAAAGTTGATCATCTTCCACCCATGTCGTTGGTAGTTCTACTCGTATTCTCCAGCCATTATCGCTGATGGTTCGATGTAACTTTATCCCGCTTACTATTTGGTGGGTGGTTGGGGTGATGATGACAAGAGAGTCTGTTTTTGGGTGAATAATTGAAACGGCCTCTATGCCTCGCAACTGATTCACTGATGTTATCGAATTTGATAAAGCACTTTGGTCTGAAATACCGTTGCAGTGAATGAAAAGTTCCCAGACACCGAAAATCTTGCGAAGTTGAACTCGCGTACTCACTTCTGCAGAGATGGGGGCCGGTTTTCCTTGTTGCATACTTTGGAGATTCCACAGTGGATGCAACATGTCAAATTGAACGCTAGGAGGTAATGCAACAACAACAGGAGTTACTATTGGAAACGCTCGAAATTGTTCTCCGATGGATAACGTCATCCATTGCAATTGCGATTCAGGTGACACGGGTCCAAACACAGAATGGTCAATAACAGGTGGTCTCGCAATTTCTACCCGAAATGTTTCAGATGCTGGAATTTCAACTGCAATTGGAATGTCCGTTTTATCTTGCCATCGAACTGATGCTACAACTGGCATGAAGGTTGGATTTGCAAGTGAGAGAGTCACTTTGTCACCATAGACACGCTCAAGCCAGTGAATATACATTTGCTGGTCTTCAGCCCATCGAAGAGCCCGTGTGGCGAGTTGTTTTGACGATGTGCTTGTGTCGAGCAGAGTAGAGAGCAAGATTTGTAATGAATGTGGATGAACAACCCAGCAAGCATATTCGTGGTCGCCATCGAACACTGTATTCGTTAGCAAGTCTCTGCATGTTGCTGCAACCGCGCGACTGCTTCGAGCAAGCCGGTCAAATCCAATGCGCCATAAGTATGCACCTTGCAAGGCGGTGAGTTTTTCAACCTCCGAGGAATTTGGTGGTGGCGGGGGGACATTATTTCTCTTTGAGGAAACTAAAGTCCAGCGCCAATACTCAAGCGCATTCCACTCTGGCAAATCATCTTTTGTTTCAGGTAGAAGTTTGATGTTCACTGCATTTGGCATAATGTCAAAGTTCGGCAAAGAAGACGGCAAATCAATCCAGCTCGGCGAGAGTGTTGTTCCGCCGAATGAGAGATTGCCATTACCATTTTCGGGCAATTCAATAAGAAGAACGGGCCCTGTTGTTTTATCTTTTGGATGAATGTTTAATGTATTGTCGCTTTTGGAAACTGGTCGAACGCTGAGAGGATTGCTTGTCCAAGCGGTTGTGTTTTGATTCTTTGCAATCCAACCCACAACACAATTCTGAATGGTTTCATCTTCGAAGGTCACTTCAAGTTCAGATGGCCAATTGTCTCCATTTGATTCTGTCACGAGCTGTACCATAAGAACGCCACCCCTTGGAGCAAGAGGGCTTATTTGTATTGCATCAATCGATTCAATAGGTACACCTGAAACGTTTTGTGCCATAGCAACGACAATGATTGTGATTAAGATCTTCATGAAGTGGTTGCAATGTTGTTTCGAATGTTTTGAATAATCGCAACAGTCTCTGCAATTGCAAGTTCTAAATCATCATTGGTGATGAAATAATCGTACGCTCCACTTTCTTGGGCGAGTTTGATTTCACTTTTCGCTTCTAAAAAACGGCGTTGAATAGAATCTTCATCCTCTCGTCCACGGACTTCGAGGCGTCTTAGTAATTCTTCTTCGCTCGGAGGGAGAATAAAAACTCGAATCGATTCTGGCATGTTGTCTCGAACTTGCATTCCACCTTGGACATCGATGTCAAGCATCATAATTTTCCCGGATGTTAATGCTTCCAAAACAGGAGCACGAAGAGTGCCATATCGATGGCACCCAAAGACTTCAGCATGTTCCAGAAACTCATTGTTTTGAACCTTTTGGTCAAATTGATCGGGCGAAACAAAGAAATAATCAACGCCATCCACTTCAGATGTACTTTTTGGTCTTGTTGTTGCTGAAACGCTAAAAACAGCGTCAAATGCATCTTTCACTCGGTGCACAATCGTTGTTTTACCAACCCCTGATGGGCCAGAAATGACAACTAACATACCTTGAGCACTCTCAGACATACTGTAATTGTAACAATCTCCGATGGGGTCTGGTACACCTGCACGTAGCAGAGGTGTACCAGACCCCGTACCAGACCCTGTACAATAGCCGGAATGTCCTTGCCTAGAATCGCTATTGTTGGAAGACCAAATGTTGGTAAATCAAGTTTACTCAATCGCCTCGCAAGGCGGAGAGTTTCTATTGTAGATTCAACTCCAGGGGTTACACGTGATCGAGTGAGCGTTGTTTTGGATATTGAGCCACCTGCTAAAACACCTAAGGGCACCGAATCTCGATTGGCCGAAGTGCACGATACAGGTGGATGGGGCGTATACGTCGTAGAAGGTGAACACGTGGATGATGCGGGGAATGATCTTCGCGACCTTACTTCAGATATCGAATTTCAGATTAAGCAAGCGATTGGAACGTCCGATCTCATTATTTATCTTGTTGATGCGCAATCAGGAATCACTCCCCTTGATCAAACGGTAGCGGAAATGCTCCGGCGTTCAGGAATGGGAGATAACATTTTGGTTGTCGCGAATAAAGTCGATTCGCGTTCTTGGGAAGCCCATGGACATGAAGCAGCCGCCCTTGGTTTGGGTGAAGCACTCTGTGTTTCTTCAAAAAGTGGACACGGCATTAAATATTTGACCGACCAGATTTGGGAACGACTCAAGGGTGTTACTGGGGATCGCGCCGAAGATTCCGACATGAAATTAGCGATAATTGGAAAACGGAATGCAGGCAAATCATCGTTGACGAATGCACTTGCAGGCGAGAACAGAGTGATTGTTTCTGAAATTGCAGGGACTACGCGAGATTCTATCGACGTGCAGTTCGAGTTAGATGGTAGAACATTTACGGCAATTGATACGGCTGGAGTTCGTAAGCAAAAAAGTTTCGCCGATGACGTAGAGTATTACGCATACCGTCGCATGCTCCAATCCATACGCCGATGTGATGTCACGCTTTTACTTATTGATGCAACAGATCGAATTTCACAAGTAGACAAAAAATTGGCGATGGAATTGCAACGGCAATTTAAACCAACAGTTATAGTTGTAAATAAATGGGACCTTGTAGATGATTCCGTTACACCAGAGGATTACCTTGATTACATCACGAAAGAATTAAGAGGGCTTGACTATGCCCCAATAGTTTTTATAAGCGCATCTGAATGCAAGGGAATTAATGACGCGGTTTCAATGGCTTTTAATCTGAAAGAACAATCCGAGCATCGTGAAACAACCGGAAAATTGAATGCAGTCATAAAAGGCATTCTCAAAGAACGGGGTCCATCTTCACGGCTCGGGACAATAGCAAAATTGCTGTACGTTTCTCAAATTTCGGTAGAACCACCGACTATCGCGCTAGTTGTCAATGATCCATCCATGTTTGAAGGCCAATACGAGCGATATTTAATGAATCGCTTACGAGAGGAACTCCCATTTAGCGAGATACCGATACGCCTCTTATTCACTAAGAGAAAGCGAAAATCTCTTCAGGATCTTAAGCATGGGGAAAAAGAAGATATAATTACAGAGCTAACGCGTACAAACCCTTCTGTTGGTCAGGCAATTGAAGGAGCTGAAACCCTTCCTGACGACATTGAATTGATTGATGAGAACACGCCATAACGTGTGATTCTTACTTTTTTTTGTAACGCGATTGCTCAATACTTATGACTATAGTTCCACTTTCCGTCTTTGAAGAAGACGCTGATCCCTCAAGACGAGACGCCTTAACTCTTGAGGAACAACTTGATAAAATAGAAGCGCCAGAAACACTCGTTGTTCGGTTTGGCAATCTTAAAATGATTGGCGAATACAAACAAGCAGGTGGAATTAAAGCGGGTTGTGGTTCAAAACTTGTTGCTCGGACTCATCGAGGCACAGAACTTGTAGATTTACTAACAACCACCTGCTCAAACTCCGGATGTTCTAAATCAATTAGCAGATCAGAAATGCTCGAGTACATTGATAACTCCGGAGGCAAGAATTTTCCATTCCATACGAATGGACGAGTTTTACGAATTGCAACGGGAGAAGATTTAAACCGGATGAGTGAACTTGCAAGTCGTGTTTCAGAGCAAATTATAGATGCAAGAAAACTCGTTGAAGAACATCAACTGGCAATGAAGATAGTCGACGTCGAACCAATTATCGGTGAGGAAGTGCTTACCTTTTACTTCATCAGTGAAGACAGAGTTGATTTCCGAAAACTTGTCACGGAGTTAGCGTCAAAGTATTCAACTCGAATCGAGATGAGACACGTTGGTTCAAGGGACGAAGCAAGGCTTGTAGCGGATTACGAAAAATGTGGGCAACATTGTTGTTGTAAGGGTTTCCTCAAAGTTCTTTCTCCAGTATCAATGCGTGCCGCTAAACAACAAAAGCAAACTCTTGACCCGAAAAAAATATCTGGTCGTTGTGGACGTCTCATGTGTTGTTTGCGATATGAAGATCAAACATATCGCGACCTCAAAAAGAATCTCCCACACAAGAAGACTCGTGTTGGAACACCCGAAGGTCCGGGAATTGTTTTAGAGGGGAAAATTTTAACTCAACTTGTCCTAGTTGAACTTGAGCATGATCAAAAAAGGGTTGCGTTTCCCATCGAGGATTTAAGTGACCCCGAAACTTGCCCAAGACCGTGGGAGATTGCAGAACCCGTTGAACCAATCAAGCCTAAGAAAAACAAGCGAAAGCGGCAGAACAAAGGTTCAAAGGACAATAAAAGTGGCAACGACTCCAAAGCTCAGTCCTCCGGCGAACAGCCTAAGAAAAAACGGCGTAGAAGGCGTAGAAGGAAAAGAAATACCAACAAAGAATCCGAATAGAGTTAGGTAATGGTGAATACTAAAAAAAAACCTTCGCATCTCATAGAGACGATTCAGTCGCTGGTTGTAGCATTTGTACTGGCAATGGTATTTAGGGGTTTTGTTGTTGAGGGATTCGTGATTCCAACAGGCTCAATGGCACCAACTCTTCTTGGTCAACATTTTCTCAAACACAGTGATCAAACCGGTAAGGATTTCACTGTGGGTTTCGGTGCTCGGCAATCGATTTCACCTGATCGTTTTTCAGATCCATTACTAGGAAGAAACGTACCGCTCTCGATGGCTGAAGCAAAACAAATTGTTCCTCGGGGGGGGGACAGGGTCCTTGTTCTAAAAACACTCTATCCATTTTTGGGTCCAAATCGATTTGATGTTGTCGTTTTTAAGAATCCTACGGACACTCAGGGGGAATCAGCGAATTACATCAAAAGACTTATTGGTTTACCTGGCGAAACAATTTGGGTAGCAGATGGTGATATTTTTGCGAAACAGAACGATGATATTGATGGAGAATTCGAGATTCAAAGGAAACCTGAATATATCCAACGTTCTCTATGGCGACCAGTTTCCGATACTGACGCAATTCCAACAAACACGATGGCACTCAGTCGCCCATGGCAGGGTACGCCATGGATTGCTAAACCAAGAGACGCTTGGACAGTCGAGGGAAGAACTTGGTATTGCAACACAGCTTCACCAACCGTCCTTGATTGGGATCATACTAAATTGGATATTGATGATTGGCTTCCCTATAACATGTTGATGCCAAGAACTCAGAATGAGCCAATCTCAGATATACGAGTCTCTGCAACATTTACACCCCAAACCTCTGAGTTAGTTGCGAGTTTTACACTTGAAATATTACAACACCGCTTAAGATGGATGATGACTCAATCCAGAGCATCCCTTTGGATGGTGAATGTTGCAGGAGAGGTCGTTTCTCGGGTGGAAACGGAATTAGATGCAATGAAGCCAGAAGCCCCTATTCGAATTGAATGTTGGCACGCCGATCAAATGATGGCGATGTATATCAATGGTTCCCTTATTGCTGAGTTACCCTATTCTTTTAGTCCGGAAGAACGCTTACGATTAGCAACAAACGCATCGCCTTCTGTTCCCGTTGAAGATATTGCAGGACGCAGTGGAACAGCACCTGTGCTTCAATGGCAGTTTGACGGTTCTCCATTTGCGATGACACGCCTTCAAGTCGATCATGATTTGTTTTACAGAAGCGCTCGCCTACCCTCCAGATCGACCAAAAATCCAACAGCGCCTGGAAACGAAGCATTGGTGCGTTTGGGTTCGCCGGCATTTGGTACACACCCAGAAAAATTAGCGGTCTTGCTTGACGACCAATTCATGATGGCGGGTGACAATAGTATGTACTCCCTCGACAGCCGGCTTTGGGGAAATCCAGACGAGTTCGTTGCGGCACAGATTGATGATTCACCCTTTGTTGTACACCGAGATTTACTCATCGGTAAGGCGTGGGGTGTGTATTGGCTACCGCCACCGCTTGTCCCAGACTTTAACCGGTTCCGCTTTATCAGGTAGTCCAATTGCTCGGGTGTAAAATCCTCCTAACCCTCGCAGGCAAACATACCTCACGGTCAAACGTATAGAGCGCCTATTCATACGCCGAGTGGTGTTCTATGGGATCACTACATTGGTTAACACGACGGATTTCGCCTCAACCCATCTCAGCTGTGTTTGGGAGTGAAATGATTCGCTTTATGCAAGTTCGAGGGTCATCGGAGCACACGATTCAAGGTGCTGTGGAAGTCGCACTCGACGATTCAGATGGAATTTCAGAAGCGCTTGCATTGTTTAAAGGAAAGCGATGTGTTGCTTGTTTACCAACCACAGATATCCTTGTGCAACATATTCGAGTGAATGTGGAAGAGGGTGATTCAGAAATTCTCGAGAAGTTATTGAAACAGGATCATCGTTGGGGTAATGCTGAAGTTCGTAAAGTATGTGTAAAAACAACTGGTTCTGGAGGCACTTCAAAGCAAGAGTTACTCTGCGTTGGGGTTGACCGAACAATCTCTAGGAATGTTATGGAAAAATTAGAATCCGCCGGTGCAGAAGTTGCCGCGGTTACAGTTCCGCTTTACGCATCAATCAGAGCATTTGACAAACTGTATAGACGCGATGGCGATGAGAAGATGACCTCTATGCTGATCGACATGGACGAATCATCATCAATGGTGATGATTGCGCATGGCGCGAATTGCGTATTTGCACATCGAATAGGATTAATCTCGCCTGACATGAAGGCAGATTGGGAAACAAGCGCGAAGGTGCAAACAACACATTCACCACCACCCCAAACAGGCTCAAGTGAATTTGAGCGACGAAATGAGAACGAACCAAGAGGACTTTGTGGTGTGCAGGAATCGGGCGACGGTATTGAAGAAAATTTCGCAATCGAATTAGAGCGATGCTTGCGACACCATGACGCATTGTTTCCTGAACGAGCGGTGGACAGAGTCATCTTTACCGGCAACGGAGCAAATGATGCAATTCGCTGCGGGGGGATTGCTTCGGAACTTGGCCTAGAAGGATTTATCGCTGACCCCGCTGCATGGATTAATGGCGCGTCGGAATTGGCTGGCGGACCTGCATGGACGACTGCGGCTGGAATGTGTTTACGATATTCGGAGGTCGCAGCATGAAGCATCCATTCGACGATTTTTTACCACCATCGATGCACGAGGAACGTGAGGACAAACGAGTAATACGAATCGGCATTGTTCTCGTAGCTGTTGTTTCAATCGCAACGGCTGCCGCCTTCGCAACAACACTTAGTGGATGGCGTGGCTTACTTCAAAACAGAGGCAGTGTTGCAACGCGGTGGGATGACGCAAACATTCGAGTGCAAGCGTTAGTAAAAGCACAAAAGATGATGATCGATTCAATTGAAGTCGCTACTCAACTTGAACAATTTGTAGACGGAGTTCCTCGATCATTACTGCTCTTTGAACTTACACAGTTGTTGCCAAATCAATCAATACTAAATGATATTCGACTAGAAACACGAACGCGTATGACAGAAGGTCAACAAGAAAAAAGCAAAGAACTTATCACGCTTCTTGGGGTTGCTCCAGATGATGCAAGTATTTCTGCATATATTGAATCGCTCTCAGATTCTTCGTATTTCTCCAACGTATCTTTAATGTACGCACAACAGGAGGGAGGTACCACGATGCGGAATTTCTCGATGCAACTTGAAGTGAATACACAAGCAACATTCTCAATGGAAACAGGACAATGAAAGTACCAACACGACATCTTGCGTTAATCGGACTCTTGATTGCGGTTCCGGTCTCTGCCTGGGCGATTGCCTATCGTCCAATGAATAATGCAGTACATGGAGTTGCTGAAGAAATTAGACTTCGCACTTCGAATCTTTCCTACGTTGATGAAATTAACACACAGTACCGAGAACTTAAATCATTATCGAAGGCAATAAACGAATCGACTTCGCAAGCAACTCGCAGAATTCCAAACCAACATGATGCAGATCAGTGGCTTGAATCCGCTTCGAATGCAGCGAAGAACCTTGGGTTAATCATACGATCAGTGACTACATCAGGCGAAAGGATTGACGGTGAATACAACGTCTTGCCAGTTGATTTAACAATCAGTGGATCATTTGAAAGTGTGTATGGACTCGTTCAACATTTTGAGCGAATGAATCGGATGACTCGAGTAGATCGAATGTCTATCCATCGAATCAATGATGCCGAAGTTGAGGCAAGGTTGATTATCCATCTCATATTTTCCGAAGAAAATGGGAATTCATAATGCAAATGCTTCAGCGTTTAGTACAAAAATATGATGCAGCAACAATATTTGTATTTGCTACAACAATCGTTGTTATTCTTGAACTCTCATTGATGCGGATTCTCGTCCCTGCACCTGCGAACGCAGATGAATTGAGTGGGAATCTCCTCATGAGCCAAGTCTGTTCGAACGAAAATGTAGTTGATTCGATGGAAGAGATTCAAGAGTGGAATAGAATAACTAAAATTCTTTCGGAGCGACTTTCGAGTAATCCTGCACAGTGGCAAAAGCAACTCATTACTCTTCACGCATTCAAAATGGCAGAAGAACAAGAAGCCAAAGTTGTTTCTTATGACAATTCACGTGATCAATTTATTGATGCTGCAAATTATGCAGCAGAAAATCTTTCACTTCAATCTGTAATGTCGGGACGAACTATGCTTGCGAACATCAACGGTAGCATTTACAAGGTTGGGGACACTGTTACATTGCGTGGTGGCGAAATTGTCATGCGTATTATCGAAATTGGATCTGCGCATGCAGTTGTCCAACTCGCGGGCAATGACCAAGGCGGAGATACAACACGAACGATTTATATCGCGAGTAATCTTCGGTTTGCAAATAAGGAACAAATGCGTTGAAATCACTTGGAACAACTACAAAAGCAAAGAGTAAGTCGTATGCCGAAAAACTAATCGGTCTTTTGCAAGATAGAGGGAAGTTGAACGAAGAAGATTTGCAGTTAGTATCTCGATTACAACGAAAATCGAGAGGTCGGTCTATCTCGCTCATTCTTGTTGATGTAGGAATAGAGGAAGATGCTGTACAACAAGCAGTTGCAGACGTTTCTGGACTCAAATTTACAAAAGTGCAAGTGGAACATGTCGCGATTGAGTTAGTTCGTAAACTTGGTATTGGTTGGTGTAAGGATCACGATGTCCTTCCTGTCCGAATGGAAGGGAAGGCATATATAGCCTCTTCAACGGTTGACGAACTCTTCCTTACGGAAGATGTTTGCAGTGAGATAGCAGAGCCTGTCGGACAAATGCTCGCTACTCATAGAGACATCCAAGAAATCCTGATGCAACTGACTGTCGATGAACAGGAACCTGTAAGTAGTTCCTTTGGTGACGAAACCGAATTTTTAGAAAATGAAGAGCACGGGGGCTCAATCGATTTACAAGAAGAAGCAAACGACGCAGCGTCATCGCCGATTGTTCGTTTGGTAGGAGAAATGATTACTACAGCAGTTCGTGAAGACGCATCAGATATACATTTTGAAGCTGGGGATGAATGCTCTCATATGCGATACCGAATTGATGGAGTTCTTCATGATCTCGATCGAACACCAAAAAGTATGCACAGCGCAGTTGTAAGTCGATTGAAAATTTTAGCGAATCTTGATATTGCGGAGCGCCGCATCCCTCAAGACGGTCGTATCAGAGCAACGGTATTGGGGCGTCAAATTGATTTGCGAATGTCTACTGTTCCAACTCCAAAGGGTGAAAAGGTTGTTCTTCGATTACTCGACGATCGAAATATAAGAATTGGTCTTGATGAACTTGGCTTTCGCAAGGAAGCACTTGAAGCATGGAAAAATGAAATTGAATCTCCTCATGGGATTATCTTAGTCACAGGACCTACGGGGTGTGGTAAAACAACGACGCTCTATTCTTCTCTGCAAGAAATGGACAGAAAGCGATTAAACATTTCAACAGTCGAGGATCCAGTGGAGTACGAATTGGCGGGCATTACGCAAATTCAAGTCCATGAAAAAATAGACATGACCTTTTCCCGCGCCCTTCGAGCGCTGTTACGACAAGATCCCGATGTTGTTCTTCTTGGTGAAATCCGTGACATGGAAACAGCAAGTGTTGCCATTCAAGCGGCGATGACAGGTCACTTGGTGCTTTCAACATTACACACAAATGACGCTCCAAGTTCGTTGACGCGTCTAATCAATATTGGTATTGAACCATTCCTTGTTGCTTCAGCAGTAAACGCTGTTCTTGCACAACGGCTTGCACGCCGAGTATGTTCAAAATGTGTTCAGATGAAAAAACCAACGAAGAAAGAAGAAAAACTTCTTGAAGGTTTTATGTATGACAAGATTTCACATGCGGTTGGTTGTTCCGCCTGTCGTGGGAGTGGATATTCTGGTCGGTTAGGGGTGTATGAACTTTTACTTATGGATGATGAGTTGCGTGACGCAATTGCTTCGAATCCAACGATTACGTCGTTTCGAAAGTTGGCTATTAAGCGTGGAATGCGTAACCTTCGCTTTGATGGTTTTGCGAAAGTTGCTGAGGGTTTAACAACAGTCGACGAAATTTTACGGTTGACTTTGAAGTAACAGGTGTGACTGTCACTTTTCACTCGCCGACCCGCTTGGTGCGAGAGTCACGAGAGAATCTTAGGCACGCTCTGAGTTTATAAAAACGGAGCAACCAGCAACACGCACCAGCAGATTGTTGCGATACCCGACTTTCCTAGAATGCCAAGGACGCGACCAATTGCAGCGCCAGTCGCAGATTTCGCAAGTTCACCTTTTGCAATAGGTTCTTTGTGAGATAGTTCACCAAGGATCGCGCCAACGAATGCGCCGGCGATTGCTCCAATCAACGTTCCAACAAGTGGAATAGGAATGAGAATCGTGCATACCAAAGCTCCAGCCATGCTTCCAACAATAGCACCGAACATACCTCGTTTTGTTCCACCCCCAGCCTTTGCTCCAAAACCCGCTGCAAGGGTCTCGATGATCTCACCACACACAGCGAGCCCAAGCACGATACCAATTGTAATCCAGCCCCAAATTGGTTCGTCACTCCAAAGGGGATTGAATAACGTGATCAGAAGTGCGCCACCAACCATGAGCCATGCACCGGGCAAACCCACAAGCGTAATTAAAACACAAGCGGAGGCATACACTGTAAAAAACACCAATATTGTGATTGAAATCCAGTCCATTGCTTCTTTACTTGCTTATTGTGGTTCTCTCTGCCATCATGTCATGCATGGTACTTGCTACAGCTCTTCTCTGTTCTTTCTCATTAAGTACAGTTACTCCAATTCCTATTTCACTACCACCGGATTTACCACCTGTGCAAAATGCAGCGGATGCATGGAACGAGTTCTTCCTAGAAAATGAACATGTAGAGTACCCATATGATTATGACTTTGAATGGACTAATGAAGCCCAAACTCGGTACAAAGAGTTATCACCGGTGTTCCAGCAGGCTCGTGAAATTTCAACGATTGAACATTGCGACTGGGGACTTGATTATTCCAAAGGGCTTGATTTACTTGTTCCGCATATGTCCCAACTTCGGCAAGTGCAAGTTCTTCTTCAATTTTCGATGTATGGAGACATCAAGAACGGCAACATCTCCTCTGCAGTGGAACACATGGACTCCATGCTTGGTATAACCAAGCACCAAAACACCACTTCATTAGTAATCGGTTCCCTTGTTTCATCGAGTTCTTTTTCTATGGCCTCGAAACATGAGGAATTGATTGATGCAACTAGCGACCTCAATCAACTCGATTCTCTGTTGGAAAAAGTAAACTCATTCGACACCTTTGACCCGTTTGGCATTCGTTCAAGTATTGGGGAGGAGCGAGAGAGCATATTAAATTGGCTTAACATTACTGAAAATCCAGATCTTTCGATCATGACTTCGATTTTGAATCAAGCCGATGTTGATACTTCTGGGTGGAATATGAAGCAAGAAATCGAAAATTATTCCAAGACGATGAAAAAGATGGAAGAAATCTTCCAAATGCAAAACAAAGAAGAAGCCATGAAAGCAACAATTGCGCTGGAACAAGAAGCGAAGGAACTAGGAAATTTGACTGAACTTCTTTCAATTTCAGCGAGCAGACTTCTTGATGCGGCATTTAACGCAACCGACAACGTGGCTGAATTTAAAGAGTTACTCGAGCAAAGAATCGATATGTTACGTAACCCGAATTCAGCGACATACTTTTTAAAAGCGGTAGAAGCGTATAACGAAATCGAAGCAATGGATAGAACTAATTCAGTGCAACATGGCAACTTTGAAATTCTTGAAGTTTCATTCAATTTATTTGCAACAGCATGTTCGATGCCACCGAAACAAATTACATTAGCGAATTCACCAGAAACACCACACTGGATTGCACCACTGTACTCACTCGCACTCGATTGCATTGCTAGAGGCACTTCGTCAGACCGGCTTGCAATCATGGAACTTGTTGGGCATCTTAGCCAACAAGATCGGTTCGCAGCCTCCATTCTTGCAGCAAAATTATTCGATTACGATTGGGGGTCTACGCCTGAACCAGAAGAACCGTATCTTAAAGTAGCGTATGAAAAAGCAAAAAAACAAATTCCAACCGCAGACGAATTTATGTTGCACGGGAGTGCTGACAGTGAACGAGAACGGTTGGTAGAGCAATATGATATGGAAGAGACGTGGAATCCAAATCCTACAAATACTCTTGTCATGACATTGACTTTAGCAAAGCTCCGAGGTGTTGATCAACACAATCCAGATGCGTGGAAAGTGTTTATTCAAGCCATTGGGCTCCCAGATAACCACCCCTCATTTCTTTTTGCCGAAGAAGAATGTAACCCAGAACTCATAGAGTTTCTAAAACTTCCCCAAGAAGAATCGTTTGACGTAATGCTTCAGGGCTATAGCTCACTCATCGGGCGCGACCGCTACAAAGAGTCTACTTCCGGAGGGAGGTAATCGCTTCATTTACAACTTGACCAAGAACAGATAATGCAAGTTCGAGATCCCATTCTTGCAAATCACGATTACCAGTTGTATTTGAAATAGTTCTGATTTCAATACTAGGCGCACCCAATCGGTGCGCGGCGTGAACTACGGCAGCACCTTCCATCGCTTCGCATGCACAACCACTTCGTTCGCGTACAAGTTCTGCTTGTTTATCACTTCCGCTACAAGTTGCAACTGTGGCAATAGACGCAACATGACCAAGAGGCGAAAATCGTTCAACCATCCATGGGTCAACTGGTACAGCGTTGCCACTGAAATTTCCGAGCGAGAAACCCATTTGTTCCATATTTTGAAATCCATCTGGGGTCATTAAGCCCTCTTCGATATACACACATTTCTTTGCGATAACGATATCGCCCACACGAAGACCACTCTTTGGCAGCGCGCCCGCAACTCCAGCATTGATGACCCAAGTAAACGGACCGTCAGAAAGAAACGCAGCGGTTGTTGCGGCGGCGGCATTCGTTCGACCAATGCCACTAGAAACAACGAACGTTCCCTTAGGTCGCCCGATGGCATCCGCTTCCGCTTGCACTGCAGTGACAATCAGGATTCTTCGCGACATAATGTGAGATGCTGCAGTAATTGTTCTTGTGGGATTTCAATCTGCTTTTCAGATTCCATGTTTTTTACAACAACCATGCCACCAGCAAGCTCTTGCCCAAGAATTACAGCGAAAGAAGCGTTCATTTTTGCAGCTTCAGTTAGTAACTTCCCAACGTTCCGCGTTGTTTTATACGAACGTCTTGCATGCACACCTTCTTTGCGAAGCCTAGAAACAGTTGAAGCTAGAATGGCATCCCCCTCATCACATGCACTCACGACAAAGACTTCAGGACTTGGCACGTACTCTTCGCCACCTCCAAGAAGTCCCTTCTCCTTAAGTACGAGAGCAAGAACGACATCACCCATACCAAATCCCACCGCGGGCATTGCAGGGCCACCAAACATTTCAACAAGTTTGTCATACCGTCCTCCGCCAGCGATAGCTCGTTCATCACCCGAACGCTCGTGAATTTCAAAAACAATTCCGGTGTAATACGCAAGACCTCGCACAATGTTGAAATCAATCTCGCACCAATCACTAATTCCCCATCCCTCTAATTCGTGTTGAAGTGAGAGAAGTTCTTCATGTTCGATTGCAATTTCATTATCAAATTGCGAGAAGACATTTGCATCAAGTCCATACTCTTGCAACCTTTCAGCGAACACTTCGGGTTTCATTTTTTCTCGTTTATCAAGCAAGGTAAGTGCAATTTTTAACCTGTTTTGAGTGACGCCTGCGTCGAGTAACATTTTTACAACAACTTCACGATGACTAATTCGAATTACAACGTCATCTGAAGTTAAACCAAGGTTTACAAGTCCTTGAATTGCTGTCGCAATCACTTCGGCATCTGCTGAAGGATTGTCGATTCCAAGCAAATCAATATTCCAACAATTGAACTCTCTTAACCGCCCACGTTGTGGACGCTCACCACGGAAGTGACTGGGAATTGCAAACCACTTTGTTGGCAGGGAGAGCGAACGGCCTTTTGCGGCAGCCATTCTTGCTAATGTTGGTGTAAACTCGGGTCGAAGTGCATACTCAACATCTCCACCAGAGCGTGTGAAACTGAAGAGTTCGCTTACAATTTCCTCTCCACTTTTGACGGTATACAAATCAAGGTGTTCAAACGTTGGTCCATCAATCTCTTCAAAACCAGCGTTGATTGACGCTTTAATCCATGCTTCCTTGATATGCCGAAGGATAGCCATGTCTTGAGGGAAAAAATCTCGCGTACCTTTTGGTGCTTGGTATCCCACAGGTTTACCACTCAGGCCCGCCGCTGTAGCGGCCAAAGATATCAGCCATCGCTTGCACCATTTCACCAAGAGTGCAACGAGCAAGGGAGGCATCCACAAGACTCATCATGACATTTTCATCGTTCCTTGCTGCATCTCGAATTGCATCAAGTGCTGACAATGCCGCATCTTCATCTCTGGACTTCAGAAATGTATCAAGGCGTTCGCATTGACTTGTTTCAACTATGTGTGGAATTTGTAAAAGTTCAACTTGCGTCTCGTTGTTGCCATCCGGATAAGCATTTACACCAACGATAATTCGATCATTTGCTTCCATTTCTTGACCAAACCGATACGAAGCCTCAGCAATGGAACGGCGGAAGTAGCCCTTGTGAATCCCAGGCACAACGCCACCAAGTCCATCAATTTCATCAATAAGAGTGTTTGCATCCAATTCCATTTGGTCAGTCAGTGACTCAATAAAATAACTGCCCGCAAGTGGATCAACGGTTCGATGCACACCTGTTTCATGCGCAAGAATTTGTTGGGTTCTTAGCGCTACACGAACGGCAGTTTCAGTGGGCAAGCCAAGTGTTTCATCCATGGAATCTGTGTGTAAACTTTGGCAACCTCCAAGAACGCCAGCCATCGCTTGGTAGGCAACTCGAACAATATTGTTCAACGGTTGTTGCTCAGTGAGTGAACAGCCTGCGGTTTGGACGTGCGTTCGCATTAACCACGAACGTTCATTCTTTGCACCGAATCTATCTCGCATGACTGTTGCCCAGATGCGCCTTGCGGCACGAAGTTTGCAAATTTCTTCAAAGAACTCATTGTGGCTATTGAAGAAGAATGAAAGTCGAGGCGCGAACGCGTCAACATCAAGCCCTCGCTTGATACAGGCGTCAACATATTCCATGCCATCGCGGAGCGTGAAGGCAAGTTCTTGTGTTGCGGTCGAGCCAGCTTCTCGAATGTGGTAGCCACTAATCGAAACACTGTTCCAGCGCTTTGTGTACTGAGTTGCGAACTCGATTGTGTCAACAACTAATTTAACTGACGCTTCGGGTGGATAGATAAATTCATTTTGTGAGTGAAACTCTTTCAGGATGTCATTTTGGAGTGTGCCCCCCAGAGCATTCCAATCGATGTCGCGTTCCTTCGCCATGCCGAGGTACATGGCCCAGATGACACAAGCGGGACCATTAATGGTTTGGCTTACAGTGACTTCGCCAACTGGAATATCCGCATACAGCCGGTGCATGTCATCGATGGTGTCAATAGCAACGCCGCATCGACCAACTTCACCCGCTGAAAGAGGGTCGTTGCTATCTCGACCCATGAGCGTTGGCAGGTCAAAGGCAGTTGAAAGCCCAGTATTTGTTTTTGTGCCCTTTGCATTTTCAAGGAGATATTTGAATCGAGCATTTGTGTCATCCGCTGAACCAAACCCCGCAAACTGTCGCATCGTCCAAAGCCTAGAGCGATACATTGTTTCATGGACACCACGCGTATATGGGAATTGTCCTGGAAGCCCAATTGCGGGATCTATTTCACCATTCTTCGGGTTGTAAAGGGGATCAATGACGTACCCCGAAAGCGAAACAGCATCCGCGTCATGTTTTTGAGCCGTAGTCATACCCCTATTGTACATTCGGTGCCCCATTGGGGACAGTCCCCTGGGGATTGTCCCCAATGGGGACTATCTTCCGGCTTACGGGGGTCATCAGGGGGAATTAGTTGTCGTAGCCGTTGCTTGGATCGCTCGCATCCACTGAGCCACCTTCAGGCGTCCACCAATCGGGCTGATCATTGATTTCATCGATGCGAAGGGGACGATCCGTGATGGGATTGGCATATTCGCTTGAATCACGAAGGGTGACGTCGAGTCGTCGGGACCAACCATTTGGCACGGTCATTGAATTTGAGAGCGGGCCATACCCCACATCGCTTGAGAAAACTTCCCACATCATCAAATCTGGTGTTAAAACCGTGTTATCGCCAGAATCCTTTACGAAATCGATGACGAGTTTTTTCCCGACTGGAATTTCCATGACAAATAGGCGCTCCCCGCTTCTGGTATCGATGAGGGTAACTGTTTTCGGGAATTCTTCAGTAGATTGCCATGTCGCAGCGCTATTTGGCCCATTAAAGAAGGCGTTTCCGCCCGGTTCGTACATTTTGCATCCCGCAAAAGCAGTTGCAGTGAAAAGAATGAGGATTGAAGCGGTTCGTTGCATATGTTCATGGTACATCGGCAATTCCGTTTTGGGAGGTACAATGTACCTCTATGGATATTCGAGTTGGACATGGATATGACCTGCATCGCCTTGCTTCTGTGGCAGATGGAGGGAAGCCGATGGTGATTGGGGGAATTCCCATCGATTGTGCAGTTGGGCCAGTGGCTCATAGCGATGGTGATGCAATAATGCATGCCATCGCAGACGCAATTCTATCCGCCGCAGGTGAACCCGATTTGGGGACATTATTCCCCGATACCGATTCGGAACATGAAGATAAGGATTCAAAAGAGTTCCTCATTGAAGCATTGGATCGAATCAATTCTGGAGGTTGGGCAATTGGCAATATTGATATTACCGTGCTATGCGACAAGCCAAAAATCGCATCCCACCGAGAACAAATTTGCAATTCACTTCGATTGCTGACAGGTGCCCCAGTGAATGTAAAAGGAAAAACGCATGAGGGAACAAGCAGGGATGGGGCAATCGAAGTTCATGTTGTTGCGTTAATCCAACGAGGTTACTCAAATGAATAAAAAACTTTGGCAAGAAGCAGCCGCGTTCGCTGCAAACGCACATAGATATCAGATACGAAACGACAAACGCCCATATATCTCGCACTGTTTTCGCGTTGCAATGACATTGAATCTTGTTTTTGGTTTTGATGATGCTGAAGTTCTTGCTGGCGCACTACTTCATGACACGATTGAAGATTGCGATGTTGACTATGACGAGATTCTTGCAGCCTTTGGAAGAAACGTAGCGGACTATGTTGCGGTCATGACCAAAGATATGCGACTTGAAGAAACGATTCGAGAAGTGTCGTATGACAAACAGCTTGCAAGTGGTCCTTGGCAAGGCAGACTGATTAAACTTGCTGATGTTTACGATAACTTTACAGATTCTCCGCCTGAAAAACAGCGAGGGTATGTAGATAAAGCAGAACGCATATTAGCGCTCACTGAAAACGATGCACAACTTCAAAAAGCACGAGAACATTTACAACTCCTTATGCAAGAACGAGCACGATGCTGATGCAACTGGCAATCGGTTTATTTGTAGCGGCATTAACGTCGTGTTTTTCAACCCAATCACTCAGTGTGGATGAAATTCTTGAAAAAGTCGAGCAGGCGGATGTTTCATCAGTAACGGCTACGATTTCATACACCCGTACCGATCCGATTTTGGAACGCCGAGAAATACGAACGGGCAAAATCCTGTTTAGAATATCCGATGGCAAAAATCGAGAAGCAGCGATTATGTTTGACACACTCATCATTGGGCGAAGACGTGAAGTGAAACTAAAACACTATATTTTTTCAGGGCGCTGGATGGCCGAAGTTGATTATGAAAATGAACAATTTATTAAGCATGAACTCGTTGCTCCCGGGCAGAAAGGGATTGATCTCTTTGAACTTGGCAATGGGCCAATTCCACTTCCAATCGGACAGACAAAACAATCTGTTCTTTCAAAATTCACTGTCACAAAAATTTCCAGACCCGAGGATGGTCCACTTGCAAAACTCGATAAAAACGTCGTTGGTTTACATCTCGTTCCAAAAACAAAAGACGAATGGGAATCAATCGATTTGTACTACGACCCAAACAGTTGGTTACCAATTGGAGTTCGCACAATCGAAACCGATGGAACAAAGCGTGTTAGTCGGTTGACAAATATTCAGTTGAATGCGCTAAGTGAGGAAGAAGCTCAACTACTCAACATTGCAACTCCAGATCCAAAAGAATGGTCTATTGATGTTCGACCGTGGAGCAAATAGAGCACCGGCCTGGCCTTTTTACAGTTAGATGCAGAATGTTTCGAGCGAAAAGCCTTTTTCATTGTTATAGGGCGCGATAATCAGCTCTTTAAGACCATTGGCACCACAATAGTCATCATATTGTGTTGGAATATCAATTTTTTTCACGTATATTAGAGCCGTGAGATTCTTACGTACAAATCCAATGATCCTCACCATATTTGTGTGCGGAATAGGTTCCATAACTATGATTTCTGCGGTGAGTCAAAAGGGGTTGATTCAACGCAAATCAGTGACGGTGCTCTCGCAGCAAAATTCAATCAATGAAGCAGAGGTAAACCCAATAGTGGCTTTATCTACCAAATTTAATTTGCCCGAAGTAATTACGTGGTCAATTCCAAACGGAACCAATGAACATCACCATGTATCAGAAGGGACCATACGGCCTGTGCTGGGTGCACCCGCCGGTGTTTGGTGCCAATCTTCACCGGTGAATTGTTGCTCCCTGGGCTGTAATTGCTTTCAAAGATCTCCACAATCAGTGGTAAATAAACTCGCTAATTTGTATGGAACAAATGGCGATTTGTACGGGGAATCACCCGCAATTTTTTTGCAGGAATTGGGCATGGGGAATGGCGATCCGTGTCCCCAGCCGGGAACTGTTCAGCACTGGATGTATGCCGACGCGCTATTTTTAAATTGGTGTGATCAAATAAAACCCAACGAAAATGATCCATGCAATCCCCCAACGCATGATTCAGCTCGCTGGCTATCACCTTGGAATGACAATGGGATTCAACAAATCAAAAGTTGGATTACAAGTTTTTTATTCTATTATCAAAATCGTGTAAACGATGGCTCGTTGCCAGTGCCTGCCCGTTTTGTATTTGATACTGAGTATTGGCCAATGGCTCCGTTTTGGGGCGAAAAAGCAATTACTGCTTTCAGAGATCTTGCGGGCCTTAACATTGGCGAGGTCCCCGATTCTAGGTGGGACACAAAAATATTACCTGTCTTTAACAAAACGTTAAAAGAGTTGTATGACGAAGAAATTGCTAATGGAATGACACCGCCGGTACCGGGAAATTGGACCCTTGAGGAAAACCAATCTTGGGTGATTTGGTATGACGGCATAATGTCAACAATGTGCGATTCGGCGATGAAGGCAGCACTCTTCGATCCAATAAAAAAAATCTGGCCAGATGTAATCTGTAGCAACTTTGATACATCTATAAGTGCCGATGGTTTGCAGAGCATCCCAGGTAGCCCATTGAGAGTATTCAGAAACAGGCGTCATCAATCGGCAAGTTGGTTTGTTCTTGTTCAGCAGGGTTCTTCGGACGAACAAGCAGCCGAACTATATCCTGTCTCGGAGTTTCATCTGCAACCCGACGAGGATCCAGGTCTTGCATGGTCGCGAGTGCACAGAGCGAATATAGAAGCTTGTACAGAATCGTATGAGGGGTACTCTACGGATAAAATTATGCCATGGATTCCACTTATTGATACGCCATTCGTTACTGGCTGGAATGGGGAGATTGAAAAGCCAGATAAATGGTCTGTTCGCAATTTAACAGCGATGTTCAGATCTAAGGGAATACAAAAGTTTTTTATTTGGTCATTGAATTCATCTGAAAATACTCAAAATTGGAGCGAGTTCGATGACCTAATTGATCAAGTATGGTTATCTGAACTGAGTGGATACACCGTAAATGTGGGCTCAGCAGAAATGGGCGAACTCTCTAAAATACTCATTTCTGATTGGAATTGGAAGGAGGAGTATGCTGATGATGTTCTTAGTGTGGCGTCATCAAACATTGAATCTTCTTTTGAAATTGAATGCGAACTAGAATTCGAAACAGGATTCAGCTGTTCTCAAACACGAGAAATGCAACTGATGGTTGACGCAAGGCTCGAGGGCGATTTACTCTCTTTCGATGTTGAAGCAACATTAAACTTTGCAATGCAAAACACAACAACAGGTGAGTGGATTCCAGTTGAAAATGTGTCCGTAGATTTAATGTGGTTTGACTCCGCTCTAGATAAGTGGGTTTGGGAAGAGGCATCTGAATGGGATGCAATTCCTATTGACCACCGGAGAGTTATTATTCATCTCCCCATTGAGCTTTCTAGATACTGGATAAATGAATTTGGAGAGGCGAATATTCGCTTGAGTGGACATTCCTCTGAACAATTTACACTTCTTCTAGATTCAGCAACCTTGTTTGAAACTGACGAAAATCGCTATAGGGAGGATTGTTTGTCAGATTGCGCCCCCGAAGGAGGGGATGGAGTCGTTGATATTCTTGATTTGCTTTTTGTAATTTCAAAGTACAACTCGGGAAGAGGTCTTGCGGATATCGCACCACTTTGCGGGGATGGGCAAGTAGATGTACACGATATTCTTAAAATCATATCTAGTTGGGAAAGTGATTGCGGCCATTAATGCACACATCCAAATATTCGGGACATTGAGGGCCGAGTATTCCCACTTTTTACTTATCGAGATGACCGAAAAGCAGGGGTGTTGTAGGGCGCTTGGACAGGCCAGCAATCTCCCCAGCCGTCAATGACAAAAAGTAAATCTAGAATGTTGACGATGCCGTCCTCATTGATATCTTGCTCAACGTCTCCCTCACCAATGTGCGAGATGATGGAAAGCAAATCAGTGGTGTTGATGAGACCGTCAGGTACAACATCTGCAATACAACCAGCGTCCCGAATAATTTCACCAAGCAGTGAAGCAAAAAAAGCAGCAGCATCACCGGAAGCGGGGTGAATACCCCACTGGTCAAACAGATTGCCATTTGTTTCTTCGATAAGATTCAAATTGTTACTTCCAAATTCAAATTGATCAAAACCTTTATAGAGTAACCATGAAATACCACTGTTACCACTCAAAAGAACTTCATCGGTTGCCGCAAACAATGAAGCTGCCGAAACATGGGGCAGGGCGTTGGCTAAATCGAACGCTGCTCGTTGTTGATTCCGAATGAATTCTCTTGTGACTTCAAGGTCACCAGTAAGACTAAACAAGGAACCAATGACGATAAGGTGTTCAACGGTTGTTAGACCAACACGTTTTGCGGACTCGTCTGCTTGGTTCATCATGTTAATCATTCGGTGTAGTGAAGTTTGATATGAAAGTTGTTCTGGTGCGAGAAACCACATGAATACGGTTGGTTGCTCTCGGTCTAACGTTGTCACATCAAGCCAATAAGTGAATTGTTCAAGCGAGAAATTTTTGTCAAAAGCATTTTCCCCCTCGGCGTCACTTCCAAATCCAGAATACGACCAACTGCCATCAGCAATCGAACTAAAAAAGAGTCCCTTTTCACGTTCACCCTTTTCATCGACGTGATAATAGACACACCCCGCTGGCTCAAAGTATTGATTTGTTCCTGCTAGTGGCTCAAGTTGCTCCAATCTCATCGTAAGCAATCCGCCCGCATTGTTGTTTGCGGGGTAGTCGATTCCACTGGCATTGATTTGTCTCGGAATTGCTTGCCTAGTTCCTAGTGCAGGATTCTCTCCGAGGTGCCAGAGTGGACGAACTCCATTACGTAATTGGGTGATGCCAACATCTTGGAGGTTGTCAAGAATTTTAAGTTCAGGAAGTTGCTTATCTAAGTCAGATGGACATCGGTAAAGTAAGCGGAAGTTGAGCTCGTCGACTTCCTCTGCAAAAACACCATGCATTCCATTGGATAAATATTTTTTCCCAGAACTACTTTGCTTGAATTCGAAGAGCCGGTTATTGCCTTGATCATCAAAAGATGCAGAAGTGTAGATTTCTTGGACACCAAGAACTGGGAGGGTAAAGAAAGTCTTTGCAGTGTTTCGTTCGATGGTGTACCCAAGTGGATCCTCTGCTTTGATATGTGCAACGGGTCCACATTGATGTGAACAAATAAAGGTGTGCGAAGATGTTGTCGCACCACTCCCAAGCGCTGCAATATGTTCGATTGGCCAGACGCGAAGAGCAGCGATCGGAACTCTTGCAATAAAAGGCGAACTATAAGAATCGCCCATTGCGATTAATCTAACGTCTCCCCGCAACCGTTTCGCCATGTGTTCAAGATCGACTGAGTGCACATTTTCTGTACCGTGACCACTGCTTACAACGAAAAGAATCCCGAATGCAGCAGAAAGGGCTAATTGGGTGAACATAGCTCTTCATTGTGGTACGTAAACCGCATTGAGTCAAGAGAATCTTCGAGTAACAATGTCTGCTACTCTTGGGAATGCCGAAAAAATGGTGCTAGCGAGTCGCATGGGCACACTTGTCCAGACTTCAGGCTTTGGCCTTTTCAAACATCGCACAACAGCGCTGGCGACACGTTCGGGTGGTTGCATAAGCCAAGATGGTGCTTGGATTGCAAATTCAGAAGTTTCCTTCCCGCTTCGAGTGGCACTCCTATCAAAAAACTCGGTCCGCGTTCCAATGGGGTGAACAGTGGTGACAAACACGGAATCGGTTCTTAACTCCATTCGCATTGATTTTGCGATTGCTTCGAGCGCCGACTTACTCGCACAATACGCACCGTGTTGTGGCGTTGCGAATTTTGAAAGACAACTTGCGCATAAAAGTATATGCCCACGTTTCTCTGTAGCCATTTTTTGAGCAGCAAGCGATGCAAGTTCAACAGCAGCAACGACGTTCAGTTCAAACAATCCTCGGAAAAGGTCAAGTTCGCAATCAATTATTTTCTGGTCAATTCCATGCCCGGCGTTTGCAAAGACTGCGTACACATCTCCTGATTCATCGAGCAAGCGTGCATTAAAATTATCTTCTGTTACATCCCCAACGATATAAGAGCAATTCTCGCCCAGGTCACTAGCAATTTGTTTCAGTTTATCTTCACGCCTTGCAGTGATGACACACCGCATACCTGCGTTGACACACGCCGTTGCCGTCGCAGTACCAATGCCACTGCTTGCTCCTGTAATGACAATCGTTTTCCCCTCAAGGGAAACACTCATGTTTGCAACACGCCCGTTTTGTATTCTGGTGCAATTTCAAAAGTTGAAGCGATTGAAAGTGCTTCAATGAGTTCAGACCTTGTATTTTCGGGAGCAATCAACCGGTCCACCCACCCACGAGCCGCACCATAAAAGATACTCTCTTGTTCGTCATAACTTGCAGTTATGGCGGCAAGGAGTTCTGCTTGCTTCGCACTATCCACTTCTTCCCCTCGCCGTTTCCTTGCACCAAGGTCAATTTGTAACAGGGTGTGCGCTGCAGCAGCGCCGCCCATGACAGCAAACTTAGCGTTTGGCCAAGCAAGCGTAAGGAAGGGATCAAAAGCACGACCACACATGGCATAGTTGCCGGCACCGTAACTACTACCGACAATTAATGTAATTTTTGGAACAATGCAATTGCTCATCGCATTGACCATTTTTGCGCCACTGCGAATAATGCCTGCTTGTTCACTATCTCTCCCGACCATGAATCCTGTCGTGTCATTGACAAAAAGAATAGGAATTCGTTTTTGGTTGCAATCCATTATAAACCGCGCTGCTTTGTCTGCGGCTTCGGTATAGATGACCGCTGGCATGTTTGTGGAGGTTGATGGTCCAGCTTTTCCACCTGGCATCTTTTTCTCAGTCAGGCATCGTTGGTTGGCAACAACTCCACATGGCCATCCACCGATCCTTGCATATGCGCAAACCATCGAACGTCCATAATCAGATTTATATTCGTTATAACTTTCATCATCGACAATACATGAGAGTAACTCATTCATGTCATATTGTTCATGTGATTCAGTTTTAAAAACCGTGGAGATATCTTCAGCTTTTCGTGAAGCATCGACCGATTCATAAGGGGGATCCGCAACAGGCATAACGGACATATCGCTGTGAACGAGGGCTTGAATTCTCTTAACACACTCCTCATCATTGGGCTCAAGAAAATCAATTGTTCCTGAAATTTCAGCATGCATTTCTGCCCCGCCAAGTTCTTCATTTTCAACCTCTTGACCAATTGCCGCTTTTACAAGCGCTGGGCCAGCAAGATAGAGCCCGCTTCCCTCGGTCATGAGGAGGGTATCGCAAAGAACTGGCAAGTATCCACCACCAGCAACACAGTTGCCCATGATTGCAGCAATTTGCGAAATACCCATCGCAGAAATGACGGCATTGTTTCTAAAAATTCGACCAAAATCATCGGTGTCTGGAAAGACATCTTCTTGCAATGGGAGAAACACACCAGCAGAGTCGACTAAGTAGAGAAGAGGAAGCCCAGCACGCTGGGCGATAGTTTGTGCGCGAATGATTTTCTTGCACGTCATTGGGAAAAAAGCACCCGCTTTGACGGTCGCATCGTTAGCAATAATCATGCAACGCTTCCCACCCACCTGAGCAACAGTCGTCACGACACCCGCGGATGGTGCTCCGCCATATTCCGTGTACATGCCGTGCGCAATAAAAAGACCACATTCAAACAAGGGCGTCCCCTTATCAACAAGGAGTTCAATACGCTCTCTTGCAGTGAGACGATTGTGGTGATGCTGCCGTTCGATGCCTCGTTTCCCGCCACCAAGATATATTTGTTTTGTAACATCAAGCATTTCTTTAGTCGCTGCTTGCAGGGGTGTTTGTGTGCTCATAGGTACAGGATATCAGAGCAAAAAAAACTCGGCGGTTGCCAGTAGCAACCGCCGAGCGTTAGTCCTGTAGGGGCTTCGCACCTGTAAACCCGTTGGGTCTACGGGCTCAGGTTTTGCGAAGCCCTCTTGTACAGTCACATAATTCAATCACTGATCACCTCCTTTAATACGCTGCCTTGCTCAACTGTCGCGTCCCACTTGACGCCGCCGAGCGTTGAATCCCTCCTACATCAAGAGGGCACACCGCCCAAGGCACGATGCCTCGGTCGTCGTGGCACCTTCGTGTTGACTTCCGACTTTTAACTTTCAGCCATTCCGAGTAACCACGAGTACTTTATTCCTATCGGCAATTCATAATCCCGCGATTAATATTTCATGACATGTTTCATAAATGACCCGGTGTGGACATTAACTGATTTAGAAGTCTTCGTCGTCGGCTTCGAGTTGTTGCATTTCATCCCAATCTTCAAGGGAGATGAGGATTTCTCGTGCAACTGAACCCTTATGTTCGCCCACGATGCCTGCTACTGCCATTTGATCGACGAGACGAGATGCTCGACCATACCCAATGCCCATGCGACGTTGAAGAAGTGAAACTGAACCGCGACCACTTTCAATCATGATTCGCACGGCATCATCGAATAGGTCATCTCGCTCGAGAAGATCGCCTTCTATATCACCAGTACCATTGCTTGCGGGTTTAATCTGAACCAAACTTCGTTCAAAGTTTGGTACGGCGACTTCCTTGAGGTGTTTTACAATTGAGCGAATCTCCTTCGGCGAAACAAACGTGCCTTGCGACCGGTTCGCTGTCGTAGTGCCCGGAGAGATGTAAAGCATGTCACCATTGCCAAGAAGCAATTCTGCGCCCTTTGTATCAAGAACAATCCGACTATCCATTCCACTACTGACTTTAAACGCAACACGGCAGGGCATATTCGATTTGATTAAACCTGTGACAACCTTCGCTTCAGGTCGTTGGGTGGAGAGAATGAGATGAATTCCAACTGCTCGCGCCTTTTGCGCAATTCGCACAATCGATTGTTCAACGTCTTTTGCCGTCATCATTAGATCAGCAAGTTCATCGATGATAAATACGATATACGGAAGTTTAATTGGGATTCGTGCTTTCGCTTCTTCAGTTTGCGGGTCAAGAATTTTATAAATTTCATCTTCAGTAAGTTCGTTGAACCCGAGCAAATCACGCACGCCAAGTTTTTGGAACAACTGGTAACGCTCTTCCATTCTCGCAACTGCCCACTCTAAAATTGCTGCAGCGCGCCCCATCTCTGTCACAACAGGGCACGCAAGGTGAGGGATGTCTGAGAACTGGCTCAGTTCGACCATCTTCGGATCTACCAAGATAAGTTTCAATTCATCTGGTCTCTTTGTATACATCCACCCCGCAATAATAGCGTTGATACAAACACTCTTTCCTGAACCAGTTGTTCCTGCGACAAGCATGTGCGGCATTTTTGTGAGGTCTTCGACCATTGGTTCGCCCGACGCGTCCTTGCCAAGGAACATTGGAAGTTTCATCTTTTCCGTTTTCTTGCTACTCATTAATTCTTTGATGCAAACCGTTTCTCTTTCTGGATTTGGTACCTCAATTCCAACGGTCTTACGACCAGCGGTGTTGGGAACAATTCTAATGTTTGGCGCACCGAGACTTCTAGCAATATCACTTGCAACACTATTTATGCTTGATACTTTCGTTCCGGGAGCAAGATCAATCGAGTACAGAGTTATGGTTGGTCCTGCCTCAATACCCGAGACTTCACCATCAATGCCAAACATTTGCAATGTTTCTTCAAGTTCCACCGCTTGTTGTCTGACGAGTTCTTCAATGGAATCTCCGAACCCATCTTTTGGGTCGTCGAGTAAGTCTAGCGCAGGAAAGATGTACCCCTCAAAGTTGTCTGGCCTTTGAATATCTGAATCTTTCGCAGCCTTGCCAGCGGAAGCGACCCGAACGGGTAACTTTGCCATTTTCTTCATTAGCTCAGCTGGAGATAACTTTTTGCGAGGTTCATCTTCAAATTCTTCCTCGTCTTCGTATTCGTCATCATTGTACTCTTCATATTCATCTTCCGGATATTCTTCGTCCCATTCTTCGTCAACCTCTTCTTCGGTTTCAAGAACAGCACTTCGATTCAACCGAAGCATGGAAAGGGATGGCGTGCGAATGGATGATGGTCGTAGATACGTGATTCGACGAAACATTGAAAGAAGGAGGTATGGAATTGCAAATGCAATTTTTTCTGCAGCGACAACAAGTCCAATTGAAAACGCAGCTAGGATGATGAGGAACGCGCCAAATCCACTGAAACTTATTGAAAGTTGAGTGACAATAGTTTTTGCAATGAGACCAGCTTTCGCACCTGCTAACGTACCGAGATTCGGAAAAAGCAATTCATGGAAGCAAGAAACAGCGATTGCCATAATGAGGAGACCAAGCGCTCGAACTGAAGTGTGAGTGAACTCAACACCCCTGAATACAAGCGTGACCCAAGCGCCAGTGCCAGCGATGAGTACCCAAACGCCGAAGCCTAGAATGTGATACGTCCAGTATGCAATCCACGCACCAACAATCCCACACCAGTTCGAGACGGGGTCATTGTGGACAGCAACAACATGCGATGGGGAATCACCCACATTGAATGAAAGGAGCGCTACAGCCACAAAAAGGGCGATTGTTGCGCTAGAAATCCACAAAATCCTTGAAGAGAGATCAGCTGTGGTGAGTGAAGAAGGGCGGTTTGAAGGCCCACGGCGCGTACGTATAGCAGTAGTTCCCATAGCACACTACATATCGGCATCCACAGGTGTTTAGCGTTGGGTTTTTCATGAATTCAGGCGAAGCAAGACAATCACACAACGTGTTGGAATAAAAGGGATTATGTTGCGTGGGCGGGTTGATTATCAATTGAGAGTAATCGTGAGCATCTCTCTTGGCATGTAATCGTAACGAACTCGTGCAAATGGGCGACATTCTCAAGATATAAGTCTCGAATAATGCTTGGAGAATTGCACTCCCTCGAGAGGTGGAGTAAAACGATATGTTGCAATGAAGATTCTGAAGCAATATGGGAAATTGCTGCAAGGGATTGTTCATTGGAAAGGTGCCCCTCACCATTCATAATTCTACTTTTCAGGGACTCAGGGCGGTTGCTCATTTCCTGCATCACAATGTCATAGTTCGATTCAATTGCAATGCCGTCAAGATTCACAAAACGGTCAAGTAACAGTTGTGGCACTCTGCCCAAATCTGTTGCAAATCCGAATCGAACCTTTCCAGTGTCAAAAATAAAACCAATCGTGCCAAGAGCATCATGTGCAAAACGCAGCGTTTCAACTTCGGTGCCGTGAAGGTGAAGCGATGTATCAAAGGGAACGATGCACGCCTCATCAAGACCAACACTTTTGGCTCTTGGAACGTGATGTTCGTGCATGTGGACTCGAAAGCCTTGTTGTAAAAAAGTTTTACACCAGACTGGGTTGAAATGGTCACGATCAAAATGTGTGACAACAACATCTTGAACATCGCCGAGTTGCACACCGTGCGTTCGCATTCGCTCCTTCGTTTGCTTCATGGAAAAACCAGCATCGATCATGACCCAATGTTCGCCCAGTCGCATCAAACTGCAATTACCCGAAGAACCACTACCAAGAACGAAAAACGAAATATTACCCATCTGAAACAACGACTCCTCGACGGTTACTCCGTGTTGTATGGAATGGTGCAATAATTCCCCGTCTGGATGATTCAATGAGTTCAACATATTCCATTGCAACGGAATCACCTTCGTCCTTTAGCTGATTTACTGAAGTATTGATGGTGTTCCCACTTTTATATATCAATTTATAAATCTCAGTTCGTCTTCGTATCTCATCGTTCGGCATTCCACTTCGCCGCATGCCAACAATGTTGATGGAACCAACAATATTTGGACCGGTAATCATGAAGTGAGGCAACAAGTCGTACGAGGCGTAGCCCATGCCAATAATCATCGCACCAGTTCCAACGGTCACGAATTGGTGAATGGCGGCATCTCCACCGATGAGAATTCGATCTTGTAAATGGACATGCCCTGCAAGTAAAACACAATTGACGAGTGTATTATTATCTCCTACAACGCAGTCATGGGCAACATGCGAGCTCG
>Ga0315336_1002219_pt1 | contig 31100 bp, 26 predicted proteins | sample ASW5metaG_FD_204512 | JGI IMG/M metagenome (GOLD analysis project Ga0315336, IMG submission 204512) | Ammonia-oxidizing marine archaeal communities from Monterey Bay, California, United States - ASW #5 | ecosystem: Environmental > Aquatic > Marine > Intertidal zone | place: USA: California...
TTTTCTGTTTCCCGTACTGTCAGCCATCCAGGATGTCGTCGGTACAAATATTAACTTGGCCCAATAGGAAACCCCCATAACCAGGCCGACATATTCCAGTGATACATGGTGCTCCAGCCATCGCGGCCAAAGAGGCAGTGCAATTCCAAATACCGAGAAAAATGCAACATAATATAAGGAAAGTCGGCCATAGGCGGACTGTTTAGAAAGTACTGGCTCTGACATTGAAAAACCATTCGTTGGACGAGGACAGATTCTAATCAGTTCGACGTGTACTTGAAAGCGCTAACTTCAAATATCAGGATATGTGATCTTCGTCACTTTCCATTCCTAGGAATTTACTTATTATATTCTTAGGAATATATAATCGATCGGAGAGAAATCATGAACAGGCGCAGCTTTATACGGACAATCGGTGGGAGTGGCTTGGTACTGGCAGCCAGTGGATTTGGCCTAACGGGATGCGATCAAATGCCGGATAGCGCAGTCGCCCCGTGGAACGGTCCTGTAGCAGGTATCAGCGATAGAGAGTGGATGTTAAGTTATGCGATGCTGGCACCAAATCCTCATAACATGCAGCCCTGGCTTGTCGACCTTTCAGTGGATAATGAAATTACTCTCTTTGTAGATCCGACACGGTTGCTGCCTGAAACGGACCCTTATGGCAGGCAAATACTCATTGGTCAGGGCACGTTCTTGGAACTTCTTGATATTGCCGCGCGCCAAAAAGGTTATCGTGCGGACATCTCTATCTTTCCACAAGGAGAGCCGGCCGACGAGACCCTTGATATTGCGACGACGCCGGTCGCGCATATCAAGCTATCCAAAGACACAACGCTTACGCCCGACCCGCTTTTCGCTCAAATCACGGAAAGGCGTTCAAATAAAGAAGGGTATGAAGAAAAATATCTTTCGCCGGAAGATCTTGCTGCTTTATCCAACCTACCCCTCAATGAAGGGGAACAAATTGGTTTAGCCGCAACTGCAGATACAATTGCTCCACTTCGGGAGTTTGCGCGGCAGGCCGTCTTAATTGAGATAAAGACCCCTCGTACTTTGCTCGAAAGCATCGAACGGCTCCGGATTGGTGCGGAAGAGATCGCGAAGAATCCAGACGGCATTGATTTAAATGGACCTTTTTTCTGGTGGATGAAACGGCTGGATCTTATGTCCCCGGAAAAAGCAATGACCCCCGGAACCATGGCCTATCAAGGTGGCATTGACTACGCCATGGGCTGGGTCGAAGGAACATATAACATGGGATGGCTAACGACAGCAGACAATAGCCGAACCGCAGAGGTTAATGTCGGCCGCACCTATGTTCGATTGAACCTTATGGCCACGGCGCAAGGTGTCGCCATGCATCCCGTTAGTCAGGTCCTCCAAGAATATCCGGAAATGCAGGACATTCAGGCCGCTTTTCTCAATCATTTACAGATAGACGGTCAGGAAACCGTCCAAATGTTCTATCGATTAGGTTATCAGGAGCCTGTTTCCCCCTCCCCACGCAGAAAATTGCCTGATATAGTCATGGGATGAATGAGATAAAGAATAAATCCACTGACGACCGGAAAGCAGATATTCCGTCCACGGACTTCCGGATTATCAACTGGATCGGTATAATCCAGCAGCTGACGGATACGAAGATGCGTCAGCTGCTGGACGGTACAGACGTACCGCCGCCACAATTTATATTGCTGAACCATTTTAGCCACCGACCGGACGAGGGAAAGACAGTCTCCGGCATCGCCGCCGCCATGCAACAACCTCAACCAGGCATAACAAAAACAATCGCAAAAATGCTGGCGAAGGATTTTTTGCGTACCGAAGAAAATCCGCAAGACGGCCGCTCGAAAACACTATTTTTGACTGATACAGGTAAAACCGCTCACGCCGAGGCCAAAAATTGCCTTGAGCACGGCATGCAAAATACGTTCGACGGATGGCATGAATGGGAGAAACGGGATTTCTTCGGATTTCTGGATCGATTGAAGATTTTCCTGGATGACAATCGCTAGATTGCCCCGCTTCAAAATTCAGGTTCTTGACTTAAAATCTTATTTTTTCCGGCATTTCTCATGTTAATAATGGCGACACCGACAAGTGTGATTGCGGCTCCGATGACGAATTTTAGTGAAATCGGTTCTGAGAAGAAAATCACACCGAATATCACACCGAAAATCGGGGCAAGCAGCCCGAATGGCGTTAGCACTGCAATCGGATAACGCTGCAAAAGATAATACCAGCTACCGTGTGACATAATTGTAGTTACAACAACGATGAAGGCAATGGCACCTGCAGCTTCCCAATCTGTCGCCAAGATTGACGCCCATTGACCCGTTTCCGTTCCCAATGACAATAAAAGCAAGGGCGGCCCAGAAAGAACGGCAATCCACGCCTGCATATTCATCGTACCAACATTTTTTATCTGCCGCATAAGGACGAGGCCAACCGACATAAATAAGGCGGCGATCGTTACCAGAATGACGCCTTCTAGCTGGTCAAATATGACCGGATCAAACCCAAGCACCATGACGCCTGTAAAGGCCAAAATAATTCCCAGAATTCGACGCCAGCCAATCGTTTCTTTCAGGAAAATAACCGCCAGCAACAATGAAAATGGTGCAATTAGCTGAGTTGCGATTGCGACGGCCGTCACGCCTCCAGCAGCCTCAATACCCAGATACATGAAGCTAAAATGGAAAATTCCCACTGTTACCGCGATCCAGGCGATTGATTTCATGCTCCCTTTTACAATCCGTAAAAAAGGAAGCAATAGTCCGGCAACCAGCAAAAACCGTAAAGAAGTGAAAAATAGCGGTGAATAGTGATCCAATCCAATTTTTGACGCAACAAAAGTAAGTCCCCATATAACGCTGATCGCAAGGGCAAGAGCGATATGAGGTAAAGTCATTTAAATGCTTTCGTTAGACTGTTGAATGGAGCAAATCGGGAATTCATTCGTTTTTTGTTGGCCGAAACTGCGTCCACACCCTATTTGTAGGGCTGCGGGAAACTTGCTGGTGCTTTGTTATCTCAGGTTCGAGGCCAAAATACAATTCTGTTGTTTGAGCAGGTGCAACAAAAGAGAGCTGTTAATGGATTCGGTTACACAATTTGTATTGGGAGCAAGTATTTCAGGGGCCCTGTTGGGCCCAAGAATTGGCGCGAAATCACTCCTAATTGGAGGTCTTGTCGCAACTATACCGGATCTTGATAGCTTTATTCCTTATGGGGACGCCATTGATAACATGACCTATCATCGAGGATTTAGCCATTCTATTCTGGTCCAGACTGTTTTTACACCGGCCATCGCCTTTATCATTGGTAAAATTGCTCCCTCGACATGGATGCACAAGAGGATGCTCTTCTTCACAGTGTGGCTAACGTTGGTAACTCATAGTTTGCTCGATTCACTTACGACTTACGGTACGCAAATTTTTTGGCCATTGAACGCCGGACCTCCTATTGCCCATCCTTCGATTTTTATTATTGACCCTATTTACACACTTCTTTTACTCGTTGGCGTTCTAACGGTGTTTTTCGCCCGAAAAACCAGCGGAGGAGGATTTAGGGCAAATCAAATACTGCTGGCCGCCAGTAGCGCGTATCTGGCGATTGGCCTTACCGGTAACGCGGTTATTGCATCACGGGCTGCCGCCGATCCCGCATTTCAGGATATGCGTATACATGTTCAACCGACGCCGTTTAATACGTTGCTTTGGCAGATTACAGGCGTTTCTGATGACAAGTATGCGACTGGTTTTATAAGCTTGATAGGCAACTGTGGCGTCAAAAAAGTCATCTCGACATCGCGCCAAAACTCTGCGCCTGGAATGTTAAACGTTCCTGCTTCCGTAAAAAGATTGGAATGGTTTACCGACGGTTTTTACACCTATGCGGAACAAGACGGAAAATTGAGCATTACTGATCTCCGGATTGGCTTTTATCCGAGTTTTCCGTTTTCATTTGAGTTTGCGCGGGAAAAAAATGGTAAGATGATAGCTCAACCGCCCGAAAAAGTATCCTTATCCTACCAAAACAGAGCCTCAGATATTTTCGGTTTGATGGGAGATACGATATTGGGTTGTCCGACAGTCCAGGAAAAGGACAACGCCGATGGAAATTGAGCGCAAGTTCCGTGTCAAAAACGATACATGGAAAGCGAAATCCCTGTCATCCACCAAAATTGTGCAATTCTATCTGACCGGCAAAGATCAATTTCCCTCGGTTCGTCTCCGCATAGCAGGCGACAAGGGATTTCTAACCCTTAAATATGCATCTATTTCAGAGAATATTCTCGCACGAGACGAATTCGAGTATGTCGTCCCCGTCAAGGATGTTGAAGCACAGATGGGTCACGCGACCGGATCCATTATTCGAAAGACAAGACATATCGTAGAAGGGCCAGATGACAGAATTTGGGAAGTTGATGTTTTCCGTAATCCCGTCAATATGCCCGTCATTGCCGAAATTGAACTGGAATCGCTTGACGATCAGTTCGCTCTACCAGACTGGATCGGAAAAGAGGTTACGTCGGACCATACCTACAGTAATCTAGCGATGTCATTCCGTTAGTAATAAAAAATACGGACACTACGAGCAATTTCTTGTTTCCAAGTGCCCATCTCACCCTGTCAATTTTTCCAAAGTAATTGGCTGGCGGAAAATTAAAGTCAGTTACTGAAAATACTGCTGGCGGGTGCTGGTCGGTAATCTATACTGACAGCTTCGTCGCCTGCTGCCATGCTTGCACCCTCAACAATAAACCTGCCTCGCTTACGAGTGCGAACTTACGGACCCCTCGATGATTTCAATTCTAGCGATCGGCTTTCTCATCGGCCTACAACACGCATTGGAAGCAGATCATGTTGCCGCCGTCGCAAGTATGGCGTCTCGTAATCAATCTATCGGTCAAACAATGCGCCGCGGAGCGTTGTGGGGCGTTGGGCACACGGTCGCATTGCTGGCTGTCGGTTCGATTATTATTTTAATGGATAAAGCAGTCCCGGATACCATGGCTCATTGGTTGGAGTTTGCGGTTGGGGTTATGCTTGTTCTTCTGGGCGCTGATGTTATTCGGCGACTGGTCAAGGAACGGGTCCATTTTCATCTTCACAAACATGAAAATTCCGACCTCCATATACATGCTCATTCCCATCGCGGTGAAGGAGCCCATCAACAGTCTTCCCATAAACATAGTCACGAGAAAAGTTTTTCTACCCGGGCGCTCGCCGTCGGCATCATGCATGGTTTGGCAGGATCTGCGGCTTTAATACTTCTCATAGCCGGTACAATTGAAAGCCCGTTCACCGGGTTGCTATATATTGCTTTGTTTGGTTTTGGATCAATCGTTGGCATGGCAACTCTATCTGTCGTAATTGCGGTCCCTCTTCGCTATTCCGCTCATTTCATGACTTGGGCTTACAATGGTTTACAGATGACAATTGGTCTCGCGACCATAGGTCTGGGAGCCTACACAATGTACTCGCTGGGTCTTGCCTGAGAAGAGTATAATGTGATGAGCAACCAGCATTCCACCTCTCTTTACTTGCGGCATTTAGCACTGTTGGTATCCGTCGTGATGCTTGGGCTTTCTTTCGTTGGCGTGCGCTCAATCATGATGACAAATGAAAGCCCTGCGACCCTTGGTTTCATAAGATATGGCTTTGCTGTCCTTCTCCTTCTTCCCTTTTTGTGGCGATTGAAACCACCGAAGCTTCCTCCGCAGATAATCCTGATCGTCATTCTTCTTGGATTCTTGCAATTCGGGCTGTTTCATATTTTTGTCAACACTGCTTTGCAGGAAATAACGGCTTCTCGTGGTGCCGTTATATTCGCCCTTATCCCTATTATGACCATGTTGATCGCAAGCATTGCCGGACGAGACACGCTCAGTATCCTCAAAGTATTTGCGGCCCTTCTTTCTTTTGCCGGCGTATCGTTAGCCATTGGCGAGAGAGCTTTTGAAGAGGGAGCTTCGGGCGGAAGCTGGCTTGGCGAAACCCTGTTCTTTCTCGCTATTTGTTGCGGCGCCACCTACAACGCATTTTCAGCACGCCTGCTCCGGCACTATCCGGTTCTCCTGTTGACCGTGATCGGCATGACCGCGGGCAGTGCTCTGGTTTTACCCTTTGCATTATATGAAGGTTTTCCGGAGAGCGTTTTTGTCTACTCGACACATGACTGGCTTTGGTTACTGTACCTGGCCGGCCCTGCCGCGGCATTTAGTTTGTTTCTTTTTAACTGGGGCCTTGAAAAACTATCTCCCAGCCAGGCCGCAATATACGTTCCCATCGCCCCTGTCATGGCGGCGGCCTTTGGTGCCGTTATTCTGGATGAACATCTTTCAAGCTTGTTTCTCGTTGGCCTGGCTTGCGCAATTGCCGGCCCCGTTCTGATGTACTGGCGTAAAGCCTAATTTAAAAACAGCTGAACAAACTGTCATAAAAGTGATTCCTCACGACAGTCTTTTCGTCCTAAGTTGATATGGATCCTCTTGCAGAAGGAAATTAAAATGCCACGCTCTCGATCAGCACTATTATTATCAACTCTTCTTGGATGCCTGTTCGTATATCTGCAAGCTGCAAATGCCGCTGAAAAATCTGTTTCTCTTGGCCCCCGCCCTCTTTACTTGATTGATGACATGGATGCTGGCCCCCTCAAAGAACAACTTCTGCAATGCCAAAGCGGGCCTTTTTCCACAACGGATTTCTCCATTGGCCACCGCGGGGCGGCCCTACAATTTCCTGAACATACTAAAGAATCCTATCTGGCGGCAGCTCGAATGGGCGCCGGCATAATTGAATGTGATGCAACCTTTACCAAAGATATGGAACTCGTCTGCCGCCATTCCCAATGTGATCTGCATCTTACGACGGACATCCTCAGCAAGCCGGAGCTCGCAGCAAAATGCAGCCAGCCCTTTACCCCTGCTGATGGCGGTGGCGGGAAAGCCTCTGCCAAATGCTGCACATCAGACCTTACTCTTGCCGAATTCAAATCTCTTCGTGGAAAGATGGACGGCGCCAACGCACAAGCAAAGTCCATTGACGGCTATCTGAAAGGAACAGCCAATTGGCGGACAGATCTGTATGCGCCCAAAGGGACCTTGATGACGCATAAGGAGAGTATCAAATTAATCGACGATCTTGGATTGAAATTCACGCCGGAGCTGAAATCCGCGGCCGTACCGATGCCCTATGAGGATAATTTCAGCCAACAGGAATACGCCCAAGCTCTGGTAAATGATTATAAAGCAGCGAAAATTGACCCCGCCCGGGTGTTTCTGCAGTCCTTCAATTTAGCCGACGTCCTCTACTGGATTGAAAACGAGCCGGAATTTGGCAAGCAAGCCGTGTTTCTCGACAGTCGATACAGGGGAAATGCAATAAATCCAGCCGATCAGAGCACTTTCCAGCCGACGATGGCGGAGCTTTATGACCAAGGTGTGAGGATTATCGCGCCGCCCTTGTGGATGCTGCTAGATTTATCAGACGACGGTACAATTATTCCGTCCGCCTATGCGCTTGAAGCAAAAAAGTCTGGTCTGGAGATTATAACATGGACGCTGGAACGATCCGGCCCTTTGGCAAACGGCGGTGGTTGGTATTTCAACACTGTAAAAGAGGCTATCAATAATGATGGGGACGTGATGGTTGCCCTGCATGTCCTAGCGCAAGAGGTCGGTGTGAAGGGCGTTTTTTCAGACTGGCCCGCCACAACGACTTACTACGCTAATTGCATGGGGCTGAACTAGTTTACCTCACTTAACTTTCCGTTGCTGCCAACAACGCTGTATTGCCGCCAGAGGCGGTCGTATCGATGCATATGGCACGTTCGATAACATAATCTTGCCATTCTTCACAATCCTGTATCAGTGGTAAGATTGCACCCGAACGCCTGGATAAAGCTATGCGTAATTCACGTAATTCGGATCCGTTTTCTGAAAGAGCGAGGCCGGCGAGAGGGAACATGCTTTCGACCAGCTCAGCAGTAACATCTGTGTCCAAAATCTGCACTAGATTGTCTGGCACATTCAAGTTGTGCAACGCATCTTTAAACTTCTCAGCCTTCGACAAGGACCCCGACAATACTACTGTATTTCCGGTAAGTAGCGCCATCGCTGCGTGACCCATAGCCTCGCTACCGCAGCAAAGAATGTTTCCACGGCCAGACAAGGACAATCTATTGCTTTCTCCGGTGGGACCCTCGAGGTCATTTGGTGATGGGTCATAATCCGTCGATTTAATAAGCGCTTTATGTATGGCCTGTCCTATCTCACCTTGCAGGTTCCGGGCAGCGTCTTTTAAGATCTGCCGACGACCGGAGCGATATTGCCACTCCAATTGCGACATCGCGGGTTTTTCTACTATGTCCTGGATCTTCTTTGCCTCTAGCGAAAGTGCGTCCGACCGTGCCTTTGTCATAAATCGATGTAGATAATGCGGGCCACCCGCTTTTGGTCCTGTCCCCGACAATCCTTCGCCACCAAAGGGCTGAACACCGACGACCGCCCCGATTTGGTTGCGATTAACGTAAAGGTTACCAACATGTGCCGCGTCACAAATTTCCTGAACACGGGTATCTACACGGGTATGCACGCCCAAGGTCAGTCCATATCCCGTCGCATTAATCTGCTCTACTACTCTCGAAACATCGCCAGCTGCAAAGGTAACAATATGCAAAATCGGCCCAAAAATCTCTTGCTCTAATGTACTGATGCCATCAATTCGATAGACAGCAGGACCAACAAATGTTCCGTTCGCGAGGCCCTCCGGAACTTCCAGTTTCTTGATGAGGCGCCCTTCGGTTTCCAGCGTGCGGCAATGGGCTTCGATCACAGCTTTCGCATCTTCATCAATAACCGGGCCGACATCAACCGATATATCCCATGGATTTCCAATAACCAGCTCGTCCATTGCTCCTTTTAGCATTTCGATTATTTTCTCGGCGATATCCTCTTGAAGATAAAGAACCCGCAACGCAGAGCATCTTTGACCGGCACTTTGAAATGCGGACGCGATAATATCTCGCACTGCCTGTTCTGGTAATGCGCTGGAATCAACTATCATCGCATTCAGTCCGCCAGTCTCGGCAATGAGGGGCGCCTCCGGTGCCGCATTCTCGGCCATCGCACGATTGATGATCTGGGCGGTAGAAGTGGAGCCTGTAAAGCACGTCCCCTTGAGATCTTGATGCGAAACCAGCTGGGCGCCGATGGTTGTGCCATCGCCGGGAAGGAACTGTAGGACATGTGCTGGTATGCCCGCCTCCTGCATCAACTGTACGGCCCGCGCCGCGATCAGCGGCGTTTGCTCAGCAGGCTTTGCTATTACCGGATTACCGGCGACCAGAGCCGCCACAATCTGTCCGGTAAAAATTGCGAGCGGGAAATTCCAAGGAGATATACAGGCAAATACACCCCGGCCTCGATGGCATTCCTGATCGACATGGTTGCGTGCACGCATCGCATAATACCGACAAAAATCAGCCGCTTCCCGGACTTCTGAAATGCCGTCGAAAACCGACTTCCCAGCTTCGCGGGCAAGTAAAGACATGAGTTCGATACGATTACTCTCGTAAAGATCTGCTATTTTATCAACGATGCCCGCTCTTTCCTGAACGGATGTCTCGCGCCAGGATTTCTCAACACTCAAAGCACTGGCCATCGTGTCATCAACTTGTGCAGCAGTTGCGTCTTGACACCGGCCGACTATATCTGACCGTAACGCCGGATTGGAAATTTCGTATGTCTCGCCTTCCGCCCCTTCGCCAACACCATACGGTATTGCTTCCCATTGATAGTTTTGATAGACATTTTTGCTTATTTCCAGATCGTGTAATACAGAAGGATCTGCGAAATTTATGCCTAAGGAATTTCGCCGATTATCTCCGTATAAATCCACCGGTGTCGGGATAGCTGAATTAGGTATGCTCGAATAGCCAAGAACCGCAGATACAGGATCTCTAACAACCTCTTGGGCCGGGACATCCGTATCCAAAACCTGATTTACAAAAGAACTATTCGCGCCGTTTTCAAGCAATCGCCTGACCAAATACGCCAATAAGTCTTCATGTATGCCGACGGGAGCGTAAATTCTGCAACGTGTTTTATGCTGCGTCATAACGAGGTCGTGCAACCCCTCCCCCATCCCGTGCAAGCGTTGAAATTCATAGGATCCACTCTCCGTTGCCATCGACAGGATCGCACTAACGGAATGTGCGTTATGGGTCGCAAATTGCGGATAAATATAATCTGTCATCCCCAAAAGCTTTTTAGCACAGGCCAAATAACTGACGTCTGTCGACGCTTTCCGCGTGAAAACAGGGTACCCGTCGAAGCCATTTACCTGGGCAAGTTTAACTTCCGTATCCCAATAAGCACCCTTTACAAGCCGCACCATTATTCTTCGGTCAAGATTTTTCGCCAACTGATACAACCAATCAACAACGTGACAGGCGCGTGGACCGTACGCCTGAACGACAACACCAAAGCCGTCCCATCCCGCCAGATCCGGATTGGAAAGAACCGCCTCTATCACGTCCAAAGACAAATCGAGACGGTCTGCTTCTTCGGCATCAATATTGAAGCCCATGTTGGCATTCTTCGCCTGAAAAACTAGACTGGAAAGACGTGGTACGAGTTCCTTCATTAATCGGTTTTTCTGCGTATATTCGTACCTTGGATGAAGCGCGGAAAGTTTAACTGAAATACCCGGATTGTTGCGAATATCAGAACTTGTGCACCCTACCGACAATTTTGAAATTGCTGTCGCGTACGCCATAAAATACTTTTGGGCGTCGGCGGCAGTTCGGGCCGCTTCGCCCAGCATGTCATAGGAGTAGGTATATCCTTTTTCTTCCATTCCCCGGGCGCGCGTCCTTGCTTCGTCAATATCCCGCCCCAGTACGAATTGATGGCCTAACACTTTCATCGACTGACTGACAGCCTTACGGATGACAGGTTCACCCATACGCTTAATAACACGGCGGAGCTGAACACCAACATCCCGGTCACCATTCGCTATGGGATGAATAACCTTGCCCGTTAGCATGAGGCCCCAAGTAGAAGCGTTAACCAATGGCGAGGCGGAATTACCGAGATGTTTACTCCAATCGGCGGGGGCAATTTTATCACTAATTAGTGCGTCTATGGTTATATCGTCTGGGACGCGCAGCAAAGCTTCGGCCAGGCACATTAAGGCGACGCCCTCTTCGGTCGTCAATCCATACTCACTCAAGAACGTTTCCATTACTCCGGGGTTGTTCGCGCGACGTAACTCTTCAACAAGGTTCGCAGCAGAATCTACGATTTGGGTCCTGGCAGCATCGTCCAGATCCAGATCTGCAACTAATTTTAAAATTGTATCCGTTTCATTCGCGAGGTAGGCAGAATAAATTTTGTCACGGAGAGAATTAGTACCCAATTGTGCCATAGGACGCCTTCATCAATGAGTAAAGAGAATATGGCTATTATATATGAGAATAGACAGTCATAGTGCCTAAAATTTCAATATAATTTAGATTTAAATCCTATTTTATTGATAAATTTAATACTTAGACCTAGATTTCTAGAAATTTTAAGGCAAAAGGATTAGTCACTAAGATCGCGGATTTTTCTCTGATATTTCGTCAATAAATTCACAAGTTACAAAGAGCATATCAACGGTTTCCCCGTCCTTAGACAGCGGCATAATAATATCTTCAGTCGCTTTGAAATCTGAATTTTTACCCACATAAGGCGTCTGTCCGGCGAGCGGTTGGCGAGTTTCAACAACTTGGGCGCAATTATAAAATATTTTGCTGTCCGGACCCTGACCTTTAAAATCAAGCTCTCGCATTGTTTTCCCGGTGTTGTCAGTATGTAGCATATGTAACGTCACTTTAGTGCCAACGAGACGATATTTGAAATCTAATGGCTCCGCTAACACATCCACTAATATTACATTTGGAAGAAATGACAGCATATCGGAAGGCGACATATCCGCGCGCGACGGCATAGCACGCGCACCGCGCAATCGCTCCCAATATGCGAGGGATGAAATGTTTACTGGACTTCTAAGGTTAACATCCAGTTCTATCGAGCCAATCAGAGCGTTATCCAATTTCGCCCCGGCCGCCGCTATCGATGCGCGTAATTTTAAATGTCATACAATCCGATTTACGCTTGATACCCTAATAACTTCTTAAATCCAATTTTGGAAACGCCTGTCGTAGACGAATTCACTATTATTAACTGATTATGGACGAATTCCAAAGGAAGAAATACCTGTTTTACGTAGGGGCGCCGCCAGTTCCGCAAAATCACAGAGAATCTTTCGCGTATCCCTCGGATCAATTATTTCATCTATCAGGAACCGTTCTGCTGTCCGGAATGGCGATCGAAGACGATTAAGGCGTTCCTCAATTTCTTCCAGTTTCTTTTCGGGGTCATCAGAAGCAGCCAAATCCGCTTTATAAGCAGCTTCAAGACCACCGGCGATAGGCAACGAGCCCCAATCGCCGGATGGCCATGCATATCGCAAGTTGAAACGGCCGGAGTTCATATGCGCGGCGCCGGCCACACCATACGTCTTCCGCACGATCATTGCACACCAGGGAACCGTGGCCTGGAAAATTGCCGTCATCGCTCTTACGCCATGACGAATGGTAGCCTGGTCTTCAGCTTGGCGGCCCACCAGAAAACCCGGAATATCCACCAAATGCACAACAGGCATATGAAAGGTTTGGACGAGATCGACAAACCGCGTCACTTTCTGTGACGCCTCGGCTGTCCAGGCACCGCCATAATGATAGGGATCACTGGCGATAATCGCGACCGGCCAGCCATCAAGCCGTACAAATCCAGTAATGATTGACCGGCCCCAGCGCTTTCCGATTTCGAAAAAACTACCTTCATCCACCACGGATTCAATGATTTTGCGCATTTTGTAAACTTTACGAGGATCCCGCGGGATTGCCTCAATAAGACTTTCTTCCCGGCGGTTCGGATCATCGTTACATTCTGTTCTCGGCGGCAGGTCGTAAACAGAAGACGGCAAATAAGAAAGAAATCGCCGCGCGCGCTCGAAAGCCTCTTCTTCGGTTTTCGCTTCATCATCCACCGCACCATTTCGCGTGTGAATATCCGACCCACCAAGTTCGTTTTTTGTCAGAGTTTCACCAGTACGGGCAACCACAGGCGGGCCTGCAACAAACATCTGCGATGTTTCCTTGACCATGACAGAATAATGACTGGCGGCGACACGTGCCGCTCCCAGACCTGCCGTTGATCCCAATGCAAGCGCAACAACGGGAACTTTTGCCAGATTATCAACCATAACTTCCCAACCACTAACAGCTGGGACGTAAGTCCGACCTTCGGTTTCAATGGTTTTGACCGATCCGCCGCCGCCGGTTCCATCGACAAGTCGGATCAAGGGCAATTGCAAGGTGTTTGCCATATCCTCAACATGGATCAGTTTTTCGCGTATCCCCGCATCATTTGCGCCACCACGAACTGTGAAATCATCCCCGGCGACAACGACCCGCTTTCCGTCGACGCGCCCGCGGCCAGTGATCAGATTTGCCGGTTGTAAATCGAGAAGATTTCCTGCGTCGTCATATTCCGCTTTACCGGTGATGGAACCAACTTCCTCGAAGGAGCCAGGATCAAGCATTTTGTCAATTCTATCGCGAACCGTCAGCTTTCCGGCATTGACATGACGCGCAATTTTTTCTGCGCCACCCATTTGTTTCGCAAGCTTTTGGCGACGTTTTAGCTCTTCAACTTCTTTTTCCCAGCTCATGGAATTCCCTTTTTGTTTTTATTTTATGGAATTGTAGTGGCGCCAAAATCAAACTGATCATTGCAAGGTAACCAATCTAATCTACAAGACCCCTTTGCGACTGTCTCTGATTTTATAAATATCCTGATCGTCAAAACCTCGGATTTTACGTGTTCCATTGGATTCGATAAGAAATTGCTCATTCAAGGCATCCTTCACCGGACCATTGATCGTAATTTCCATAGCTTCCGAGCATTCTTGTAAGCGGGACGCAAGATTCACCGCCGGTCCAAAGATATCATATACATATTTCTGGATTCCGACGACTGACCCGACAACCGACCCTGACGCAATTCCGATCCGGCATCGCCATTGGTTTGGATGCCCCTGATTCCGGCGATCCAAATATCTAATAAATCTTAGAGCCGTGTTCGCAACGGCACGGGCATGATCTGGTGTTGGATCGGGCAATCCTGCCACGGTAATATAGGCATCACCTATGGTCTTGATGCGTTCACACCCAAACTGTTCGCCAATCCGATCAAAGGCGCTATAAATATCATTGAGTTCGCTGACTGTAACACTTGGGTCTGCAGATGCGGCCATTTCCGTAAAGCCGACGAAGTCCAGCATAAGGACGGATACCGGATCATAGAGCTTCGGTGTAACAACTCCGAAGGTTTTGAATTCCTCATAAACCGAACGTGGCATCATATTCAGCAGCAGCTTCTCGACCTGTTCTTTTTCCCGTTTAATCTCGCGTGTGTTACGTTCAACCATCATTGAATAGGAATCAATCATGGATTCCATTTCGCGGATACGAGAAATATTCTGACATACAAGGACAATAAAGCTGCCTTCAGTTTCCGTCGTTAGCGTGAAGTCCGCGGCAAATATCATTGTCCGTCGTTTTTTTCGAAAGTTCAATTCCGCAGTAAAGCGCTGGTTGGCGAGAAGTTGCTCGCGAAGTTCCTTCTCGTCAAATTCAGGCAATAACTTCGATAGTGTATCCTGATCCGGCTGCGGCGCAAACCATTCGACAAAAGTATCATTCTGAAAACGAAAGCTGAAATCATCCGCATCCAGAAGCGCGACACCTACCCCTATGGCCCGTAAGAGCTGCTCATTAATTGCTGCAATAGACATGTTCTATCCTATTATTATTCCACGTCTGATTTCTAATGCTTCCATGACAGTTTCCATATCTTCTACAGAAAACCCATGATCCAGAAGTGTTTGTGCCATTACCTCCTTCAATTCATCCATATGCTCGTTCTTTATTTCGAGATGGGAATGAAGCTGTTTCAAGTGGTCGTCCGAATAAGAGGACGGGCCACCTAACAAGGACGCTATAAATTTCGTTTGATGATCGATTTGTTTAGTCATCTCCGTATCGTCGAAAAACGGGCCAATTTCGTCACTGTCAAGCAGGCGATCATAGAAATCCAGGACAACGCGGCTTACCGCTGAAAACCCGCCGTATTTTTCAAAAAGTGTTTGATCAGCCATCGTCCTAAATTCCTTGTTTGTTGCAGCTATGTTATTCTTCGCAGGAGATCACAAAAGAAAGGATAATATCCCGCTATTACTATGTCGAGTGTTTCCTATATTTCTCAACAATCCAATGTTCGGCTGTCATCTGACGACCAATTCTTCAACATTACGCAAACAGCCTTCCATACATTTCTTTAACCCGATTTTTTTACGCCACGAGTATCTGGTTATTATCAGGACTATTTCTATTTACCTGCCCATCGGTTCCAACATTGTCGGCGCGCACCATATCAAGCCAGTTCGAATAAAAAGTCTGCCCCTGATATGCCCAAGGACACGGCGATACTTTATCCAGGTTCGTTCTGGAAAATTGGTAATCAGGTTTTGTCGGTGACAGTCCTTTTGCCAAATCGCGCTGGAACTCGACATTCAAAGTATCCACCTCATATTCAAAATGATTAAAGATAAAGGTCTGTTTCGCCAATTGATCTTCCAATATGGCCGGCCCTGTCGTTGCTGAACCGGCAATAATCTTTATGGAAGGCAAGCGGAACAAGTCACTGTAATCTACCGCCGAATGGCGGGAAACCGGTGTTAGCAGCGTATCTGACAGGCCACAAAGCAAATCTGAATTTGTATCAAAGACATCTTGAACTTCGACGCCGAAGGCTTTGACCGGAAGATTGATTTTCGCCACCTCATGGTAGTGATACAGGGCAGCTTGTGCGGCCCAGCACACAAAAACAGTCGGCAGCCTGTTTCTTGTGATTGCGCTCAAAACCCGGGTCATTTCTGCCCAATAGTCGACATCTTCGAACCGGCGTTTTTCAACTGGCGCTCCCGTAATAATAAGGCCGTCTAACGCTTTGATTTTTTCCTCGTCGATAAGATCATAATGTCGGCGCAAGTGATAGGGCCCGCTCGTCCGGCAAACTTGAGTGTTCATGCGAAAAAGTTTGAGAGAAACATTTAGATCATCCCGGCCTAACCGGCGAGCGAATTGTCGTTCAGCCGCTTGCTTGTCCGGCATCAGGTTCAAAAGCCCGATAACCAGCTCCGGCTTAGTAGTTCCTTCAAAAACCATTTGCCCTTCCTCACGGAGCTGACGGGCACAGGGTAATCCTTTATTGACACAAATTGGCATGGGTCTACTCCTTTTTGTAAAAAATAATCAAATGTGAGCTAGCCGGTCGCCTTCTCGAGCGCCTGCGAGATATCCGCCAAAATATCGTCTATATGCTCGATACCAACGGACAGCCTGATGTAACCAGGCGTAACGCCGGCAGCCAACTGCTGTTCCGAACTTAGTTGCTGATGTGTTGTTGTGGCGGGATGAAGGGCAAGCGTTCTGGTATCCCCGATATTGGCGACGTGATACACCATTTCCAGGGCATCAATAAAGCGCAAGCCCGCATCCCGTCCGCCTTTAATTTCGAAACCGACCAGCCCGCCGAACCCCTTCGGCATATGCTGATCTGCCCATCTCTTTTTCTCTCCCTCCAGTTGGGAGGGATGAATGACCGTTTCTACTTTGTCATTCTGCGACAGGTAATCAGCGACGGCTTGTGCATTTATCGTATGCTCTCGCATCCGAAGTGGCAGTGTTTCCAATCCTTGAATAAACTGAAACGCATTAAACGGGCTCATGCAGGGTCCAAGATCCCGGAGCATTGTAACCCGCGCCTTGATGATATACGCGACCGGGCCCATTGGCTTGGTGGCTTCGGTCCATACCGCGCCGTGATAACTTGGGTCAGGCGTGTTGAGCATGGGGAACCTATCGGCATGCTTTTCCCAGTCGAATTGACCACTATCAATGATCATTCCACCAATGGACGTGCCATGTCCCCCGACATATTTTGTTGTTGAGTAAACGACAATATGGGCCCCGAAATCAAACGGTCGGCATAAGACGGGCGCTGCTGTATTATCCATAATGAGAGGAATTCCAATTTCTTCGGCAATAACGGCCACGTCAGAGATGGGGAAAACCTGCAATTTCGGATTTGGCAATGTTTCCGCATAGTACGCCCTGGTTCGCTCATCTGTTGCCCGCCGAAAATTTTCGGGATCGGATGGATCGACGAAACGAACTTCGATACCCATTGTTTTGAAAGTGTTGGCAAACAGGTTCCAGCTCCCCCCATATAAATCCGTCGAGCTGACAATATTGTCGCCTGTCGCCGCAATATTCTGAATGGAAAGGGCGGTTGCAGCCTGGCCGGAACTTACAGCCAACGACGCAACGCCGCCTTCCATGACAGCCATGCGTTGTTCCAGAACGTCTGTCGTGGGGTTCCCAATACGGCTGTAAATCGGCCCAAGCTCTTGCAGGGCGAAACGGGCGCAGGCGGTTTCCACGTCGGGAAATTGGAAAGAGGTGGTCTGATGCATCGGTACCGCAACAGAACCAGTCGATGGATCTCCCCTGAAAGAAGCATGCAGGGCAATTGTTTCCGGGTTTGTAAAGTTTGTCATGTCATAATCCTCACTTCTAAAATTGATACGGAAAATATTTGCTAGGCGACCCAACGCAAAGCTTCTGTGCCAGTTACGCGGTATTGCTCGACTTCCAAAATATGATGGAGAATTCTGGGGTTTACCCATTCAGCGGCATTTACGGGGGCCATATGGCCAAGGCATGGCATCATGGCCAGTTTCGCATTCGGGATGATCTGTGCAATCATGCTGCTGATCTGTTGTGTCACGTGCTGCGAATCCAATCCGACCATCATCATGGTTGGAACATTTATTGTCGCCAGTTCTTGCAGGGTCACTGTTTCTTCAAAGGCGCGGACAAAATTCTGTGAGACCGCATCAATCTGCGAAACAAAGTTCGCCTGTGTAACAGACGGCATTTGCGCCCACGTCCCGTCGCCGTTCCAGTAATCGATGAAAGTTGCCATCCCGGCCGCCGGTATATTTTCGGCAATTGCCGTGCTCAGGCTATCTGCAACCATCTTCATTTCATTGAAGAACTGCTGATTTCGATCTGTAGTGTCTTGCAACAGACAAAAAAGAACTGGTTCATAGACAGTCAAACTGACCAACAAGTCGGGACGCAATATCGCGATTTTCATGGCGACGGCCCCACCATAGGAATGACCGACGAGATGCACCGGCTGCCCCAGTTTTTCAATTTCGCGGATAATCGGATCCGCATCAGCGGCAAAACCGTTTTGTGATCCGGCGACCGGTTGGGCCCCGTAACCCGGTAAATCCGGCGTGATGACATAAAAACGATCTTCAAGATATTCACAAAGGGACCGCCATTGTTTTGACGTAGAGGCGGAACCGTGTAAGGCCATAACGGGGGCTGTTGTGAAATCTGTGTAGGTCATTTTGTCGCTCCATGCGGCTAGTTGCTTATGACCCTAGTTATCCTCTTATGTTGTTTCAGTTCTTTGTCTAAAAAGCAGGTTTAATGCTTCAATTGTTAAAATACAAAAACACATAAAAACACATATTTTCTGTACTTTTGTGGAATTTATGTGGTTTTATGTTGTTGATTGCTGAAACAATTGAAACAAAACTGCTTCTATTAGATAATCGATTGAAACAGAGTTGCGCTAACCTGAAATCATGAATGGTATCGAAAAAATGTTAATGTCTTCAGCTAATCAAGAGACGCCCACCACCTCTTTCGCGTCTTTTACAGCCGGAGGGCGCATAATTACTGCCGCCCATGAATTTGATCAGCTGTCGCTGAACGGATCGAAGGCCGACACGCGAGCAGCTGTTCTGGAAGCCTATTTGAAACTGCTGGATCATTTTGATCAGGAAGAATTCACGCCGACGGCTGCCACCCTTAAATCGGCGTCTGAGAAATGGGGTGACGATCAATCTGCGGCGATTGAAGCCAGATTGGCAAACGGCGATTGGCGCCTACTTTCCGGTTATTCAACACCCGATGGCGGCAGTGTTTTACTCAGCGTTGATATAAACAAACAAAAATCGAAAAACGAGTTTTCGGAATTTATGCTGCAAAACAGCCCCTTGCCTGTTTGGGCCAATGATGCGGAAACTGGTGAGTTAGTTTACGCCAATACGGCAACCCACACCCTTTATAAAAAAGCAACCGCTGACAACAGCGAACAGGGTATTAAGAAATTTTTCGCCAAAAATAATGAAGATCCCTCTTTCAGGACACTGATGAAAACCGGGTATGACGACAATTATACATTTGTCACAAAAAATGCCGGTGGCGAGGAACTCTGGTTTAGTGGTGCCGCGCGTATTCTGCAGTCTGGCGAAAAGGATATTATTGTCACGACAACTCAAGACGTTACAGACAAGAAACGTCAAGAAGAAGAAATCAACAAGGCTAAGGAAATTTTATCAGATGCAATTGAAAGCCTGAGCGAAGGCTTCGCTCTTTATGACGAAGACGGTATCCTCGTCATGTTAAACGACAAGTATCGTGAAATGAATTATGGGGTAAAAGATCTTCTCGAGCCCGGCTTGAACTGGGAAATACTTGTCCGGGAATCGGCGCGGCGGGGCATTTACGCCGATGCCATTGGCAGAGAAAATGAGTGGGTCAACGAACGCCTGGAAAATGGCGCAGAATTCATTCAGAATTTCGAGCTATGGCATGCCGATGGCAATTGTTACACGGTTTCGGTTCACCCGACCAAGCTAGGCGGCTTCGTCGTGACGCGCATGGATATAACGGCGGAAAAACAAGCGGATGAAATGCGTCGGGAGGCGGATATTCTGCTGCATAAGGTTCTCGAAGCTTGCCCGGCAAACGTCCTTATGGCCCGAATAGGGGACGGCAAAATAATCTATCGGTCTCCCGCCGCCCGGGAGCTTTTCGGCAATACTGAATCAACAAAAGATCATTATGTATATCCCGAAGACAATGCAGATTATTTGACTGATTTGCTACCAACGGGCCGTATCGATGATTTCGAAACATTATGTACTCGGCCAGACGGCACTCTTTTTCCAGCAGCGATATCCGCGCAAGTAATTGATTACCGTGGCGAAGACGTGATTGTTTCCAGCACAATTGATTTAACGGAGCAGCTTCAGGCTCGCCAGGAGATATCTTCGGCCGCGAAACGCCTGACCGACGCCATTGAATCCCTGGATGAAGGTTTCGCTCTGTTTGATTCAGAACACGAGCTGGTCACCTATAACAATCTGTACCTGGAATCCAACAAACCGCTGAAAGAAATTATCAAGCCCGGTATCCGCTTTGATGAAATCCTCTATGCCGCAGCAAATGTGACCCGCCAGAAAGATATCGAGCCCTTCATCGACGCCTATGAAGAAAGCAAGGAAACCGGGAACGTCCGAGCCGGACGACGGGATATCGAAGAAGAAGACGGCAGAATTTATTCCACTTCCATTAATCCGACGTCAGAAGGCGGATTTGTTGTAACACGCCTGGATGTGACGAAGCACAAGGAAATGGAGGCTGAACGACGTGCCGCGGACGAGGTTGTCCGCCAGGTCCTGGAGGCCTGTCCGGTCCCGCTTCAAATGATTAAATTTGACGATGGCGAATTATTATTCCGAAGCCCGGAAACGAAATCATTGCTTGGTGATTCACCTTCGTCGCGGTCCTATTTTGTCGATCTCAGAGCTTTTGACGCCTACCGCGCCGAGCTTCAGAAAAATAAATTCATAAACAACTATCGAATCGAACTTTACAATGCCAAGGGAGAGCCGTTTTGGGGTGCTATTTCCTGCCGCCTTATTGACTTCAGGGGCGAACAGGTCATCGTCGCAAACACCCGCGACCTGACGGAAGAACTATCCCTGCAAGAAGAACTGGCGCGGCAGCGGGAGATCTTGTTCCAAAGTGAAAAAATGTCGGCATTAGGTGAACTTTTGGCGGGTGTCGCCCATGAACTGAACAATCCCCTGTCAATCATCGTCGGCCATTCCCTGATGATGCAGGAAGAAGTCACGACGCCCGGAACAGAGCGGCGTGTCGAAATCATCAGTAACGCGGCCCAGAGATGCGCAAAAATTATCAAAACGTTCCTCGCCATGGCCCGGCAAAAGCCAGCCGAAATGCAGGATATTGATATGAATATGGTCATCGCAAGTGCCCTGGATGTTACGGATTTCGCCTCTGGTAAAGGCGGCATGGCGCTTGAACGCGATCTGATGGAAAATTTACCGCTAGTCAATGCCGATGCGGATCAAATAACACAAGTCGTTGTCAATCTCGTCATCAACGCAGAGCAAGCGATTACAGCCAGCGGTAAACCGGGTCAGGTAACGCTCAAAACGTCCTATGATCCAGGATCCTCAGAAGTGATCATTCGGGTCGCTGATAATGGACCCGGTATTCCGGAAGCCATATCGGCACGCATTTTCGAGCCGTTTTTTACGACGAAGGAAATTGGTCAGGGAACCGGTATCGGATTGGCCTTCTGCCATCGGATACTAGAATCACATAATGGCAGTATAACCGTTAAATCAACGGAAGGAATTGGGACGGAATTCACCTTACGCCTGCCCGCAAAATCTGGTCTTGTAAGTGCCTTATCACAGTCACCAGAAATAAATCGATCTGCGTCAGCCTGTACCATTCTGGTTGTTGATGATGAAGCCGATGTCGCCGAACTCATGCAGGAAATTTTGACTAAAGAGGGCTTCGACGTCAGCATTGCCGAAGACGGGAACGACGCTCTGGAAAAAATCTCCAAACATACCTATGGCCTGATTTTAAGTGATTTGAACATGCCGGGCCTCGACGGCAAGGGTTTGTATGAGCAAATCAAAACTCAATATCCGGATCGTCTGGACCGGATTGGATTTATTACTGGGGATACAATGAGTAAGGACGCGCAGCAATTCCTTAAACACGCGGAAAGACCAAGTATGGAGAAGCCCATCAATCCGCGTGAACTCAGAAATCTCGTATACGATATGTTGGAGGAGATCGGGGAACCGGTGAAGAAACATGACAAATGAAAATGCCCATATACTCGTCTGCGACGACGAAAACGATGTTCGGGAAATGCTCAAGGAATATCTTGAAAAACGCGGATTTAAAGTAAGTGAGGCCGGCAATGGCGTTGAGCTGAGAGATGTTCTTGAGAAGGAAGAAATTGATCTGATTTTGCTGGATATAAACATGCCCGGCGAAGATGGGCTCTCAATATTGCGATCTGTCAGGGCCGAAAAAGACATCTGTGTTGTCATGTTAACGGCGGCAGGCGAAGTCGTTGACAGGATCATCGGACTGGAAATGGGGGCGGATGACTATTTGGGTAAACCCGTTGATTTACGAGAGCTCGAAGCGCGGGTTAAAGCGGTTCTTCGGCGCCGCGAAAGCAGTAAAATGACGTCTGCCAAATCGACAAACAGTAAAACCGCCGCCTTCGGAGATTGCCGGCTCGACCTGGAAGCCGCAAAGCTCTTCGGTGGTGATGGTCTGGAAATCGCAATTACGGCCATGGAATTCAGCCTCCTGAAGGTATTCGCGGAAAACCCGAAACGTGTCCTCAACCGGGATCAGATTTTGGAACAGGCCCACGATCGGGGTTGGGATCCTTTTGACCGGAGTGTCGATATCCGGATATCCCGTATTCGCCGCAAAATTGAGCCGATCCCGGAAAAGCCCCAGATCATCAAAACCATTCGCGGCATCGGCTATCTCTACGATCCGGAGGTCGCGTAAACTCCTCGCCGCAAGCTGCGTGAGGCCTACTCTGGAAGCGGTACGAACTCCGTTTCCTCTGGCACCGCGTCAAATCGTTGAGCCTGCCAATCTTCCTTGGCCTGCTCAAGAAGAGATTGCTGTGTAGAGACAAAATTCCAATACATTAATCGAGGTTCCGGTAAGGTATCGCCGCCCAGCACAGCAATCACACTGGGTTTTCGAGCCAGTAGCTCAGCTGCTGTCTTGTTTTTAAGGACTGCCAGTTCGCCAGCCATCACAAGCTGGTTTTCAATCTCGATTTCACCTGAAACGACATAGACAGCAGCTTCCTCGTAATCTGGCTGCAGAAGTATTTTGCGCGTCGCCTGAAGTAAAATATCTGCGAAGAAAAGTCGGGTGAAAGTTGAGACCGGCGATTGCTGGCCGAAAAGTTCCCCGGCAATAAGCCGCCCTGTCCACCCCTCACCAGAAATTACCGGAAGCGCCTGCTTGGGCGTATGAACGAAAGCCGGTTCGGTTTCTTCATGTTCCTTGGGCAGAGCGACCCATAACTGCAACCCATTGAGCGCCTGATGGGAACTCCGGGCGAGTTCGCTGCTCCGCTCCGAGTGGACGATCCCTTTGCCCGCCGTCATCCAATTCACATCGCCGGGAAAAATCTCCTGCAGGGATCCCAAACTATCGCGGTGCAGGATCGACCCGTCGTAAAGATACGTCACCGTCGCAAGCCCGATATGAGGATGCGGCGGGACATCGACACCCTGCCCGGCAGCGAGGACCGTCGGGCCCATATGATCCAGAAAGACAAAAGCACCGACGGAGCGTCGTTTTGCGACCGGCAGAATCCGACGGGCGGTCAGGCCGCCCAGATCCTTCGGTTTTCCGGAAATAATCCGCTCGATGCTTCCATGGGTCATAACAGATTTTCCGCTTATTGGGCCGTCCAGCCACCATCCATTGACTGCAGACTACCGGTAATATTTTCGGCCGCATCACTGCATAAAAACATGGCCATCGCCGCCACCTGTTCAATGGTCGCAAATTTTTTGGTCGCCGCCGCGGCCAACAAGACGTCGTTAATCACTTCTTCTTCCGTTATCCCCCGGCTTTTGGCGGTATCCGGAATTTGTTTTTCGACCAGGGGTGTCCAGACATATCCGGGGCAAATGGCATTTACCGTGATATTGTCCCGGGCAACTTCAAGTGCCGCGGTTTTTGTCAAACCCGCCACACCATGTTTTGCCGCCACATAAGCCCCTTTATTGGGCGAAGCGACAATGGCATGGGCAGAGGCAGTGTTGATTATTCTCCCCCAACCGCGTTTTTTCATCAACGGAATTGAAAACCGCATAGTGTGGAAAACCGATGAGAGATTAATGGCAATAATGGCATCCCATGTTTGCGGCGGAAAGTCTTCGATAGGGGAGACAAACTGTATCCCGGCATTATTCATGAGAATGTCGATACCGCCGAATTCCGCATCCGCCGTCTGGATTAAATCTTCGATCTCATCCGGTTTCGTCATATCCGCATTGTGATAGAGACAGGTAATATCATTTTCGTCCGCCAGCGATTGTCGAAGCGTTTCAATCTCCGCCGCATCGCCGAAACCGTTAATGACGAGGTTACAACCTTCTGCCGCCAGGGCGCGGGCATAGCCCTCTCCTATACCGGAAGTCGAGCCTGTGACAACAGCCACTTTATCTTTCAACATAACGTCTCTTTTCTAAAAGTTTTAAAATTCAAATGCCCAGGGTCAGGAACCTAGAGAGGCCAGAAAAACAATATGGCGGGCACCGCTACTGCGATGACCAGAATCTCCAAAGGAAGTCCCATCCGCCAATAATCGCCGAATTTGTACCCACCCGGACCCATAATCAACGTATTATTTTTATGGCCGATCGGCGTCAGGAAAGCACACGACGCCGCAACGGCAACGGCCATAAGGAACGGGTCAGCACTCACGCCCAACCTGTTGGCGATATCCAAGGCAATGGGGGCCCCGATTACTGCCGTCGCCGTATTGTTCAGAACATCCGATAATGTCATCACAACAAGCATCAAGACAAAAAGAACCGCCATAATTGACAGACCGGAGGTTAGATCGACGATACCGCCCGCTATCAAAGCCGTTCCGCCCGACGCCTCCAGGGCCGCGCCCAGCGGAATCATCGATCCGAGCAGCACAATCACCGGCCACTCCACCTGATGATAAACCTCCTGTATGGGGACAATATCAAGCGCCACATAAGCAACGACGACAATCGCCAGAGCAACGGCCAGATATAGCCCGCCAAAACTTGCAACGGCAATCGCCGCCGCAAATATACCGGTGGCCAGCCAGGCCCGCCGATATTGCGTGACAGACAAACCCCGTTCGGCAAGCGGTAAGGTGCCGAGCCATTGCGCGACCGCCGGAACCCGGTCACTGGGTCCCAGAAGCAGCAATATATCCCCGGCTTCAATATCAAGATGCCGGACGCGGTCGCGAAATTTCTTACCCTGACGAGATACGCCCAGCAGGGTCACGCCATGGCGAGATAAAAGCCGAACAGAAATCGCCGACCGCCCTTCAATACGAGAATCCTTCGGCACAACAACTTCGCTGAGGACCATACCGCCAGAGGCGACTTTCTCGTGGCGCTTTTCCCCGTCAAATTCCAGCTTCAATGCACCGCGAAACTGGTCAATGGCTTTCGGTCCGGCGTCCACGACCAGTATATCACCGGCGCGAATTTCCACATTGCGGGCCTGTCCGGCCAATCGTTTATGGCGGCGGACCAAACCAACAACAGCCACGTCATTGTCGTCGGCCGTATCATCGAGATCCCGAACCAGCATACCGATGGCTGGCGACTCTTCGGGAACAACCAATTCCGCCAAATATCCTTCCAGATCCAACAATTCGCCAGTCGGACTCTTTGCATCGCGAATGCCGGGAATCAGCCGCCACCCGATAAGGGCGACGAAAAGAATACCAACAGTCGCGCAGACCAGGCCCACCGGGGCAAAATCAAACATTGAAAAAGGTTCACCCAGCGCTTGTTCGCGGTACGACGCGATAATGATATTGGGGGGCGTCCCGATTAAGGTAATCAAGCCGCCAAGGATAGTGGCAAAGGCGAGGGGCATAAGCGTCAGGCGTGGCGCCCGCTTTGCTTTGGCCGCCGCCTGCAAATCCACGGGCATCAGCAAGGCCAGTGCCGCGACATTATTCATAAAGGCGGAAAATATGGCGCCAAGCCCGCTCATGGCCGCAATATGCCCGGACAGCTTTAAATCGAGGGCCGTCAGTTTACGTGTAATAAGATCGACGGCGCCAGAATTCACCAGGCCCCGGGAAACGATCAATACCAACGCTATAATCACTGTGGCCGGATGTCCAAACCCCGAAAACGCCAGATTGGTCGGCACCAGCCCAAGAACCAGCGCAACAATCAAGGCGACAAAAGCAACTAGATCATAGCGCCAACGGCCCCAGATCAGCATCGCAAAGACGACACCAAAAAGTGAAAAGAGTAAAATCTGATCGGTTGTCATGCAGACTTCTTCAGCATAGCAGCCATCATCTGATGAATAAGGTTGACGGCTTTCAGCGGCCGGACCATTACCTTGAATTCCGTAATTCTGCCGTCTTCGCCCCAGGTGATGATATCGACGCCATTTAGGGTGATGCCGTCGACAACTGTTGTGAACTCGAGAATGGCTTCCCGTTCGCCAACAACTTCGCGGACGTACGTGAATTCACCTGAAAAAAGCACATGAAACGCAGCCGTCAAATACATTTGCGTAATTTGCTTGCCCTGCTGCGGCGCATGGACAACTGGCGAATGAAAGACAACGTCCTCATGAAGTAAATCGTCAAGGCCCGCCGGATTTTGGGTTTGAACCAGCTCATGCCAGGTTTTTAGCGTATTCTCGATCATTTAATATGCTTTCGTCAGAACTAAGATAGTGACGGCTCCTGATTGACCATTTCCACCCGCACATCACGTTGCGGAAAGGGAATACCAACTCCAGCCTCTTTAAATGCTTGCCATAATTTCACCAGAACTTCACTGGATACATTGCGACAGCCGGACTCCGGATCAGCTATCCAGAACCGTAATTCAAGATCAATAGCACTGTCTCCAAACCCGCGCATCAAACATTTTGGGGCGGGATCCTCCAGCACTCTGGAAACCTCTCCTGCTGTTGCTTCAATAAGCGAAATTGTTTTTGGAATATCAGAGTCATAGGCAACACCGATAGGAACGCGCAGACGTACATTCTTTGAACTATAGGACCAGTTGATGACCTGTTGTGTGATCAGATCTTCGTTGGGGATAAGATATTCCATGGAATCTCGGGTAATAACCGATGCGTAGCGTGCTCCCATGGTATGGACGCGACCATATGTGGTGCCGACTTCAATGACATCACCCGGTTTAATGCTACGATCCAGCAGCAAAATAATCCCGCTGATGATATTGGAAACGATTTTTTGCAGACCAAAACCGATCCCGACGCCAAGGGCACCACTGAAAACCGCAAAGGCCGTAATATTGATGCCGGAATTGGATAAAATGATCAGGATTGCGGCAGAAACCAAACCAACCCGGATTAATTTTGACGTCAATACTTGAACAGAAGGCGTAAGCGCCTTGGATTTATTTACCCGTGCTTCCAGAAACCGGGAAAGACCGAAGGTTATCCAGAAGACAACAATACCGGCGACAATTGCCTTGGCTATTCCGAGCATGGAAATGCGCGTTTCGCCCAGATTAAAAGCGAGGCCATTCAAAAAAGTGAGGGTCGGCTCTAGCAACTCCAGAATACTCAGGGCCGTGATAACCCATATACAAATCGCAACGAGCCGGGCCCAAACTTTGTTCTCCGCGAGGCTGGTCACAATATTAATAAGGATCCAGGCGCTCAACAGGGAACAGGTAACGCTCAAAATTACCGACGGTGGCCCAACCCCCTGAAAAATCGCCAGAACGACAAATTCAATGACAAGCCAAAGAAGCGGCAGGGAAAGCCCCGACAAAATGTCGACCGCCCGAAAAAAGGGTGATTGAGGCTGCAAATTCCGAGTTAGGGATTTTAAACCTGCCTGAACACGCCCTTGCGCAAAATATGCAATGCAAAAGCCGACAACGACCACCGCGACTTGCGCAAGCACATCAATATCGGTGCCATGCTCGACAACCCGTTCCCAACCTGACAGTAAATAGTCTTTTACTTCCTGAATATTCATCCCTGGAAGCTTAACTTGAACCACACGGGATTCAAACAATTAAAGGCAAGTCTTATTGCAAAATTACGGTTATTGCTCTTCTGAAGTCGTTTCTGTCAGGCCAAGAAAAGCGTCGAGAAGTTTCGGGTTTGCTTTGGCATCTGCCGCAGATCCCTTCCAGACTGTCTTTCCTGATTCCAGCACACACACATCTTCTGCAACCTCCAGAGCGCGGGCCGTATTTTGCTCAACGAACAATAAAGTAATTCCTTCGCCTCTCAGGCTAGCGAGGGCCGCATAGCACATATCGATCACTTTTGGCATCAATCCCAGGGACACTTCATCGATCATCAAAAGTTTGGGTTTCGCCATCAGGGCCCGGCCGATTGCCAGCATCTGCTGCTCGCCGCCGGACATTTTTCCGGCGAACTGATCGGCTCTTTCGGCCAACCGCGGAAACAAGTCAAACACCCGATCCCGGTTTCCCTTTTCTTCTTCCTTGGGCCGCGAATAGCCGCCAATGGTCAAATTTTCGGTGGTCGTTAAATCCGGGAACAGGCGGCGTCCTTCTGGTGCAACGGCGATGCCCAGATGTACTCGCTGCCGGGCTGGTAAATGGGTGATATCCTCGCCGTCAAACATCACGGACCCCTGCGTGACCTGAACATGACCGGCGATCGACATTATGGTCGATGATTTACCGGCCCCATTTGGTCCCATCAACGCAAAAACGCTTCCGGCCTCGACGGTTAAATCAAGACTGTCCACCGCTGTAAATTCGCCGTACCCGCAGGCAAAATTCTTAAGCTGCAGCATTGTCACCCTCCCCGCCCAGATAGGCGCGGCGTACCACTGGATCTTTCATAACGACTTCCGGGGCGCCATCACCGATTTTTCGGCCATTATCCTGAACCACCAATCTTGTGCAGATACGCATCACCTCGCCGAGATTATGCTCAATCAGAATAATGGTCATATCATCGCCTTGCAGGTCCTTTATGGTGTCTGCAAGCCTTTCCGCTTCCGCATGGTTCAAACCGGCCAACGGCTCATCCAAGAGAACAACCTTAGGATCAAGGGCCAGCGCCCGGGCAACTTCCAGCCGCTTTAAATATCCAAGAGAAAGATTGGCAGGTTCGGCGTTCGCCGCATCGGCAATTCCCACTCGATCCAGGATTTTGAGGGCTGTCTCCCGCTCCGTTCGTTTATCAGTCTTGAAAAGGGCGGCAAGCGGATTCGCCGTTTTCCGGTAGCCAGCTGCCAAGGCCACATTGTCAAGCACCGTGAGATTATGAAGCGGGCGAACCAATTGTTGAGATAATCCCATGCCTTTTCGGATACGCGCATGTATGGGCATGCCGATCAGCTCCTGGCCCATAAGCTGGATACTGCCGGTTTGCGGCGTTACCACACCGGTTATGGCTCGCATCATGGTCGTTTTTCCGGCGCCATTCGGCCCGATAAACCCAAGAAGCTCCCCCTCATCAAGATGGAAAGTAACATCATCAATCGCAGTCACGCCGCCAAATCTAACGGTCACATTCCTGATATCCAGTAGTCGTGTCATTAGGGCGTTCCTTCCATCTTGGAAGATTTCTCAGGATGCAAGCGCGACCATATTTTTTGCGATATTTCAGCAATGCCGCCCGGGCTAAACCGCATGACGGCAAAAAGCAGTCCGCCATATACCAGTAGTTTGTAATCATCAATAAATTGGAACCATTGCGGCAGCAAACTTAGGACAATTGCGGCGAAAACAACGCCCCAGACGGAACCGATACCACCGATCACCACCATGGACAGGATCGAGATGCTTTCAATAAAGCCAAAGCTATCCGGATCGATAAATCGAATATGATGGGCATAAAACGCACCGGCGACACCGGCCAGCGCTGTTCCCATGGCGAAAGCAACCAGTTTGTATCGGGAAACGTTCAGGCCGAGAACCCGCGCCGTATCCTCATCCGCCGCAACAGCGTCAAAAACGAAGCCAAGCCAGGATCGTTTTAAATAGAGGCTATAGATAATTGTGAGGCCGGCGACAAGAAGCGTCAGTGCCATAAAGGCGGGTTTGCCCAGTCCAATGTCCGGAATACCCGCAACGCCCATCTCGCCGCCTACAAAATCCCATTGTCCGACAACCCCCAAAAACAGAAACCCTGCGCCCATGGTCGTGATGGCAAGAAAGTCATCTCGTACCCGAAGCGACGCAAGGCCGACAATAAGACCGAACACGGTGCTCAAAACAGCGCCGGAAACGACGGCAAAGGCAAAAGGATAACCGGCTTTGGTCATCAAGGCTGCGCAATAGGCGCCGATCCCATAAAAAGCCGCATGCCCGAGGCTAATTTGACCACAAAAACCCGTGATAAGGTTCAAGCTAAGGGCTACGGTAACCGCAATCCCCACGGTCGTCAGCAGCGTGATTTCATAGGCGCCAAATCCGAACATCACGCTGCCTTTCCGAACAGGCCCTGCGGGCGCACCATAAGAACAAGAATTAGAAAGGCGAAGGCAATGGCGTCGCGATCCAGATACGCCCCTAAGTAAATCGTGCCAAAAGCTTCGATCACACCGAGGGCCAGCGCGGCGATCAAGGTGCCGCGAACATCGCCCAAACCTCCCAGGACAATTATCGCCAGGGCTTTATAACTGGGAACGGAGCCCATTGTCGGCTCTACCAGATTATTGAGAAGCGCAACCATGACCCCGGCAGCGGCGGCCAGAGCGGATCCAATAAAGAAATTCACATACCGAACCTTGATCGTATCAATGCCAAATGATTCGGCCATTTCCGGATCGGTTACGGTTGCCTTCCAGGCCGTCCCAAATCGGCTTTTACCGGCAATTATCGCCAGGCCACCGAGTAAAATAATCGCCCCAAAGAACATCAGGACCTCCGCCGCCTTAAAATTCATGGCGAAGACAGCAACCTTTTCCTGCAGAGGCGGGTTATCAAACGACAGACCAAAGGGTCCAAAGACAATTCGGA
>Ga0315336_1002220_pt1 | contig 31099 bp, 46 predicted proteins | sample ASW5metaG_FD_204512 | JGI IMG/M metagenome (GOLD analysis project Ga0315336, IMG submission 204512) | Ammonia-oxidizing marine archaeal communities from Monterey Bay, California, United States - ASW #5 | ecosystem: Environmental > Aquatic > Marine > Intertidal zone | place: USA: California...
TAGCCATTAATTCCTCCCGAAAAAATAGAAACCAGTCGCACTGCCTAGATCAGCGCGATCGGACGCACTGGACAGCCCGTGGCTCCGGTGAATTTGACCGGCAGCAGCACGAAACAGAAGGTCGAAGCAGCTTCCTTCGCGATGCTGTCGAAATTGAGATTCTCGATCAGATGGACGCCCCTATCGACCAGCGTGTGCTGGTGGACCGGGAACACCATTTGCGGATTGGGATGGGGCAGCACTTCGACCGCCATGGAGTCGGTGCCGATAGCGCAGACCTTTTGGTCGGTGAGCCACTCGGCGCCTTCCTCCTCGATGCCAGGCTCGCTCTCGGTATACTTGTCGTTGTTCTCCATGAAGTAGCGGCCCCAACCGGTGCGGATCATCACCACATCGCCTGGCTGAATCTCGACCTTGGCCTTTTCGCAAGCCGCCTGGAGGTCCTTCTTGGATACCACGATGCCACCTTCCAGATGGTCGCTGCCATCCTTGTCCGAAACGTCGAGCAAAACGCCTCGCGTCACCATGGGCGGCATCTGTTCCATGCCGAGCTTCTCAAGACCCCAATTGTGGGTATGCCCCTGGTAATGCCAGCCATTGAACATCTCGTCGCCGCAGGTGAAATGGCCCAAGGCGTCAATATGGGTACCGGTGTGGAAGCACATATCGACCCGTTCGGTGAAGACGCCGGGGTCATTCGCGGCATTGAAGTGTTCCTTGGCGATGCGCCGCGTGCTGTCCGCATTGGCCCACATGCCTATGGCATAGGGTCCGATAAATGGCGGAAGCTGTGGCGCACCGGCCTTGATCTCGTGGCTCAGATCAACGATCCGGCCCTGACCGACAGACTTCAATGCGTTGAGCGTGACTTCAGGACTGACAAGATTCATGGCCCCGATTTGGTCATCCTCTCCCCAGGGTGACCGCCGTTCTCCTCTATCCGCCATCTGACTCTTCCTCCCGACTATTAGACTTGCACCTACTACCAAAACTATAGCTGCCAGGAATGGACTGATCCAGCCCGATACGATGGGCGGGACATTCGTGCCCATCTGGTGGCAAGTGCCGGGATTGGGCTAGGGTCATGCCAATCGTTTCGGAGGAGGGACAGGCATGAGTGACCCACGCGTATTGGCCCCGCAGCTTTTGATGGATTCCCAGCAGCTCATCGTCTGCTACGAGGCAGAAGACAAGGCGGCACTGAAGTCTTTGGTGCCCGATGGTTTCGAGGCACTGGAGCCGGGCTACGCATTCACCAATCAGTATTGGGTTCCGAGCGCAGACCAACTCTCCAATGCAAATCACCCCAAGGGCTGGGGCGCCTATAGTCTCACTTATCTGGGCATGGAAATCGCCGGCCATGACCTCTATGACGGCACGGCCACGCGCTGGTGGACCCACTATTACAACAGCTCGCCAACCATGACCCAATACGCGGCGGATCGCGGGATTCCCACCACGGCAGGCGGACGCACCGAGCTAGAGATCGGCAACACCGAGATCGTCGCGACGACCTATCTCGACGGCAAGCCGATCATCCGGACGCAAGCGCGCTACAGTGACAAGGTCAGTCCGCCGATCAGCGGCCAACTGCAATATCTTACGCGGCAAGACGGCGAGTACGAGGTTGGACGCTACCCCTTTGTGGGCGTCACCCAAGAGGACTTCGAACTGGTCTCGCTGGAGTTTCTGGATCCAGCAAGCTCCGTCTATCAGTTGCGGCCCAAGCAGCCCTTTAACGTGAAGACCGCTTTGTTCACGCCGAAGCTGACGGTCTGTTATCCGGGCGGCCAACAAAGCCTGAACGAAACCCCGTTTTAGCGATCCAGCGAATTGCAATGGAGACCGTTATGCAAATTCGTCTTGTCCCAAGCGCGATCCAGGGAGCTTTTGGTCTGGCGCTTCTGGTGACCGCTTTGACGGCACAATTGGCCGTCCCCGCCTTCGCGCAAGAAACCGGCTGGACCGCAGGCGCCCCTATGCCCACGGCTCGATCAGAAATTGCCGCGGCCGAGCTCGGAGGGCGCATCTATGTCGCGGGCGGCCTCGCCCAGTTCGGCACGACGGACGCCTTCGAAGTCTACGACCCCGCCAGCAATAGCTGGAAGGAGCTCGCGCCCTTGCCCGAGGGCCGCCATCACCTCGCCCTGACGGCCTTGGGCGACAAACTCTATTTGACCGGCGGCTACGCGGATTTGAGCTTTTCGCCAAACCGCAAGACCGGCTGGGCCTATGATCCGAAAAAGAATGAGTGGCAGCCAATCGCAGACATGCCGGGGCCGCGCGCGGCACACCGGACCGCCGCGGTTGGCGGCAAGCTTTTTGTGGCGGGTGGCGTCGGTCCCAATCCCCTAGCGCTTTGGGCCTACGATCCGGCGAGCGATAGCTGGGAGGCGGAGCTGGCAGAATTGCCGACCGGCCGCGAGCATCTGACCGTGACAGGCAGTGGCGGCAAGCTCTACGTGATCGCGGGACGTTGGGGAAACCAGAATCTCAAGGTTGTTGAAGCCTATGACCCCGCATCCAATAGCTGGAAGCCGTTGGCAGACCTGCCGGCGCCCCGCGGCGCGCTTACTGCCGCGGTCATCGATGGCCGCATCCACGTCACGGGGGGCGAGGATCTGAATTCGGCCGACACCTACGCCGATCACTGGATCTACGATCCGGCCTCGGACCGCTGGGAACAGGCAGAAGCGATGCCGACTTCCCGCCACGGTCTTGATTCTGCTGCGAGCGGAGGGCGCTGGTACGTGATTGGCGGGGGAACCGGCGCGGGCTTTCGAACCTTCTTCACCTTGAGTGACGCCGTCGAGGTCTATCAACCTTAGCGCTGCGATCCATTGATCGTTATCGTCCTTGAATGCCGCGCAGGCCCGCGACCCGAAATCTCAAAACGCAGGAGGCAGTGATGAAACGCCTTGCCATTTTGATTATCCCGATTGCACTCGGATTGCTGGCCGCGCCCAGCCAAGACGTCGCCGCCCAGTCTGAGAGAACCACAAAGCCGGTCAATCTTGTCGGCGAATGGAAGATGGAGAAATCCGAGGTCGAGATGGCGGGCGACCAACGGTGGGATCACGAAACGTTCGAGGGAGGTTTCACGATAACGAAGCAAACCGGCGCCATCGTGAATGCCAAGAGTTACTTCAAGCTCAATGCCGGTCGCGGCCATGACGGCAAGATGCATGTCACTGAACGCGAGGTCGATTTGGTCGGTGTCTTATCCTGGTCCGGCGATGAAATTACGCTCGTGAGTCACGGAGAAAAGGATGGCTGGGTCTTCAACGGTAAGATCGTCAATCCCGACATGATCGAATTTGTCGCCTATGAGACGGGCGAGCATGGATGGGCGGCAAGATATCTGGCGCTGCGCCGGTAAATCGCCCGATACGCATACAAATATTTTTCTAATTTCCCCGGAATTTGGGATTCAAATTTTTTACAAGTCGCCTTTCGACTGATAAATTAGATTTATTTTCTAAAAAAATGACTCACAACGCTTGTTCCTGGCGACCGGCAATGCCAAATATGCGCTGCAAGACGCCGAAGTCCTGTTTGCAGCAAATTATTCGAGGCCATGCCGAAAATCACTTACATAACGCCGTTATTCGCGGTCGCCGGACAGCTCGCAGAGCAAGACTTTGCCCAGCTCGCCGCGATGGGCATCAAGTCGGTGATCAATAACCGGCCCGATGGCGAGGAGGGTGTGTTGGTTGCAGCGGATGAAGCTGCGAAATCCGCCAAGCGCGCCGGATTGAATTACCGTTACGCACCGGTCACCAACCACGAGGTCATGGAGACCGCCGAGGTCGACAGATTCGAGGAGGCGCTAAGAGCGTTACCTGGACCGATTCTGGCCTATTGCAGAACCGGAACTCGCTCGTCGATCCTCTGGGCGCAAGTAGCGGCACGCTACAACTCCGCAGAGGACACTTTGCGCGCGCTCGAGGATGCAGGCTTCGATTTGGATTTTCTGCGGCCCGAATTCGAAGTGATCTCCAGGGATTACGGCGCGCAGACCGAAGACAGCGAACTGGCCGACCAAGCAGCCTAAGCCGCCTCCCCTAATTCCATCCTCGAATCTGGCGACTGTCGGGCTCGGATGTCCTGCGGAAACTTGGCGGCAGCTTACGCGTCGGCCAACACCTCGAACCCGTCTGGCGCCGCGCCACCTTCCCGAACGATGTGAACATCCGCCACGTCTGCATCGGGCGGACCGCGCTTGCAGGCCTCCAGCATCTCGGCGACGGCCGAGGGCTCGCCCGCGAAAACCGCTTCCACCTGCCCATCAAACCTGTTCCTGACCCAGCCGGTCAGGCCGAGCCGCAGCGCGGTCTGCATGGTCCAGCCCCGATAATAGACGCCCTGCACCCGGCCGCTGATCAGCACCTGGACCGTTCGCTGCCCCGTCTCAGCCACAGCGCGAATCCGGTGCCGCAACCGATCGAAACCCACTCTGTTTTGGCTGCAAGGGAGAGGCTCAGCGTGGCTGGCGCAGCGGCCTGGTACGGCCACGATAGCGCGTTGCGGTCGGCCCCTGGATCCGGTTCGGCAGCCAGGACTCTAGTTCCTGAATATAGTCGCCGGGCAGGCCGAATGCGCGGGCGCCGGGGATTACGGCCGTGCGCATGTAGTTGGCCCGGGCGCGGCCCGGATAACGCCGGAAGCCAACATAGGTATGGGCTGCAAGCGTTCCCGCGGCGGAGCTCTCGACCCTGACTAGCCGGCGCACGTAATTGCGCCAATGTACGCCCTCATAGCGATCGAGCGCATGGAAGTGGGGCGGCCCACAACGCCACAGCACGCCGTGAACCTGTGAGCTCTCATCTGGAACGATGGAAGCTGTGCCTCGCGTGGTGATCAAGAAACGCCAACCTTCCAGAACGCCCGCGCCAACCGCCCGGGCGCCCGGGCAGCGTTCCGCCATCTGCTTGGGATGCATGTTGGAGCCGTATGCGAAATAGTGAAGCACGGCTTTTCGCCTCAAGCGAAGGTCATGATCACCGCGTCAACCGCCAGGCTGTCTCCGGGGGCGACGGCAATCTCCTCGACCACGGCATCGCGCTGGGCGCGCAAGATGTTCTCCATCTTCATTGCCTCCACAACGCATAACACGTCGCCTGCTTTCACCGCCTGGCCCTGCTCGACGCCGATCGATACAACCAGCCCCGGCATCGGGCAAAGCAACATCTTCGAGGTGTCCGGCGGCTCCTTAAAGGGCATCAGCGCGGCAAGTTCCGCCTCGCGGAGCGTATAGACATAGGCTGGCAAATGCAGTCCACGATGGGTGAGTTCATAGCCGTTCAAGATCGGTTTGACTTGCACGGCGACCTCTTCGCCCCCGATATGGCCCAGCCAGACCGGATTGCCGAACCACCAATCGGTTTCGACCGAGACGGGCTTGCCCGCCTTCCCTTTCTTGTCGATCAGGGCAATCTTGATCTGCGACCCTTCGCCGTCTGTCACTCTGACATTCCTTGTCTCGTCACCGAGGGAGACGACACGGTTCAATGCAAAGTGATATTCCTTGCCCTCCATCTGCTGGCTGATTTCGCGACGGCGGCTATTGCCCGCGTGGTCGATCGCGGCAGCGACGACGGCCAGCAGATCGCGCTCTTTTTTGTCCGGCGGACGGGGCTGGAAGCCATCCGGATATTCTTCGGCGATAAAGTTGGTCGAGAGGTCGCCGGCACGCCATCGCTTATTCTGCATGATCGCAGCCAAGAACGGCACGTTGTGCTGGATGCCCTCGATATAAAACTCATCCAGCGCAAGCGCCGTGTGGTCGATGGCCGCCTTGCGGTCGGGACCGTGGACCACCAGCTTTGCAATCATCGGGTCGTAATAGATCGAAATTTCCCCACCCTCGGCAACGCCGGTGTCGTTGCGGACCGTAATGCCCTCATGGGTGCCTTCGGGTGGCGGGCAATAGCGAACCAACCGCCCCGTTGAGGGCAGGAAATCGCGGAACGGATCTTCCGCATAAATGCGTGATTCCACCGCCCATCCCTTTAGCGCGACATCCTTTTGGGCCAGGTCGAGTTTCTCGCCATTGGCGACCCGGATCATCTGCTCGACCAAATCGATGCCCGTAACAAGCTCGGTGACCGGGTGCTCTACCTGGAGCCTGGTGTTCATTTCGAGAAAGTAGAAATTCTTGTCCTTGTCGACGATGAACTCGACCGTGCCCGCGCTTTCGTAGTTGACTGCCTTGGCAAGCGCGACCGCCTGTTCGCCCATGGCGGCACGCGTCTTTCGATCGAGAAACGGGCTTGGCGCCTCTTCCAGCACCTTCTGGTTTCGGCGTTGGATCGAGCATTCGCGCTCGCCCAAATAGATCACTTTGCCATGCTGGTCGCCGAGCACTTGGATTTCAATGTGCCGCGGCTCCTCGATAAATTTTTCGATGAAGATCCGGTCATCGCCGAAGCTGGATTTCGCCTCTGACTGAGAGGAGGCAAACCCCTCGGCTACTTCGTCCTTCGACCAGGCGATCCTCATGCCCTTGCCGCCGCCGCCGGCCGAGGCCTTGATCATCACCGGATAACCGATCTCGCCTGCGATTTTGATAGCTTCCTTGGCGTCGGCAATCACTCCGATATGTCCGGGCACGGAGTTCACCATGGCATCCGCTGCAAATTGCTTGGACTCGATCTTGTCGCCCATCACCTCGATGGCTTCGACATTGGGTCCGATGAAAACAATTCCGGCCTTCTTCAGCGCCCGGGCGAATTCGGCATTCTCGGATAGAAAGCCATATCCCGGATGGATGGCCTCTGCTCCGGTCTCCCGGGCGGCCCTGATGATGGCGTCGATCACGAGATAGGATTCGGCCGCCGGCGGCGGTCCGATACGCACGGCCTGATCGGCAAGCGCAACGTGGAGAGCGTCGCGGTCGGCATCGGAGTAAACCGCGACCGTTTCGATGCCCATCTTGCGCGCGGTCTTGATCACCCGGCATGCGATTTCGCCGCGGTTAGCGATCAGAATTTTTTTGAACATCCGCTGCGAGCGCCCTCAGCCACTGGCCCAGAAAGATCATGGGTTTTAGACGGATGCGGCCGCCGGGTAAACTCGGCCCTGTCAAAGCCGTTAAGGCCGATGGGCGGCAGCGGCGCCTAATTCTCTGTCTTGAAGGTTTCGATGTAAGCGACCACGTGGGCGATGTCGTCGCGGCTGAGCGCAATGGTCGGCATTGGATGATTGGGGCTGATGATCAGCATGGTCATTCGCTCGCTCGTCTGGCCGTCCAGATTAGCAATCTCGCGAAAGGTCGGAACGTCCGCCTTGACCCGGCTCTGGGCCTGGCTCTCTTGGCCGATCAGATGGCAATTGACGCAGAGCTTTGAGGCCAACCGGGCGCCCTGATCCGGGCTCGGGCGCCCTGGAATTGTCTGCGCCGAAGCGGCGGATAGGATTGCCGCGAGACAAACCGTACCAATGATTATCGAGCGTCCCGCCAAGCTGGTCCCGTCCATCGTTAAACCTCTGATTCCCGCCGATTGGATAGCATAAACAGCACACTATCCGGCCGCAAAGTGAGCGGCGCTGCTGCAGATCAAACCGACGCCTATCGAGATCGGCTCAAAACTCATAACCGAATGCCGAGATCTCGCGGGCGTACCATTCACCCATCAAATCGCGCGTAACCGACGTGTAATAGCTGTGGTAATCGCGCTCGCCGTGATCGGCCGAGATATTGGCAAGTGGAAGCTTGACCATCCCCTTCAAGCCGATCGCTTGCATGGCTTTGGCAAAATCCTTCTCCAAGTTCTCATAGCGCCCGACAAAGTCGACGCAGAGCGCGTCGTCGATGCTGTAGAGATCGAAATTCTCGACCCAGGCGCGCCGCTTGTCGCCTAAGAAACTGTCGAAGCTCGGCGGGCTGGCCCTGCTCTTGGTCTTGTATTGATACCAGGACACCTGCCGATCCCACGGATTACGTTCAAAGGTGAACTTGTAATAGCGCTGCCAAATCTCGTCCCCCAGATAGGCTTTGACGCGCCAGGCGGGCATGTGCTCGTAGAAGCCAACCGAGGGATGGTAGTGACGCTCGGGACGGCGCAACAGCCGACGCAGCAGCGGGCGCTTGGGTACCAACGGATGGTCCAGGCGGTAGTTTTGTGCGAGGCCAGCCTTGCGGAATTTCATCAACGGCTCGCTCGCCGGCGTGATCACGTCGTCGGGCCCACAGACCTCGCTCAGCGCCGCTTCCATGCTGGTGGAGGCAGTCTTATAGGTCTTGACGTAGATGAACTTGTGCGCGTGGGAGACGATCATCGGCAGAACTTAGCACCGGGAAGGCCGGAGGGCGTGTCAGCCCAGTCGGACGGCGGTTCCATTGCAGGAAACCATCAGCATCGAATTGGTCTCGCCCATGCTCTCGTAATCGATGTCGACGCCGACAATGGCGTCGGCGCCAAGCTCATTGGCCTCTTCGACCATATCTTCAATGGCGTGCTCCCGGCCGTCCCGCAGCACATTCTGATAGCCCCCGGCGCGCCCACCGATTACGTCGCGGATCGAGGCAAACCAGTCACGGACAATGTTGGCGCCGAGCACGGCCTCGCCGGCAACAGGCCCCAGATATTCAACGATCCGCTTGCCTTCGATTGAGGGCGTGGTGGTGACAATCATTTGGGAACCTTAAAGCGGGATGTTGTCGTGCTTTTTCCAGGGGTTCCGCAGTTTCTTGCTCCTCAGCATATTGAGTGCGCGGATGATGCGCCGGCGCGTGTTGCGGGGCAGGATCACCTCGTCGATAAATCCTCGTTCGGCGGCAATAAAGGGATTGGCGAAGCGCTGCTCGTAATCCTCGATTCGCTTGGCGATCTTCTCCTTGTCGCCGAGTTCGGCGCGGTAAAGAATCTCCGCGGCACCCTTCGGTCCCATCACGGCGATCTCGGCGCTGGGCCAAGCGTAATTCACGTCGCCCCTGATATGCTTCGCCGACATGACGACGTAAGCACCGCCATAGGCCTTGCGCGTAATCACCGTCACCTTCGGCACGGTGGCTTCGGAAAATGCAAACAGCAGTTTGGCGCCGTGCTTGATCAAGCCGCCATATTCCTGAGCCGTGCCGGGTAGAAAGCCAGGCACATCGACAAAGGTCACGATCGGGATCTCGAAACAATCGCAGAAACGCACAAAGCGGGCGGCCTTGCGGCTCGCGTCGCTGTCGAGCACGCCTGCCAGCACCATTGGCTGGTTGGCCACCACACCCACCGTGCGCCCCTCCAACCGGCCCAAGCCCACCACGATATTTTGGGCAAAGGCCTCTTGGATCTCGAAGAAGTCGCCTTCGTCCAATACCTTCCGGATCAATTCCTTGATGTCGTAGGGCTGGTTCGGGTTGTCGGGGATCAGGGTGTCCAGCGACGGTTCGGCCCGGTCGCTCGGGTCTTTGGTTGGGAGCTCCGGCACGCCGGACTCGTTGCTGGAGGGCAGAAAGTCCATCAGACGCCTGATCTGCAGCAGCGCTTCCACGTCGTTTTCATAAGCCCGGTCGGCGATCGCCGATTTTGTGGTGTGGACGCTGGCGCCCCCCAGCTGTTCCGCTGTGACCTCTTCATTGGTGACGGTCTTCACCACGTCAGGTCCAGTCACGAACATGTAGGAGGTATCTTTCACCATGAAGATGAAGTCGGTCATCGCGGGGGAATATACGTCTCCACCCGCGCACGGCCCCATGATCACCGAGATCTGCGGGATCACGCCCGAGGCCAGCACATTGCGCTGGAACACCTCGCCATAGCCGCCAAGTGCGGCCACGCCCTCTTGAATGCGCGCTCCGCCCGCGTCGAACAGCCCGATAATGGGCGCGCGGTTGCGCAACGCCATATCCTGTACCTTGATGATCTTCTTGGCATGCATGTCGGAGAGCGAGCCACCGAACACGGTAAAATCCTTGGCAAAGACAAATACCGCCCGGCCATTGATGGTGCCCCAGCCAGTCACGACGCCGTCACCGGGGAATTTGGTTTTATCCATGCCGAAATCGACGCAGCCGTGCTCGACGAACATGTCGAACTCCTCGAATGAATTCTCATCCAGCAGGAGATCGATCCGTTCCCGGGCGGTCAGCTTGCCGCGTTCATGTTGGGTTTCGATACGGCGCTTGCCGCCACCGAGCCTGGCATTGGCGCGGCGTTCTTCAAGCTCTTCCAGGACATCCTTCATAACGACACCCCGCTTCCAGAGCAGCCGAATCGCTGCTGGCTGCATAGCATGCGCCCGGAAATCCGCAAATCAAGGCATGGATCGGGGTTAAGCCCGGTAGATACGCAGATCATTTGGCCTCAAAGCGCAACAGGTCCAGGAACCTGGAGGCCGCCTGCATTTCTTGCCAGCGCTGCCCGCGCCGGGCCAACGCCTCGGCATCCTTGCCCCATTTCGACATCTGCCAGTCCTCGTCGATATGGGCGGATTGCCAAATCGAGGTGACGTCATACATGCCGGCAATATGGGCCAACATCAGGAGCGCGGAGCCCATCAGGGTCGTCATGGTGTGCAGGGAAGTGAGCGAGAAGGCGTCCAGATCCTTTAGCACCAACCTCACCTGACCCAGAGACTGATCCGATTGAGCGATGTGTTGGAGGCCGTAACTGATCTCGAAATTGACGGCCAGCCCCTGGCGCAGCCAATCGAGCACTGGGCCCCAGGCCGCCATCTGCTTCATCATCAACTCTTGAGGGTCCTCCGCCATGTAGCAGATCAGATCGCTGCCCGCATATTTGACGATGTCGTCGATCACCAATTGGCGCCGGTCCTTCACGTGATCAAGCGCGGAGTTCGCGAGCTTCGTCAGCGGCATGGCTGCGGGGTCGATCTGCTCGGCCTGCTGGTCCCATTCCATGGCGATCGCCTTGGCCAGCGCCTCGCTCGGAACTTCAAGCGGGTTCTTGGCCGGCGTGAGCGCGGGCTTGCCGTCTAACACGAGGCAAAACACGCCGTCGCGGGGCTCATAATCGGCTTTTTCGTAGAACCGTTTGACTGCGGGAACCTGGTGTTCCGGCTTGTTCAAATAATCCGGTTCAGAGCGGAGCACGGCGTCGCTTTCGCTTGGATTAGCCATTCCTACGCCCTCCCCCAAAAATGTCTGCAGACCCCAGCGGCCACGGCACGCAGATTTAGGTCCGCATCAAAGCATAAGGGGAGGAGCGCATAAAGCTCCTCCCCTTATTTCGGGCCGAAGCCCGATCGTTCCTTACGGCGTTGGGAACAGGGTAATGAATTCCGTCCTCAACGCCCACCAATTGAAGCAGTTATTGGCTTGGCTTGTCCGCAGGCTTGGCGGCGCCTTGGCCTTCATGGGACATGTGCTTTTGATGGTCGGCCATCATTTTTTGCATGCACTCGTCCATCTTGGCCTTATCGTCGCTATGGCATTCTTTCATCATGGCCTGCTTAGCTTCGTCGGACATACCGGCGGGCTTGTCTTCCGCCATCGTTGGCAGCGAATACGCCATCATCGGCAGCGCGAGTGCGGCCACAATTGCCAAACGCTTTTTCATTTTGAGTCTCCCTAATTTCCTAGCAATGGGTGCTCCCGGTAGGGGCACCCTACAAAACCGTATCGGGTCCGTACATAGCCTATTCGCACCCTTAGCGGCTTTGACTTGCCCGGCTCAGAATGGTTGTAAATTAGACCGGAGCAATGGCCCCTAAGGCCTTGGAATTAAGGCATTTATATGAAGCACAGTCGACTGATCTTCCGTATCTCGATTAACCGGCCAATAAGGCCGGACATCTTGGTCTAAAGGTCGGGAAACGGATCGCCCGGATCGCTGTCGAAACCGAACAATCGCCAGGTCTCCGCCATATGGGGCGGCAGCGGTGCTTCGATCTCCAAAAGCTTCCCAGAGGGGAGATCAATTTCGATCCGGCGGGCGTGCAGTTGCAGCCTGCCGCCGATATCGCCGCCCGGATGGGCTTCCGCACCGCCATACTTGCCGTCGCCCACGATCGGGTGGCCAATGGCCGCCATATGAACCCGGAGCTGATGTGTGCGCCCGGTGACCGGCCATAACGCCACCCATGAGAGCTCGCGGCCTGCGCTCTCGATGAGGCGATAACGCGTCACCGCATGGCGCGCCTCGCCGCCTTCGTCGCCGGCAATGATGACGCGCTCTCCACCCGACGGGCCGCGCTTTGCCAACGGCGCTTCGATATCGCCTTCCTCCGGTCGGGGAACGCCGACGACGAGCGCCCAGTAGATCTTCTTGGCCCGATGGGCTTTGAGCGCCTTGCCAAGCTCGGCCGCGGCCTTCCGCGAGCGCGCGATCAGAAGCACGCCGCTGGTGTCCTTATCGAGCCGGTGCACCAATCGAAGCTGCTCTCCAGGATCAACGGCCAGGGCATCCAGCATGGCGTCGATATGGCGGTGGGTTTTGCTGCCGCCCTGGACGGCCAGTCCCGGCGGCTTGTTCAGAGCGATCACATCGTCGTCTTGGTAGAGCACGAGGCTGCGGATAAAGGCCTCATCGTCCCGAGAAACTTTGGGCGGCGCAGCTTTGCGCGAGGCCGGGGCCATTGGGGGCACTCGAACGCTCTGCCCCGACTGCAGCCTTACGCCCGCCTTGACCCGCGCGCCATCCACTCGGATCTGTCCGGTCCTTAGCAGTTTTTGCAATTGACCGTGGGCGAGTTCGGGATAATGGGCCTTGAACCATCGGTCCAGGCGAAGTCCATCCTCGTCGTCACTAACGCGCTTCTGTTCGACCGGGCTCACTGCATGGCCGCCCGGACGATCGCAAGCCCGGCGAAAAGAGCAAGGATAGAGAGACCGACCGATGCACTGAGATAAAATGCCGCCGTCAAATGCTCCTTACGTTCGAGCAACGTCGCGAAGTCCAATGAAAACGCGGAAAAAGTCGTGAGGCCACCCAAGATGCCGGTGATCAGAAACGTGCGGACTTCATGGCTGACTGAGTATCTGAGCGCGATAGCTTCGATCAGAAATCCCATGATCAGGCAGCCGATCACGTTCACGGCGAGCGTGCCCCAGGGGAATCCATGCCCAAACAACCGCGTCGCACCAACGCTCACGGCATAGCGGGCGGCTGCTCCGATTGCGCCGCCCATCGCAGCCAAGATCATCAATTTCATGGGCTAGCCCCCGCCCTTCCCTTCCGTCTTCGTCCTGATCTTTTCCCACTCGGCGAGGCGGCGAGAGATTTCCTGCTCCAGACCCTTATCCGTGGGCCGGTAGAAATTTTGGCGGGCCATCTCCTCGGGAAAATAGTTCTGACCCGATACGCCCTGTTCCGCGTCGTGGTCGTAGACATAGCCCTCGCCATACCCCTTGTCCGCCATCAGCTGGGTGGGCGCATTCAGGATGTGTTTGGGCGGCGGCAGCGAGCCCGCCTCCTTGGCGGTTGCCATCGCAGCCTTGAAGGCTTTGTACGCGGCATTCGATTTCGGTGCGGTGGCGAGATAGACGGTGGCTTGGGCTAGCGCCAGCTCGCCCTCCGGACTTCCCAGAAAGTGATAGGCGTTCTTGGCAGCATCCGCTTGCTGCAAGGCCAAAGGGTCTGCGAGCCCGATATCCTCGACCGCCATGCGCACCAGACGTCTTGCGATATAGAGCGGGTCTTCACCGCCTGCCAGCATGCGGGCGAGCCAATAAAGCGCCGCGTCGGGATCTGAGCCACGCACTGATTTGTGCAGGGCGCTTATAAGATTGTAGTGCTCGTCTCGGGACTTGTCGTAGATCGGCGCGCGACGTTGTACGAGATCGCTGAGTGCCGCGATGCCTAACTGCTGATCGGCCGCCAAATTCGCCAAATAGATTTCTTCCACCAGATTGAGCGCGGTTCGCCCATCGCCATCGGCCATCTGCAGCAGGGCGCCACGCGCCTCGTCCGTCAGCGGCAGCACCTTATCCTCGTGAGCTTCAGCCCGCTCCACCAGGCCTTGCAGGGCTGCGCGGTCGAGCCGGTCGAAGGTCAGCACGCTAGCCCGGGACAGCAGCGCCGAATTGAGCTCGAAGGACGGATTCTCCGTGGTCGCGCCGATCAATATGATGGTGCCGTTTTCCATATGCGGCAGGAAAGAATCCTGCTGTGCCCGGTTGAAGCGATGGATTTCGTCGATAAAGAGCAGCGTGCCTTGGCCGTCCTGGCGGCGCGCTTTCGCTGCATCAAAGATCTTCCGCAGATCCTGAACGCCCGAAAAAATCGCAGATATCTGGACGAAATTCAGATCCGTCTCTTCGGCCAACAACCGGGCGACGGTGGTCTTGCCGGTTCCAGGCGGCCCCCAGAAAATCACCGACGACAACTGGTTTGCCGCAATCATCCGCGTCAGGATTCCATTCTCGCCCAGCAGATGGTCCTGACCCAGCACCTGCGCCAGCGAAGCGGGCCGTAACCGGTCGGCCAGCGGGCGCGGGGCGTCGCGGTCCATGCCCGCCGCCTCGAAGAGTGATGCCATTGCCATGCCCTCCGCCGTTCAGCCGCCGAGACGTACGTTTAGAACGCGTCCGCCGCGCTTCAGCGAGACCAGCCACGATCGTCCTGCATTCTTCGTTAGCCCGGTGAGGTGTTCGGTGGATTCCACGACGACTTCGTTAATGCGGACGATGATATCGCCCGGCCGCAACAACCCATATCTCTGCGCTAGGGAACCGCGATCTATGTCCAGCACCACGACACCGTAGGCGTCCTCATCGAGCGATAGCTCTTCTGCAAGCGCCGGCGATAGGTTGGCCACGCTGGCGCCCGCAAATGGATGGCGGCCAGACAATTTGCGGGCATCGCGCGGCGGGTCCTCGGGCGCGGCAGCCAGCGCAATGCCGGTCTTCAGACGATCCCCCTCGCGGACATAGTCGACCGCGACTTCGCCCCCGATGCCCTTGGTGGTGAAACGGTAACGGAAGGACCGGGGGTCGGCGATGGCGCGGCCATCGACGGCGACAATCACGTCACCGGCTTTCAAACCGGCGAGCGCGGCTGGGCCCTTACCCTGAACCTGCTTGATGAGTGCACCGGCGGGCCGGTCCAACCCAAGCGAGTCGGCAATATCAGGCGTAACCGGTTGCAGGCTTGCGCCGAGCCACGGACGCTGCACCTTGCTCCCCTGCAGTGCCGACCGCACGACGAGGCGCACCATGTTGGAAGGGATCGCAAAGCCTATTCCGTGGGATCCTCCGGTGCGCGAATAGATTGCCGTGTTCACACCAACCAGACGGCCATTGAGATCGACCAGCGCGCCCCCGGAGTTGCCCGGATTGATGGCTGCATCCGTTTGAATGAAGAACTGGTAGTCGGAAATGCCTATTCTGGTGCGGGCCAGCGCCGATACGATCCCGCTCGTGACCGTCTGCCCGACACCGAAGGGATTTCCGATTGCAAACACGAGGTCGCCCACCTGGAGCGCATCGGAATCTTCGAATTTGAGAAATGGAAAACTGACGCCTGGCGCTTGAAGCCGCAAAACCGAGAGATCGGTGCGCTCGTCGGTGAGCACGACGTCGGCGGTAAATTCCCGCTTATCCGCCAGCACCACCTTAATCTCCGCCTCGCCACGCCCCTTGATGACGTGATGATTGGTTACGACCACACCGTCCTCTGCCACGATCACGCCAGACCCTAAGGAGTTTTCCACGCGCTCGCGCGGCATTCCGAAACCGCGTCCGAAGAATTGCCGGAAAAAGGGATCATCGAGCATCGGCGAGCGGCGCCGCTTCACGCGCCGGCGCACATAGACGTTGACGACGGCTGGAGTCGCGCGTTTTACGATTGGGGCAAACGATCGCGCAATCTCGGCACGGGATTGGGGCACCGATGGCTGGTTCTGCGCGAGCGCAGAATAGGACCAGCCGACCGCCATGCCGGCGCACAGCACGGCCAGGCCAAACCACCTAGAAGCGTGAATGAAATGCATTCTCATCGTCAAACCGGCGCGCTCCCATAGCAACTCAAGCGAACCATAGTGAGGCAAGATATACCCGACCGGCGAGCCTGACTAAAGGGCTGTGGCGATGGCGTTATGTCATTGAAAGAAAACAAATAGACTCTCGCCAAGCTCCTGCTACGATTGGCCGTTCAACAATGCATTTTTGGGAGGCATTTAATGAGTAAAGTCCTGGTGAGGACCGCCGCTGCCGCCGGTCTAGCGTTGGCAATGGTCGGTGGGGCTTCGGCTGCCGAAGTGAGCAAAGATGTCGAAGTCAAAGGCACCCCTACGCAGGTTTGGGAAAAGATCGGAGGCTGGTGCTCCATAAGCAACTGGCATCCCGCTGTTGCCACCTGCGAAACATCCAAGGACGGCGACGCCGCCGTGCGTAAGTTGACTACCAAGGATGGCGCAAAGATTACGGAAAAGCAGACGGCAGCGGACGCCTCGAGCTACGGTTACACGATGACCGACACGCCCCTGCCCGTCACCAACTATAACGCGACCATTGGCGTGGCGCCGAGCGATGAAGAGGGCAAGACCAAGGTCACTTGGACGGCCACCTTCGATCCGAAGGGCGCCAGTGAGGACGACGCTAAGAAATCCGTAGAGGGTATTTTTGAATCCGGCTTGCAGGCCATCAAGCTTGCAATGGAAGCCGGTCCCTAAACCGGAACGTACTTCTAGGCCGCCGCTTCCTGGATCTCGTCTTCGTCGCGATCTTGGGCTGGACCCGAATCCTGGCCGCGCGCCTCTTCGTCGCGGTCAACCAGCTCGATCACCGCCATTGGCGCCGAGTCGCCATAGCGGAATCCTGCGCGCATGACCCTGGTATAGCCGCCCGGACGGTCCTGGTAGCGCTGCCCTAGAACGTCGAACAACTTCTTGACCATGGCCTCGTCGCGGACCCGCGAAACGGCCAGCCGCCTGGCATGCAGATCGCCGCGCTTGGCGAGCGTGATCAACCGGTCAGCGACGCGGCGCAGCTCCTTGGCCTTGGGCAAAGTGGTCACGATTTGCTCGTGCTTGATCAACGCCGCGGCCATGTTGGCAAACAGGGCACGCCGGTGGCTGGGGGTTCTGTTAAGCTTTCGGCCGGCTCTACGGTGACGCATGACCAATTCCTCGATGCGGCGGGGTACGGACTAAAGAACCGCGCCCTCAGTAATGATCTTCGAAGCGCTTCGCCAGCTCTTCAATGTTCTCGGGCGGCCAATTGGTGACCTCCATGCCAAGATGGAGACCCATCGCGGCCAGCACTTCCTTGATCTCATTGAGAGATTTGCGCCCGAAATTTGGAGTTCGCAGCATCTCCGCTTCGCTCTTTTGGATCAGATCGCCGATATAGACGATATTGTCGTTCTTCAGGCAGTTGGCTGACCTAACTGACAACTCCAGCTCATCGACCTTCTTGAGCAGTGCCGCGTTGAACTCGAGCTCCGGCTGCTTCTCCTCGATGACTTCCTTCTGCGGCTCTTCGAAATTGACGAAGATGGCCAGCTGATCCTGAAGGATGCGCGCCGCCAGTGCGACCGCGTCGTCGGGACGCACCGAACCGTCGGTTTCCACTTCGAGGGTGAGTTTGTCGTAGTCGAGAATCTGGCCCTCACGGGTATTCTCGACGCGGTAGGAGACCTTGCGCACCGGGCTGTAGAGGCTGTCAACCGGGACCAGGCCGATGGGCGCATCGTCAGGCCGGTTGCGGTCCGAGGGCACGTAGCCCTTGCCGATTTCCGTAGTGAACTCCATGCGGATCGAGGAGCCCTCGTCCAGCGTGCAGATCACGTGATCCGGATTGAGGATGTCGACCTCTGATCCCGCTTCGATATCGCCCGCGGTGGCGACCGACGGGCCTTCCTTCTTGAGCACCAACCGTTTGGTACCCTCGGAATGCTGCCGCAGCGCGATCTCCTTGATGTTCAAGACGATGTCCGTGACGTCCTCGCGCACGCCAGCGATCGACGAGAACTCATGCAGCACGCCATCGATGTGGACCGACGTGATCGCAGCACCTTGCAGCGACGACAGCAGAACCCGCCGAAGCGAGTTGCCGAGCGTCATTCCGAAGCCGCGCTCCAGCGGCTCCGCGACCACGGTCGCCGTGCGCTCGGGTTCGAGACCCGGCGCGATGTTGAGTTTGGTCGGCTTGATTAGATCCTGCCAGTTCTTTTGCAGCACTTCTGCAACCTCATCCTGTTGAGCGTGGGGCCGTGGCGGCGTCGGCTCGGTTCATCCGATGCTGCCGCGACCCAAGGCCATAATTGCTAAACTGTTAGACGCGGCGGCGCTTACGCGGTCGGCATCCATTGTGGGGAATCGGCGTTACATCGCGGATCGAGGTAATCGTAAAGCCCGCCGCCTGCAGCGCCCGCAAAGCGGACTCGCGTCCTGACCCCGGTCCGCGAACCTGCACCTCCAGATTTTTCATTCCATGTTCCATCGCCTTCTTGCCCGCATCCTCAGCCGCCACCTGCGCCGCATAAGGCGTCGATTTCCGGGATCCCTTGAATCCCATCGAACCCGCCGACGACCAGGAGATCGCGTTCCCCTGAGCATCGGTGATCGTAATCAGCGTGTTGTTGAACGTCGCGCTCACATGGGCAATGCCCGATGAGATATTCTTTTTTTCGCGACGCCGAACCCGCGTACTTTCTCTTGCCATCTCAAATCTCTCGGTTGGACAAAGCCGTCAATCTAATGGAGAGACAGCCTGCTCGGTCCTTACTTCCTTCTGCCCGCAATCGGCTTGGCCGGACCTTTGCGCGTGCGCGCATTGGTGTGGGTCCGCTGACCGCGAACCGGCAAGCCGCGCCGATGCCGCAAGCCGCGATAACACCCCAGATCCATCAACCGCTTGATGTTCATGGCCACTTCGCGGCGCAGATCGCCTTCAACCAAGAAGTCACCATCGATGACCTCGCGGATCTGAATGACTTCCTGATCCGTGAGTTCATTCACGCGCCGCTCCGGCGGGATATTCACCTTGCCGCAAATCTGCTTCGCGTAGCTGTCGCCGATTCCATGAATATAAGTCAGCGCCACTTCCACACGCTTATTGGTGGGAATATTCACACCTGCAATTCGAGCCACGATTGCATCTCCTTGAGAGGCACACCCAAACCGTGCAGGACCGCCGGTGACAGATAGCCAAGGCTATAAACGCGACAAGACCGGTCTCCGGAGGTCAACTGAACCGCCCGGACCGATCTTTCATTCCAGCACAAAGATGCGCCTATGTAGCGGATTTCAAAGGTTTTCGTCAACTCCAGTTAGGCCGAGAAATTCGCTTGTTTTCGCGACCTATAATTTCTCGAGATTCTCGCGGATTTCCTCGGCGACGCTAGCGATTTCCGCCATGCCGTCAACCGCAATCAATTTGCCGCGTCCCCGGTAGTATTCGATCAGCGGTTCGGTTTGGTCGTGATAGGCCCGAAGCCGACTTATGACGGTCTCCGCGTTGTCGTCTGCCCGGCGCACAAAATCCTGGGATCCGCACTTGTCGCAAACGCCTTCCTTTTCAGGGCGATGGAATTTGTCGTGATAGCCCTCGCCGCATTTGCCGCAGCTGAACCGGCCCGCGATTCTCTCGACAAGCCGGTCGTCGTCGACCTGAAGTTCTATGACCGCATCGAGCGTCATTCGCTTTTCCCCAAACAACCGGTCCAGGGCTTCTGCCTGGACGACAGTGCGAGGGAATCCGTCGAGAATAAAGCCGTTTGCGCAATCGGGCTGATCGATCCGCTCGGAGATAATGCCAATCACGATGTCGTCGGCGACCAGCTGCCCCGCTTCCATCGCCGCTTTGGCCGCGAGACCGACTTCCGTTCCAGCCGCAACCGCGGCCCGCAGCATATCTCCCGTCGAAAGCTGAACCGTGCCATATCGTTCTTCAATGAGCTTGGCTTGCGTGCCCTTTCCTGCACCAGGCGGACCCAGCAGGATCAGGTTCATCTACGCCGCGCGCCCCGTAGCTTCGCCCGCTTGACCAGGCCCTCATATTGATGGGCCAGCAAGTGACTCTGAATCTGGGCCACCGTATCCATGGTGACGCTGACCACAATGAGCAACGAGGTACCACCGAAATAGAACGGCACGGCCGCATAGGAGATCAAGAATTCCGGCATGATACACACCAACGCCAGATAGCCAGCACCGACCACGGTAATCCGGGTCAGCACGTAGTCGATATATTCAGCCGTTCGCTCGCCCGGGCGGATACCTGGAATGAAGCCGCCATATTTCTTCAGGTTCTCGGCGGTGTCCTTGGGATTGAAAACGATCGCCGTATAGAAAAACGCGAAGAATACGATCAGCGACACATAGATGATCAGATAGAGCGGCTGACCGCGGCCGAGCAGCGCGGTAATGCTGGCGAGCCATTCGGGTCCCTGGCCGGTCGAGAAGTTCGCGACCGTGATCGGCAACAACAGCAGTGAGGATGCGAAGATCGGCGGAATAACGCCCGCCGTGTTGAGCTTCAGCGGCAAATGGGAAGCGTCACCCTGGAACATCCGGCTGCCGATTTGGCGCTTTGGATACTGAATCAATAGCCGGCGTTGGGCGCGTTCCATGAAGACGATGAAAGCAATCACGACCGCCGCCATTACCAGAAGCGCGATGATCAGCGTGGTCGAGAGGGCGCCTTGGCGGCCAAGCTCTAGCGTTCCGACAAGGGCCGATGGCAACTCGGCGACAATACCTGCAAAGATGATCAGCGAGATGCCATTGCCGACGCCCCGCGCCGTGATCTGCTCGCCGAGCCACATCAGGAAAACGGTGCCACCGACCAGCGTGATAACGGTCGTGATGCGGAAGAACCAACCGGGATCTACCACCACATTGCCGGCTCCTTCCAGGCCTACGGCAATGCCGTAACCCTGAAGCGCCGCCAGCACAACGGTCCCATATCGGGTGTATTGGTTGATTTGCTTGCGACCCTGCTCGCCCTCTTTCTTGAGCTGCTCAAGATGCGGCGAGACGGTGGTTAGCAGCTGAATGATGATCGACGCCGAGATGTACGGCATAATGTTGAGGGCGAAGATGGCCATTCGGCCGACGGCACCGCCCGCAAACAAGTTGAACATGCCAAGAATGCCGGACTGATTCTGCCGGAAGACTTCTGCCAGCGCGTCCGGATTGATGCCCGGCAGCGGGATATATGTGCCAAGCCGATAGATCACCAAGGCGCCAAGCGTGAATAGGATGCGCCTCTTCAGCTCGTCGGCCTTGGCAAAGGCCGAGAAGTTCAGATTGGAAGCAAGCTGTTCAGCTGCGGAAGCCATAGATCACGCTCCGGGTCGCCGTTCGACTTGAATCGCCCAGCTACCCTTAATTGTCCTTCTTCGATGTCTTTGCACTGGCCTTCGGCGCCGTCTTAGCAGTCTTGGCCGTCTTAGCGGAAGTCTTTGCCGATTTCTGGGCCGCGGGTTTTGCTTTCGCCGCGGCAGGCTTCTTCTGTTCCGCAGGTTTGGTCGACGGCTTCGCGGAAGCGGACTTAGCGGGCTTCTTCTCAGCAGCAGGCGCTTCAGTCTTGGCCGTCGTGGCCACTTTTTTCTCTTTTGGCGCACGCTTGGGCAGCGGCACCAGCGTCACCGAACCGCCCGCCGCCTCGACGGCCTTTTGGGCTCCCTTGGTAACGCCTGTTATTTCGAAAGCAAGCTTGGTCTTCAGCTCACCATTGCCAAGCAAACGCACACCGTCGCGAACCCGCCTGATCACGCCCGCCGCCAACAAGGCCTCCACCGTAACGGCCTTCTTGGCATCCAGTGTGCCCTTCTCAATCGCGCTCTGAACCCGGCCCAAATTGACTTCATTGAAGTCCTTTGAGAAGGGTGCGTTAAAGCCGCGCTTCGCCAAGCGGCGATGGATCGGCATCTGGCCGCCTTCGAATCCCTTCAGCGCCACGCCTGAGCGGGATTTTTGACCCTTGTCGCCGCGCCCCGCAGTCGTGCCCTTGCCGGAACCCGGGCCGCGTCCGACCCGTTTGCGCGCTCGTGTCGCGCCAGGATTGTCTCTTAAATCGTTGAGCCGCATGCGTCTTGCCTTTCGATTCAGCCCTGATCTTCGACGATCCGCACCATGTGCTGGACCTTCGCGATCATGCCGCGCGTCTGGGGCGTGTCGATCAGCGTGCGGCGCCGCCCAACCCGATTGAGCCCAAGACCAATCAGCGTCTGGCGCTGATCCCTCGGCCTGCGGATTGGGCTCGCGATCTGTTCGATCGTCACCGTCTTCTTGGACTGGGCCTTGTCGTTCATTTGCCGATCACCTCGATTGGCCGGGCTTGTCTAAGCTTCGGCCGCCGTAGCTTCGCCAGCCATGTCGCGGCGGCGCGATACGATATCGCTGACCTTCTTGCCACGGCGCGCTGCCACACCCCTTGGGCTGTCTTCCTGCTTGAGGGCGGCGAAAGTGGCACGCACCATATTATACGGATTAGCACTGCCCAGCGATTTCGCCACCACATCCTGAACGCCCAACATCTCGAATACGGCGCGCATTGGACCGCCAGCAATGATCCCGGTCCCCGGGGGCGCGGCCCGCAATAGGACCTTTCCCGCGCCATGCCGGCCCGCTACGTCGTGATGCAACGTGCGGCCCTCGCGTAATGGCACGCGGATCAGATTGCGCTTGGCCGATTCGTTCGCCTTGCGGATCGCCTCAGGCACTTCACGGGCCTTGCCGTGGCCGAAGCCGACCCGGCCTTTTAGGTCACCGACCACGACGAGGGCGGCGAATCCGAAGCGCCGGCCGCCCTTCACGACCTTTGCAACCCGGTTGATGTGAACCAGCTTGTCTGAGAATTCGCTGTCGCGGTCGTCGGAGAATCTTGGGTTTCTACCCGGCGCTCGTGCCACTCTGTCTACCTTTCCCTAATGCTACTCGGCCTAGAAGCTCAATCCCGCCTCGCGGGCGGCATCGGCCAAGGCCTTGACCCGGCCATGATAGATATGGCCTCCACGGTCGAAAACGACGTCCTTGACGCCCGCATCGAGCGCGCGCTTCGCAATCAGCTTGCCGACCGCTTCAGCGGCACCTTTGTCGCTCCCTTTCGGCAGCGACTTGCGTAATTCGCTATCCAAAGTCGAGGCAGCGGCGACCGTATTGCCAGCGGTGTCATCTATGACCTGGGCATAGATGTTCTGCGAAGAACGGAACACCGATAGCCGCGGCCGGCCCTTGGCCGATTGCTTCACGGCGCGGCGAACCCGGTTCTTGCGCCGCTGAATCTTGTCCCTTGCACTTGCCATATTCGGCTCCGCTATTTCTTCTTGCCTTCCTTGCGGAAGACATACTCGCCCTGATACCGGATGCCCTTGCCCTTGTAAGGCTCGGGCGGCCGGAATTGGCGAATCTCGGCGGCTACCTGGCCGACGCGCTGCTTTTCGATCCCACTGATTATGATTTCCGTTGCCTTCGGACACTCGATCTTGATGTCCTCAGGAATCGGGTAGAGCACATCGTGCGATAGCCCCAGCTGCAGCTGCAGGTTTTTGCCCTGAACGATGGCCCGGTAGCCAACACCGTTGATTTCAAGCGTCCTGGAAAAACCATCGGTCACGCCGACAACAATGTTGGAGACCAGCGAGCGCGACATGCCCCACATGGAGCGTGAGCGCTTCGAGTCATCGCGCGGATCGACCTTTATGCCGTCTTCAGTTTCCTTGACGGTGACGTCTTTGCCAAGAGCCACCGAGAGCTCGCCCTTGGGGCCCTTCACGCGCACCAAGTTGCCCTCGACGTTGGCTGTCACGCCATCGGGCAGCGGTACCGCCTTTATTCCGATCCGGGACATCGTTTCTAACCTTCCTCGAACACCAATATCTGCAGCAAGGCTCAAAAGACGCTGCAGAGAACTTCACCGCCCACATTCTCGGCCCTCGCCCGGGCATCTGACATGACGCCCTTTGGCGTCGATAGGATCGACACGCCCAAACCGTTTGCCACCGTCGGCAAACCCTTCACTGACGAATAGACCCTGCGGCCCGGCGTGGAGACGCGCCGGATCTGTTTGATCACCGGCTCGCCATCGAAATATTTCAGCTCGATCTCCAGTTCCGAGCGTCCATTCTCATAGTCGACCTTGGCGTATCCCCTGATGTAGCCCTCATCCTGCAGCACATCGAGAACCCGCGCGCGCATTTTGGATGCGGGCGTCGAAACCTTGGATTTGCTGCGCATCTGGGCATTGCGAATGCGAGTGAGCATATCGCCAATGGGGTCAGTCATGGTCATAGGGCGGTCTCCCTACCAGCTCGACTTGATCATTCCGGGGATGAGTCCTTTGGACGCATAATCCCGTAATGCAATTCGCGACATTCTGAGTTTGCGGTAATAACCGCGCGGTCTGCCCGAGAGTTCGCAGCGATTGCGGGCCCGGGTCGGCGAGGAGTTGCGGGGAAGCTCAGCCAACTTCAACCGAGCCGCGAAACGCTCCTCGGCAGGCAGGCTGCGATCGTTTGCGATCTCCTTGAGCCTCGCCCGCTTGCCGCTGAATTTCTTCGCCATACGGCGGCGTTTGCGATCCCGCTCCACAGAACTCGTTTTTGCCATTCATAGTCTCCTTAGCGACAGCAGCTGTCAGTCGCCAAACGGGAAATTAAAGCCCTTCAATAGGGCTCTGGCCTCGTCGTCATTCTGCGCCGTCGTGCATACAATGATGTCGAGGCCCAAAATCGTATCCACCTTGTCGTAGTCGATCTCGGGGAACACGATGTGCTCCTTGATGCCAACCGCGAAATTCCCTCGCCTATCGAAACTCTTCGGGCTCAGCCCGCGAAAGTCGCGCACCCGCGGTAGGGCGATAGTCACCAGGCGGTCGACGAAGTCGTACATGCGGGCCTTGCGCAGCGTGACCTTGGCGCCAACTGGCATGCCTTCACGCAGTTTGAAGGTCGCGATCGACTTGCGGGCTCGCGTGATGACGGGTTTTTGGCCCGCGATCAGCGCCAACTCGTCCGCTGCGGTCTGCACCTTCTTGGCGTCGGTAACGCCATCGCCAACGCCCATATTGACCACGACCTTTTCGAGGCGCGGCACCTGCATGACATTGGTGTAACCAAACTGCTCGGTGAGCTCGCCGCGCAGCTCGTCCTCGTAATATTGCTTCAGGCGGGGTGTGTAACTGGCCTCAGCCATCGATGACCTCCCCCGAGCGCTTGGCATATCGCACCTTGCGCCCGTCATTCAGAAACTTGAACCCGACCCGTGTCGGCTTGCCGTCCTTGGGATCCTCGACCGCCAAGTTGGAAATCTCGATGGGCAGGTCCTTGTTGATGATGCCGCCATCGCTTGTCGCCGTCTGACGCTGATGCCGGCGGACGCTGTTGATGCCCTGGACGATGGCCCGGCCCTCTTTTGGCAGCACCTTCAGCACTTCACCGCTGCGGCCTTTGTCCCGACCGGTCAGGACCACCACATAGTCGCCCTTCTTGATCTTGATCCGGGCCATTCAAAGAACCTCCGGAGCAAGCGACATGATCTTGACGTGCTGCTTGGCTCGCAGTTCGCGGGTCACTGGCCCAAAAATGCGGGTGCCGATCGGTTCGCCCTGAGCATTGACCAGCACGGCGGCGTTGCGGTCGAAGCGGATCAAACTGCCGTCGGCCCTGCGCACGCCCTTTGCCGTACGCACGACCACGGCCCGCATCACCTGCCCTTTCTTGACGCGGCCACGCGGGATCGCTTCCTTGACGCTGATCACGATGGTGTCGCCCACGGATGCATATTTGCGTTTGGAGCCGCCCAATACCTTGATGCATTGGACGCGGCGAGCACCCGAATTGTCGGCAACGTCCAAATTTGTCTGCATCTGAATCATGGTATTCGCCCCTGCGGCTCAAGCGCCTAACAGCACCCAACTCTTGCTCTTCGAAATCCGAGGACATTCCTCGATCCGCACAATGTCGCCGACCTTGGCCGCGTTCTTTTCGTCATGCGCGTGATATTTCTTCGACCGGCGCACAGTCTTCTTGAAGAGCGGATGCGTGAAGCGCCGCTCGACGCGCACGACAATGGTCTTGTCTGCGGCGTCGCTGATCACGGTGCCCTGCAAAACTCGTTTCGGCATGACGTGTTGTTCCTCGTCCCTAGCTCGCCGCTTCCGCGCGCTTCTGTTTCGCGATGGTCTTGACCCGCGCAATGTCGCGGCGGACTTGGCGCACCCGCGCCGTATTCTCGAGCTGACCGGTCGCCGTCTGAAAGCGCAGATTGAACTGCTCCTTCTTCAGCTTGATGAGCTCGTCCTCGAGTTCATCAACGGTCTTGTCGCGGACCTCGGTCGCCTTCATTGTCTCGTCCTCAACTCAACTTTCGCCAAACCGCGCCACAACGCGCGTCTTGACCGGCAGCTTGGCGGCGCCCAGCCGCAGCGCTTCGCGCGCCACCGGATCGCTCACACCGTCTATCTCGAACATGATCCGGCCGGGCTTCACCTTGGCGCACCAAAATTCCGGCACGCCCTTGCCCTTGCCCATCCGCACCTCGGTTGGCTTTTTCGAGACTGGCGTATCGGGGAAAATCCGAATCCAGACCCTGCCCGCACGTTTCATTTGCCGCGTCATGGCCCGTCTTGCCGCCTCGATCTGGCGCGCGGTGATGCGCGCAGGTCGCTGCGCCTTGAGGCCATAGGAACCGAAATTCAGGCTCGTGCCGCCCTTGGCGGCGCCCTTGACCCGGCCCTTTTGGGCCTTTCGGAATTTTGTCCGTTTCGGTTGCAGCATAACTCTTAAGCCCTAAGCCTTCTCAGCGCGGCTTCGCGCGTCAAATCCCCGGTCCATCGCGGCGCAGGCGTCCGCCTTCCTGCGACTCCAGTGCGCGGCGTTCCTGCGCCATGGGATCGTGCTCCATGATCTCACCCTTGAAGACCCAAACCTTGACGCCAATGATGCCGTAGGCCGTGCGCGAAACAGCAGTGCCGTAATCAATGTCGGCCCGCAGCGTATGCAGCGGCACGCGGCCTTCGCGATACCATTCCATGCGCGCGATTTCAGCGCCGCCCAAGCGGCCCGCGCAGTTGATGCGGATGCCAAGGGCGCCGAGCCGCATGGCGGACTGAACCGCTCGCTTCATGGCGCGGCGAAAGGCAACCCGGCGCTCGAGCTGTTGAGCGATGGCTTCTGCCACCAGGGTCGCGTCGACCTCGGGCTTGCGGACCTCGACTATATTCAGATGAACATCCGAATCCGTCATGCCGGCCAGCTCCTTGCGGAGCTTTTCGATATCGGCGCCCTTCTTGCCGATCAGAATTCCAGGCCGCGCCGTGTGAACCGAGATGCGGCACTTCTTATGGGGCCGTTCGATCACGACCTTGGAGATCCCGGCGCCCGTGCGGCTGTTCAGGATGTGGTCGCGGATCTTCACGTCTTCATGCAGCAACTGACCGTACTCACCCTTCTCGGCGAACCAGCGCGAGTCCCAGGTACGGTTGATGCCGAGCCGCAGCCCGATCGGATTGACCTTTTGACCCATCAGCCAGTTTCCTCCATACGCCGAACCACGACTGTCAACTGCGACACCGGTTTGGCAATGCGCCCAACGCGTCCCCTCGCCCGGGGGCGCCAGCGCTTCAGTACCAAGTTCTTACCGACGTAAGCTTCTGAAACTACGAGAGAATCGACGTCTAGATCGTGATTGTTCTCTGCGTTGGCTATCGCCGACTCCAATGTCTTCTTCACTTCCCGCGCGATCCGCTTGCGCGAAAACGTCAAATCCGCCAGCGCGGCATCGACCTTGCGGCCACGGATCATCTGAGCCACCAGGTTGAGCTTTTGCGGGCTCACGCGAAGCATGCGCGTCATCGCGCGCGCTTCGTCCTCGCTCAGCTTCCGCTCTGCCTTGGCCTTGCCCATCGCTTAAACTCTTCTTGCCCGCCGGTCGCCGGAATGGCTGTAATAGGTTCGGGTCGGCGCGAACTCACCGAATTTGTGGCCCACCATGTCCTCGGTAATCAGCACCGGTATGTGCTTCTGGCCGTTATGCACGCCGAAGGTCAGGCCGACGAATTGCGGCAAAATCGTCGAGCGGCGGCTCCATATATTGATGATAGCGCTGGAGTTGGTATTCCGCGCCGCATCTGCCTTTTTGAGCAGATAACCGTCGACAAATGGGCCTTTCCAAACCGAACGAGACATTGGCCTTCCTATCGCTTCTTCCGCAGGTGCCGGCTGCGGATGATGTATTTGTCGGTCGCTCGGTTCGAGCGGGTCCGTTTGCCCTTGGTTGGCTTGCCCCAAGGTGTCACCGGATGGCGGCCTCCCGATGAGCGACCCTCGCCGCCACCATGGGGATGGTCGACCGGATTCATGGCCACGCCGCGTACCGATGGGCGCTTGCCGAGCCAACGTTTGCGTCCGGCCTTGCCGAGCTTGATGTTCGAGTTATCGGGGTTTGAGACGGCGCCGATGGTCGCCATGCACTCGGCGCGGACCATCCGCATCTCACCCGAATTCAACCGCAGAATCGCATAACCGGCGTCGCGCCCCACCAGCTGCACATAGGTGCCGGCCGCCCGTGCGATCTGGCCACCCTTGCCGGGCTTCATCTCCACATTGTGGACGATGGTGCCGATCGGCGTATTGGTGAGCGGCATCGCATTGCCGGGCTTTACGTCCACCCGCTCGCCCGAGATCACGGTATCGCCAGGCGCTATCCGCTGGGGCGCCAAAATATAAGAGAGCTCGCCATCCGCGTATTTGATCAACGCCAGAAATGCCGACCGGTTGGGGTCGTATTCCAGGCGCTCGACCGTGGCCGGTACGTCAAATTTCCGCCGTTTAAAATCTACCCGCCGATAAAGACGCTTATGGCCACCGCCCCGCCGGCGCGCGGTCACCCGCCCATGGTTGTTGCGGCCAGCCTTCTTGATCAGGCCCTCAGTGAGGGTCTTGACCGGACCGCCCTTCCATAGCTGGCTGCGGTCGACCAGCACCAGGCTCCTTTGGCCCGGCGTGATCGGTTTATAAGTCTTCAGCGCCATATCGTTCCGTATCTATTCTCGCACTCGCTTTGCGTCTCTAGAGCCCAGTCGTGACGTCGATGCTCTGGCCTTCTTCCAGTGTCACGATGGCCTTCTTGATATCCTGTTGAGTCCCAAGCCTGCCCCTGAACCGCTTGACTTTGCCCTTGCGGTTGAGGGTATTCACGGCCTTCACCTTGACCCCAAAAAGCTTCTCCACCGCTTCCTTGATCTGCGGTTTAGTCGCCTCCCGGCGGACCCTGAAAATCACCTGATTGTGCTCTGACACCATCGTCGCCTTTTCGGTAATCACCGGCATCACAATGACGTCGTAGGCCTCGACCTCTCTCATTTGAATCGGGCCTCCAGGTTCTCTAGCGCCTGCACGGTCAGAACCAGAACCTCGCGGCGCAATATGTCGTAGACATTGATGCCCTGGACCGGGAGCACGTCGATATTGGGCAGATTGCGGGCCGCCATACCGAAGTTATCCTGCGGCTCCGGGCCTGAAACGATCAACGCTGACTTGAGCCCCAGCTTGTCGAGCTGTTTCTTCAGGCTTCCGGTCTTCGCCTCTTTGATTTCCGCTTTGTCCAGAACCATCAGCTCGTCCGCCTTGGCCTTGGCCGAAAGCGCGTGGCGCAGGGCCAGCTTGCGGACCTTTTTCGGCAAGCCGATCGAATGGTCCCGGGGTTGGGGCGCAAAGGCCTTCCCGCCGCCACGCAATTGCGGCGCCTTGGCATTGCCGTGGCGCGCCCGGCCCGTGCCCTTTTGCTTGTACATCTTGGCGCCGGTGCCCCTGATATCTGACCGGCCCTTAACCGATTGGGTGCCGGCACGGCGCTTGGCGAGCTGGTAGCGCACCATGCGGTGCAGCAGGTCGGCACGGGGATCCAGCCCGAATACGGCATCGGGGAGATCGACCGTGCCCGACTTGCGGGCATCCAATGTGCGCACGTCCGCCTTCATTACTTCTTCTCTTCCTCGCCCGACTCGGCGTCGCCAGTCTGGGCGTCTGCGGACGCCTCTTCATCCTTGGCGGCATCGTCAGGAGTTGCCGCAGGCGCTTCGGATTGCTCCGCCGGTGCTGCTTCCGCGCCCTCGGCTTCGGGTGTCTCGACTGCTTCGCTCGCGTCTGCTTCCGCCGGCGCGGCGTCATCCGCTTCGTCCTTCGCCGCCTTCTTCGGCGCAGCGCCACCTGGGGCCTTGAAGGCCCCTGGGACGGGCGCGTCTTCAGGCAGGCGCTTCTTGGTGGCGTCGCTGAGCAGCACCCAACCGCCCTTAGCGCCCGGAATAGCGCCACGCACCATGATCAGGCCGCGGTCGGGGTCGGTCTTGACCACCCTTAGATTCTGCGTGGTCACCCGGCGATTGCCCATCTGGCCCGCCATCTTCTTGCCCTTGAAGACCTTGCCGGGGTCCTGACATTGGCCCGTCGAGCCGTGGGAGCGATGCGCGACCGAGACGCCGTGGGTGGCGCGCAGGCCGCTAAAGCCGTGGCGCTTCATGGCGCCCGCGAATCCCTTGCCGATGCTCACGCCCGAGGCGTCCACGAATTGGCCCTCGACGAAGTGGTCAGCGGTAATCTCCGCGCCCACATCGATCATGTTGTCGGGGCTCACGCGGAACTCGGCCATCTGGCGCTTCGGCTCGACCTTGGCGACGGCATAATGGCCGCGCTCGGCGCGCGCGACATTCTTCACCTTGGCGCGCCCCGCGCCCAATTGCAGCGCGGTATAGCCGTTGTGCTCCTGGGTGCGATGGGCCACCACCTGGCAATTCTGCAACTTCAGGACGGTGACGGGCACATGGTCACCCACATCGGTGAAGATGCGGGTCATTCCCAGTTTCTGTGCGATGACGCCTGATCTCATGGGTCCTGCCTCGAGCCTAGTTGGCGGCTCCTAAAGCTTGATCTCAACGTCGACGCCCGCGGCCAGATCGAGCTTCATCAGCGCGTCTACCGTCTGTGGCGTCGGATCAATGATGTCCAAGAGCCGTTTGTGGGTTCTCATCTCGAACTGCTCACGGCTCTTCTTGTCGATGTGGGGCGAGCGGTTGACCGTATATTTCTCGATCCTGGTGGGGAGCGGAATCGGCCCACGCACTTCAGCGCCGGTGCGCTTGGCGGTGTTCACGATCTCCTTGGTCGAGGCATCGAGAATTCGATGGTCGTACGCCTTCAACCTGATCCTGATATTTTGGCCTTGCATTGGTGCCTACCCTACAAATCGAAGGGGGGCGGGC
>Ga0315336_1002222_pt1 | contig 31087 bp, 25 predicted proteins | sample ASW5metaG_FD_204512 | JGI IMG/M metagenome (GOLD analysis project Ga0315336, IMG submission 204512) | Ammonia-oxidizing marine archaeal communities from Monterey Bay, California, United States - ASW #5 | ecosystem: Environmental > Aquatic > Marine > Intertidal zone | place: USA: California...
CATCGGTTGTGTCGCTTTGCTCGTTCGATGCCCACACGACCTCGAGTGCGGCGGGATTCTCTGCCGATGCCTTTCCCGTCAGTTCGCAATGCAACGCACGGATCAGCCGAGCGCTGACGGAGTCGTCCGGGGTGAGAACGACATTCAGTCCCGGTCCAAATCCGGACAAACGCACCTCACCGAGGGACGCGGTTGATTTGAGAAGCAGGTGGCGGATCTGCATTGCCGCAATTCAGTCGCAGGGGTGGTGCGAATGTGTTGTTTTCGAGGACACAAGCCGGGGAGCTTCGCCGCGGCCCCGTCCCAGCGACGCGCGTCGCTGAACAGGGCGAGATGTGTTTTGAGAATCGACAACGGGCCGAGTGCGGCATCCATCGGGACGTCGGAAATGTAACGAAAGCCGGCGTCGGCGGCTATGCGAATTCGTCACCCAGGCCGAAACGCTCCCGGTTCAGGCCAGCACTCCGTGAGCGACGCGGCCGCCCACATCCGTCAACCGAAAATCGCGCCCCTGAAATCGGAACGTCAATTGCTCGTGGTCCAGTCCCAAGAGATGCAGAATGGTTGCGTGAAAGTCGTTGACATGCATGGGTTTTTCGACGGCATGGAAACCCAGTTCGTCCGTCTGCCCGTACGTCACTCCGCGGCGAACTCCACCACCGGCCATCCAGCAGGCATACCCGTCTTTATGATGATCGCGGCCGGCGGCTGGCCCGGCGGCACCTTGCATCATCGGTGTGCGTCCAAATTCCCCGCCCCACACGACCAATGTGTCGTCAAGCAATCCGCGTTGTTTGAGATCGAACAGCAGTGCGGCCATGGGCTGATCCACTTCCGTGGTCTTTTTTCTCAGATTGTCAAACACCTTGCTGTGGTGGTCCCACCCGGAATCGAATAATTGCACGAAACGAACGCCCCGCTCAACCAGTCGCCGTGCCAGCAGGCAATTATTGGCAAAGCTGGCGCGGCCGGGTTGCGTTCCATACAGCTTGTGGATGTGCTTCGGTTCCCGGGAGATATCCATCAATTCGGGAACCGCCGTCTGCATCCTGTATGCCATCTCATACTGAGCGATCCGCGCAGCGATCTCGGGATCGCCCACATCCGCCAACTGGGCCTGATTCAGAAAGCGGATGCTGTCGACAACCTGGCGGCGGTCCGCGGGCCCGATCCCTTGGGGATTGGAAAGAAACAGGACCGGGTCACCCGAGCTGCGAAATTCCACACCCTGGTGCACACTGGGCAGGAACCCGCTGCCCCACAGGCTGTTGCCCGCACCGGCAATCGACCCGGTGATCAAAACCACGAACCCCGGCAAATCGCGATTCGCGCTTCCCAATCCGTAATGCAGCCAAGATCCGAGACTCGGCCTGCCAAACCGACTGAAACCTGTTTGGTAGAACAACTGGGCAGGCGCATGATTGAAGTGATCGGTGTGCAGTGACTTGATGACCGCGACTTCATCGATCACTTGGCCCAGGTGGGGCAACAACTCGGACAGCTGAATGCCACTTTCACCGTGTGGCCGGAAGCGAAACTGAGTTCCCAGCAAAGACGGCTGCTTGCGGATGAATGCCAACCGCAGGTTCTTCCACAGATGATCCGGTACCCGTTGGCCGTTGTGTTTCTGCAGCGCCGGTTTGAAATCGAACAGGTCCAGCGTCGAGGGGGCTCCGACCATGTGCATGAAAATCACGCGGCGTGCGCGGGGGGCGAACGCCGCGGATGACTGAGCCGGCCGAGCGGCACACGTGTCGCGATTGAGCAGCGTTGCGAGGGCCAGCGAGCCGATACCCGTTCCCAGTTGCTGGAACAAGGCTCGCCGCGCCAAATGCGGGTCGGGACCCGCTGCATCTGTCATCAACACGTTCTCCCACCACGCGATTCCGGACAGGCTGTCAACATCCCACACACAGTGCATGCGACCGTGTCCAATGGTTTCATTGCACACGATGTCGAGCGGTCTGGTCAAGTCCAGGCCCACCGTTTGGCAATCGGTTTGACAGTCGGGCGCTGCAACCGCTAAGGTCCATTCAGGCCGTGCTGCGGGCAGGACTCGGGCCTCCACGACCCGCCGGAGGGAATGACATGGCTCGGTTGGCGTTTGTGCTGTGGCTACTGTGGGGCTCCGTCTCGGTGGCCGTCGCGGAGCCCGCGGAAGCCGCTCAGAATGTTCCCGTGCAGCGACCAAGCATGGAATCCGCAGAGCCCCTGAACACCACACGGCTGGCCTGTGCACTGGGCGTGTTGGTGTTGTGGATGGTCATCTCAACGTGGATCGAGCGGGACAGCAGGTTATGGGGGCTGCGACATCGGTTCTGGTATTGGGTCTGTTTGAGCTACGGAACGCTGAGCGGAATGCTGCTGCTGCTGCTACCGCTGTTCTACGCCACCGTGCTGATGATGCTATCGAGCGTTTTGATTCCCCTGGGACTGTATCTCCGCGAACGCCGCGAAATCGGCCCTCTGGCACCCGAACTGCCGATCCACAAATTACCGGTTTACTGGCTGGCGTGGAGCATTCAGCGGTGCGGATTTCTGCCGGCGGCCCTGACCCGTTACGCATTGGACCCCGGCCTGCCCGTACGCATCCTCGATCCCGGTTCCGCCGCGCTGCCGCTGCCGCGCGGTTCGCATCAGTCGGCCAACGGTCGCACGGTGCGACGCATTCTGTACCAGGCGGTGATCCGCAAGGCCAGTGACTTGATTTTGTATCCGACCGAGGACGCAATTTCCGTGCGGATGCGGTTGGACGGGATCCTGCACAGTCTGGAGTCTCTGGAGCCGGCTGCGGGGCGGGCCGTGATGAATATCGTCAAGGTCTTTTCCGGCCTGAACGTCGCCGACAAAATCCACGTTCAGGGCGGCCATCTGCAAGTCCAGGTCGGGGAACGCAGCGTCGATTTGCGTGTGACGACTCAAAACACGTCGGACGGCGAGTCGGTTTGTCTGAGACTGCTGGATCCGGCTCAGTCCTTCCGCGGTTTGGCTGACTTGGGGCTCCGAGATCCCCTGCTGTCGCAGGTCACGGCCATCGTGTCGCAACCACAGGGTCTGATCCTGTGTTGTGGACCCACGGGGGCGGGAAAAACGACCACGCTGGTCAACGCCTTGAAGTCCCTTGATCTGGACCAGTTGCACGTGATCACCGTTGAAGACCCGATTGAGTATCGCATCCCGGAGGCTCGGCAACTGGAAGTCTCGTCCCGAACTGGCCAGACGTTTGCCAACGTGCTGGCTGATGTTCTGCGGCAAGATCCGGATGTGATCCTGATTGGTGAAATTCGTGACTCAGAAACAGCCCACACCGCATTTGCTGCGGCCGAAACTGGACACCGGGTGTTGACGACCGTGCATGCCAACGGTCTGTATGCTGCCTGCTCACGACTGACGGATTTTGGTGTCTCGCCGGCCCGGCTGGCCCGCACAACCTCGCTCATACTGCACCAGCGACTGATGCGCCGCCTGTGTCCCAGCTGTCGGGAATCGTATCGTCCGAAACCGGGTTGGGAGGCCGTCTTTTCCACAAATCCGTCCAGCCACCAGATCCGGAAAGTTCAGACATTGATGCGCTGTCCGCAAACACCACCAGCGCGTTGCCGCTGCCACGGCATCGGCTACTATGGTCGCGTTGGTGTATTTGAAGCGCTGGTGCTGCAAGCGGAGACGCGCGCGCTGATTGTCCGACAACTCGAATCCGGATCGGGCAAGTTCCCAGCGGCTCACGCCGCCGGAACGGCACCGTCCGAGCAGATGCTCGGACTGCTTTCCACAGGCGAAACGTCGATCGAAGAAATCCGTCGGGTGTGGACTCCCGATCCCAGTTGATACGGTCAATCGTCCAGCGGAGGCCGCAGATGCACATCACCCCGATCGACGGATTGCTGATCGCGGCCATCTTCGTGGGCTACCGCGTGTTCCGTCGACACGACTTGCGGCAGGCTGTCTACCAGTTCTTCGGCCTGGTGTTTGTCGGGCTGATCACGATGAACGCTTTCGACCGCGTGGCGTCTGAATTATCGAGACGATTCCCGGCTGTGGCTGGCTATTTGCCAGCGGGGGCCTATGTCCTGTTGTTCGTGGCGGGTTGCTGGATTCTGGTTCGCCTTGTGGATCGCTGTCCGGAATCGGCGCATTCCGCAGCGGTTCCGCGCTGTCTCAGCGGTTGCCTGAGTCTGGGCTCGGGATTGCTGTCGTCCGCGATTCTGATCAGCGCTCTGTACACACTGCCCGTTTCTCTCGACCGCTTCGGATTCGCTGCGGAACCCGATCAGCGTGGCCTGCTGTCGCAGAGGTTACCGGTGGATCGGCTATGGCTCGATTACGTGCAATATGCTTCCGGCAACGTGTTCACAGTCGATCCATCCCAGCAGTTCCGTGTCACGCAGGAGGGACACGCGTCGGATCCCGCCGGTCGCCTCCCTTTCGCTCAACGATTCCGGCCGCTTCAGCCGGCATCGGCTCCGGAAGACCCGGCATCGGCTCCGGAAGACTAGGGCCACACGACGCGGGTTTGACGCGCGCGCGTGATCACGTAATACCGAACTTCTTCAATTTGCTGAAGTAGGTGCTCCGCGGCAGGCCCAGTTCCCGCGCGGCGCGGGCTTTGTTTCCATCACACGTCTCCAACGCCCGGATCAGCATCGCGCGTTCGGCGTCCTGGATCGCAGCCTGGCTGGTGACCCGCACGGCGGAAGCCGCCGATTTGTTTGCAGACCGCGGCGGGTTGCCGGGATCCCATCCGCTCTGGGCGATGGCGGCCGAGCGTTCCCGTGTCTTGGAGCGCGTGATGTCGGCCGGCAAATCAACGAGCGTGATGTGGTCCTCATCGGCCATGACCACCGCTCGCTCGATTGCATTTTCCAGTTCCCGGACATTCCCCGGCCAGTTGTAGTGCTCCACCGCTCGCAGTGCCGCTTCGTCGATGTGGGTGATGCGTTTTCCCGTGCGATTTGCCGATCGCTTCATGAAATGCAGGGCCAATTCCAACAAGTCTCCCGCGCGATCCCTGAGCGGCGGTAGCGTGACGCTGATCACATTCAACCGGTAGAACAGATCTTCCCGGAATCGGCCGTCGATGATCAATTGTTCGAGATCCTGATGCGTGGCCGTCAGCAGTCGCACATCGACGTGCACCGTTCGACTGCCGCCAACCGGCTCAAAGCACCGCTCCTGCAGCACGCGCAGGAGCTTGATTTGTGTATCGAGACTGATGTCGCCGATTTCGTCGAGAAACAGCGTGCCTCCGTGAGCCGCTTCAAACCGACCGATCTTGTCTCGGTGAGCCCCCGTGAAGGCGCCTTTCGTATGTCCGAACAGCTCGCTTTCCAGCAGAGTCGGCGACAGTGCGGCGCAGTGCACGCGCACCAGTGGTCCCTTGCTGCGACCGCTGTTGTCGTGGATGACCTTGGCCAGGATCTCTTTCCCCGTCCCACTCTCTCCGCGAATCAGCACTGAGGACTCAGCGGGCGCGACTTTGCGAATCGTCGACAGGACCTGTTGCATGGCCGGACTGTCGCCCTTGACCTCATCCCGTTCAAGAACACCCCCACCCACAGGAACCGCGGCCGGAGCTTGATCGTCTGGATTCACCGTTGCCAATTCAGACTGCAACAGCGTGATCTGCCTCCGTTGTTCGGATATCCGCTGGACCTTGTCGTGCATTTCCTCGTTGAGTCGCGTCATGTCCTGATTGACCTTGGCGCTCCGCAGGGCCACATTGGTGATCTGCCCCATCGCGTTGAGAAACGTCAAATCCTCGGCCGTGAACACCGCTCTGTTCCTCTTTTCGCCGAGCAAGACCAGGGCCGAGATTTCACCTTCCATTTCCAGGGCGTGGACCACATCGGCGCGCAGATTGTGCAACGTGCTCTGCACAGAGGTCATGTCGATCCGATTGGCGGTCGTGACGCGCTGCAGCGTGCCGTCCTGACGCAACTGCTCAATGAACTCGGCACCCAACCGGACCTGGAAGTCGCAATCGTCCGTACCCTGCACGGCCACCAGTTGGAAGGTGGCCCGAGTGCCTGTGTTCAAATACAAGGCGGCCCGGCCGGTGTGAAGCACTTCCCGACAGGAACTCAACAACAGCTCCGCCATGGCCTCGCGATCCAGCAAATTCCCGGCCGCCCGGTTCATCTGCTGCAGGGCCTTTCCCAATTGATATTTTTCGCGGAAGAAGCGTTGATCGATCACCCGCTGAAATCGATCACGCAACCAGAACAAAAACACAACCGCCAGAACCAGAATCGCGAATAACACGAACTTCTGAGAATGGGCCATCGAAATGGACAGGACCTGTGGCGCGATCGTGCCCAAGGCAATGACGATCCCACAACCAATGGTCACACCAAAACTCACCATGTAATAGAGTACACCCTTGCCGATGACTTCGTCTGTGAGGATCAGCTTGTAGCGAACGATGCCGATGGCATACGCAATCATGAACGACAGACTGGCGAGAAACATCGGCCATTGGGCGCGGCCGAGTGCAAAGCCTACGCGGTCGGCCAGGGACAGATACAGCGTGTACCCCAGGGGGATCGTGGCCAGCATGCCGGCCCACAAGATCCATTTGACCTGATGCCGCTCGATCGGATTTCGAGTCGTAAAGAAGGCTCGAATCAGCGCGGCCAGAATCAGCAGAAAAAACGCGCCGGAAATCGCCAGGTAACTGTAGATCGCGTGCCACAAGATCAGCAGCGCAAACACAACTTGCGGACCCGCGTCGGGATTTCCGTTCAACCAATAGGCGCGGACCACGGCGACCAGCATGGCCACAATCGCGCACGCGGGCAGCGAGTACAACAACACGGGTATCAATGTGGGGCGTTGCGACAGAAGTGTCTTGCGGTGCGGATAAACCAGGAAAAAATGCAGCGTCACTGGCGGAACCAGCACCGCCAGGACCACAAAGGGAATGCACAGCCACTGGCTGCCCGCCACAACCCACCAATGGAATCCGGGCACGAACGCGCCCATCGTCACAATGCACATCGCCAGAAACAGTCGTGCCGGTTCGTCAAAGGGACGGTGCCAGTAGGCGACCACACCCACACTGAAAATCAACAACTCCGCCAAAAACCAGACGAATGTCAACGACACATCCCAGAACGGCAACGACTGCACCCGCAACCAACCGGCATGGACCACCGCGGTTTCTTTCTTACGAAACACGACCTTGACCCAACGGTTCTCGTCACCGACCTGCACCAACGGTGGCAGAGCTGATGTGACCTCTTTCGGGTCCACCCAGGGATCCAGCTGTCCTCCCGGTGGGATCGGGGCGTTGTACAACTTGTGGAGTTCCAGTGTGAAATCCAGGAAACTGCGGATCGGCACCCCGCGCAGCCGCAGCACCGAATCTCCGCGTTCCAATTCCACCCGCCCCTTGTAATCGCTGGCCGACAGGCACAGTTCCCGGACCTCGATTCCCGCGATCCCCTTGGAGTCTCTTTCGATCATCAGAAACCGCAGACCCACATCCGGGCTGGTCGCCACGAATCCCAGGACCAAGACCGAATACCCGACGGTCATCATCCCGATCACGGTCAACACATGGCGTTTGCGACCACCCACAATCGATCCTCATCTGCAATCACCGCAGGCCAGCCATCCCCGACCAGCGACTCAGACGCCGGGCACAGCCGAACCACGCAGCCGCACAAGCGAGCGTCGCGACACAGCGACACAGCGGAACAGCGGAACATGCGGTGTCTAGATTAGCGAAACTTCAGCGCTGAGGCGCCGATTCAGCGCCGATTATGGTCGTGTCGGCGCCGATTCTTCAAGCATCCAACCGCATCCGCAAATCCATCCTGGCAATCACGCTGATCATAAACACATATAAAATATGGATTTATGGAATTTACAGAAATTCTGGTGCTCAACCGGTCCTCACGCATCCCCGGTTGGCATGATAAGTGCCTGACAGGGTACCGCAGTTGCCTTATGGAAAGCACCCAGTCAGACCCTCAGCGGGGATATGACGCGTGGCGGCCGGTGAGGAACCTGATTGCAGCCTGACCCAAATTCTGACAATCAGTTCCCCAACAGCACTGAGACCTCACCAAGCGCCGTCCCGTCAGCCCTCTGAGGGTCTTTTTCATTGGCAGCCGGCGGCGGTCCGGGTTGCGCTGTTGCCACGGAAGGCGGCTGCACAGCCGGTCGTTCACGGCGGCGACACCCGGTAGGTGGCCGAGGATCGCGCGGTTTCCCAGAGCGAGACTTCCACAACGGGTAACCCCCGCGATTGTGCCTGCTCAAAGATCAGCTTGGCGATGTTCTCAGCGGTCGGGTTGTCGGGAATCACAAATACGGGTTCCCCCTGTTGCTGCAGGGCTTCCAGGGCAGGGTCCTGTTGGTGCAGGATCATGCGGTGATCCAGCTCGGCCTCAATCCAGCATTGCAGTGTCCGTTTGATCTCCGCAAAGTCGACGACCATCCCCCGCTCATCCAGCTCCCGGCCTTCCATCACGATGACGGCACGTCCATTGTGACCATGCAAATGGCGGCACTTGCCCGAGTAATTCAGCAAGCGGTGTCCATAACAGAACGAGATTTCCTGAGTCACACGGAACATGTTTGCGACCTTGATGGGGCACCCCGCAAGCGGGCTCAAAACGCATTCTAAGCCGGTCGTGCGGCGTCCACAACTGGGCCGGGGACATTGGCATTGCCTGGGCAAATGATAGAATCGGCTGCGGTCCTGCCGCAAAGCACCTCGACCCGTCGGCAGAACAGCGCCCGAAGCACCTGAGCCATCCGCGGGGGAACCTCACGATGTTCGTCGCCGACAATCCTGGAAAACAGGCCGAACAAGGCACGATTGTGATCTTTGGAGCCTCCGGTGACCTGACGTCTCGCAAGTTGATTCCGGCACTGTTTCGCCTGTGGAGTAATGGGTTTTTGTCCGACGCGTCACCCATTGTGGGATGCGCGCGACGAGCGAAGGACGACGATGGGTTTCGAGCGGAGATGCTGGCATCGCTGCAGGAGCAGGGAGACCACGTCGACCGGGAGCGATGGCGTGCCTTTGCACGGCGTTTGTTTTATCGCCAACTCGACCTGTCGAACTCCGATGGGGCGGCATCACTGCGGGCGGACTTGGAGCACATCGAATCTCAGACGGCGGCCACGGGCCCCTGTCTGGCTTATCTGGCAACATCTCCGGAACTGTTTGGATTGTCGGTCGAGCTGCTGGCCGAGGCTGGCCGCATTCCCGACGCGGAGAACAAGCGGCCTCTGCGCGTGATTGTCGAAAAACCATTCGGGCACGATTTGAGTTCAGCGCAGCAACTCAATCAGCATCTGCGACGGTTGTTGACCGAGGACCAGATTTACCGGATCGACCACTACCTGGGTAAGGAAACCGTTCAAAACGTTTTGCTGTTTCGATTTGGAAACGCGATCTTCGAACCGTTGTTGAACCGCAATCACGTAGACCACGTACAGATTACGGTTGCGGAAACCCAAGGCATGGAACGCGGACGCGGCGGCTACTACGACCGAGCCGGCGCGCTCCGCGACGTGCTGCAGAATCATGTGCTGCAGTTGCTGTGCCTGGTGGCCATGGAACCACCGGCCCTGTTTCGAGCCAAGGACATCCGCGACGAAAAAATGAAAGTGCTCGAAGCGCTTGCTCCGGGTTCCCCGCACGGCATCGATGACTGGACGGTTCGCGGACAATACACCTCGGGAACATGCGCGGGCACATCGGTGCCGGGCTACCTGGAGGAAGACCGCATCCCGGGCGATTCCGTGCGGGAGACCTATGTGGCGCTGCGTGTTCATATCGACAATTGGCGGTGGGCGAATGTTCCATTTTACCTGCGGACGGGCAAGCGTCTTCCAGCGCGGATGACCGAGATTGCCATTCAATTCAAACACCCGCCTTTACAACTGTTCCGGACCGTGGAATGCGAAGGAGATGTCTGTGACCTGGTCGGAGCACGGCCGAACACCTTGATTTTCCGGATACAGCCCAGCGAGTCGATTTCGTTGACCTGTTCGACCAAACGCCCGGGGATGCAATATCAAATTCATCCTGTGACCATGGACTTTGCTTACGAAGACGCCTTCCACAACACGCTGCCGGAAGCTTACGAACGATTGCTGCTCGACGTTTTGCGTGGGGATTCCACATTGTTCATGCGGAGCGACGAGCTGGAAGCCGCCTGGAGGTTTGTGACGCCCATCCTGGAACACTGGCAGGACGAGGGCAGACCAGATCCCTATTATGCCGGCACCTGGGGACCCAGAGCTGCGCAATCCCTGCTCGAAAAAACTGCGCACACCTGGCGTTAATCGCCGGCAGGCGACGTGTACCGGCCAGCGGCGCTGGACGCCCAATCAGCTACGATTCACTCGTCACCAGACGGGCGGTCTGCGGACCGCCAGCGAAAGACGATGGCCACCGTGCCCATCCCCAGTACGGCTCCCAGGCAATCAGCGAGAACATCCAGGATTTCAGGATTTCGACCCACCGGAAACTGCAGTAACTCGTCCAGAACCGCATACAGTCCGATGACGGTCAGGCACTGCAGATCCTGGCGCCAACCGTAGCCGACCCGCGACGACCGCCACAATGTCCACAGCATCGCCAGTACGGCATAACCGACCAAGTGAACCGTTTTGTCGGAATGCGGCGGCAGATCATGGGCCGGCATGGGGACATGGGTCGCGGTAAACAGGATCGCCCAGTACACCCCCAGCAAAAATCCCAGCCGCTTGCGGTAGCGCGCGCCACGTGGTGAGTGCGGGCGAGGCATGGTCATCGCCAATCAGTGACCGACGCTGTACGGAGTTGACAATCGGTGTTGGGGATGCGCGTCCAGATACGCGTCCAGACGATCCCCGCGCGCGAGCGCCACCGGAATAAAGTCCAACGCCTGCTGCAATCGTTCGTTTGGCTCAGCGCAACTGAAACGCAAGAAGCCCGCACCGGCATCACCAAAACACTCGCCGCCCAGGCAGGCAATCCCCAGCGCGTCATCGGCGCCTTCCAGCAAATACATGGCCAGTCCGTGGCTGGTGACACCCAACCGGTTGCACACAGGTGCCACTTGGGGAAACACATAAAACGTGGCCGCGGGATCCAGCGCGTGAAATCCATCAATTGCGTTCAAGCCCGCGGTCAACAACTCGACCTTTTCGTGAAACCGAGCCATGGTCGCATCGCGCTCTTCGGTATCCTGCCGCAAGGCAGCCACTCCCGCTAACTGCACCAGGGGCGGGGTGCAGGACAGGGTCGTATTGACCATTTTGGCGATCGCATCGGCAATCGGTGCTGCGGAAACCGCAAACCCCAGCCTCCAACCGCTCATGCTGTACGACTTGCTGAACGTGTAGGCCGCCACGCATTGGTCCATCATGCCAGGCTGGGCCAGCAGGGAATGATGCCCACCCCGCCACACCATGTGACAGTACGGTTCATCGCTGAACACGGCGATGTCTTTGCCACGAATCAGGTCGGCCAGATCCCGCAGATCCTGTTCGGTGGTCACCCCACCGGTGGGATTGTGGGGCGAATTCAAGAAGATGGCCTTGGGTTGAGCATCATTGGACAGGAATCGTTCGACCTCAGCGATCTCAGGACGAAAGGCCTGCGATTGACGCAACGGTGAATACACCACCCGCGCTCCGCGCCGTTCAATGTTAGGAATGTACGTCGGAAAAAACGGGCTGAACACAAGAACGCCATCGTCCGGATTCAGAAAAGCCTCGCAGAAAAACTGCTCAAAGACCTTGGCTCCCGGTCCAGCAACCACGTTGTCCACTGCTGCCGGAATCGCAAATTCCCGTTGGACGAAGTCGGCCGCCGCACGACGGAATTCCGGAATCCCAGGTGAGGGACAGTAATGGGACTGATTATTGCGAATCGCATCGAGACCCGACGACTTGGCACTCGCCGTGCTGTCAAAGGGACTGTCACCGATCTCCAACTCGACGACATCTTTTCCCTCGGCCTTCAAAGCTCGAGCGACCGCAAGCACTGTGAATGCCGTCTCAACCGACAACGATCCGGCAAATTGACTCAAACTTGCAGACACAGGTGCACTCCTTCGACAGCTCCTGGACTCGGCGATCACGCCGCTTGTGACAAGCGGACGGTCAACAGATACCGCGGTCTCGGCGGGCCACACAGTATGCGATGCCCCTCCCACGACTGCAACCGGCGCTGAGCGCCGGGAATCGGCACGGGCAGTGGTCCGCCCGCGGACAACGGGCGTCACACGTGTGTCGGACACCGGCTGACCTGCGCCCTCCGACGCCGGCCGCCGCATCCATCGTCACCTGGCCAGGATTCCGCTGTCTGCGGGTGCCAGGTCTGCGGGTGCGGAATTCCGGGGGCCGGCCCGGTTCCAGACCACAAAAAAAGCGTCTCGAGCCGAAGGTGCTCGAGACGCTTTGTTGCAAGTCGACGGCAAGAGCGGGCCAACGCTCACCGTTCGATCTCCCATAGAGCAGATCATGTGCCGAAAGGTATTATTTTATGGAAAGGCCATTTTCTCGGGAGATTCGGACTTTGTCCGGTTCGGAATGCACCCCAACCTGTGTCGCAAAATGCCTCACTGCGGCATTTTGCATCGCGGCAAAACAGTTCACCGAGGAATCGATGCTGCCTCGGCCGGGGAATTGGGACGGTTCGGAAAAGGGGTGCGGAACAACTTGACGGGGCAGAACCACGGGGCTGCCGCGTGCGGCTCAGCCCCGGTCCTCACGGCCCGGCGGAGTTGATCAGGGGGGCTGCCGATGCCATCAGGGTGGGAACCCATTGGCGATACACTTGGATTGTCGATTGCTCGCCCCGCGCTCCCGGTAAGGAACAGCCGTGTTCCAGTCCGAGCAGACCGACATAACCGCTGCCGGCGATTGCGGACATCAGACTTCGCAAGTCCATGGTCCCGGTTCCCGGCTCTTTGCGACCGGGAAAGTCCCCCAGCTGCACGTAGCCCACCTGACGCGCCAGGGGCCCGCCCAACAGGTCGCGCACGGGGCGCATGCGACGGCAACAGGTATCCAGAACAGCCCGACAGCTCGAGCGAGCGAGCGACGCACACATGAGACAGGCGGTGTGGACATCTTCGATCAACATCCGTCTCCGTCGCGAAGGATGTCGCAACGGTTCCAGCAACAGCGTCAAGCCGGCCGAGGCACACAATTGCGAACACTCATCCAGCAAGTTTCGCGCGTTCTGAAACTGCCGGGCCCAACTCAACCTGTGATCGACCACACCGGGTACGACGGTACAGAATCCGGCCGCGGCGCGTTGGCCAACCCGTACGGCTGTTTGCAGATCGTTCAGTACTTGGTGCCAGTCGCAGGAACGGCCGGATGCGAATAACGGTTCGCCGAAGCTGACAACGCCCTCAAACTGACCCACCGTGATTCCGTAACGCCGCGCGGCCTGACCAATTTCCACCTGCGCCTCCACATCGCGGCTCGTCAATCGGCTGTCATCGACGGCGCGAAATCCGGTTTCATGCAGGAACGCCATTTGTTCTGTGAGATTGTCACCGGCCAGATGACGAAACATATCCAGATGCGGTGCCAGCATCAGTCTCGGAACACGGCGTCCGTCGCCTCCCGGCAACAGGCGCGCGTCCGTGGCGATTGTGGCCCCTGTCGCCATCGTGGCCAAAAAATGCCGTCGCCGCATTGCATGTCTCCGAGCCGCCATCCCATCACTCGCGCCGGGCACACTTCAGTCCGCGAACTGGTCCCATAATCGCTCAAACAACTCGTCAAAGGCAACCACGAAACGTTGGTCTCCGCTGATAATGAAATTCTCTTCGTTGTGCTTACTGGCGGATCGCGTCCAGTTGTAGCTACCGGTCAACAGCAACGACTTGTCGAACACCGCAAATTTGTGGTGCATGTGGTAATCCGTGCGATCCATCCTCACGTCGATCCCCTGGGATCGCAGACGGTCGATGTCCGATCCGCGATCGAATGATTTGTCGTCATCGGTGATCACACGCAGGGCGACCTCACGCCGTTTCGCCGCCAGCAGCGCGTCGCTGATGCGATCATCGGTGATTGTGAATACGCAGACATCGATGAACTGACGAGCGGATTCGATCAATGCGACAATGCGGGCGGTGCAATTTTGATGCGGACTGAATCGCCATTCGGCTTGTGGCAGTTTCTGCGAACCCGACTTGGCCTGCAGCACCTTGATCACATCTTCCAGCCAATCCAGGACCTCGGCAGCATTGGTTTGCGAGAGTGCTTCGCGAGCCAGATCAAAGGCCATGCTGCGGTACAGTCCCAACGTGGATTCGTCGAGCGACAGATGGTCGAAGATGCGACCCATGGCGGATCGTTCGGTCCGCGACAGTTTCCAATCGTCCAATGTCTGACGCAACATACGTTGCACGTCTTGCGGTTTCATGTTCCACCTCGGTTTCCTGCAGGTTTCAGCCGTTCATTGCTGCTCGGACCATTGCCGAGAGACACGGCGGACGACTTCCAGTTTATCGTCACTCAGATATCCATAGCGATTGATCCACAGCCCGTTCACGTCGCTGTTGGCCACCAGCCGCAATCGGCGATCGAAGTCATCCAACGGTCCGTATCCGTGAACCAGCGGACAGACGTCGGCCGATCCACCGCGGCGCGTTTGCCGAACCGCGTGCTGAATTTTACGCAACTGTGGCTCATCATCCAGGGGATGGGGTTCGTCGGGAGCGGGATAACCAAAATCGGACAACGTATTCCGGCTGTCGTGTGGCTCGCACAAGTCCATCATTTGAACAATGCCCCGCACGATCAACCGTTCGTCGACATGCGGATTCCGCTCCAACAGGGCCCGGCCCCAAAACTCAACCATTTGCGACCAGTGCATCGTGTACAGTTTGGGAGCCACTTGCTGGCAATGCGCCGCGGCCCCACGGAAATCGAAACCGGTCAACAGGCTGTAGTGCGGCATGAAGGCGTGCGCCGTCAATTCCCGTTCTTGGCCACCGAGCTCTGTGAGTAACTCACGCCAATCGCGAATGATATCGACCGACAGAGCAGCCTTGAGCCGCAGCCACTCGGCGATTTGGGGCCGGTCTCTGAGTGTCCTGGCCACGGCAAACAGACCGCGATCGGCGCCGGACACATCGGACAGGTCGTCGTTGGACAGCTCCCCGTGGCAGTACTCCCACAGCCGCTGTGTATCGGCTTGAATCGCTTCAAAATCGAACGCATGCTGCCTCGACCAGTCGGCCACATGCGGGCTGAAATCCTGAAACAGTTCGCCGAATGTGTAACACGGGTATTCGGGCCAATCGATGCGAAAACCGTCCACTTCGGGATAGGCGGCCAACAAGTCGCGCACGTAAGCGCGGTTGTAGGCGCGGATCGCGGGGCTGGCCAGGGAGCCGGTATCGGCCATCCGATGAGGGGGCAGATTCCCATCGGGCAGACGTGGCCGGTCCTCGTCGCGCAGACCCGATGGTTGCGCCGCTCCCAGCTGAAAATAGACGCGCAGTCCGCTGCGTTTGGCCGCACTCAAGAACTGTTGGATCACCGCCCCATGCTGGCTGGTCAGATCGTTGATCTTGCGTGGAGCGTAGGGACTGTCGCGGTAAAACTCCGGGTTCGGCTGATAGCTGGGACCACTGCGAACCCACAGAGCATGTTTGCCGAACAACGGACGGTCAAACACGCGGGGGCTGCTGCCGGCATCCAGCGGGGGCTGAAAGGACCCGGAATGCTCGTCTGCCGCGTTGGTGATCGTGGGATTGCAGGCCACCGCGTTGGCACCGGCGTGGAGCACGTTGGCCACAACCGCATCGACGCCTTCGCTGAGAATGAAGTCGCCCAGCACGGTGATGCCCAAAACACGTTCGCCAGCATCCGGAGTCGTGTCGGTCATTTGCGTGGATTCTCATACCAGACCACGTTGTTGCTGGCCCGGCCCGCGATCAACAGGTCCAGATCACGATCCCCATCCAGATCAACGGCGCGAATGTCGTAGGCCTCCTGCTTGCGGCCCACGATGTGTGTCTGGAAACGACCCCGTCCATCGTTTTCAAACCAGACCGCCAGTTGATCACCGAACGCGCACGTGGCTGCATCCAGATCCCCGTCATCATCCAGGTCCACCACCACCAGGCAATGCGGTTCCTTCAGCGTCGGATGGATTTCATGGATTGTCCAGTCCGGTGCCTCAAACCAGATCACGCCCCGTCCGTGCCCCCGCGAGGCGATAAAGTCGGTCTGGCCGTCACCGTTGACGTCGGCCGGATGGATGTTGGTGGCGCCGGGTTCGTTCGCGGACAACAGGTGCTTCTTCCAGGGTTTGCGCGGATCGCGGGGGGCCTCCCACCAGGCGAACCAGTTGCCTGTCCCGGGTTCGGCCTGCGGCCCGCCCTTGGCGCCCGTCGCCGCATCGGGTCTGCCGTCACCGTTGACGTCGCCAAAGCCCAGGTAGTGTGTCAATCCCGGAGCGTCACGGTCGGCAAAGGCGTGACAGGTCCAGGGTTGCTCGCGATGCGGATTGGCTGGATGCCGCAACCAGGCCAGCGAATTGGGGTGGCTTCCCCGCGGTTGCGCGCTGGTTGCCAGCAGATCGATCCGACCGTCTCGGTCAACGTCGCCCTTGATCACACCGTGGATACCATGGACCTCTTCGGTGATGATCCTCAAGCGCCAGCGTTCGGTCAGCGGCTGGGACGGTTGCTCCAGCCAAAACACCAGACCGGGATTGTAGCGGGCTCCAATGTAGTCCACGTCGCCATCACCGTCGACATCCATGAATTCGCTGTGGATGCAAGCGTGTTTCGGATCGTCGTCCAGCACGATCTGTCGAGCCTGGCCACCCACGAACAGCCGCGTGGTTCCGCCGCTGTTGCTGATGACATCCACCCGCCCATCTTTGGTGAAATCCGCGGCAACGGCTGTCTGAGTTGGCTGTCCAGAATGGATGATGTGTTTCTTCCAGCCGGACACATCATCGGCGCGGACCACACAGGACAGAACCGAACACAAGCTCAATAATTGCACACAACGCGGACAGGGAAAGCGCAGCATGGCAGGCTCCTTCTGACGGACGGCGGCGGCCCTTTCCAGCCAGCATGTCGCTCGGGAAACGGCAATTCAAGTCACAGCTGGTGTTACGCGTCGTGCCCGAGGTCGCCGCGAACCGGATCCCCGGCCGGGCCTGCCGTATAGCGTGCCCAGACTCTGCGCCATTGTTTCTGCGCGGAACCTGTGAACTGGCACAACAGCGGCTGTTGCGACTCTTGGAAGAACGTGAACGCCACCAGCGTCAGCAGGGCGGCCGTGGTCAGTGTCGTGGTGCGGACACCGGATTGGCGGGCCCACATATCGACCAATGGCGTGAACCACGGCAAGCTGCGGATCGGCGGCTGAGCCGCCTCGGCCTCGACCCAGCCATCGAGACACAATCCGTTGTGGAGTGGAATCCTGCGATCTGCGGGATCCACCGCGTCGAACTCGACTCGAGCCAATTCGGCGGCGAATTCTGGTTCCTGTTCCAGAGCCAGGGCGACTTTTTGCAGATAGTCGATTCTGAGCTCCAATTGCACGAGCCGCACCTGATTGGTGAAGTAATCGTTTCGCAGGCGAATATAGCTGGACAGGTTGGGTGAGATTGCAACCACAGCGTAGAGGGTTGAGGCCAGCAACAGACTCAGCCAGAACGCCACGGAAATCGTCCACAAGAACTTGCCGTTTTGTTGCTTCATATTCACCCGCACCACAACTCCAGCCTTCGAACGGGACGCGACCCGCGCCTCAGGAAATCGTGCCTCCAAAACAACCGCGGTCGCCGAGGATTTCTTCAATCCGCAGCAACTGGTTGTACTTGCAGATTCTGTCCGTTCGGCTGGCCGAACCCGTCTTGATCTGACCCGTGTTGAGCGCCACGGCCAGATCGGCGATCGTTGTGTCTTCGGTTTCCCCCGACCGGTGGCTCATGACGGCCGTGTATCCGTTGCGATACGCCAGCTGGACTGCATTCACAGTTTCGGTCAGGGTTCCGATCTGATTGACTTTGACCAGGATGCTGTTGGCAATGCTGCGATCGATGCCGGACTGCAGTCGGTTGACGTTGGTGACAAACAGATCATCACCGACCAACTGGCAGCGGTCGCCCACGGCAGCGGTCAATTGCTGCCAGCCATCCCAATCGTCTTCGGAACAACCATCTTCGATGGAACATATGGGATACTTGTCGACCCAGCCGCTCAGCAACGCGACCATGCCGCTGGAATCCACGGATTGCCCTTCCAGAGAATACACGCCGGAGTCGGTATCGAAAAACTCGGTGGACGCGCAGTCCAGCGCGATCTTGACCTGATCGCCGGGCTGATAGCCCGCGTGTTCGATGGCCCGCAGAATGACATCGATGGCCGCCTGACTGTTTTCCAGGTCCGGCGCAAAACCACCTTCATCCCCGACCGCCGTGCTCAGCCCTTGATCGGCGAGCAGTTTCTTCAGGCTGTGAAACACTTCGGTTCCGCAGCGGAGTGCGTCGCTGAAGGTAGCGAACCCCAGCGGCATGACCATGAACTCCTGAATGGCGATTCCGTTGTTAGCGTGCTCGCCACCGTTGATGATGTTCATCATGGGGGCCGGTAGACGATTGGCTGCAACGCCGCCCAAATAGCGGAACAGCGGCAGAAAGCTGGCGCGGGCGGCCGCGTGGGCACAGGCCAGGGAACAGGCCAGAATAGCGTTGGCGCCAAAGTTCGCTTTGTTCTCGGTACCGTCCTGCTCAATCATCACGCCATCGATTCCCGCCTGATCGGTGATTTCCCTGTCGATCAGCAGATCGGCGATCTGTTCGTTGACATTCCGGACAGCCTGCTGGACACCCCGACCCACGTAGCGGTTCGGTTGATCCGTGTCCCGCAATTCGTGTGCTTCGTGCTTGCCTGTACTGGCCCCACTGGGCACAGCCGCTCGACCAACGATCCCATCCTCGAGTTCCACGTCGACTTCCACGGTGGGATTGCCGCGACTGTCCAGAATCTCGCGCGCATGTATTGCCGAAATCAGCAGACTCATCTCGGGGGTCCTTCTTGGTTTTCGATGTCGGCCAACCGGAACACGGTGTCCGATCCCTGATGCGGTTTTCCGGCGCAGGCTTCCGATGGCAAGTCGCCGGTCACCGAGAATTTCAGGCCGATTTGCCCGCGGCCCGAATCTCCAAATCACTTCGACACATCGGCCGACGCCCTGTGCAGCGGACCGTGTGTTCCGGACCGTTGTACACAAACCCCGCGCGGGCATCCATCGGACAACATGAATAATCGGACAATCATGATCGTTCGGAGCGTAGCCGAACAATCTGTCAGCGGAAACGGCGCGCAGCAACAGCGCCCTGTGGCCGTGCACCCTTCTGTAATTCGGACGTTGAATCGCACCCCTTGAACTCGTGGCGGGGGGGCCGGGATTTGCCCGTTGGTGCGCATCTACCGTCTGGCAGATTTAATCAGTTTTCGATGAATGCTCGTCCGCCGCAGCGGCGGATTCGTGGTCCGGTCCGTGGTCGGCACGTGCCTCCGGCAACAGCCACGCGCCCCAGGCGGCTAACAACAGACAGGGGATGAACGCCCTCAAGGCGTGCAGCGGCTCGCGTCCAGCTGCCTGGAAATAGGATGTGAGGGGCGCCTGAATGAGCCCGCCCACTCCCCAGGCAACCCCCATCGTCAGCGCCGACGCGACACCCGCCCCGCGCGGAAACTGCTGTTGCGCATAGGACACCATCGCCGGCGCCGTGCCCCACAACACCAGCCCGGTGGGAACCAGCAGCGCGAGTTGCAACCACATCGGATTGCCTTGCAGACTCAATCCATACAACAGCGGCACTCCGGCCAGCGGGCAGACAATCATGAAAACGCGTTCCCAACCGCGGGGGAACCGAAACGCCAGGACCAGCATCCCGACACTGGCGGCCACCAGAAACAGCGATTGCACCTGGCCGATCACAGCTTCGTCGTATCCCTTGCGCTGCAGGGCAAACGCCAGGACCTTGTTCATACCCATGTTGGGAACCAGCCGCAGGGAACACACCAGCAGCAGTTGCATGGCAAATCCTGTACGGCCTTCGAGGAGCTCACCGATCGCAGCACGCTGTTTCCCCTGAGGTGGGGACTGAGCCACGCATGGATCGCCGGCCGCCGTGTTCCAACAGCTCATGTTGCCCACCCACCTGAGCACCAACAGCGCGGCCAGCATGCAGGGCATCAAGTACGTCAATCCCGGCAAGCCCCAGCGGCCGACGATCTGGCCGCTCAACACCGGTCCCAGAGCCAGTCCCAGTGATCCGCCGAACATGAACAAAGCCAAGGCCCGCGTTCGATGACCCGGCAGCATGCTCCCCACGCGGACCGCCGCCTCGGGGTGAAATGCGCCGATTCCCACACCGCCGACGATCAACAGCAGGAACAACGCCGGCAAACTGTCGACCTGGCCCAGCAGACACATGCAGACGATGCCCAACGCCGGACCGGCCCACAACCACACGGGAGCCGGCCGCCGATCGCGCAAGAAACCAAACACCGCCTGGCTTAACGATGTCGGCAACGACTGGACAATGAAAGCCAGCGAGAGTGTTGTCACTCCCAATCCATACAGGTCTTCGAGTCTGGGCCACAGCGGCGCAATCACCAGTGCGCTGGTATCCACCAGGGTGTGTGTCAACGCCAGACAAACCAGGGGAACGTAAACGCGCATACCGTATTCACCGGTCTCTTGAAACTGGGGATACCGCCGACGTACTGGCAGCGGGGCGCTGCGACTTCAGAAAACGTCCGGGATACGGACCCGCCCCTGCCTGCGCGGTTTCGCCGGCACGCATCACCGGAACCCCGTTGACTAACAACCACTCGACACCAGTCGTCAATTGGTGTGGATTGTCAAAGGTCGCCTGATCCGCGATCCGTGCCGGGTCGAAGACCACCACATCGGCAAACGCGCCCGCGGTCAACACGCCGCGGCCTGCGAACCCGAACCGCCGCGCCGGAAATTCGGACAGTTTCTGGACCGCGGATTCCAGACTCATCAATCCGCGCTCACGAACCAGCGGCCCCAGCAGTCGTCCCACGGATCCGTATTGCCGCGGATGAATGTAGCCGTCCGCCGTCTGAATGCCGTCGGTCCCCATCATGTACAAGTCGTGCTGCAGAAACGGGTCGACCAGCCGGTCATCACCTTCCTCGAATACCAACAACACCGACAGTCGTTCTTCGATCAACAGGTCCAGCAGCGCGTCCTCAGCCGAACGGCCGCTCTGGCGAACAAACTCATCCAATCGCAGTCCCTGCAGCCGCTTGTTCTCCATGCTGCCGACCCAGGCGATGCGAATGTTCTCCAGTTCCAACCGATATTCGTCGAGCCCCCGCGCAAACCGATCACGGATGCCGGCGTCGCCCAGGCGACCCAGAGCGGCCAGCGGTCCGGCGTCCCAGACTTCGTACGGCAGCAGGTAACTCAGCATCGTCGAACCCGGCTGGTAGGGATAGATATCGAAACTCATGTCGACCTCGTGCCGGGCCACCTGGTCGATGTAGCTCAGCACCTCGTCCGTTTGTTGAGGAGATTGGGCCTTGAGATGCGAGACATGCAGTCGGACTCCACTTTGGCGACAGATGTCAACCGCCTCCCGCAAGGCATCGAGCAAGCCCAGTTTGTACCGCACGTGGGTGACGTACAACCCGTCGAATTCGGCGACCACCCGACAGGCCGCAATCAATTCCTCGGTCGACGCATAGCACTGGACGATGTAGTCCAGTCCGGTGGAAAGTCCGACGGCGCCGGCCTGCATCCCGCGGCGGATTTCTCCACAGATGGTTCTCATTTCGAAATCGTCGACAGACCGTCTGCCGAAGCCGCTGGCCAATGATCTCACATTGGCGTACGGAACGTGCGCCGCCACGTTCTGCGCGGTGTGGCCATCCAACAGCTCCATGAACTCCCGCAGGCTGGACCACTGCTGGTACTCGTCCATCCGCAATCCATCGAGCGCCCGCAGATAAAACAACCACTCCCGCGCCGTCTGCTGATTCACGGGCGCGTACGAGATTCCGTCGGCCATCAACACTTCGGTGCTGAATCCCTGAGCGGTTTTGCTGGGCTGTTCGGGCTGTTTGAGCATCCATCCATCAGAGTGATTATGCACATCGATAAACCCGGGCGAAACCACCAGCCCGTCGGCATCCACAACCAGCTGCGCTTGCGCGTCGGTCAGCAGGCCAACTTCGACAATCCGGTCACCGCGAATGGCCACATCGGCCCTCAAAGCTGGCCGCCCGGTTCCGTCAATCACGGTTCCGCCGCGGATCAGAACATCAAACACAATGGTCTCCTGTCAAAACACTTCAACTTCTATGGGCAGCCGCAGCTTGACAACCTTGGTGACACCAGGCAAACCTGTCGCAAACTCGAGTCGTGCCATTTCGCGGAATCGTGTTTACGTTTGTCCGACTCGCCGCGCGGCGTTCAGAGCATGTCTCGAATGACCGTATCAGCCACAAACCTCCCTGCGCGCGTCAACCGGATCCGTGACCCGCATCGTTCCAGCCATCCCTGGCCGACGTGCTGTTCGATTTCCTTCCCGGCCAGGTCCGTCAGCACACAGCCCGTTTCGCGCTCGAATTCCCGGGAGCAGACCCCGCGGCATGTCCGCAGCCCCAACACGAGTCGCTCCCGCGCGCGGTCTGCGATCGACAGACATTCGCGATCGGCGACTGCGGACTCACCGTTGGTGATCCGTTTGATCCAGGTGCTGGTGCTGCGATGATTGGTTTCTCGCCAGCCAGCTACGTACCGCGCCGCTCCCGGTCCGAAACCCCAATAGGAATCGCCCGACCAATACACCTGGTTGTGACGGCTGGTGTGTTGCGGGCGGGCAAAACTCGAAATTTCATATTGCGTCAAACCGCCGGCCGGCAACCGGTCCATGGCAGCCGCGTACATCGCGCGTTGCAGTTCATCGGAGGCGACCTGCAAATCGCCCCGCCGCTGACGCGACCAGAAATTGGTTCCTTTTTCGATCGTCAATCCGTAGGTCGAGACGTGATCGACCTCAGACCGCAAGGCCGACTGGAGCGAGTGGGTCCAGTCGGTCAGAGACTGTCCGCCGACGCCAAACATCAGGTCGAGCGATACGCTGTCGAACATCCGCCGCACCATGGGAATCACCGCGTCCAAATCCTCGATGGTGTGATCCCGTTCCAGCCAGGCCAGTTCTCGATTCACAAAGGACTGAACTCCCAGGCTGATACGGTTGACGCCCGACTGCAACAGCACGTCCAGTCGAGAATGATCGAGTCCCTGCGGATTGGCCTCAACCGTAAATTCGCCTCCGGGTGCCAGCGGCAACCAGGTGTGCAACAAGTGCATCAATTGCTGCAACTGTGAGGCGTTCAGTTGCGTGGGAGTGCCCCCACCCACGTACAGCGTATCGACTGTCCGTTGCTGATCGAGTGCACGCAGCTCGCGGCGCAACGCGCGCAGATACTCGGCGATCAAATGATCTTGACCGGCCACGACCGTGAAGTCGCAGTATCCGCAGCGCCGCGCGCAGAAGGGCACGTGCACGTATGCAGCGCGGGGCGTCTCGGCCCACCGCGGAGCGTTCGGCCCCCGTTCTGCAACTCGCGGCACGGCACTCATCGCCGCGCCTTGGGGACTCGAAACAACCGTGGAGCACCGTCGTCGTCGCCGTCGGGATGACGGAAGTTGAAGTGTGTACCCACCCCCAAGGTGTGCGTCTGGAACGCGTCGTCGACGCGATACCGCAACATCAGCGGATGGCCCACCGAAAACTGATCCGAACTGTTAGCGCCCACCGAGTACGGTCCGCCCCAGTCACTGGTCTCGCTGCGGATCTCGTAGGCCAGCGGCTGGCTGGTGTTGTTGGTGATCCGAATCGCCGCGGGCGCGAATCGGGCAAACAGGTTCGGAGCCAGCCAGCCGGCGGCATCAGCTCGCAGCCGCGATTGGCCGACTGCGATGTCATCGATGATCGTGTCCGCGGCTGCGCCTTGACTTGTCCATTTTCCCCAACACGTTCGAAACAACTTGGTGAGCTGCGCTGCGTCGATCTGCGGATCGGCGGGATTCACGCCGGCGGCGAATCGAGCGGAAGTCGTGACGTCGAGTTGGCCTGACCAGTCGATCCGCAATTGCCGTGTCTCATGATCCAGCGCTTTCAAGCCGGCTTGGGCGCGCTGCGACAGTTCAAATTCCAACTCGGCATACGGCTTCCACTGTGTTTGACCCGCCTTGCGGGTGGCCAGTGAGATGATCACCTGACTGGCCGCAAACTCGAATGTGCTGGCTGACAAAGTGCCCGCAGGCTCCGGTTGCCTGGCGACGGTTTGCGGATCGCTGGCGGACCCGGGTGGATCGGTCGTCGGACTGTCCGGAGTGGCGGCGGAACTCGGGTCGTCCGCTGGGTCTTCGGAATCGGCTTTCGGAGCTGTTGACTTGGGTGCCGGGCCGCCGGCCACCAAGTCCCGGATCCTCAGTGGTTCCACCAGAATCAGCTCGGACCACAATTCCAGATCGTCGCCCAGTCGTTGCAGATCGGGAATCGCCTGCTTGAGCAACGCGGCATCGGCAAAGCTCTCGAAGGCCTGTCCGGGAATGTCCTGCACATGAATGCGGGCCACATCGGCCTGAATCAACAACCGGCTCAATGGCGCCAGAATGTCCCCGGCAATTCCAACTTCGAGATTTGTGCTCTGTTCCAGACTCTCGGCCGCCAGCCCGACCGCCGCGACCTGTCGCGGTGTGTCGGGAGCCCGGCGGGGATCGACGGCCGCCGCTGTCACTCCAAATACGACCGACACTCCTTGCGGATCGGTGGCGACTTCTTGTGGCCAGACGCGCAATCGCGGGCGATAAACCGGCAGGGGCCAGAACCTGCCAATCAATGTCGCCACGTCTCCGAGTTCGAGGTTTTTCTCGAATTCGGCCAGCATGCCCGGGACCATGGCCTGGAATTCGGCTTCGATCCGCGCCCGGCTGTCATACAGGCCGCGCACCAGCCCGTTGGCGACACGGTTGCGCGTCATTCCCAGACCGCGGACCGAGACTCCCGTTGGAGCCGTGACGTACCAGTTGTCGTTTTGAATGTCGAACCGCGTGGCGATCAATTCCAACTTCAGACGCCGCTTTACGATCTTTGGCTTCAGGGCCACGCTGAGCCAGACGGGACGCCGGTGACCAATCACGACACTCATCGGCCCCGCGACGGCCGATCGGCTGCGGCCCGTGACATAGGTGCGGTTGATTTCAAGCCGCACCGCTTGCACCGCGAGCTGAATATTCAAGCGATCCCGCTTGTAGGCCTTGATGTGAGCGCGTGTGATCTTTCCTCGATAACGAATGCCCGTGAATTGCACGTTGAACGTGCGGCCCTCGGCAACCGTCGTGTCGTGGATGTCGTTGACTTTTCCGGAGAGCATATCGGCGGGCACCATTTGTGGTACCGACTGAGCCAATGCCTTGAGCACTCCGTTTCCCAGGCGGACGTAGGCCGCGCGCGAAACATCCACGGCCGGCCGGAAAGGATCCTCTTGATTCGACTCGGTCAACGGTCGGTTTCCTGGTCGACCCCGGAATTCATTTGGCAGCGGTTGACTTGCCGACGGCTTCAGCATCCAGGCAATGAACCGGTCATCGCCATACACGGAATCGCAGATTTCGTGTCGCGCGGCCGGCAACATGGACAGCCGAGGTTTGCCTCCTGCGGCTGTGATCGCGGTGACCATGTTCTGCGTCTCCTGGGCCAGCACCACATCGTCGTCCACCCCATGAAATGCCCAGATCGGCAGACCGGCCAGCCGCTGAGCCGTCTGGGGATCGCCGCCTCCGGACAGCGGTGCCACCGCTGACCAGCGTTGTGGATTGGCGGCCGCCAGGCTCCAGGTCCCGTAGCCTCCCATCGACCAGCCGGTCAGGATCTGCCGTTTCGGATCCACCGAGAATGTCTTGATCACGTCATCCAGGATTTTCAGCGCCCGGCGGCCATCGGCGGACTGGGCAGTCCAGGATGTGAGAATCCGTCCACGAATATCCTCACACTGAGGAAACACGGCGATGAATGGAAATGCGTCCATGCGATTCTTGATCACAGGCCCCAATCCCACGCGCGCCTGACTCACCCCATCGGTACCGCGCTCGCCGGCACCGTGCAAGAACAGGATCACAGGCCATTTCTTGTCCCTGCTGTAGTCGCTGGGCAAGAACACGACGTATTTGTGTTCTCCGGTGGCATCCTTGTAGACCTGGTCCACAAAACCGGATTGTGGAGGCGCAGACAGACACGAGTCCGGCCAGATGACGGATAACATCAACAGACCGGAGGCGACACATAAACAGGAATTCAATCGTCTCATGTCTTCGGGTTTCCTGGTTTCCACATTCCCGACGCTGACACTCCTCGACACACATCCGCGGGTCGTTCACCGGTGTTCGTTCACCGGTTTTCGCCTGTCGCTCAACCGACGTGCGAAGCGGCAACCCGTGGCCAGTCCACCGCAGCGTAACGGAACGAATTACACGCTAGACCCTTCCGAACCGGACCACAACACAAAACAGACGGGATTCACGCCGGGGTTCCAGATCCATCTAGCTGGAATCGACTTCGCAAACTAATATTCCCGCACGAATCGACCCTGCTCAAGGATTCTAACCGAAATACGCGGCGAATCGGAGTCCATCGGATGTTATGCCAGACCAGGAATTTCCGGTTGGGGCTCCTGCTGTCGGTTGGATGCCTGCCGCTGTGCGGTTGCGAGGCAATATCCAATCCGTTGCATCGCAACAGTGGGGGCCTGCCAGAGGAGCCAACACACAGGTTGGAGGAGGAGAATCGGTTCCGCTTCCAGTCGGACGGTGATTCGCGCGCCTTCGACTGGCTGTTGAAGAACCGACTTGCGGCGGGTATGTCGGTTCAAGCGGTCAGCACCGTGTTGGGCCAGGACGGGGAACGGGTGGCCAACGACCGCTCGATCAAACAGACCGGCGGCAGGTATCGCGAGACAGACGCGGTCTATCGTTGGGGTCCCGACAGCAACGCACGCAGCGTGTATCTGGTGTTTCGGAACCGGCGACTGATGTTGCCGAGGGGTGAACTGTTCTGGGACTGATGCGTCGGATCACCATTTTGTGTCCGGTCAGGCATTCGGAATCGGCTGCTTGCCAGTGTGGATTCCGAAATCGACATCGGTGCCTGCGGCTTGCCATCGTCCACGGAAACTGATTTGATGGGCATTGGGATCCCGTTCCCGCCGCTGCCAGCGAAACCGTGCGACACGGTGGCTTTTGGATCGGGAAACCTACGTGCGCGACACCGGTTTTCATCCGGCGTCCGCGACGTGGCGGATGCATTGCGGAAGCCGATTCCACAGGATGCCCATCATGCGGCTTGACGTTCTAAAACACTGGTACCGCGACGATGCCGACGCGCGGTTTGGGATGCTGATCGGTATCTCGGCACTTACCCTGTTCGTGCTGACAACCGCCGTTGTGACATCGCACAGCTTCCAATCGCTGGATGAGCAGTTGCTGCTGCTGTTGCATCCAGACGAGACGGGATGGCGGACGGAAGCCGCGCGTGACCTGACGGCTTTGGGTGGCTACCTGGTGCTGACGCTGATTGTTGTGGCCACGTCGATGTATCTGAGGGCCACGGGCCGGCGGCGGGCCGTCCTGTTTTTTGTAGGTGCCGTGGTCAGTGGATTCCTGGTCAATAGCCTGTTGAAATCCGCATTCGACCGGCCGCGTCCGGATGTCGTCGAACATCTGTCCTACGTTGACAGCCGGAGTTTCCCCAGCGGCCATTCGATGATGTCCACGATCGTTTACCTGACAGCAGCGGCCGTGGTTCTGCGGCCGATCGCCCATCGGACCCGGCGACGATTCCTAATGTGTGCGCTGACGGTGCTCATCGTCCTGGTGGGCTGTAGCCGCGTTCAATTGGGCGTCCACTATCCAACCGATGTCTTGGCGGGCTGGTTCGCCGGCACGGTATGGACTGTTCTGTGGTGCCTGGCGGTCCAATTCCAGATGTACCGCTCCACTGAACTTTCACGATCTCCGACGGTCGGGCTCGACCTCGAGCGGCGGCGGACGAGTTCGCTGGACCGATCACATTGCGACGTGTGACGTCGCGGCGTATCAGACCAGACTCAATTTCCGCATCTGCTGCTCAAATGCTACCGGGCTGGTAAACACTTCAGAAACCATTCCCATCCGCCGTGCCTGTTCGACATTCTCCCGTAGATCGTCGGTGAAAAAGCATTCCTCGGCCGGGCACTCCGCCAGTTCCAGTGCGGCTTTGAAGATCTGGGAATGCGGCTTCAAGGCACCCACCTGAAATGACAGGACGAAGTCGTCGAATCGATCCAGAACATCGAACCGATCACGGATGAACTCGAAGTGTGCGATGCTGGTGTTGGATAGCAGCACCAACCGCGTAGCGTTCTGTTGCACTTGGTCCAACAACGCCAGCAAGGGGACGTTGAGTTCAAAAATATCGCTCGACGCCTGCCGCAATTGATCCCGGTCGAACGTTGTCTGCAGAGCCGAACCCAACCTGTTTCCAAATTCGACTTCGTTGACGCGCCCCAATTCGAACTCATGCTGCAAACCCGACTCGATCAACGCGGACTGGACGGCTGCGGTGGGACGCGCGCACAACGTGGCGATCTGTGCGCACATTCGCTCGTGCGAAAACAGGACCAGGACGTTACCCATATCCAGGAATACCGTCTTGATCATTGTCAGGGCTCCGTGATTGACGTCGCGGCAGTCGTTTCATAAAGTGACATACCATAATGACTTGCTGACGTGAATCCTGTTGGCGTACAGGCTGGCGCGTGGGTGTCTGGGACCCCGAGTCGCTCGTGCGACCCGGAAGTGGGGTGTTCTGGAATGTCGATGGGTTTTGACAACAAATCGCCAATCGAACCGGCGACGGCCCGGAGTCGGAACTGGCCGTGCCTGCGCCAGTTTGGCGTATTCATGGAGAACCGGGTCGGATTGCTGTACGACATGCTGCGTCAGGTTGAGCGTCACGATCTGAGCGTGCTGGCCCTGAGTATCGCGGATTCCGTCGACTGCGCCGTGGCCCGGTTGATCGTTGATCACTACGAACGGGCACTCGAGTTCTTTCAACTGTCGACTCTCAGTTTTTTTGAAAGCGACCTCATCGGCGTCGAGTTGCCGGAGGGTTCGCAGTCGCACATGATGATCTGTCAGGCCTTGATGGAAGCGGAAGTCAACATCCATTACTCCTATCCGTTGCTGTTCCGCCGTAATGGACGTGGAGCGATTGCGATGTATGTGGATGATCTGGATCAGGGCTTGAAGTCACTCCGCGAAAAGGGACTCACGATCATCACCGAGAAGGACCTGCAGGAAGACGACCAGTATTTTCTCGACTGAGACTGAGAATACCTGTCTGCGGGCAACCGCTTGTGTCCGTGTTCCGATCGGTCGAACAGGGATGACCGTTATGCCGACTGACTTTCACGCTGTGGGACTGCCCGGAACATTCTCGGCTTCCAGCGAAGCGACACCGGCCACCAGTGTGGCGTTTACCGAAGGTCCGGCGGCGGCCCGAGACGGCAGCGTTTATTTCAGCGACATCGCCAACAATCGCATTCTTCGCTTCTGCCCAAACACGGGTGCACATGCCGTATGGCGCACTCCCAGCGGCCGCGCCAACGGGTTGCTGTTCGATCCGCAAGAACGACTGTTGGTCTGCGAAGGCAACGAAATGGGCGACAACGACGGGGGTCGCCGTGTGACGCGGACGGACTTGAAAACCGGTGCCCTGACTGTGCTGACCGACACATTCGCAGGCTGCCGCTACAACGCGCCCAACGATATTTGTGCTTGCTCCAACGGTTCCATTTTCTTCACCGATCCCTGTTACGGCGATCGTTCAACAATGGAAACCGAACACGAGTCCGTATATCGCATCGCGGCTGACGGATCGGTGACGCGCGCCATTTCACAACCCGATATTCAACGACCGAATGGAATCGCGTTGAGCCCGGACGAAACGGTTCTGTATGTGGTCGACAGCTGTCCGACCACCGGCGGCAACCGCAAGATTTGGAGTTTTGACCTGCACTCGGACGGCCGTCTCTCCAACCAGAAAACGGTGATCGATTTTGCACCGGGCCGCGGTGGTGACGGCATGGCCGTCGACCAAGAAGGCACCTTGTACATTGCCGCCGGAATCCACCGTCCCCGAGGTCCTCATGAAACCGCCACGGTGCCGCCGGGAATCTGGATTGTGGGACCGGACGGCGATCTCCGCGGCCGGATTCCCATTCCCGAAGATGTCTTGACCAACGTGACTTTCGGCGGACCCGAGCTGAAGACGCTCTATGTAACGGCGGGCAAAACTCTGTACCAAGTGCCCGTACCGATCGCCGGATGCGTGATCCATCGACGCGCATGAACGATGTTGTCGGGGAGCAGAAAACGGTTGCGACACGCGCGGCATGGCATCCAGAGGTCGCTCGTTGATCAGGAGTCCGGCTGCTCCTGAACCGCCTCTTCGTCCGTCCAGACCATCCGGTCCTGGTCATTGATCTCCATCACCAGTGTGCCGTCTTTCTGCTCGTCGACTTCAAAGCCGTTTTCCCGCAGCGATTCGGCCTGTTCAGGTTGCTCAATCACTCCGTCGTCCTTGATGGCGCGCCACCATTGCAGGTGAGGCCAGTCGCGACGCACGGTTTTCAGGCACGTGATCATTGCCCGTCCGTTCGCACCCGCGCTGAATCCCGCCCGCTTGGCAACGGTAGTGTAGTCCTGCAGTTTGCCAGCGCGTTTGAGTTCCCAAAGGACCTCGGCAACGTCCGCAGCTCGAGTCGACACCATCTCGATTTCCTCTCGCCGTCGTTTTGTAGTAGCAGACTCGTTAATCTATGCGCACATAGACCATCGTTCACCCCTGAAGTTACTCTATCCACGAGATGGTCTCAACCCTGGACCTGGGACACCGCTCGTTAGAGACCAACGAGGGGAGCGGAGTCGCCTGATCGAAAAGCCCGCTGTTCACATGTCGGATCACACATCTGAATGCTACCACAAGCACGGT
>Ga0315336_1002223_pt1 | contig 31072 bp, 30 predicted proteins | sample ASW5metaG_FD_204512 | JGI IMG/M metagenome (GOLD analysis project Ga0315336, IMG submission 204512) | Ammonia-oxidizing marine archaeal communities from Monterey Bay, California, United States - ASW #5 | ecosystem: Environmental > Aquatic > Marine > Intertidal zone | place: USA: California...
CACCGTCTTCCGAAATCTCGGGCACACCCGCATAGTCGGCGGCGCCCATCCGTACTAACGGATCGTCGACCGCCTTGGTGATCGAGCGAGGCGTGATACCGTTTTCGCGATTGTATTCCTCTTGGATCGCGCGCCGTCGCCCGGTCTCGTCGATCGCTTGGCGCATCGACCGGGTAATCTCATCTGCATACAGGATCACGGTACCATGAAGATTACGGGCCGCTCGCCCCATGGTTTGAATCAGCGAGCGCGCGGAGCGTAGAAACCCTTCTTTGTCGGCATCGAGTATGGCCACCAGCGAGACTTCGGGCAGATCGAGCCCCTCGCGCAACAGATTGATGCCGACCAATACGTCGAACTCTCCACGCCGCAGATCGCGGATGATCTCGATGCGTTCGAGCGTCTCGATATCCGAGTGCAGGTAGCGGACCTTCACGCCGATATCTTGATAGTAGTCGGTCAGGTCCTCCGCCATCTTTTTCGTGAGAGTCGTCACGAGTACGCGTTCTTGACGCTCAGCACGGATGCGGATCTCTTCGAGCAGGTCGTCGACTTGATTGCCGGCCGGGCGAATGTCGATCTGCGGATCGACCAACCCGGTGGGTCGAATCAGTTGCTCGACGACGACACCCCCCGAATTGTCCATCTCGTAGTCCCCAGGAGTAGCCGACACGTATACGCGCTGACCGATGAGTTCGTCGAACTCCTCAAACTTCAACGGCCTGTTGTCGAGCGCAGACGGCAGACGAAATCCAAACTCGACCAGAGTTTCTTTGCGCGAACGATCGCCTCGGTACATGCCGCCAACCTGAGGAACGGTCACGTGGCTCTCGTCGAGGAATATGAGAAACTCTTTCTCGAAATAATGTAACAGCGTCGGTGGTGTCTCACCCGGTTGGCGCTGTGTCAGATGGCGCGAGTAATTCTCAACCCCGGGGCAGTTCCCCATTTCCGATAGCAGCTCGATGTCGTAGAGAGTTCGCTGCTCGAGCCGCTGTGCTTCAAGCATCTTTCCTTCGCGACGAAACTCGGCAACGCGGTCACCGAGTTCCTGGCGAATACCTTCGACGGCAATCTCCAGTCGAGCCGGTGACGTCACGTAGTGACTGGCCGGATAGATGCACAACCGCTGGGTCTTGCCTGTTACCGTCCCTCGTAGCGGATCGATCTCACGAATCCCCTCAACCGTATCATCGAAGAATTCCACGCGAACCGCCCGTTCGCTCTCGTAGACCGGAAAAATCTCAATGACGTCTCCGCGCACACGAAACGTCCCGCGATAGAAATCGTAGTCGTTTCGCTGGTACTGAATCGCAACGAGCTTCTTCAGCACCTCGTCACGGTCTATGGTCATTCCCTCTTCGATGAAGAGGAGCATATCGAAGTACTCTTGCGGCGAACCCAGGCCGTAAATACAGGAGACCGATGCCACAACGAGCACGTCGTTGCGCTCCAGAATCGCGCGAGTGGCCGAATGCCTTAGCTTGTCGATCTCGTCGTTGACCGACGAGTCTTTCTCAATGTAAGTGTCGCTGCTCGGAAGATAGGCTTCCGGTTGGTAGTAGTCGTAGTAGGACACGAAGTAGCGCACGGCGTTGTCGGGGAACAAGAGTCGGAATTCGCTATAGAGCTGTGCCGCCAGCGTCTTGTTAGGCGCCAGAACGAGCGCCGGCTTGTTCGTGCGCGCGATGACGTTCGCCATCGTGAAGGTCTTGCCCGAGCCCGTTACTCCGAGAAGAACCTGGTGTTGCGCCCCTTCGTCCAGTCCGCGCACGAGACCGTCGACCGCCGCAGGCTGATCGCCCTGCAGAGTGTAGTCCGTTACGAGCCGAAAATCCCCAGTGCGGTCCATCGTAAAAAACATAGCGGATCGCGGGATCGGAACACAGCCGAGTACGCTCGCCCTTCAGAGCCGATTCGGCTAGCGTGTGAGCAAAACCACGTTCGGAGGATCCCCGTGAATCGAACACCCTACATGATTGCGCTCACCATGATCGCAGCGCTGCTGCTGTCTATCCCGTCTTATGCATCGGCCGACGGTGCCGCTTACGAGCGCCAGATCAGCCCCGACTTCGACGCCCACAAGACAGCGTACGATCCGAAGCACACGCCAAAGGTCACCGCCCCCGATACCGTAAAGAAGGGCGAATGGTTCGATGTGACCATCGAAATTGGTCAAGGCGCCCGTCACCCTTCACTGGTAGAGCACCATGTGCGCTGGATCGGCCTATACAAAGGAGAGGTCGAGCTGGTGCGCGCGTACATGCACCCGGTACATTCGAGCCCGAAAGTGACGTTCACGATCCGTCTAGAAGAGGACGCAACGCTGCGAGCCCTGGAAGAACCGACCCACACCACAGCGTGGATCACCGAGCACAAGGTTACTGTGGAGTAACCGTCTATTGCTCGGTCTGGGGCTGGGCCCCGGACTTCTCCCACGTCAGGAGAAGAAGGCCGCCCTCATCGCCCACGGTGACGGCGGCCTCTTTAGTTCCAAGCCGCTCGTGCCACAGTTCCACCTCATACGTGCCCGGCGCGAGACCGTCGATAGAGAAGCGCCCTTCTGCATCGGTCACTGCTAGGAACTCGTGCGGCTTAACCACCACTATGGCGCTCATCCAGTAGTGCACGTCGCATTCCGCCCGAATCACTTCGGGCGCGTTGAAGACAAATGCGTCTTCTTTGCCTCCGATCTGTGCTTTGTTGATCGCCCGATTGTGCGCGGTGATCGTACGAAAGTTGTGAAGCACCTTATCGCTGTTCTTTACGCGCAGCGTTTGCCCCGGCGCCACGACGACGACATGAGGCGTGAACACGCACCCCTCTTGATCGATGAGAACTTCCAAGCCGCCTTGCACCGCCGTCGCGTCGGGCACATTCACGCGAACAACCACATTCGCAAGCCCCCGGTCCTTGCCGATCACAAGCGTGGGATCCGCCGTCTCCCCACCAGGCGCGCATACCCACGCATCAATCGCCACCGACAGCTTCTTCGCATCTCCAACTGATGCGCCTGCCAGCACTCGTCCTTCAAAGCGGCCCGCCGAACTACCCGTGTCGGCCATCGTATCGGGCACAAAGCCGGCGATCGCTAGCGCGGCGGCGGTGAGAAGGGCTGGGAGCTGAGATGGAATCGACAACATAGGAAACCTCTCGCACCAGGATGGAAGCGCGGGGCTAGAAAGCAAACGGCCGGTATCCCATTCGAGATACCGGCCGTAAAGGGACGCGCCTCTAGGCTCGCCAGCTATTTCCCGATGCCGCCGAAACTGTCTTTGAGCGACATCATCGCAGGCCCGAGAATGACCAAAAACATGGTCGGAAAGATGAAAAATACGAGCGGGAACAACAGCTTCACAGCAGCCTTGTTCGCCTGCTCTTGAGCGCGCTGGCGACGCCGCACGCGTAGCTCATCCGCGTAGATCTTCAGTGCTTCGACCAGACCGGTTCCGAGTTTCTCGCTCTGCACCATGAACGCGGATAGAGCCTGCAGGTCGTCGACACCATTTCGGTTACCGAGGTTATGGAAACACTGGTCGCGCGGAATCCCTGCCTGCAGCTCGTAGGTCATGTATTTGAGTTCGCCGCCCATCACGTCGTTGCGATTCCCGGAGCGCTCCTCAGCAATACGGTCGATCGCAGCGTTCAGACCCAAGCCGGCCTCGACGCACGTCACCAACGTGTCAAGACAATCAGGAAGCGTCTTACGGATCTTGTCCATACGCTTTTTGGTGCGCTTGATGAGATAAAGATTCGGCGCATAGAAGCCTACCAGACCGGCCATTACGCCCACGCTAAAGCGGTTCCAGAGCGTCTGATCGGCCCAGTAGAAGAAGGCTACGACGAACAGGGCAAGCGCAATTGTCATGCGGGTACCTTGATACAGAGCGATGGCCTGCGGTCCACGGATCCCGGCGTATGACAGTTTCTGCACGAGATCGTCCTTATCTTTCTCTTCCTTCGGGAAGCGGTGCTCGGCCCAACTACCGACCGTCTGAACCACTTGCGAGGCCTGCTTCATGGCGCCGGCTTCTTCTTTGGCGCGATCCGCGTTGCTCTGCTTCATTTGACCGGTAACGGTCATCAGACGCTGCGTGGTAGCGTTGCGTCCGGTATTGAGCCATTGCGCCACGCCTACCGACACGAGCGAGATACCGACGAATACACAGAGTGCGATCAGTTCAACCACAACGATACCTCAGTAGTTGACCTGCGACGCTTTACGAATGAAGTAGAAGCCAACGAGCTCAAGCGTTGCAGCAATCTTCAAAAGCGAGTGTCCGGCCGCGGTGTGCAGCAACGGATCCAAGTACTCCGGCTGCATCAGGTTGATCACGGCAGCCAGCGCGATCGGCAGAAAGCCGACGATGTATCCCGACATACGGCCTTCCGCCGTAAGCGCCCTAACCTCTTGGTCAACGCGGAAGCGATCGCGGATCGTTCCCGCCAAGTTGCCCAGAAGTTGGCTCAGGTTACCGCCGACCTCTCGCTGCACGAGCATGGCCGTTACAAAAATGTTGAGATTCTCGTCTTTGATGCGCTTGGTCAGATTGCCCATTGCGTTCTTGACGGGAACGCCGAGGTTCAGTTCCTCGACCGTTTCGTAGAATTCGGTCCGCATCGGATCGGGCATCTCTTCCGAGATGACCTGCATGGCCTTAGGTAGTGTATGCCCGGCCTGCAGCGAATTCTTCATCATCGTCAGCGCGTCCGGCAGCTGTCGAGCGAAATCCATGAATCGCTTGTCGCGACGGTACCAGACCCAGATCGCGGGCAACGACGCACAGCCGAGCCCAGCGATCGCGGTTGTTACAAAACGTCCGCTATACAGATACCCAGCATAACCCGCGCCCAGCAGCAGGAGACCGGTGCTGAGCACAAGTACTCCCGGTGCCACATCAATGCGTGCCTGGACAAGCCAAAGCTGCAGAGATTGCGCGAAGCTACCGCCTTCGAAAATCCGGTTCAGAATCTCGACCCGGCTGAAACTTCGGTCGAGCAAGATCTTCGCCTGCGCAGACTCGCTGGCGGTCGCGGCCATGCTGCCCTGAAGGCGCCCGGTGAGAGCCGTCTTCTCTTTGCCCTGCTGGCGCATGGTCGTGACGCCATAGACGAGGATGCCTATGCCCACGAACATGACCCCCGCGATGATGATCGCTTCCATTAATTAAGAACCCTATTGGTGAAGAATTCAGGCGGGAAATTTATACCGGCTGTCTCGATAACCTCGAGAGACTGCGGCCTAATACCCGTGCATTTGTGATAACCAAGGATTTTGCCGTCTTCATCGAGACCCGTCTGCGTGAACTCGAAGATGTCCTGCGAGCTGATGATATTGCCTTCCATGCCGGCAATCTCGGTAATCTTGACCACACGGCGGCTACCGTCGCGCATTCTCGTTTGCTGAATGACGTAATCCACAGCTGAGCTGATCTGTCCGCGCATAGCGGTAATGGGTAGGTCGACGCCTGCCATGAGAATCATCATCTCGAGGCGGCCCAGGCAGTCACGCGGCGAATTTGCGTGAAGCGTTGTAAGCGAACCGTCGTGACCGGTGTTCATGGCTTGGAGCATGTCGAGGGCTTCACCACCACGAACCTCACCAACGACGATGCGGTCGGGGCGCATACGCAGGGCGTTGCGGACGAGATCACGCGGCGTGATCATACCTTTGTCTTCGAGATTTGCCGGACGGGTTTCGAGCCGCACTACGTGCGGTTGCTGGAGCTGAATTTCGGCTGCATCTTCGATCGTGACAACGCGCTCATCGTGTGGAATGAAGCTCGACAGACAGTTGAGCAATGTCGTTTTACCGGAACCGGTACCGCCGGAGACCACAATATTCATGCGTGCATGAACGATTGCGCGGAGAAACATCGCTATCTCTTCGGTAATTGACCCAAATTCGATCAGGTCCTCAATGTGAAACGGATCCTTACCGAAGCGACGAATCGAAACCACCGGGCCGTCTAGCGAAATTGGCGGGATCACCGCGTTCACACGAGAGCCATCGGGCAAGCGAGCATCAACCAAAGGTGATGCCGCATCCACACGACGGCCGATGGCCGACACGATGCGATCGATGATCTGCGTGAGGTGTTCGTCGTCGCGGAAGTGAACGTGCGTCAGTTCCAAGTTACCGCGGCGTTCAACGTAGACCTGCTTGGGCCCGTTGACCAGGATGTCGTTGATGGTATCGTCCTTGAGCAGCGCGTCGAGCGGACCGTAGCCGAGTACCTCGCTGGTGATTTCCGCTTCCAGACGCTTTCGGTCTTCACGCGACAGCGGCATGCCGTCGGCTTCCAGCAACTGGGAAATTACCGTGCGAATTTCTTCGCCGGCCTGTTCAGGACTTAAGCGTCCAAGAGCAGCGAGGTCCAAGCGATCGATCAGCTCCGCGTGGATGCGAATCTTGAGCTCACTTACAACCTCGTTCGGTGGTGCTTGCTGGCGGGGCTGACCGCCCATTTTCAAGCCACGACGCTGCGTACTCGCAGGCGCTTCTTCAGGGGTTTGAGCCTCTCTTGGCTTGGAAGGCGGAGGCGGAGCCTGTTTCGGAGCAGAATCGCCGCCTTCGACGCTCTTCTTCGATCCTTTTCCTGATTCTCGTTCACGAACTCTGTCGAGCAAGCCCATAGGTCGTCTCCACTACTGCTATCTCTAGAAAAGCCGCATAAAGAGACTCTTCGCTTCCTTCTTAGCACCCTCCACACCGACGAGTAGACACGCGATCGCGCGGATCGCCTCCGCCAGCGGGCTTCGAGCATTGGCCTTACCGAGCGGCACACCTTGGTTGGCAGCCGACACAGCCGTTTGATCGTCGAATGGCAGCCTGTACCCCACGTCGCGCTTGAGCGCGTCTTTGATGTCTTTCTCGTTGACCTCTGAGCAAGAGACCGGCTTATTCAGCAGGACCTGAAAACGCTTGGTATCAAGGCCGAGACGTTCGAGCGTATCGAGTAGTCGTTGCACGCCGCGGACCGAGGCCACCATGTTGTCGGTCAACAGGAATACCTTGTCTCCATGCTCGAGGGCAACGAGGCTGACTTCGTTCAGGTGCGACGATGTATCGAGAACGATGTACGGGTACATCTGTCTCAACATATTGAGTACGCTCTCGAGATCAGCCGCACCGACCGCTTCGCTATCTTCGATGTTCGTCGGCGCCGCGAGTACGCGAATACCGATCTCATGAACATGAGTCGCCGCTTCGAGGAATGAGTTGTCCAACGTATCAACACTCTGACAGACGTCGAGGATTGAATATTCGGGTTCGAAATTCAGATAGACCGACGCGTCCGCGCGCTGCAGGTCCAAGTCTACGAGCACCACATCCTTACCGGTTGCGTCGTGAATCTCAGCAGCCAGGTTTACCGCGAGTGTCGTCGAGCCCACCCCCTGATGCGGAGCATGCACGGTAAAGACCTGCCCACCCGCGTCGACAATCCCGTTGACCCTGCGTCGCTCACAGATCTTAACGAGCGCCTTTAGGAGTTCCTCTGCCGTCGGAGTTTCCGACACGAGTTCGTCCGCACCCGCGCGGATAGCTTTCACGATGACTTCGGCGCTTCGTTCGCTTGAGACGGCGAAGGCGAAGACGTTCTCGCGAGTCTTCTTCATAGCCTGGAGGATTACAGTGCCGCCACCGGGCTGCTCCTCGAGGAATATGATCGCAACGTCCGCCGAGAGCTGACGCATTCGGGCGACGCAGTCAGTGAACTTCGCGCTTTCGACTACTACGTCGAAGCCAGGAATCTCACTAAACGCCAACCGAAGCGCGTCGGTCTTTCTGTCGTCATGAGTGACGACTAATGCTGTGATCTTTTCGTTCACAATACTCTCAGGTGTGCTAGGTCCTGTTTCGCCAATCTATCAGTACGGTCGCGGGCGGACGACCTTCTCTTCGACAGGGCCCGTACGGACTTCCTGACGCGTGAGAGGGCCACGGTCTGTAGGCAGAGCTACGCGCGTTCCACTCGCTATCGGGCGAACGAGCCGCGGCTGCACGACCATGATCAGTTCCAGCACATCGTCCGTGTACTCGGTCCGTCGGAAGAAGTACCCGAGCACCGGAATGTCTCCCATGAACGGCATCTTAGATTCGAGCTCCTGCTTCGACTCCTTGATCAAGCCGGCAACAATCAAGCTCTGGCCGTCGAGCAGCGAAACATTAGTATGCGTACGACGTGTTATAAAGGCAGGAACGGTAAACCCAAATAGCTGAACACCCCCGGCGTAATCAGGCTCGCTGACTTCTGTCGCCAGTTTGAGATCAATCGTGCCATCCTCGCGCACAGTCGGCATAAAGTCGATGCTGACACCGAACTCTTTGAACTCGATCGAAGTGTCGTCGTTGCTGGCGACTACGATCGGAATTTCACCACCCGATAGGAAGGACGCTTCCTTGCCGCTGCGCGCGAGCAATTTGGGCTCCGCGAGGATGCGGCCGAGGGCATCGTCCTGCATCTGCTTGAAGACCAATGCGATGTCGTTCTTCGCGTCTATGACAGCCCAGGAGATGCCTCCGTCCAGGCTGAGCGGCAGTGGCGGATCGCTCTGCGACGGCGGATAGCTGCCGCTCGTGGGGGCCGCCCCGCCGAACTGCGTGATCTGCTGGAACTGGCCGCCGAAGTTGCGGTAGTCGACACCGTGGCGCTCCATGGCGCTACGGTTGATCTCGGCGACCGTGACTTCGAGCATTACCTGATCGGCGAGTTCGTCGCCTACGACCACACTCGACATCGTGTAGTTGCCCGCGCGATCCCATATGATGATCGACGTCTCGCCCTTCGCGAGGCCATTCACCATGATCTGCTTCGGCGTGATGATCAGAACTTGAGCCGTCTGAGGATCGGCAACGGCAACCCGCTTGGCGTCCTTTGCGAGATCGATCATGATCGACTTGCCGGTGAGCACGCGCATGATGTTCGAAGCGCCGTTCCCACTGCCTCGAGCAATCAGCGAGCCTTTGGCGGCAGGATTCTCGGTCGCAGTCGGCGTCATCGTTTTGCCAAGCTTGGTCGCACCGTGGCTACCCGCGACAACGATGGGGGCTGGCGAGGAGATCGAGGTCTTCGCCGCGCTCGTTTTCATCACGATGGCGTTGCTCGCGGGGGTCGTGGTAGTCGACGCCGCCGTCTGAATAGGCTTCGCCGTCGTCGCTGCGGGCTTGGCAATCGTCTTCACCGGCGCCGGCTTGGTAGGCGCAGCGGCAGCGATGTCGGTCTTCGCCGTGGTCTTCGTCACTGAGGCCTTGGCGGAGGAACTGAAGATGCGCGCGCGCCAGCTACGGAAGTTGGTTGGGCCGGCGCTCGAAGATTGCGTGGCGGTCTTCGGCGACGCGCTGGACGTTGCGGGGGCCGCAACGACCTGCTTCTTGGGCAAGCTGTCCGGCTTCACGGTAGCTGTCTTCACTGTCTTCGCCGGCGTAGCCGCGAGACGTGCCTTGCTTGGCGTCGCGGCCGTCGCTTTGATCGTAGGCGTCTTCACGATCGGAGCCTTCCGCGCCACGCTACGAGGCGATGCCTTAGGCGCAGGGGTGGCCTTCGCCTTCATCGCCGTCACCGTCGGCTTCGCCGGTGCGGCTTTCGGTGCAGGCTTGGCAATCGTCACCGCCGGCTTTGCCGGTGCGGCTTTCGGTGCAGGCTTGGCGATCGTCACCGCCGGCTTTGCCGGTGCGGCTTTCGGTGCAGGCTTGGCAATCGTCACCGCCGGCTTCGCCGGTGCGGCTTTCGGTGCAGGCTTGGCAATCGTCACCGCCGGCTTCGCCGGTGCGGCTTTCGGTGCAGGCTTGGCAATCGTCACCGCCGGCTTTACCGGTGCGGTTTTCGGCGCAGGCTTGGCAATCGTCACCGCCGGCTTCGCCGGTGCGGCTTTCGGTGCAGGCTTGGCAACCGTCACCACAGTCTTGCTCGAGCCACGCGTCGGCGTTGCGTGCAGTGGGAGAACGTTCCTCGTCCTCGATGCCGCCCCACGCGACGTTTTGCGCCAGCTGTTGTAGCCGCGCGTCGAGCTGTTGTTCTGCGCCAGCTGCGGCGTCATCACCTTCGAGTCACGACCCGCGTGGTCCAAGGTCGACAGAGAAGTGATTCTCCCTGTCGACTTCGGCGCATACTGCCGCAGTACCCCCGCCGCGCGTTCGGCAGCGCGCTCCGCTGCACTCATGCTGTGCGCGGGTTCTTCGTCTATAGGGCTCTTGCCCGCCGCCACACTCATTTCGCCGGTCATCTTCGACAGTTTCGTCGACGACGCACCAGAATCTTCGGTCATCTGATCGGCAAGCGCAGGGCTCGCTACGAACGCTGCGCAAAGCAGCGCGAACGAGATTCCACATCCAATTCGGTTCAACACTAGGCCACGTACTTTCATCATCATCCCAGCCTCAATCTCATTTTACGGAGTCGCTTTCTGAACCGCAGTTCAGAAAGAAACACTCACTCGGCTCACGCCACGAATCAGTTCAACGCTACGACCGTCGCCGGCAACGGCGTTGCCAATGATGTGTTCCAGAGAAATCCCAGCGGAGTAGATTTGCGCGGAGTCTCTGTCATTGCGCATCACCATCTGAAGCGCCCCCTCATGCGACGCCAACGTGATACGTTCGGCATCACGCGGGGTAACGTTGAGGGTGACGGTGTTGACGACTACGGGTTTGTTGTCTTTCTGTTCGATGCTCTGCGCGATCGCGAGAACCTCGACATCCTGGAGTACGGTACGCGTGCGCGGACCGGCCTCTTCATCTCTTCGACCACCCACCGAGAGCAGCACGTCAACGTGGCTACCCGGTGCAATGAAACCCGAGATACCGGTCACTTCGTTGACCTTGACCGAAATCGCGCGGCGTCCTGGAGGGATCAACAGCGAGAGCACGCTCGGCGCGTTGGTGTCGAGCAGCTTCTGCTGCGTCAGGGGGTCGTTAGGGTAGATCAGGTGGCGTGCGAGTTGACCGACCGCCTGCCCTTTTTTCGTAAACGCGCCCTCGGGCAGCGTGTCTTTCGGCCACTCGATCGTCTTCACATGCTCGATCCCGATCACTTCGCCGCGCGAGATCTCCTTGGTCGCGACTACGATCGGTGCCGTGGTCTTCTCGACTTTCACAGGCTCGTCCTTGTCGGTCAAAATGCCCAAGGTCATGAACGCGGCAATGCCGGCGAACACCACCCCCAGTACAATCGGAATTATCGGCTTACTCATGGAACCCACCTCAAAAGTGTCGCCGTGAGAGATCCCGCCATGCCTATTGCCAATAGGACACCGTAAGGAACCGTCTCGACGGCTTGTGTTGTTTTAAGTGTCGTCGGCCGGACTCCGGAAGACAGACACATAAGATCCGCGAAGAGACTCTTCATCGCGGAAACGAAACGGCCGCTTTTCAAAAGCACCGCGGCGGCTGTAACTCCGCCCAAAATCACACCTGCAAAAAGTCCGACCACAAGTACCTTCCATCCGAGGAAAGTCCCGACGGCCGCGCTGAACTTTACGTCCCCACCGCCAATCATTCCGACGGCGAAGGGAAGAAACATGATCAAAAGGCCGACGACGAGGCCCGAAAGACCTGCGGCGAGACCGGTTGCGCCGGAGATTGCGGTCTGCAGCAGCAGACCCGTACCCGCAGCCGCAACGTTGAACCGGTTGGTGATCTTCCTCAGACGGTAATCCGAAACGGCACCGCCGATCAGCACGCAGTACGCTGTCGCTACTATGATGGGATGAAATTCCATCTCTACTCCGTCACTTCCGCCCTTCTTCCATCCAGAAAACTTGGCACCTAAGTACCGGTGCCCGCGATCGGCTCGCCCGTCGCTCTGAAGACCGCTACTAACTGCCCCCGCATCAGCGTAATCGCTCCCGCCGAGGCAAGTGCAATAATCGCCATGATCATCGCGTACTCAGGCATGCTCACCGCACGCTCGTCGGCCCAAAAGCGCTTGATCATCGACACGTAAGACCACCCGCGACCTGCCATGCGCTATGCGCACCGAGAGGGGTCGACACGCCCCTAACGCAGCAAGGGCTGTGCCACGGTGAAACACCGCGCCCGTCTTGGTTTCTCAGGATATTTTCGGAAGCGGCCGGCAAGCCATGGTCAAAACGGACATCCCTGTGCAACGTGCGCCACATTTTCGACTGCACCTTTTGCGCAGAAATGCCGGTCAGATCGCATGGCACCTGCGGGCTCTGTGCCCGCCGAGTGCCGTCTGCGTTGACTGCCGGGACTCGGATCCCTAGGCTATTTTGTGTGTTGTCAAAGCTCGCCACGGCCATCGTCTTCTGCCTAGTCGGCTTGGGTGCCGGCTACGCCGTCTGGGGCAGCCACATGGGCGGCCTTACCGGCTCCATCAACCAAACGGTCCTTGGAGAGGATACGCTGCGCACCAGGCTCGCCGCTGAATCTTCTGAACAAGACAAGGCCGTCTTGGCTTCGGCGCTCGGGGAGCTGGCGGAACAGCTCCGAGCGCATAGCGCACGCATCGCGGAGCAGGCTGAAGCCATCGACCGAATGTCCGGTGCCAGTGGGGAATCGATTAGCGACGCACTACGGGCCTGCAGCGATCGAGAAGCCCTACTCGAACACAATCTGGAGACCTGCCTATTCGAGAAGGCCGGCATCGCACGTGATGCCGAGGCCGCGCGAGCAAAAGCGCCGCTGGCCAGAAGCGGCGTTTCGCCGATCGAAAGAACGGTGACCCTCCCGATGGCCGCCGATCCTACCGACACCCGAAGATAGCTACTGGTCACGCGCCGTGCCCCGGCGAGAAAGCGCGTTCTTGCCAAACAAAACCTGTTTCACCCGGCCTCGCCCCCCTCCCGGATAACTGCACCCTTGCACGACTTTTTTGAGACTGACGCGGATGCAGTTCCGCGACGCCCTGGAAACGGCGCGCCAAATCACCCTGCTTCGTCACGCGCAGCAGCAAAGCCGACGCGTGAATGGCGGTTTTGAACCATCCCCTGCTCGGGGGGCGACACTAGTCAGAAGCCCCACCAATACGCCATGTTCCGCGCACGCTGGATCGGCGGTTAAGAGTGAAAAAAATTCGTGCCGATCTGTGCGCCTTCTAATGAAAAACGCCCTAGCAAATGCCCCGGCATCTCTGGCACACATCTTGTTTATTAGAACACTAACGCCGCGAGCAGCGTGGCCTCGTCCGGGGCAACGATTTCGGGTTCGGCTGCGCTGCGATCGGCACGGCATGTGTGGATGGTGAGGTGGGGTTCAGAACAGTTTACGACCGAGGGGCGGCGATGCCCCGGCACGAAAAGGCACTAAAGCGATGTACGCCCAGACCACCAACTACCGCACCGTCCGAGCTCCGCTCACCCGTCACGAACTCGAAGACTCGAGCTACGACACGGTCTTCCTAGTAGCAGAGCTTTCGGACGCGATCCGCCGTGGCGTCGCCTACTTCAGCCTGTCGGGCAACCCGCTGCCCAGCCTAAACGACGTATTGAACGCCCTGGTCTGCGACGGAGAGGTAGCCTTCGACGACGACCTCGCCGACGACCCCATCCCTCACTAATTCTATTTCTTCTTAGCGCCCGTCGGAGCCGGACCGTCTACGTAGCCTAGACGGCACAGCTGCTCCCACAGCCTGCTCGTCAATACATGGACATTGCGGCCGGTGCTGCTAGGTATAGCGGCTGGTCCAGCCCTCATGCCCACGTCTCTACTTCGGATCGCAATCGGCGTCGTCATCTGCCTTGCCCTCGGCGGCTGTTCAAAGGACTCGGTGCCCGCAAAAACCGCGGCGGTTGCTGCAGACGCGCTCTGCCCCGGCTGCAACGTAATCCTGATCTCTATGGATACCGTACGCGCCGATCATTTGAGCGCCTACGGCTACGAGCGCAAGACCTCCCCCTACGTCGACCGGTTCGCCGCCGACTCCGCAGTCTTCGAGCACGCAATCAGCCAGTCTTCGTGGACGCTGCCGGCTCACGGCGCGATGATGATGGGATTGTACCCGGGGCGACTCGGCGTCACGCACTACCCTGCCAAACGACGACTGCCCGATAATACCCCGACGCTGGCGGAAGCTTTCAAGAGCGCCGGCTACGCGACCGGTGGATTCACCGGCGGCGGGTTCGTGTCGGGACACTTCGGCTTTGACCGCGGATTCGAGACCTACCAAAGCGACGGTCGACGCTTTGAACACAACCTCGATGAAGCGATCGGCTGGCTCGCCAACGTGAAGAACCGGCGCTTCTTCATGTTCTTCCACGGTTACAACGCGCACCGCCCCTACTTTTCGGCCCCCTCTGACAAGGTTGCCATGGGCATCATGGCAAAAGGCCCGGTCGAGCGCCGCGGCTTCTGCGTCAAGGGTCGCCGCCAAAAGCCCGAGCAGAAGCTGCTCGACGAGATCATTGGCTACTACGATGCCTCGATCCATCACGGCGATCGGCAAGTCGGCAGACTACTCGACCACCTCGAGAAACTCGGGCTGAGAGAAAACACCGTGATACTGATCACCTCGGATCACGGTGAGGAATTCTTTGAGCACGGCAACTGCGACCACGTGCGCTTCCTATACAAGGAGGTCGTCCACGTGCCGTTCATCCTGCACGTGCCCGGGCTGACGCCTGAGGGACGCACCGTCGACGCGCTCGTGCCGGCGTCGATTTCGGTGGCCCAAACGCTGCTCGATGCCACGGGCGTTAGCCACAGCATGCCCGGAGTCAGCGTGCTGCCTGTCCTAACGGGTGCAGCCGAGGCATTCTCCGCGGTCTACAGCGAAGCATCCAGCCCTCTGGGTGCTCTCGGCAGCCGCGGCGAGACAACGGCAATCACCACGCCACTGCACAAGGTCATCTCCTACCCGATCCTGGGAATCGACGAGGCCTACGATCGCCTCCTAGACCTCGACGAGAAGCACGTGCTGCCCGAAACACACGAGGCCTACACCAACCGCAAAACCCTGTTGGCCTGGCACGACTCGCTCGTGGCGTTGCCTAAGCCGGCCACGAGGAATACCTCGCCACGTCGCAAGCGCGGCGGCGAATCCGTTGGAGAGCGGGATCCGTTGCCCAGCGCGATTGAAGACCAGCTCAAGGCGCTCGGGTACCTGGACGACTAGGCACGTTTTTTTGCGCGGCGCGCACGGCTGAGTTATACAATCCTCTCTCTTGCTCCTCGGTAGCTCAGTTGGTAGAGCAGGCGGCTGTTAACCGCCTTGTCGCTGGTTCGAGTCCGGCCCGGGGAGCCAACTTCCCTCTTTATCAGCGATCACGAACCGCCACGTACAGCACGGCTGAGCCGTCGATAGCGCCGCCCACCCCCGCCAGCTCGTGCATCACGGCGCTAGTTGACGTAATAAGGCCTTATCGGACAGTCGGCGATACTTCGGGATGGGCCTTTAGACGCCCTAGCCACGAATCCACCGCAACCTGAGAGGTGTGAAGTGACTGACGTCAACAAGTTTCGCCCATCGCATCGAGGCTCATCGCCCAGCATCGCGGAGCAGCTCCAGGCGCGCGCCCGCGAGGTGGAGGTGCGCGGCGAGCGCGTCATCTACCTGAATGTGGGCCAACCCAGCACCGGCGCCCCGGCCGGAACACTCGAGGCGGTCCACGCCGCGGGCCGCAAGTCGACCCTCGGCTATACATCGGCTGCCGGTGACGCCGCGCTGCGCGAGCGCCTGGCGCGCCAGTATGCCGAACTCTACGAGGTCGAGGTCGATCCCGGGCGGATCGTCGTGACCCTCGGTGCCTCCGGCGCGATGATCCTGGCCACCGTTGGCTGCTTCGACGAAGGTCAGCGGGTGGGATTGCCGCAGCCCTTCTACTACGGCTACCGCTACGCGATGTCGACGCTCGGAGTCGAGTGCGTGCGCTTCGCCACCTCCATGGAGAACCACTTCCAGCCCACCATCGCCGACATCGAGGCCATCGAGGGGGGCATCGATGGCCTCGTCATCGCCAGCCCGAACAACCCGACCGGATCGATGATCAAGCCCGCCGAGCTGCGCGAGCTGGCAGAATACTGCGAACAACGTGAGATCCGCCTGCTCTCGGACGAGATCTACCACGGCATCGTCTTCGAGGACGACGTCCCCGAGGCAACAGGCGCCGCCTTCTCCCACGAAACGATCGTGATCAACAGCTTCTCGAAGTACTATTCGATGGCCGGGTGGCGGCTCGGCTGGATGGTGCTTCCAGACTATCTTGTCGAGCCGATCTCGAACCTGGCGCACAACCTGTATCTGTGCCCACCGGCACCCGCCCAGATCGCCGCGCTCCACGCACTCGACTGCCGCGACGAGCTCGATCGGCACGTGGTGCGTTACCGCCGAAACCGCGACATCATGCTTGAGCGTCTGCCCGGCATGGGCTTCGACCGCTTCACCGCCCCCCACGGCGCCTTCTATCTCTACTGCCACGTGAAGCACATGCACGAGGACAGCGTCGAGTTCTGCATCGACATGCTCGAAGGTGCGCGAGTGCTGGCGGCTCCGGGATCGGACTTCTGTCCGGACTCCGGCCAGCATTTCGTACGTTTTTCGTATGCAGGAGCAACCGAGGATATCGAGGAGGCGCTCGACCGGATCGGCCGCTGGCGCGGCTAAGAGTCTTTTCGATGCGCGGCGGGCGCTTAATGTCCCTAGCCTTCCATGAGTCGTACCCACCCTGAAGAAAGCCTGGGAGCCAATCCCGCCGATGCCGCGCTGAATCCCGCCGACTCCGTCGCCATGGGCGTACCGTCGTCTCGAGCCGAGGCTGCAGCGAGCGACACCGCCGACTCTCGACGCCAAGGAACGTTTCATGCCTTCGCGTTCCGGCCGTTCCGTCTTCTTTTCGCAGCGTTCCTCATCAACCAAACAGGTTTTTGGATTTCGCATCTATCCCTTCAAGGGCTGATCGTTGATTTAACCGACAACGACCCTCTGCAAAGCGGCCTACTCTTCTTCGCACTGTTCTCACCGGCCTTCGTACTGGCGCCACTTGCGGGTGTCGCGGCGGATCGCTTCGATCGAAAGCGCATTGTCTTGGTTTGCTACGCGGGAATCTCGCTGGCTTGCGCTTTGCTCACCGTGCTCAGCGCGCAAGGACTCCTTACGCCCGGCATCGTCCTGGCCGTATCGGCAGCGATGGGCGTGGCTTTTGCCTTTTCGGGTCCAGCGAACTTCGCCATTGCCGCGAACACCGTACCGATGGAGGCGTTGCCGAGCGCGGTATCGCTCCAATCGGCTGCGAACAATCTCACTCGCGTTGTCGGCCCGCTGCTCGCCGCACCCATGTTGGCAACGCATCGCTATGATGTCTCCTTCTCGATCTATCTCGTTGCAGCATCGGTAGCCGGTTTTCTCACGTGGCGCATGCGTATCGAGAAGTATGCGGTAGATTCAGATGAGAGTGGGATTTGGAGTCGAATCCGTAGCGGGTTCGATCACGCCCGAGAACGTGAACCGGCACTGCCCGCTCTGTCGGTCGTCGCGATCTTGTCGCTCTTCGGCGTCTCTCACGTCGTGCTCCTTCCCGTGTACTGTCAGGACGTGCTGGCGGATCCAAAGTACTTCGCATGGCTCGTCGCGGTATCGGGACTCGGCGCGATGGCCGGCGCGCTGCGCACCGGCCAAATGCGCAAGGCAATCACGCTGCGCAGTGCATCGCTGGGGCTCTTCGCATATGGCGGAGCGCTCACGGCATTCGCACTCTCGAGCACGGTCACACCGGCGCTCTGCGCGCAGCTTGTCGCCGGGTATTTCTATTTTTCGGTGATGACCAAGCTGCAGACGCTCCTTCAACAATTGGTAGATGAGTCTAAACGCGGTCGCATCATGAGCCTGTTCCAGATCGCGTGGGCCGGACTGGTGCCGTTTGGCAGCCTTGCGATGGGTTACTTGGCGCGTCCGTTGGGGACCACCACTACGCTAATGGCCGCTGGAATCGTGTGCCTGATTTACGGTGCGACGATCAGCGTCTTTTCCTCACGGTGGAGCGCCGACGCTGCATCCGCCGCCGCACGACGCTCGGCCAACTGACGCGAAATCGCTTCGAGTCGCTCTATGAATACCGGGGGGGGGTTGAAGTTCTGCGACAGGAGGGTCTAATGGATGGCTATGCCTGACTCGCGCTCCAACAAAACGTCGATCCTTTATACCGCTCTGGCTTGCTCGCTCGCACTGAACGCCGTTCTGCTGCTAAGCGACAGTTCGTCAGACGAAACCCAAAACGCTTCGAGCATCGAGACCTCGGAGGTCGTTGCAGCCGTCGACGGCGCCGACGCGCAGCCAACACCGCGAACCGCCGGGAACGATCTCGGTACGACCGGTAGCGCCGAGGTCCTCGAGACGACCCCTACCAAACCGCCCGCTCCTGCCGTGCCGGATGCAGCCTGGAAGGTCGTACACGCCAACGTCGTACATTCCCTGGCCCGCACACTCCAGCGTGCGGCCGGTGACGACGGCGATGCGCTGACCAGCGTCTTCAGCCGTCTCTTCGTATGGGACGTGAATCTGACGCGCGACCTTCAGGCGGGCGACGCGATCTCCGCGGTATGGCGCAAACGGACTGATGGGCTGCCCGTGGTCGCGGCCGCCACACTGCAATCGAGCAAGCTTGGCCGAACTCTGACCAGCTACCGCTGGCAGGCCCCGGGTGATCCCTTCGCGAGCAATTGGCATCTAGACGGCACCGAGGTCCCGCTTCGTCTGAAGGACGGGCCGATCACCGACTACGAGCAGATCACAAGCCTGCTAAAGGACCGTCCCACCCACAAAGGCATGGACTTCAAGACTCCTGTAGGTACTGAGGTCACTTCGCCACGCGCAGGTAAGGTGACGCGCTCAAACTGGAACTGGAAGGCGAACGGCAACTGTATCGAGGTTCGTTACGACGACGGCGTGCTCGCCAAGTTCCTGCATCTCAATGAGAACCGCGTGAAGCCGGGCGAGCGTGTGCGTGTCGGTCAGGTGATCGCACTCACCGGCAACACAGGGCACTCGACGGCGCCCCATCTACACTACCAACTCGACCGCGGAACCAAGACGCTCGATCCTCTCGAGTATCACGGCACCATCAGGCGCTCCCTCGGCGACGAACAAGTGGCGGCGTTGCGGCTTGCCGTCGCCGACTTTGAGACAATGCTCGGCGACGGCGACACTACGGCGCAGAGCACGGCCGGAATGCAGCACGCCACCAATTCACGCAACAACTAATCGATGAAGCTCCGGGTTACTAGTACGGCATACCTATTGGCCTGCCTCGTCGCGCTGCTGGCAATCGCCGGCGAGGCACTCGCCCACGGCGTAACCGGCGGCGACAAGGGCTACATCCAAGGAACATCAGGCGTAGCGGCCATTCCGTTCATGTATCTCGGCGCGAAACACATGATGACCGGCTACGATCACCTGCTCTTCCTAGCCGGCGTCATCTTCTTCTTGTATCGCCTCAAAGACGTGGCGATATACGTGACCTTATTCGCTGCGGGCCATGTGATCACGTTGCTTTCGGGAGTCCTGTTGGACATCGGCGTTAACGCCTACATCATCGACGCGATCATCGGCTTCTCGATCGTCTACAAAGCACTCGACAACATGGGCGCCTACCAACGCTGGTTCGGTTTTCAGCCAAGCACCAAGATCGCAACATTCATATTCGGCCTGTTTCATGGCTGTGGATTGGCCACCAAAGTACTCGAATACCAGCTCTCGCCCGACGGATTGATCGCAAACCTCCTGGCCTTCAACATCGGAGTAGAACTCGGACAGATACTGGCGCTGGCAGTGATTTTGATCGCGATGAGCTATTGGCGCCGAACCGATTCTTTCTTACGCGATGCGTACACATCGAATACAGTATTAATGACAGCGGGCTTTCTATTAATGGGCTATCAACTAACAGGCTACTTCGTAGCCTAGCCGTCACACGGACCAATTATGCCAACTGATCACGATATAGACGCAGCCGAGATCCCCTCCACCCAGGCCCTCATCCGCTCGACAGTGATCGCAGCCGTCGTAGCAACTCTCCTACTGATCACGGTAGTCATGCCGGCCGAGTACGGCATCGACCCTACCGGCATCGGTTCGATCACGGGCCTCCAACGCATGGGCGAGATCAAGAGACAGCTTTCCGAGGAAGCTTCTCGCCAACAACAGGCCCTGGAAACAGTAAGCGGCGAATCGCAAGCGTACTCTCCGGCGGCATCGACGCAGGCAGCCGGCCAACTAGAACACGAGATGCAGGTTACGTTGGCTCCCAACGCGTCGACCGAGATCAAGGTTACGTTGGCAAAGGGAAAGGCCGTTCAATACACATGGCAGAGCGACGGGGGGCCGGCCAGCTTCGATGTCCACGGAGATTCAAAAGCGTTGGACATCAACTACCACAGTTACGGCAAAGGCGCTGAGCGCAAGAGCGAAGGTGAGATCGTAGCCAAGTTCGACGGCCAGCACGGCTGGTACTGGCGCAATCGCACTAGGGAGACGTTCACAATCACTCTTCAGACGAAGGGCGAGTACACGGACATCAAGCACCTGAAGTAGTCGAGGCCACCCGGCATGACCTACGACTAATGTTTCAGCGCGACGATTCGCCAGTTTAGATCCGCGATTTTGGCTTTCTCGGCATCCGTCCAGGCTTGGCCGCCGGTTTGAAGTAGATCAAGCGACTCTTCGACCCATGGCGGCAAAATGCGAATCGCCTCGAGGCCTCTGACCACCCTTCGACCCATAAAGATCAAATCGCGCTTTTGCTCGCATAGCGGCCAAGCTTCGCTTTTCGAGGGTGCCGAAATCAGAACTTCGAACCCAGCATTTTCCAAAGCCGCACAAACGTCAGCCGGATACATCGATTGAGTCGCTGCAAGAGTTGGAAGAAAGGCTTTGTGAAGCGCCGTATGTTCTTCGTTGTCCCAATCGAAATAGGGAGTCAGTAAATACTCAGAACAAGCGTATCGCGCACCGGGCTTCAAGACGCGGTACATCTCGCTTGCGTGAGCATCCAGTTCGTCCTTCTTGAAAAACGGCCAAACCGCCTGGAAGGAAAAGATCCCGTCGAAGTGGCCTGATTCGTACTCGAGCGGGTTGTGATGATCGCCAACTTTAAAGTGGAGCCGATCGCTCATGTCACATTCCGCACCCCAGTCGATCGCGTTTTCAATCTGATCCGGGTCGATGTTGTAGCCGGACACCTGACCGCCGGTCAACGTGGCTAAGTAGTGCGCGATTCTTCCTCTCCCGCACCCCATATCCAATAGGTGGGACGATTCAGGATTCTTTAGGTTCAGCTCTTTCAAGACCGCTTGTTCGCACAACAGCTGATTCGCATACAACCCCTCCGAGTCGTCGAGCAACGGAGGGATGTAGAGCTTCTCCAGATCGAAGATCGACAACATGTTGTTCAAGACCTTGTAATAGTCCGCGACTGCTTTCGTCTCGTCGGCCGTCTCGGTCTGCTCACCGGCTTGCATTCGTTGAAAGAATTTATACGCGTCGATACACGCTTGCTTGTCTTCCTCGGGCAGCGTGGCCAAACGCTTCAGCCCTACGAACGCGGTCTTGATCCTGTACCAATCCATCTTGTATATCCCTGCCTTGTCGAACACCTAGAAGATCCGGGGATAAGAACTTCAAACCCACAGTTCCAGTTAGACGCGGCGTATCTTGTCGAGTACCGGCGGCACCAGCAAGGGCAAGGGTCATAGTTGTTGCGCGTGAGTTTCTAACGCTCAGCTTGTTGCCCGCCCCACCTGCTCTGCTACAAAGCGCTGTAGGCACACGGGACACAAGCAGCTCGTCACGTCGGCTGCGGGCTCGACCTTTGGGTACCCGACGCACCAGCAACTGTCGTCACCGGCTTCCATTCCACATGAAAATGCCGCGCCACAGCACGTGCAATTGGACGTCAGATTCATAATGCAAAAGCCTATATCGGGGGGGTCGTACGTTTCGACCTCGCACCTATTGTTCTGGCTGTCGACAGAACGCATAAGAGAGACTCAGCCATTCTGCTGAAAAACAGCCTTCGGGCAAAAGGATCGTGACCATGGCCAATCACACGAAGCACCTCTTCATCGTGCTACTGATCGTCTGCCTCGGCACAGCGGGGCGGTGGACGTTTACCCCTTCGAGCGCCTCGGCGGGGCCGGCAACTCTGCTCGACATTTCGATCGACGACGGCGGCGCGCGTGGATCGGACGGAGAGTTCATACCGTACGACGTAACGGTAACCGCACAGGGGGGATCCACCGACGACACGACGATCACAATCGTCGTACCGCTTGGAGCGCAATTTGCCCTCCCGGAGGGCCCTTCAGTAAATCAATCGAATGCGGATCTCAGCTTCACACTGGGATGGATCTGCACGGGCGACGGCAGCGCGGGCGACGTTTGTACGTTATCGGTCGGACCGCTTGCCGACGACCAACCCCTTGACGTTCAGTTCTCGCTGATCCCCACCTCCACCCTCGACATCTACGTCGAGGTAGAAGCAACGGCGCTCAGTGAGCCTACGGCGAGCATCGACAAGCCGGAAGCAGCGGCGCTCGGTTCGTCTGCGGCGAGCGCCGACATCGTCACACCCTATTTGTCAGAGGGCCTTTGCTATGAGGATTTTCTCAGTTGCGCTGTAGCATGTGCAATCTGCTATTTCTTGCAGGCCGATTCGGCCTGCTTCTGGCTCGGCGCGTACCAAACCGTCGGCAATTCGATCAGACTGGGAGAATACCCCGGCATCCTCGGCTCATCTCCGGGCTTCACGATATTTCGTCTCCGTGATCAGGTCCTAACGACGACACGCGGTGGTCAACGCATCACCGACCTCTATTACGAACATAGCGCGGCCATCGTCACCTCAACATTTTCCGACTCATCGGTCATGACCAAAGCGGTGACTGCCGTTACCGCTTGGACCGATGCGATGGACGCGTTGGTCGATGGTGAGGGCGATACGGTTACCATCACCCAAGGCCAAATAGATACGGTGAATACGTTTCTCGATACGCTGCGGGCCGTGGCCACGGGCGATCTGGCCGCCGCCATCGACCGCGAGCGCGCGAACCTCGACATCGACGGCCTCGTGGGTGCAACCATGGACGACGCTTTCGCGGAGATCGATTCGCTGAGCTGCGAAGGATTCGAGACGACACTGTTCTGCGGTGAGGTAACGGGAGATTGCAGCATTACGGCGACCGATGCGCTATCGGTTCTGCGTATTGCCGTCGGACTGGATCCGGAGGTGCCGGAAGCGGACACCGACGGCAACGGCATGATCACTGCAACCGATGCGCTCAAGACGTTGCGGATCGCGGTGGGCAGCGAGCCGGCTACAAGCGATTGCAACCCGTAGGTAGCTAGCCCGGCTGGACCGGCAGTACGGGTGGGCCGGCCACCGATGAAAGCACTCAGCCTTCCGTCGCGAGCTTGTCGGCCGTCTTTGTTGCGAAGTCCCCGGCGTCATGGCGCTCGTGCAACTGCGTCTCGGGTTTGCCGAATACGCGGTTTACCATGCGTCCGCGCTCGACGGCCTCGCGTGCCCCGACCTGCTTCATCCATCGGCCGACGTTCGTGTAGGTCTGGGTCTCGAGAAATTCGGCGGCATCATACACCGCGTTCGCCATAAGCGCGCCGTACCAAGGCCAGATCGCCATGTCTGCGATCGTATAGAGATCACCGGCCATGTAATCGTGTTCGGCCAGGTGCCGGTCGAGTACATCGAGTTGGCGCTTGATCTCCATGGCGAACCGATCGATCGCATACTCGATCTTTGTGGGCGCGTAAGCGTAGAAGTGGCCGAAGCCGCCGCCCAAGTACGGTGCGCTGCCCATCTGCCAGAAAAGCCACGACAGACACTCCGTGCGGGCGACGTGCTCAGTCGGTAGAAACTCCTCGAACTTTTCGGCGAGGTACAAGAGGATCGCCCCCGACTCGAACACACGCGTTGGCGGGTCGGTGCTGCGGTCGACGAGCGCCGGAATCTTCGAGTTCGGATTCGCGTCCACGAAGCCGCTGCCGAATTGATCACCTGTGATGATATTGACCAGCCAAGCGTCGTACTCCGCGCCGGCATGCCCCAGCGCAAGCAGTTCCTCGAGCATAATGGTCACTTTCACGCCGTTCGGCGTTCCGAGCGAGTAGAGCTGCAACGGGTGCTTGCCGACCGACAGCTCCTTCTCGTGTGTCGAGCCTGCAACCGGGCGGTTGATGGCCGCAAACCGGCCACCACTTTCGGTGTTCCATTTCCAAACTTTCGGTGGAGTGTACTCGGGGCTATCGCTCATTCGTCGAGGTCCTCTGTCTGCTCTCGGGGAAGATCAAATAGTCGACACGCGCTATCTGAATTTGGGCGGCCGTTTCTCTATAAATGCGTTCACAGCCTCGGCGTGCTCCGGGGACTTCCAGCATTCACGCAGCAGTTCGGTTTCCGATTGCTGAACATCGCTAAGATCCACAGGCGAACCGTTTCGCGTGAGTAAGGTCTTGGTCATACGCAGCTGTCGATCCGGATTGGCGGCAAACGAGTCGGCAATCTCCGCCGCTTTCGCCATCAGCGCATCGGGTTCGGCAACGTGATCGGCCAGGCCCACGTCAGCGGCTTCGAGGCCGCTATAGAGGCGCCCGCTCAGACACATCTCCGAGGCGCGACCGAAGCCCATTCTCTGTACCAACAGATGTGTACTCGCTAGCTCCGGCACCAGCCCCATCTTGATGAACCCCATCCCGAACTTCGCTTTCTCCGACGCAACGATCACATCGAAAGGCAAGATCTGCGTGAGACCGATGCCCACGGCAGCGCCGTTTACGGCCGCCACCATGGGTTTCGAGCGTCGGCAAAGATCCACCCAGTCCAGACCGGCGGGCATGCCCCCCTGCCCTGCGGCGGTGTTCTCGCCCGGGTCGCCTCCCTCGATACGTGTCTTGAAGGTATCGTTCATGTCGGCACCGGCGCAGAAGCCTCTGCCCGCGCCCGTCATGATGATCGCGCCAATGCCCGTGTCATCGTTGGCGGTCTCCAATGCATGCGCGAGTTCCTCGCTCATTTTGGGGATCCAGGCGTTCAGTCGGTCGGGACGATTGAGCGTAAACACCGATACGGCGTCTCGCGTTTCAACGGTGATCGTTTCGTAGTGCACAAAGACTCCAGGCGGCGCCGGTCGCTCGGCGGCAGCCCGACGATAACCGCACGCGTGTGTTGAATGAAGGCCGGCGCTGGCGCGATATTTTTAAGGCCGGCGCTCGAGCTGCGCGCGAAAATGCGATGAATGCTCGGCGAGTTCTCCAACGTAGTCTCGAATGCGCGTACGTGATCGTTCGCTGAGCGCGTCGAAATCGGAGATGAGCGCTTCCGGCACATGTCGAAACGACACGCTTACGCGGCGCGCCTCGAAATCGGCTAGCCGGGAATCGATCGCAGGCTCGTCTCCGAACCGCACCTGTGCGATCCGATGGTAGAGGCGATCCTTGAAGTCCGGGCCACTCAAAATGCACACGGACCGATGGCGCGTCCAGAGCGCCAGTTCCGGTTCGTCACCCGTATCGGGGTCTGGATCAAGAAACTCCAGCAGCCCCGGCTGGCCGATGGAGAACATCACCACCGGACCGGGTTCCCCATCACGATGCATGCGCAAGCGCGCGTAGTCGCGCGGCGGACCCTTGCCGACTTCGCGGCCGTAGTAATTGATCAAGCAGCTGTTCGGGACGTCTTCGATCGACGCGTCATGCGCCTGCAACATCGGTCGCAGGCGATCGAGTATCGTGTTCATCACATCGGGGAACGGCTCGGCCCGAAGACATCGGTCTTCGCGGTGATCCGGTTCGGCGTAATACCCCAAGCACGCGAACTGCCAAGCCCCCAACCAGTAGACGGGGCGTGTAAGTCGCCGGCTGTGCTCTCCGGGACGCCCGTGATCGACATCGCGATGGCGCTGCTCCCACAACGGCGTGATCGCGCTGAAGTACTCGATAAGTGCTGCCGCTTCCTGAGCGCTGATGAAACGAGGAAGATACGAGAATCCGGGGCGCTCGATCAGGGAGCGACCGTCTTCGGGAATTGAATTCATAGGCGACGGCGATGACACGGCAACGATATGCGGGCTCATTGGCTACGGACGAACGAGATCGCGAGTTCAGCTGCGCCCACGATATGGTCTTCCTGCGTGAAACCCGAACGTTGGCGCGGTACAAAGCGATGATTCCCGTCGGCAAGCCAGCTCATCTGCACGCAATCGGGGAGCCCGTAGTTTTCTACCTCAATCTCGGTGCCGTGCGGGTCTCGTGTGCCCTGAATAATTCGGGTCGGCACGTTGACCTGACGCAAGGCATCCAGCCCGCGGCGCATCTCGGCATCCTCGGGAGCATGAAACGGGTATCCAAAGCCCAAAAGTGCACGTGGTGCAGCGTCCGAGCACAACGTGGCGGCGATGCGCGCACCGAGCGAGAACCCACCAATGATGGGATTGCCTGCAACTTCGGCGATCGCCTCGCGAAACCGGGCCCGGTGCCGCGCGTCGCCTTCAATGCGCGCGTCGAGGCCTACCGTGGTCACCGATATGCCTGCAACTTCGATTCGAAGAACGATCGCGTTCAGCAATGAATCGTCGGCTCGACTGCCCAGAACGAGAGAGGCTGCGGCGCTCATAAGGACGAGGATACGGCGCACACGGCGCCACGTAAATCCAAAAAGAGAGACGACGATTGACTGTTGAGCAAAACTGCATTGTCATCCGTCGGCTATCGACAATAGCGCCGAGAATAGAATTGATGGACCTAGGCGACGCGATCGAGATATGTATGGCCCTTCCTGAAGTGGAAGAGACGACACCTTTCGGTCCCGACGTCCTGGTGTACAAGGTAGCCGGCAAGATGTTTGCCACGGCCGGCATGAACGACGAGATCGGGCGCATGAATCTCAAATGCGACCCCGAACGCGCGATCGACCTACGCGAACGGCATGAAGCGATCCTGCCCGGTTATCATATGAACAAACGGCATTGGAACACGCTGATCTTCGATGCGAGCCTGCCCCCGAAACTAATTCGCGAACTCATAGAGCTGTCCTACGCGCTCGTTGTCGCGGGGCTACCCAAAAAGGCACGAGAACGGATTACGGCCGGTTAACGAGAAGCGGCAAAAACGAAATATGCGAAATTTGGATAAATTGTTCGAGAACAACAGAAAGTGGGCGGCCGCGATCAAAGCAACCGACCCCGACTTCTTCACCAAGTTGTCGAAGCAGCAGAATCCCGAGATCTTGTGGATCGGCTGTTCCGATAGCCGCGTGCCCGCGAGCGCGATCGTCGACCTGGCGCCCGGGGAAGTCTTCGTCCACCGCAATATCGCAAATCTGGTCGTCGACAACGACCTCAACTGCTTATCGGTGGTCCAATACGCGGTGGAGGTCCTCAAGGTAAAGCACATCGTCGTATGCGGACACTACGGGTGCAGCGGTATCAAAGTAGCCCTGGACGAACGAGTCCACGGTTTGATCGATAACTGGCTGCGCAACATCAACGACACGTACCGTTACCACCAAAAGGAAATTGACCACCTTGCGACCGACGAAGAAAAGCACGACCGCCTGTGCGAACTCAACGTCGTAGCACAAGTCGCCAATCTGACTCATACCGCAATCGTTCAAAAGGCTTGGGACTCGGGCCAAGAGCTGACGGTGCACGGCTGGATCTACAGCATTGCAGACGGGATCCTGAAGGACTTGGAGGTGTGCGAGGACCGCTGAGGACCGATGCTCTTCGCGGTGCTTGCTCTCCCGCCTAAAATTGTTGTCATGGGCTGGGTAGATCCCTCGGGAAGCCGGGGGATCTTTCCCCGTTTCAGTCGATCACATCGATCTCGCCGCTGGGATCGTAGTAGAGCTCTTGCCGTGCAATGAGGCCGTCACGGTAGCGATACAAGACAACGTAGTTGGAGCGCAATCGCTGCTCCCCCATCGTCCAATCGAAATGTATCCGTACAAATCCAGAGGTCCCGTCGGGCAAACAAGCCAGCTCCACCGCCCGATAGCGGATGTCACGACAGCTCTCGATGGTCAGTGCGATGAACTCCAGCGTCTTCTCAACCCCTTCGATACGTCGCGGCCAATCGTACAGGCGTACGGTCGGACTGAGATAAACAACGTCGGGGTGATAGAGACCGCGTGCGATCTCGAGATCACCGGCGGCAAACGCTTGCGCGAAACACGCTTCCTGTTCGGTGAGCTGATCGAGGGTGGGCATGGCCAAGTACTCCGTCAGTCCAGTGCGTAAAGAGTCGCGGCATTGCTTCCGAGAATTCGATCGCGATCGGCCTCGGAGAACCCCGCAATAGACTCCCTCATCTCGCGCATGAAGCCTGGGTAGGTTCCATCGGTATGGGGAAAGTCGGTGCCCCAGATCACACGATCGGCACCGATCAGTTCGGCAACGGAGTTGACGGTGCGTTCGCCCGGATCGAACGAAATGTAGCACTGTCGTTCGAAATACTCGCTGGGCTTTCGCGAAAGCCACGGAACCATCGCGCCGAACACGCCTTCGTAGTGATCGTTCATGCGGTCGAGCCACGAGGCGATCCAGCCGCCGCCGGCCTCCATGAACGCGAATCGCAGCGAAGGAAAACGTTCCATCGCGCCGCCGCCGATCAAACACAGCACGGCGATCTGCATCTCGACGGTGTGGGCGATGATATGCCGAAAAAACAAATTCTCGAAGCGATCCACCCCCGCCGTTTCCATATTGCCGACGGCGCCCTCGTGAACGGCCACCGCCAGATCGAAATCCGCGCAGGCCTTCCACACGGGATCGCATTTGCGAGAGTGAAGGCTACGCCCGCAGTAGGGATTGGGCCGAATGAAAATCGATCGGAAACAATCGAGGTCGCCTATGCGTCGTACTTCGGCCTCGGCCAGCGCGATGTCCTGCATCGGGATCATCGCAGCGGCGAACAAACGATCGGGCGCATGGCTACAGAATTCGGCCAGCCAATCGTTGTAGGCGCGAGCAATCGCGGCGGACAACTCGCCATCTTCCACCCCTCCCACGAACAGCCCGAGCGTCGGGTAGAGCACCGTGGCGTCTATTCCCTCGGCGTCGAGTACTTTGATGCGTTCACGCGGATCGAAACCTCCGGGCTGGTTGTCGTCCCAGTCCTCTACGATGCCCAGCCCCGCCGAACCGAGGCTCGATATCGGCAACGGTGACGCGGGCCGGTCTTCGATGAACAGAAGCTCCCGACCGTCTTCATGGCGCTCGATTCGCGGCGCGGCATCTTTGAAGCGCCCCTCCATTCGATCGATCCACAACCCGCGCGGTTCCAGGATGTGTCCGTCGGCATCGATAATTCGTCGTTCGGTCAAAGCGACTTCTCCGTTCTATCCAACAGGCGGCCGACCGAGGATTGCCAGCGCGGCCTCGAGCCCTGCATGCGCGGCAATGTCGATGGGCCCGGCATCGCTTTCAATCGTCGTACCGGCAAGGAAGAGCGACTCCAAGCCCGGGGCGCGTACACCGTGGCGGGGCACGGGCGCCCAGTACCACGACAAGAAGGCCGGCGCAGAAAGATACTGATACGCCGACCAGAGCACACAGTCGTCGAAATCCAGGTAGTACGCGCGCAAGTGTTCGACGATTAGATCGACTCGCGCGCGCATGGTCGGCCAGTCGTCTTCGGGATCGCCGGCGAGCCAGCGCCCGACGAACGCGTGCAAGAGATGCTCGCCCTCGGGCGCACTCGCACGCGAGCCGAGAGAAGGCAGATGGTAGCCGCCGTTGTAGCGTTTGTCTTCACCGATGAGTACGCGGTTCCAGCCTACGTGATCGTCGAGATCCCCCGTTGAGCGCAGCCGCGGCACGCGCCTCAAGCCGGCCTGCCAGCACACGGCATCGGCCGAAGCCGCTTTGAGCGCAGCGGCCATCTCGGCGAGCCCCGCGTCGATCTTGGCGGTGGGGAGCAGTTCGAGCGCCTGCCAGACGGGATGCGCGATGATCGTATCGGCGGCGCGAACCTCGACGATCAACTGCGCTTGGTTGAGCGCCACCATGCCGACCGCGCGATCGCCCTCGAAGAGCACGCGCAAAGGCGCAAAGCCTGAAAGGATTCGCCCTCCCCTTTCCTCGATCGCCTCGGCGAACGGGACGATCAAGCCCTGAACGCCTCCGACCGTCGAATGATCGGCGTAGGCGGTTTGCAACTCGGGAAGATCGTCGCGTCGCGCGAAAAAAGCCATCAGCCGACCCACCGAAGCTTGCGTCGCCGATTCGCAGAAAATGACACGCGTCATGGTCAGTATCGCATTGCGTACTTCGGCGTCGGCAACTTCGCGCTGGAGCCAATCACCGAGTCGTTCAGGTATCGCCGCCCGCCGCTCGGCCGCATCGGCGCTGCCAAGCCGTGCCAGCACGTTGATCAGATCGGGCAAACGCTGCTCGGAGCAGCCGAACACGTCGCGGGCCATCTTGACGAACCCGCCGGCACCCCAATTGCCCGCCGTGACCTGCGCGGCCGCGACTATGCCATCGTCGGCAAGCTGATGGACGCGAACGCGCGGCTCAACCGGGCGCAACGGAACTGTGACGTCGGCTTCTTTCGCAGCCAACTGCCCGTATCGCCACCCCACCTGCAGATCGCCTACATCGCGCCCGTCGCGCAGTCCGCCGTCGAGCCAAAACCCACGATGCGGGGCGGAGCCGGCGCGGCCTCCTATCAGATCGGCGCCGTCGACGACGACCACGGATTTGCCGTGGCGCGCTAGAATCGCCGCCGCAACCAACCCGGACAGCCCGGCGCCGGCAACGACCACGTCGCACACGAGAGGAACCGAAAGGTCTGCGTTCTCTTTGAGGCCTCGAGCTATATTCTCCGTCGTCATGTCGCTGGGTCACAGCTGCCGCCAAGTTGCTCTACCTGCTGGGTACGGTTCATGCACGCCGGGGCACGCGGGCTTGTCTGAAATGGGCCTGCGGGTCATGTTTCGCGCACGCGGTCGCCCTGTGGACCGAGGAGAAACATTATGCCAGGTGCGCTTGATGGAACCCGTGTCGTCGACCTGACGGCTATGATCACCGGACCTCTCGCCACGATGATACTCGCCGACCAGGGCGCCCAAGTCGTGAAGGTCGAGCCGCCGGGCATTGGCGACGTGATGC